>Ga0307929_1000662_pt1 | contig 31952 bp, 32 predicted proteins | sample AceLakmetage1330_FD_203160 | JGI IMG/M metagenome (GOLD analysis project Ga0307929, IMG submission 203160) | Saline water microbial communities from Ace Lake, Antarctica - #1330 | ecosystem: Environmental > Aquatic > Non-marine Saline and Alkaline > Saline | place: Antarctica: Ace Lake...
TTCCGTGGCCGTGAAATGGCGCATCAGGACCTGGGCATGAAACTGCTCAACCGTGTCCGCGAGCAGGTGGACGAAATCGCCAAAGTCGAGCTGAACCCGAAGCTCGAAGGTCGCCAGATGATTATGGTTCTGTCGCCGCGCTAGGCAGTGCGCACCGCGCAACAATCGAGGCCCGCTCTTTCCTGAGAGCGGGCCTTTTTGTTACCCGCGGCGCTACCGCGTATCCTCACCAATACATTTCAAAATCAGGCAAGGCGCATACCGATGTCAGACGAGATCACTTTGTTGGTGGAATCCAAGATTAGCGATGGCAAGCGTGGCGACCTTCTTGAAGTTGTCGCGCGCCTGAAAAGGCATGTCGCCGCCACGGAGCCCGATACGCTGCGATATGACTGGTTCATTGATGCGGAGGGCAAGACGGCGCGGGTTGTAGAGGTTTATGCGTCGTCAGAGGCTGTGATCTTTCACGGGCAGAACTACGCCTCCTTTGCAAAGGAGCTGGCTGATTTACGCACGGTCGTTTCCCTGAGCGTGTGCGGCATGCCGTCCAAGGCGCTGGCCGAAGCGTTTGGCGCCAGGGGTGCTGGCTTTTTCGGACCCGTCTGACGCCTCTTTTGCATTCGCGCAAATCGCGGTCATACTTCTTCCCGAAAACTAAAAAACAAACATAACGGGAGGAACACCCCATGCGCTTTGGTGTGTTTTACGAGCTTCAGCTGCCACGCCCCTGGGGCGAGGACGGGGAACACAAGCTGTTCAAGGAGGCGCTGGATCAGATCATCCTCGCCGACAAGCTTGGCTATGATTATGCGTGGGAGGTGGAGCACCACTTCCTTGAGGAATATTCGCATTCCTCAGCGCCGGAAGTCTTTCTCGCCGCAGCGGCCGGGCAGACCAAGAACATCCGCCTTGGCCACGGCATCCGGCAAGTGATCGCCAATTACAATCACCCTGCGCGGACGGCTGAAACTGTTTCGACGCTCGATCTCATTTCCGATGGCCGCGTTGATTTTGGTATCGGTGAAGGTGCGACACGGCTGGAGCTTGGCGGCTTTGACATTCCAGCGCGCGAGAAACGCGCCATGTCGCTCGAATCCGCTGAGCAGATCGCCAATATGATGGTGATGGATCCGTATCCGGGCTTTGAAGGCAAGAGCTTCTCCATGCCCTGCCGCAATGTCATTCCCAAGCCGATGCAAAAACCGCATCCGCCGATGTGGATGGCCTGCACCAATCGCGACACCATCAAGGTTGCGGCGTCGCTTGGCCTTGGTGCGCTCGCCTTCTCCTTCGTTGATCCTGAAGAAGCCAAAGCGTGGTCTGAGATTTATTACGGCATCATCAAGTCAGACCAATGCGTGCCGCTTGGCCACAGCGTCAATGCCAACATTGCGATGGTGTCCTCGTTCTCGATCCACGAGGACCGCGAAGAAGCGATCCGCCGGGGCCATGAAGGGTTTGAGTTCTTCGGTTACGCGCTTGGCCGCATGGTGACGCAGGACTTTTTGCCCGGCCGCACCGACATGTGGGCGGAATACATCAGGCAGCGCGGTGACCGCACCAAGGAAATCATTGAGCAAGCCGCCTCACAGGCGCCTGGTGGCCTTGGCGGCATCGGCACGCCCGACGACATGCGCGCGCATTTGAAAGCCATGCAGGGGGCCGGCGTCGATCAGGTCATCTTCATGCAGCAGGCGGGTAATAACAGCCACCAGCACATCTGCGAGAGCCTTGAGCTTTTTGCGTCCGATGTGATGCCGGACTTCCAAGCAGACGTTGCTGCCCGCGAAGCCAAGAAGGCTGAGGAGTTAGCGCTCTTCATCGAAGCAGCGCTTGCCCGCAAAAAGAAAATGCCGCCGATCGCCGATAAGGACATTCCGGTGATCCCGGCGGCGGTCTCAAAGCCACAGGTAAACCAGACCGCCGCGAAATAGGTATAAGCCCTCCGGTCATGCCGGAGGGCTTATACAGCGCTGCCCGCATGGTTATGGAGTCAGCCGCTGCGCAAAGAAGCCGAGAATGTCGTCGCGCGCCTGGACAGTCGGCTGGCCTTCTTCGTCGATCAGGTGAACCGTCACCACGCTGTGGGGTGTCGTCACGACCTTTGCGAAGAACTCCGGCAGCTGCGTATTGGCAGCACTGTCCGGCAGCACGCGGCCATCAAACCTGTCGCCCAGCGCCTCGGTGTATCGGGCAAAGCGTTCAGCGCGGCAGATGGCGTCGCCCTCAAAACGGTAGGCCAGCACCGTCAGATCGTCACGGTCCAGCCGCTCGCGGATCGCGGCAAGCTCCTCGGGCGTGCTTTCAACATCGTCCAACTTGTCCAGCGGCAGCGACGGTTGTGAGAGGACGGGCGCCAGCACCGCGTCTTCCAGCATCATCGCCAGCGCGAAATTGCCGGTGAAGCACATGCCGATGGCGCCCACACCCGGTCCGCCGCACTCCTCATGCGCCAGCCGCGCCAATGCCCGCAGCCATTGGGTAACCGGACTAGAGCCATTGCCCGCAAAGGCGCGGAACTCGGCACTGACACAGGCATGCTGAAAGGTCTCCATGCCCTCGGTCGCATTGGGCACGGCCCCGTCGCGGCCAAACAGCGACGGCATATAGACCGTGAACCCTGCGTCCCGCACCCAGCGCGCAAACCGCGCCACCCACGGGCTGATGCACGGCATCTCGGTCATAACGATGACCCCAGGCCCCGACCCCGCCACATGCACCAGCTTGGTAACGCCGGGTGTCGCGCCATCCAGCGTAATCTCGCGATGGTCAAAATCGTCCAGCGGGTCGTCCTGCATCAGGTCGCGGGTGGTCATCTGGCCTGCTCCTCATAGATTGGATTGCCATGAGCCTATGAAGCGACCGACCAGGCTACAACGCAGTTGTGTCCCTCACTTTCGGCCAATTAGGCTGAATCTGCGAGAATCGCTTGGAATCCGCGGGGAAAATCCGTCGAACATAGCCACGGCTCATTTCCTTGGCCACCATACCCGGAAACCGGGTGGAAATCGGCTAAAAGGCCCACTTGCATCCCCCCATTTGCCCCTCTATAACCCCGCCTCTTAGTGCCGCCTGGCCTGTAGGGCATGCCATGGCGGCTTTGTTGCTGATCTCGCGCCGGAGATATGTCCGGCGCTCTTACGTTTAAGGAAGACGCGAAATGCCCAAATTGAAGACGAAGAGCGGCGCCAAGAAGCGTTTCTCTCTCACGGCTAAGGGAAAAGTGCGCGGGGGCCAGGCTGGCAAACGCCACGGCATGATCAAGCGGACGCAGACGCAGATTCGTAATCTGCGCGGCACCACCATCCTGTCTGCTCCGGATGCGAAGGTGATCAAGAAGTTCCTGCCTTACGGCTGAACCGCCCCCTTATTTTTCAAATCCGTTGAGGAGAACCCGACATGGCACGTGTCAAACGGGGCGTTACAACCCACGCCCGTCACCGCAAAGTAATCAAGGCCGCCAAAGGCTATTACGGTCGCCGGAAGAATACCTTCCGCACCGCCACGCAGGCCGTGGACAAGGCAGGCCAGTATCAGTACCGCGACCGCAAGGTCCGCAAGCGGACATTCCGTTCGCTTTGGATCCAGCGCATCAACGCCGCCGTGCGCGAGCATGGGCTTACCTACGGCCGATTTATCAACGGCCTTACGGTTGCGGGCATTGATGTGGACCGGAAAGTTCTGTCCGACATCGCGATCCGCGAACCTGAGGCCTTCAAGGCTCTGGTCGATCAGGCGGCCGCCGCGCTGAAGTAGCCCTACAAGGCTCCCTACCAAGACGAACAATCGCTGTTTTGCCCGCGCGGGCGGCTCATAGGTTCAAACCAGAACCAAGTGAGCCGTTACGCGCGTGGCAACAGCGATTTTTTTATGCAACAAGGCCCCACATGTTTTTGGGCCGGGATGAGACTTAAATGAGCGACCTTCAAAGCGACGCCAAGACCCTCGAAGAACAGTTCACCGCAGCCATCGCGGATGCTGAAACCATCGACGCGCTGGAGCAAGTGCGCGTGGCAGCTCTTGGCAAAAAGAGCCGCATCTCAGAACTGATGAAGGGTCTGGGCAAGATGAGCTCGGAAGAGCGCAAGGACGCAGGCCCGCTGCTGAACGGCCTCAAGACGCGCATCGCCGACCTCATCACCGCGCGGCAGGCGATGCTGCATGATGCCGCCCTCACCGTGAAGCTTGAGCAAGAGCGCGTCGACGTCACCTTGCCCGTCGCCCTGCCGCCTGCAGAACAGGGCCGCATCCACCCAAATTCTCAGGTGATGGACGAGATCATCGCGATCTTCGCGGACATGGGTTTCGACGTGAAGGAAGGTCCGGATATCGAGACCGACGAGTACAACTTCACGGCGCTGAACATTCCGCCCGAGCACCCTGCCCGACAGATGCACGACACGTTCTATTTTCATGAGCGCGAAGACGGCTCGCGGCTGTTGCTGCGGACCCATACGAGCCCGGTGCAGGTGCGGACCATGCGCAACGAAAAGCCGCCGCACCGCTTCATCGCGCCGGGCCGCACCTTCCGCTGCGACAGTGACCAAACCCATACCCCGATGTTCCATCAGGTTGAGGGCATGGTGATCGACGAGACGACCCATATGGGCCATCTGCGCTGGACGCTGGAAGAATTCGCCCGCGCCTATTTCGAGGTGGACAGCGTCGAGATGCGCTTCCGCCCCAGCTACTTCCCGTTCACCGAGCCGTCGATGGAAGTCGATATCCGCTGCGACCGCTCGGGCAAGGACATCAAGATCGGCCAGGGCGACGACTGGATGGAAATTCTGGGCTGCGGCATGGTCAACCCGAATGTGCTTCAGGCGTCAGGCCTCGACCCGGAGGTCTATCAGGGCTTTGCGTTTGGTATCGGCATCGACAGGCTTGCCATGCTCAAATATGGCGCGCCGGACCTGCGCGCCTTCTTCGACGGCGACCTACGCTGGCTCAAGCATTACGGCTTCTCGGCGCTCGACGTACCCTCGCTGTACGGAGGGCTGAGCCGATGAAGTTTTCGCTCTCATGGCTCAAGGATCATCTTGAGACCACCGCAACGCTTGATGAAATTTCCGATGCGCTGACGATGCTGGGTCTGGAAGTGGAAGAGATCCACGATCCCGCCAAAGCATTGTCCGCCTTCACGGTTGCCAAGGTCATCTCGGCTGAAAAGCATCCCGACGCGGACAAATTGCAGGTCTGTAAGGTCGCTACTGGCAAGGGCGAAATGCAGGTGGTGTGTGGTGCGCCCAATGCACGCGCAGGCCTCACCGGCATTTTTGCACCCGAAGGCGCTTACGTGCCTGGCATCGACATGACGCTGAAGCCGACGCAAATTCGCGGTGTGCAGTCCAACGGCATGCTGTGTTCCGAGCGCGAGCTTGAAATGTCCGATGAGCACAAAGGCATCATCGACCTTGAAGGTGACTTCGCGGTGGGCATGTCTGCAGCGGACGCGCTTGGCCTCAATGATCCCGTTATTGAGATTGCCATCACGCCGAACCGGCCGGACTGCACGGGCGTGCGCGGCATTGCGCGCGATCTGGCGGCCATGGGCATCGGCACGCTGAAGCCTGAAACCATCAAGCCGGTGCTCGGCGGTTATGACAGTCCCACTAAAGTCGCGCTGAAATTTGAAGGCGACCCGGCCTGCCAGTTATTCCTTGGACGGACGGTCCGCGGCGTCAAGAACGGTGCATCGCCGGAATGGCTGCAAAAGAAGCTGCGCGCCATCGGCCTGCGGCCCATCAATGCGCTGGTGGATATCACCAACTACATGTCGTTTGATCGCGCGCGTCCCTTGCATGTATTCGACGCCGACAAACTCACCGGCACCGTGCACGCGCGCATGGGCAAAGCAGGTGAAAAGTTTCTGGCGCTGGACGGCAAGGAATACGAAGCCGACGAGAGCATGTGCGTCATTGCCGACGACAAAGGCATTCTCGGCCTTGGTGGCGTCATGGGTGGCGACGCCACCGGCTGCACCGAAGAAACAACAAACGTGTTCATCGAGTGCGCGCTGTTTGACCCGATCACCATCGCCACCGCTGGCCGCAAGACCGGCATCACGTCAGATGCGCGCTTCAGGTTCGAGCGCGGCATTGATCCGGAATTCGCCCATGACGGCATGGAGATGGCGACGCAGCTAGTGCTCGACATATGCGGCGGTGACGCCAGCAGTGTTGAGAGTGCGGGCAGCGTGCCTGCATGGCAGCGGCAGATTGCGTTTGATACGGGCCGCGTGCGCAAGCTGACCGGGCTCGACCTTTCCGATGATCGTATCTTTGAAATCCTTGATGCGCTTGGTTTTGAGAGCAACCGCTCATCCTCGCCCGCGCAAGTGACGCCTCCGTCCTGGCGGCCTGATGTGCATGGGTCCGCTGACCTTGTGGAAGAAGCGGTGCGTGTTCACGGCATCAACGAGGTAAAGCCCGTGGCCCTGCCGCGTCTTCATGCTGTGGCGCAGCCCATTCTGACGCCAATGCAATCGCGCGTGCGGCTTGCCCGCCGGGCGCTGGCCGCGCGCGGGTTGTCTGAAGCCGTGACATGGGCCTTTTGCTCAAAGCAGCAGGCAGAAATTTTCGGTGGCGGGCAGCGGGTGCTGGAACTTGCTAATCCCATATCGTCGGAATTATCCGACATGCGGCCCAGCGTGCTGGCGACACTTGTCGCCGCCGCGCAGCGCAATGTGGATCGCGGCATGCGCGACGTGGCGCTGTTTGAAGTCGGTGCGCAATATGCCGACGAAACGCCTGAAGGCCAGACTATGTCTGCTGCCGGCATCCGCGCCGGCACTGTGACGCGCGACTGGGCCGGTGGGCAGGTTCCCGACGCCTTCACTGCCAAAGCGGATGCGCTGGCCGCGCTTGCTGCTGCTGGCGGCCCTGCCGCCAGCGTGCAGGTGTCGCCGGGGGCCGCCGACTGGTATCACCCCGGCCGTTCGGGGTGTCTGACGCTTGGCCCCAAAGTGCTGCTGGCGATGTTCGGTGAGCTGCATCCGCGTGTTGTCGGGGCCATGGGCCTCAGCGGCCGCGTCATGGCGTTTGAGGTTAATCTCAATGCCATTCCCGCTCCGCGCAATAAAGCCACCCGCGCAAAGCCGCCGCTTGATGCGTTTGACCTGATGCCGGTGCGCCGCGACTTCGCCTTTGTGGTGGATAACGCGGTTGCCGCGGACGCGCTGCTGCGGGCCGCCAAGAGTGCCGACAAGAAGCTGATCGCCGACGTACAGGTGTTTGACCTCTACGAAGGGCCGGGCATCGAGGTTGGGCAGAAATCCGTCGCCCTCGAAGTAACCTTGCAGCCGCGTGACGCGACCCTGACCGACAAGGACATTGAAAGCGTCAGCGAGAAAATAGTTGCTGCCGTCCACAAGGCGACGGGCGGCACCCTACGGGGGTAGTGTCTGTCATTCGCTGCCGATGATTCGGTGGCCATGACGGGGACAAACGCCAATGGCCGGTACAGGGGACAGGAACAGCGCTTCCTTTGAGCCGGAGCCCTATGATGAGGGCACAGGCTCGACGCGGGCATGGTTTGACCGGCAATTGCTGCTGGATTCCTGGGACCGGCGCGGCCTATCCCCTCTTAACTGGGTCATCCTCGTACTGATTATCGCCAGTGTGGTGCTGTTCACCATTGAGACCATGGAGGGTCTCTCACCGGGGCTGGCGCAGGTGCTGGAGCTGGCGAATGATGGCATTTTGCTGGTTTTCGCCATCGAGTTCTGCCTGCGGCTGTGGTCCGCGGGCGAAACACGCGGCGTTTCGGGCCTGACCAACCGGGCTTTCTATGCCGGCCGGTTCTGGCTGTTTATCGATTTTCTGGCATTCGGGCCTGAACTGCTGATGCTGGTGGTGACGGGCTTTACCGGCGCCGATATGGCGTGGCTGCGGGCTTTCCGGCTGGCACGGCTGTTCAAGCTGGCGAAATATTTCGAGCCGGCGCGCATCGTCCTTCAGGTGCTGCGGTCGGTCTGGCGGCAGCTGCTCGTGGCGGGCGTCATCGCGTCGCTGGTCATCTATTCAGCCGCCGTCATCATGTATCTGTTTGAACGTGATGCGACGCCGGAGGCCTTTGGCTCCATCCCCAAGGCCATGTGGTGGAGCGTGGTGACACTCTCAACCGTCGGCTATGGCGATGTGGTGCCCGCAACCCTTGGTGGGCGAGCAGCAGCGGGGCTGCTCATTTTGGGCGCTATCGGGCTTGTCAGCCTGCCTTCGGGCATCATCGCCGGGGCCTTTCAGGATGAATTGCGCCAGCGCCGGGAGCGCGAACGGGCACAGGCGGACGCAGAGGTTGCCCCGCGCCCGGGAATGTAACCGGCTGCGGCACCAAATTCCCTATGCGGCGCATGGCGCGGGTGCTATATGCCGCCTCCATGACCGACCTTTCCCACATCCGCAACTTCTCCATCGTGGCGCATATCGACCACGGTAAATCGACGCTGGCCGACCGGCTGATTCAATTCACCGGCGGGCTAACCCAGCGTGAGATGAAGGAGCAGGTGCTCGATTCCATGGATATCGAGCGCGAGCGCGGCATCACAATCAAGGCGCAGACCGTCCGGCTGGAATACACCGCCCAGGACGGCAAGCCATATGTGCTGAACCTCATCGACACGCCGGGCCATGTGGACTTTGCCTACGAAGTGAACCGCTCGCTGGCTGCCTGTGAAGGATCGCTACTGGTTGTAGATGCCAGCCAGGGCGTGGAAGCGCAGACGCTGGCCAATGTCTATCAGGCCATTGAGGTGAACCACGAGATCGTGCCCGTCCTCAACAAGATCGACCTGCCGGCGGCTGAACCTGACCGCATCAAGCAGCAGATTGAAGATGTGATCGGACTGGATGCGTCCGAGGCCATCGAAATTTCGGCCAAGACCGGCCTTGGCATCGACAAGGTGCTGGAAGCCATTGTCACCAAGCTGCCCGCGCCCAAGGGCGACAAGGACGCGCCCCTGAAGGCGATGCTGGTGGACAGCTGGTACGACGCCTATCTGGGCGTGGTGGTGCTTGTGCGCATCATCGACGGCGAACTCAGAAAGGGCCAGCGCATTCATATGATGCGGACCGATGCCGCCTATCAGGTGGATGAGGTTGGCGTCATGCGCCCCAAGAAGCAGAAGGTCGATGTCCTCGGCCCCGGCGAAATTGGCTACCTCACCGCGTCGATCAAGCAGGTGGCGGATACAGCCGTCGGCGACACGATCACCGACGAGAAGCGCCGGGCAGCCGAGCCGCTGCCAGGCTTCAAGCCGGCACAGCCGGTGGTGTTCTGTGGGTTGTTTCCGGTGGATGCGGCGCAGTTTGAAGACCTGCGCGAGGCTCTGGGCCGACTGCGGCTCAACGATGCCAGCTTTGAATATGAGATGGAAACCTCAGCGGCACTTGGCTTTGGGTTCCGTTGTGGCTTTTTGGGCCTGCTGCACCTTGAAATTGTCCGTGAGCGGATTGAGCGCGAATTCAATATTGATCTGATCACGACGGCGCCCAGCGTGGTTTATCACCTGCATATGACCGATGGCAGCACCATCGACATGCATAACCCTGCCGACATGCCCGATCCGATGAAGATCGACACCATCGACGAGCCGTGGATCAACGCGACCATTCTGGTGCCGGATGAGTATCTCGGTGCCGTGCTGAAGCTGTGTGAGGACCGGCGCGGCGTGCAGCAGAATCTCACTTATGTGGGCGGGCGGGCGATGGCGGTCTATCGCATTCCGCTGAATGAAGTGGTGTTTGATTTTTACGACCGGCTCAAGTCGGTCACACGTGGTTACGCCAGCTTCGATTATCACATCGAGGACTATCAGCCCGGCGACCTTGTGAAGATGTCGGTGCTGGTCAATGCGGAGCCTGTGGATGCGCTGGCCATGGTGGTGCATCGGGGCCGGGCCGAAGCGCGTGGCCGCTCCATGTGCGAAAAACTCAAAGACCTGATCCCGCGCCATTTGTTCAAGATACCGGTACAGGCGGCCATCGGCGGACGGGTTATCGCGCGCGAAACCATTGCGGCGATGCGCAAGGATGTGACCGCCAAGTGCTATGGCGGCGATGCAACGCGTAAACGCAAACTTCTGGACAAGCAGAAGGAAGGCAAGAAGCGCATGCGGCAGTTTGGTCGGGTGGAAATTCCGCAGGATGCGTTCATCTCAGCTTTGAAGATGGACGACAACTAGCACCTGTCCGGGAGCGCGGAAGCGGTGCCACCCGCAAGAGAGCGGCGTTCCTCCACTTTGCCAGCAAAGCAGACCTGCCCGTAGCCATCGTGATCGAGGGACACGTGTCGCTCACCGCCATTGTCGGCGAGGCCGTTGGGTGGGCACGGCCATCGTGAATACGCTATCGGCGGCCGCGCAGCAGGCTTGGCCCCATGAAAGCGAGCCCCAACAGGCCAAACACAGCAACCGCCGGCTGGTTGAGGACCCAGGTGATGCCTGGGTCCCAAAGCTCCGGTGCGATGTACCGCTGAGTTACAGCCTGCGTGAGATTGAGCGACCCCGGCGCGACGGCAAACCAAACCTCGCCAAGCAAGATAAGGAAGCCACCTTCAAAAAGGCCATAGATCCCAGACCCGGCCGCAAGGCCGAGAAAAAGAACAGCGATAATGCGCAAGATCATACCTCGGCCTCCAGAACTGCAGAACTCGAGCGGTCGGGCCGATACGCAGCCCTATTTCAACCGTTACGCGGACGGAAGATCAGGGCGATGATGATGCCCAGAACGCCCAGAACGGCCCATGCGGGGTAGCTGAGTACGGAGACCACACCGGGATCCCAAGCAGCAGCCGGCAATGTTGCTTCGGCCCAGGCTTTGAAACCTTCGAGTGTCGTCATGCCCAGACGCTCATCAAGCAGAGCCCAGACCTGTGCGAAGGAATTGATCCCCACTTCGCCGGATTCGAGCGAGCGCAACACATCTGCGCCAAAAACCATCAAAGCGCCTGCAATAAGTACTAGTCCGATAAGACGGAAAATAACCATTTTCTCTAGGCCCCCCAGTGGCCAAACGCATGAATTAACAGCAGCTATTGCGCATCGGCCGGCGTCCCCACGCCCACGCAAAACCCGCACGTCCGCCGCTCCTCGTGGCGGGCGTGCTGTTGACCATAGTCAAACCGCAGTCGCAGGCCGGACGCAAGGGTAAAGAATAGCGGCGAATAAAGGTGGTTTGGCGTGCAATCCGGCTTGAAGCCCGCTGTGCGATAGGCTATTCCCGGCCCTCCCGTGACCTTTCGACAGGTACCGGTGATGCGGAGAGGTGGCCGAGTGGTCGATGGCGCACGCTTGGAAAGCGTGTAGGCGTGTAAGCGTCTCGAGGGTTCGAATCCCTCTCTCTCCGCCATTTCCTTGGTTAACGCTGCAATGCCCGCGGCCAGGGGCGACGCGCCTTCCCCGACGACCCAATGACTGCCCGAGCCCGGGCGAAAACCCTAATAGATCTACTGGTTTAATGTTTCAAATGAGCCGCCTTGCCGCCTTTTTGCATGCGGCATTCATGTGACACCCCGTCACGGAAACATGGTTAACAACTCAGGGGTATGTGATTTGGGTCAGGACGAAGGGTCGCCTGCTAGTTGACGCGCGCCACTACCAGCGCGCGGCGGGGCCGGGCAAAGAACTTGTCTTCCATCACCAGATCACCGGTCAGATATTTTCCCATGGTGGATGTGTAGGTGAATGTTACCTCCGCCACGATAACGCTGCCATTGGCGGGAATGAGATTGGCCGGCACGGTGTAGCTTGAGCCCTTGGCATAAGGGGTAGCATTCTGGGCATCGCTCCAGTCCACCCGCGTATTGCCGCCGCCATGGTCTGAAACGCTGGTGAGAATGATTTCGGTGCCGGATCCATCAAAGGGCGCCAGAATGGCCGATGACGCGCCAAAGATATCCGCAATGTCAGAATTGCTGAGCACCATGGCCTGGGCTGCAAGGTCAGCGGCTGTGCTAGCCACCGATGTCGCCTTGCGATCGGCGATCAGGGCTGAAGACAATTCAACCGCGCCGAAATACATGACCATCATCACCGGCAGGATTAGAGCGAATTCCACAGCCGAGACGCCGCGTATGTCGCTGCTGAAATTACATACGAGCTTATGAAGCAAACGCAGCACCATCACTCACCCCCCCGGTGCCGGTTCGGGCACATTGCCGAACGGCTCATTGCGGAAAGCAGCACTTGAAATGATCAGCCGCGAGGAGCCGGACATGTTCGACATGGCCTGGCCCAGCAAAGGCGTTGCGATCTCCCATACGTAAAACACACGCACCAGCACAATGTCGCCGGAGTCGCCGGGCTGGAACATCAAATCAGTGCGCAAGTCACCGTCCGCATCAAGCGGATTGGTGAAATCCACCTGGTTGAAGCTGTCGAAGCGCCGCACATCAATTTGCATGCGTTCATCGCACCCCATGAACATGGCGTCGCAGATTGTATTTCGAATGTCGTCCTTCGACATGCCTTGCAGCTGTGCCTGCCCGGTGCGCACGAGGCGGGCGGCGTCGGCTGCGCCAGTCTCAAGACTGACGGAGGCAAAGAACACCGCCGTTGCTTCAAGCGTTGCAAACAGCATCCCGAAAAAGGGGAGTGCCAGCATGGCGAACTCAACCGCAACCGAGCCTTCACGCGCACGGCGGAAGCGGCTTAGAAATCCCCGAGGCGCAGAACGGCCCGGGCGGCTGTTGCAGGGTATGTGCATGAAGCCGGTTTTAACCGTGATCAGTTACCAAGTCCGGTGAGCGCTTCTGCAAATTTTCAGGGTCTGGTTGACCTTTCGCTAACCGGTTTTCTTAAGACCTGCTTCACCCACCGGGCCGTATTTTGAATGACAGGAAACCCCTGAAGGAATTTGGAGTCAGGCACCCTGCCTGACCCACCCAGCCCGGCTCAATGTCGGCAGCAGGAGCATCGGTAGAAATCAGATGCGTCACGCGTTCAGCAGATATGTTTACCGGGCTGTAGCCAGCGCGCGCCGTCATGCGACGACTTTCGCAGCGGATGGCAGCGGCAACATGGCGATCATCTTTGCGCTCGCGTTACTACCACTTTCTGCGGCGGCAGGTGCAGCCGTCGACCTCAACCGCGCATTCATCGTGCAGCAGCGTCTCGAGCGCGCTCTTGATGCGGCGGGTCTTGCGGTGGGAACATCACCTACAGCCACCGAAGCTGAAATGAAGGCGATAGCGCAAAGCTTTTTCGACGCCAACTACGACGATTCAGAGACCGGCGTGGCCAGTGAGATTAGTACCGTTTCGGCAAACGGGCGCATCACGCTGTCAGCGACCGCTGAACTGCCAACAACCATCATGAAGATTGTTGGCTTCGACACGCTGACGGTGGGCAGCAAGGTTGAGATCGTGCGCGAATCCAAGTCGCTGGAGATCGCAATGGTGCTGGACAACACCGGCTCCATGGCCTCCAACGGAAAGATCGGCGCACTGCGTACTGCCGCCGAAGACCTTGTGAAGATCATGTTCGGCGATCAGGAGAACCCACCGCTGTTGCGCATGGCGCTTGTACCATTTGTCACGGCCGTGAACATCAAGGCCGATGGCTTCGATATGAACTGGATGGACCAGAACGGCGACTCGCGTTTTCACGGCGAGAACTTCGATCCGAACAAAGGTCCGACAAATCACTTCGCGCTGTTCAACAATATCAGAAATGCGTCATGGAAGGGCTGCGTCGAGATGCGGCCGGAACCCTATGATACGCTGGATACCGCTCCCAGCGCCGGCAATGCGGACACACTGTTCGTCCCCTATTTCTGGCCTGATGGGTCCGACAAGGACAATGACTACAAAAACGATTACACCAACGATGAGACCAACGGCAACGGGCCCAAGCGTCAGCGCAACGGCGGCAAGTACACTAATGCCAATATCTCGGTCGACGAAACACCGTCCAGCACCAAAGGGCCCAATCGCAGTTGTGCGCGTCCTCTTGTTCCGCTGACCAATTCCAAGACAACCCTTCTGACGGAAATTGATGCAATGGCGGCCTGGTATGATTCCGGCACCAATATTGCTGAAGGCCTTGCCTGGGGCTGGCGTGTGCTCTCACCCGGAGAGCCTTTTACAGAGGGCAAGAGTTACTCCGATCCGGATGTGCAGAAAGCCATTATTCTGCTGACGGACGGCAACAATGAAATTGTCGGTCAGAATACGGATAATAATTCCGACTACACGAGCTTCGGCTTTGTCGGAACCGGACGACTGGGCACAACCAGCCGCAGCACTGCACGCGATATCGTTGATGATAAAGTGGCGGAGATGTGCCAACGGGTAAAGGACGAAGGTGTGCGGGTTTATACCATCACCTTCCAGCTCAACTCCTCGAGCCTTGCAGAAGTGTTTCGTGACTGCGCGTCCAAGCCTGAATTGTATTTCAACTCGCCGAGCAATGAAGAGCTGAAGCGAACATTTCAGGCAATCGCGTTCGACCTCAGCAATCTGCGGATTGCCAAGTAGACGAACGCATTACGCATTTCTTCCGAGTACTGATTTAGTTCTGATCGGTGGGCGGAGCTATTCGCCGGATGATCCCTTGGCGGTGGCTTCAGCACCGTCGGTTGCAAGGCCCATTTTCGTTCCGGTCTGTCGGGCGATTGTATCATTCACCTCGTCCGTATCACCGATACGGAGGATTGGGTGGCAGTCGGGCGCACAATTGTAGCTGTACTGAGCACTGCCGCGATTGAGCGTCAGCAACCGCGGTGCGAGGTCCACCACATTGACGATGAGTGATGCTGTCTGATTGCCATCGTGATCGAAGACCAGAATATTGGTGGCGCCGTAAGAGCGACCCGTTAGCAGCAAAGTGTCGGATGTCTGGATGATTGCATCAGCGATAGATGGATTGCCGACCGCAACCACAGCAGCCGCACCCTCAAGCCGCAGCATCTTTGTCTGATCGATGCCAACAGCGAAGTCGTGCCTCACCATTTCATACATGCCACCGGCCAGCGCCGGATACGTGCCGGCAACCGTCAGGGCTGCGGGCGAACCCAATGCCAGTGCTATGGCGGCAACGGCTGAAGGCAGGTTGGTGGAACGGCGCATGGATCGGCTCCGGCATCATTGAAATGATCGGGGCGCAGCAGATATCCGCCAGCCCGCAAATTCAAAGCCCAGCCTCGCGCGAAATGGTGAATAAACCGCGAAGGCGGGCTTTCAGGTTTGCCTAAGCCTTTGGGAGATGGATTAAACCGGATCTTAGGCGTGCCCGAGCTATCAATGACCGTCGCGCACGTATCCGCCCCAAGCGCCCATACCGCCCCGCCATACAGTGTTCAGGGATTTTCATGTCCAGACCGCTTCCACCGCAATCGCTTCCACAAGAGCTGCACCACGACGGAGCTGCCCTGCTTGCTGCCACTGCGTGCCTGTCCCCGCTTTCCGGGGACACTCTGGACGCACTTGCTGCGGCGTCGCGGTTCGTAAGCTATGCAACAGGCGACATTGTCGGCGGACCGGCGGCGCAGGAAGACAGCGTAGCCTTTGTCAGCACGGGTAGAGTACGGGTGTCATGCCCAGCAGACCGGCATGGCGACATTGCCTTTCATGACGTGCCCGCGGGCGAGGTCTTTGGGCATCTGGAAGCGCTGTCGCGTGAAAAGCCCCAACTTTCAGCCGTTGCCCTGAGTGACGCGCGCATTGCCTTCATGCCCGCTTCGACGTTTCTGGCAGCCCTTGAGACCCATCCGGTTATCGCTGTTGAACTATTGCGCGCGCACGCACTGGCAGCGGTATCCTCGGATCCCCGCACCCCACGTGAACCCGGTGAAGGCGCACATCAGCTTTATGCAGAGCTTTTGCGTATGGCAGAGGCGGACCCGCAGGCGCCGGGCCAGTTGGCTATTTCAAAACTGCCGCGCCACCGCGAGCTTGCCGGGTGGACCGGCCTTTCGGAAAGCGACGTGGCCGCCGCGCTTGCAGGCCTTGTAAAGAAGGGCTGCGTTGAACGCCGCTATCCAGGTCTGGTGATCCTGGATGCAGATCGGCTCCGGAATCTGGCCATTGCAGATGACGTTACGGCACGGACCGCGCCCTAACCGGCAATATTCCAGCCAAATTTTTGTCCTACAGGCTACCGATACGCCAGTTTCCATGCACGCTGCTCAGCTGGGGGGACAACAAATTGCACCTGATATTGCCAGCTGCAGGAATTGATTAACCAATCTGCATATTCCCAAACATCGAATCCAGTACAGTTTTCTTCTTTTTCATAGTTATTTTCATGTTTTTACTTATCTATACATAAAATCCAATTTACTCATTCCGTTTTTATCTATTGCACCGGCATTTTATCTACAGAATTAAGAAGCAGGTAATTGGGAGCCTATAGGTTGGCCCTCGGTGTTTGACGGCCTGTCCCGACCGTCTCGCCTTACTTGGGAGCCGCACCCCGCTGTTCCCGAAATGGATCGATCCAGAGGAGGCTTTTATGAGCCATTTTATGAAGCGTTTTGCCGGTGATGAATCCGGTGCCACGGCCATCGAATATGGCCTTATTGCTGCCGGTATTGCCGTTGCGATCATCACGGCCGTGAACACGCTCGGCACGAATATCGGTACGACATTCGGCAGTGTTTCGGCTGAAATGAAGTAAGCCAGACACAATTTCAGGCGATATACACCGCTTGGGTAAAAAGGCCGCCGGACACTCAGTCCGGTGGCCTTTTTTGTGACCCGCCACCAAGCGCGTTTGCGCGGTTGCAACCAACTCACATGCGGACAGATTGCCTCTGATTTTAAGGTTTACCCACCCTTTACAGCTTGGGGTGCCTAATGGGCTGCATCATCTCTGCCGGAGCCGCGCACACACCGTGATCGACCTTACTTCCCTGCCTGCGTATACGCCGCTGCAATGGCTGATCATCGCGGTTTTTCCGTGCCTGATGCTCGCTGCGGCCACAACCGATGCGGTGGATATGCGCATTCCAAACTGGCTGACGAGTTCTCTGGCACTGGCATTTCCGATCGCTGCCATGGGCACCGCAATGTCCTTTGAAACGATGGGACTGCATACAGCCGTCGGTCTTGCCGGACTGGTCGTGGGCATGGGCTTTTTCGCCGCCGGCTGGATCGGCGGCGGTGACGCCAAACTGTTTGCCGCGACGCTCCTGTGGCTGGGACCGGAGACCGCGCTGGCCTTTACGCTTCTCTCAACGGTTCTGGGCGGCCTTTTGACGCTCCTGCTCCTCTCCTTCCGGCAACTCCCAATGCCCGCACCGCTGGCTGCGCGTGACTGGATCATGCGCCTGCACGACCACAAACAAGGTGTGCCCTACGGCATCGCACTGGCTGCGGGCGGCATCATTGTATTTGTCCAAAGCGGCTGGATAGCAGGTGCTGCGTGACCAAATTGCGCGCCAAGCGGCGCCACGCATGGGACCCCGCATTGCATTTGCTGCGTACGGTTAACCGCGAATTGACGAATTCCCGCTTTGATACCCGGAGGCTGGCGGCAACTTCCCGCTTGGCCCCGAAAACGTTTGTTGAAACGCCTGTTGAAACGCGAAGGCCCGGCTGATGTCTGTTGCCCGCATCGCAGTTCTAATTCTCGCCGTGCTCGCTGCTGCCGCAGCGGCTTGGCTTGCCTCGTCTTTTGTAGGTGTCGAACCGCAACAGGTGCAGGCTCCGGCCCCGCAGATCGCCACCGACGAAGTGCTTGTTGCCGCCCGTGACCTGCCGGTTGGTTCCAAAGTCGCTGCCGGAGATCTGCGCTGGCAGACATGGCCGAGCGAGGCTCTTACCTCGGGCTATATCGTCAAGGCGCGGACACCGGACGCCACAACCGACCTGAAAGGCGCGCTCGTACGTGCCCCGATGCTCAAAGGTGAGCCGATCACATCCGGCAAAGTCATCAATGCAGGTGATGCAGGCTTCATGGCCGCCCGGCTTGGCGCCGGCATGCGCGCCGTCTCCGTTGCTATTTCACCAGAAACTGGCGCCGGTGGCTTCATTCTGCCCGGCGACCGTGTGGATGTGATTGTTACCCGTGAAGCGCGCGGCGATACCGGCCGCGAGGTCGAGGCGCGCAGCGATACGGTCCTGACCAATGTACGCGTCCTTGCCGTTGACCAGACGTTCAGCGAATCAGGCAACGAAGAGGGTGAGAAGGTTGTTGTCGGCAAGACAGCAACCCTGGAACTTACGCCTAGGCAGGCAGAGACCCTCGCCCGCGCCAAGGCACTTGGCGATATCTGGCTGTCATTGCGCAGCCTTGCGGACATGTCCACCGCCGGGCCTGAAGACACAGGCGCACTGAGCGCCAATGCAGCACCTGAATTCAAAGGGAACACTGCGGTCAGCGTCGTTCGCTACGGCGTGCGCTCGCTTGAGCAGCCGCGGGTGGGCCGATGAGCAATTCCATGACCTTGATCTCTTCTATCCGCACCAAAATCGCCAATGCCCGCGCTGTGAGTGCGCATGTTGCGGCCGCAAGCTTTTCAGCTTTCGTGTTCTTTGCAGGCCCTGCTGCCGCACCAACGCGCGCCGCGCAGCTGCTTGGTAATGAGCAGGGCACCCCGGTCGTCAAGGTCGATGTGGGTGGTGAAAGTGCGACCAGCCAGATCATGTCGCTGGGCCTGAACAAGGCTGCCGTTGTCGAACTGCCGGTCGATGCCGCCGATGTGCTGATCTCCAATCCTGAAATTGCCGACGCCATCGTCCGCAGTGCGCGGCGCACCTACCTTCTCGGCATGAAGGTGGGCGAGACCAATGCATTCTTCTTCGATGATGCGGGCCGTCAAGTCCTCAATCTTGAAATCCGCGTCGAGCGCGATCTTGATTCATTGCTGAATGTGCTGGGCCGGCATCTGCCCGAAGCCCGCATTGAAGCTGAAGCCATCAACGACAACATCATGCTTACGGGCATGGTGTCGAATGCCGCAGCCGCCAGCAAAGCCCGTGACATTGCAGCCCGGTTTGTCGGCGACGACACCAAGATCCTCAACATGCTCTCCATCGAGGGCAAGGAACAGGTGATGCTCAAGGTGACGATTGCAGAGATGCAGCGGTCGCTTATCAAGCAGTTGGGCATCGATCTGTCGTCCATCACCTCAATCGGCGACCTGGCGCTTCGGCTGGCAACGACAAACAACTTCTCCCTGCAAGGCCAGTCTCTGGGCGGCCTTACCACAGCACCGACAAGCCAACGCGCGGCATCAGCGGGCGGTTCAGTGTTTCCGCAATCAAGCGGCATGTCGTTCAATGACGGTGGCGGGTCTTATGTGGATGGTGCCATTCGGGCGCTTGAGCGCAATGGCTTGCTGCGCACACTGGCGGAGCCGACGCTGACGGCCATTTCCGGTGAAAGCGCCAACTTCCTTGTGGGTGGCGAGTTTCCGGTGCCATCCGACCGCGACACAAATGGCAATGTGCGCATTGAGTTCAAACAATTTGGTGTGGGCCTTGCCTTTACACCGGTGGTGCTGTCGGAAGGCCGCATCAGCCTGAAGATTTCCACCGAAGTCAGCGAGCTGTCGTCTGACGGTGCGTTTGTGGCGCAAGGTGGCACCTTCACCAATGCCGACGGCAACCTCGTGCAGATCAATGGCGTCACCATTCCCGCCCTTCGGGTGCGGCGTGCCGAAACTGCCGTCGAGCTGCCATCTGGCGGGTCGCTGGCGCTGGCAGGTCTGCTTCAGGACTCCACGCGGGAAAACATCGACGGAGTACCCGGCGCAAAGGACATTCCCATCCTTGGGTCGCTGTTCCGCTCACGCGACTATCTGAATGCTGAAACCGAGCTTGTGGTGATCGTTACACCGTATCTGGTGGACCCCAAGCATGAGAGCGAGTTCGCGCTGCCGACTGACGACATTGCGCCCGCCAGCGATCTTGAAACCCTTTTGATGGGCCGTCTCAACGCCACCTATGGCGCAGACAAAAAAGACCTGAAGCAACAGCTTCAGGGGCCTGTCGGCTTTGTCATGGAGTAATGCAGCAATGGCTATGACATTCCGCATACCCCGTCTTATGGCTGTCGCTGCGTTGGCGATGTTTGCCGGCGCATGCTCCAATTTCGGCCAAAACGGACCGCTGCAGGCAACGACAGTTTCCGAGCGCCACCCGATCACCGTGGACGATCAGGCAGCACTGCTGATGATCCCGGTTACACCGGACAGCGCCTCCCTCAGCAATGAGGACCTGATGCGGCTTGATGCTTTTGCTACCCGGTACAAGGCACGTGGTGATGGACCGCTCGTCCTGTCCATTCCCACCGGGGCACCCAATATGGGCGCTGCATCGCGCACTGCCGCCGAAGTTGAAACGCGGCTGGATATGCTTGCGGTAGGAAACGGTAGAGTGCGCATGAGCCACTACCGCGCATCGGGTGCTGCATCTGATGCACCATTGATCCTGTCATTCACGCAATATGTGGCAACGCCTTCACCGTGCGGAAATTGGTCGGAGGACTATGCCTTCAACCCACGCAACACCGCATCACCCAATTTTGGCTGTGCCACCCGTAACAATCTTGCCGTCATGGTGGCCGATCCGCGCGACCTCGTAACCCCGCGCGACATGGACCCCGCCGACGCCCAGCGCCGCGACGAAGTGCTTGCGCGGTATCGGGCCGGCGAGACCACCCAGACGGAACGCGCCGAAGAAGAATCCGGCGCCGTCAGCCAGGTCAACCAGAACTGAGCATATGCGCATGAGCGAAGCCCATCACATAGACCCGCCAATGCCCCCCTTCGCGGATGAGATCGCCGAGGAGCGCGCACGCCTGCAGGCGGCTGCGTCACCGGACGGCGGTAGCATCATCCGCCCGGTTCCGCGCGTGACCATACAGGCCTTCTGCGAAACACCGGATGTCGGCATGTCGCTGCAGCGTGCGTCGCAGGACCGCCGCCTCGCCAAGGCACACCTGACTGTGCATATGGGCGGCGTTGCCGCAGCTCACTCGCATTATGTGGACACACCGACGCCCGGCCTCATCATTGTGGAAAGCCAGCTTGGCGGTTCGCAGCTTCTGGCATCACTCGACAAGCTTGCGGAGGTCTGCGATGCGGGCACACGCATCGTCGTGGTCGGCCACGCCAATGATATCGGTCTTTACCGCGAACTGACCCGCAAGGGCGTCAATGATTATCTGGTGGCACCGCTGAGCCCAATTCAGATCGTTGAAACGATTTCTCTGCTTTATGCAGATCCCGAAGCGCCGCCGCTTGGTCGCACCATTGCCTTCACCGGCGCGCGTGGTGGCACGGGCTCGAGTACCATTGCGCACAATGCAGGCTGGTGCATTTCGCAACACATGAACGAAGATGTGACCATCGTCGATCTGGATCTGGCGTTTGGAACCGGCGGCCTTGATTTCAATCAGGACCCGGCGCAAGGCGTGGCCGATGCGCTTTATGCACCTGAACGCCTTGATGACGTATTGCTTGAACGCCTGCTTGTGCGATGCACGGAACATCTGAGCCTGTTTGCGGCACCTGCAACGCTTGATCGCGACTATGCGATTGATCAGGAAACCTATGAGATTGTGCTTGATGTGGTGCGCCATTCGGTGCCCTGCGTCGTGCTGGACCTGCCGCATGTGTGGGGACCGTGGACGCGCAAGCTGCTGCTCGAAGCGGATGAAATCGTCATCACCGCAACGCCGGATCTCGCGAGCCTGCGCAATACCAAGAACCTGCTCGATATGCTGTCTGCGGCGCGCCCCAATGATGTGCCCGCCCATCTGGTCATCAATCAGGTCGGCGTTGCCAAGCGGCCTGAGATACCTATCAAGGATTTCGCCGAGGCGCTGGGCAGCGACCCCGCACTGGTGCTGCCGTTTGATGCAGCCCTGTTCGGCGCTGCTGCCAATAATGGACAGATGATCGAAGAGTTAGACCCGCGCAGCAAGACTGCGCAGGGCATGCGTCACCTTGCATCCATTGTCTCCGGACGCCCCATCGCTGGTAGCAGCAAGACTGGACGTTCGCTTCTGGCACGCCTGCTGGGCAAGAAAGGATAAGCAACAGTGTTTGGCCGCCGCGACAATGATGGCTCAACGCCACCTGCGCCGCCAGCGCCGGGCAATGCTGCTCGTCCTGCTGCACCAAAAGCACCGTCCGGCGCTGCCGCGCCCTCACCGGCGCGCGCCGCAGCTCCGCCACCCGTTGCCAAATCTGCCCCCAAGGTTGCGGCCAAACCCGCGCCGTTGGCATCAACGGCCGTCCCTGCGACGCCGCGCGTTCAGGAACGATCCGCCGACTACTACCGCATCAAAACCACCATCTTTAATGCGCTGATCGATACAATTGACCTGACGCAGCTCGCTCAGCTTGATGCTGCCAGCGCGCGCGAAGAAATCCGCGACATCGTCAACGAGATCATCTCCATCAAAAATGTGGTGATGTCGATCACCGAGCAGGAAGAGCTGTTGCAGGATATCTGCAACGACGTGCTCGGCTATGGCCCGTTGGAACCGCTGCTGGCGCGTGACGATATTTCCGACATCATGGTCAATGGTGCGACCCATGTTTTCATCGAAGTCTCGGGCAAGACTCAGGTGACCGGCGTCAAATTCCGCGACAATTCACAGCTGATGAACATCTGCCAGCGCATTGTGAGCCAAGTCGGCCGGCGCGTTGATGAATCAAGCCCCATATGTGATGCACGGCTGCCCGACGGCAGCCGCGTCAACGTCATCGCGCCGCCTCTGGCCATTGACGGCCCGACCCTCACCATCCGTAAGTTCAAAAAGGACAAGTTACGGATGGATGATCTGGTGCAGTTCGGCTCCATCTCGCCTGAAGGGGCAAGGGTGCTGAGCATTATCGGCAAGTGCCGCTGCAACGTGCTCATCTCAGGTGGTACGGGTTCGGGCAAGACGACCCTGCTCAACACCATGACCGCCTTCATTGAAGAAGACGAACGCGTCATCACGTGCGAAGACGCCGCTGAACTTCAGCTTCAGCAGCCCCACGTGGTGCGGCTTGAAACTCGCCCGCCGAACCTTGAAGGCTCGGGCGAGATCACCATGCGTGACCTGGTGCGCAACTGTCTGCGTATGCGCCCTGAGCGCATCATCGTCGGCGAAGTGCGCGGACCTGAAGCATTTGACCTGCTTCAGGCCATGAATACCGGCCATGACGGCTCGATGGGCACCCTTCACGCCAATACACCGCGTGAAGCCATGTCGCGCCTTGAAAGCATGATCACCATGGGTGGCTTCGCGCTACCGTCGAAGACCATTCGCGAAATGATCTCAGGCTCCATCGACGTCATCATTCAGGCCGCTCGCTTGCGCGATGGCTCGCGCCGTATCACCCACATCACCGAGGTGACGGGTATGGAAGGCGACGTGATCATTACTCAGGATCTGTTCGTCTACGACATGGACGGCGAGGACGCCCAAGGCAAGATTCTCGGCAAACACAAATCCACCGGCATCGCACGCCCGGCCTTTTGGGAGCGTGCGCGCTATTACGGCCTCGAACGCGATCTGGTAGACGCGCTTGAAGCTGCAGATATCTAGGGAGCGTCCGGCATGTTTGACGCTCAGCTTGTTTTCATTGCCACCGTATTCATGGGTGTGCTCGGCGTCGGCGGTGTCGCCTATGCCGCCATCGCACCAATGCTGACCAAGCGCCAGCAGAGCGGCAAGCGCATGAGCGCTGCCACCGGCGGCAAACGCATGGCGCGCGCGACGCGCAATGCCGCAGGTGACTCCAATGCCCAGCGCCGCAAACAGGTGCAAGAAACGCTCAAGGAAATCGACGACGCACAGGCAGCCCGCAAAAAGAAGATCTCAATGCGTGCGCGCATTGAGCAGGCGGGTCTCGACATCTCGGTGCGCAACTTTACCATCGCCAGCGCCATTGTGGGGCTTGTGGTGGCAGCCATCGTCATGCTTGCAGGACAGATGCCGATCGTCGGGCTGCTCGCAGGCTTTGCTGCGGGCTTCGGTTTGCCCCGGTGGACACTCAGCTTTCTCAAGAACCGCCGCCTCAAACAATTCACCGAAGAATTTGCCAATGCTGTCGATGTCATCGTGCGCGGCCTGAAAGCAGGCCTACCGCTGCACGACTGCGTGACGATTATTGCTACCGAGGCCCAGGGTCCGGTGCGTGAGGAGTTCAAGGAACTGGTGGAAGGACAGCGCGTCGGCATTACGCTCGATCAGGGTCTGGAGAAGATGACCCAGCGCGTACCAACGCCGGAGCTGCGGTTTTTCCACATTGTGATTTCGATTCAACAAAAAACCGGCGGCAATCTATCTGAAGCGCTGGGCAATCTCTCAAAGGTGCTGCGCGACCGCAAGGTGTTGCAGGGCAAGATCGCAGCCATGAGCCAGGAGGCGAAATCCTCCGCAGCCATTATTGGCGCGTTGCCACCCGGCGTCATGGCGCTCGTTTACATAACGACACCGGATTACATCAACCTCCTGTTCGAGGAGCGCATGGGCAATGCAATGCTCATTGGCGGCGGCATCTGGATGCTGCTTGGCGTACTGGTGATGAAGAAGATGATCAGCTTCGACTACTAGGCTTTTTTGTAGTCAATTTGGATACGGCGTATACAGATGATGGATCTCGTCAATACTATCACTGACCCACAGGTCATCGTGATGCTGCTTGCGGGCGGAGCTGCCTTCGCAACCATCATAACGCTTGGCATGCCCTATCTGTCAGAGGATTCTCTGTCGACGCGCATGAAGTATGTGTCCACTGAACGTGATGCTCTACGTGCGAAATTACGGTCCGATCTGGATGATCAGGAGGGCGCGAGGCGCAGCGCGCTACGCCACCAACCCAAGGGCCTTTCCAAGAAGCTGGTGGAGAAGCTCAATCTGCGCAAGATGCTTGAAGATGAATCAACGCAGATGAAGATGAAGATGGCGGGTTTTCGCGGCACGGGCCCGATCTATACGTTCCTGTTCTTTCGTATTGCCATGCCGCCGATCGTATTCGTGGTGGCGATCTTCTACGTCTTTTTTGTGCTCAATCTTTCCCAGCCGCCACTTGCCAAGCTGGGCATCGCTGCACTTGCAGGCTTTGTTGGTTTTTATCTGCCAAGCGTGTTTGTGCAAAACATCATCACACGGCGGCAACAGGCGATCCAGAATGCATTCCCTGATGCGCTCGATCTGCTGTTGATCTGCGTTGAAGCCGGCATGTCGGTGGAAGCTGCGTTCAACAAAGTTGCAGGTGAGATCGGCGTTCAGTCCGTCGAGCTGGCTGAAGAGTTGGCGCTGACAACCGCTGAACTTTCCTACCTGCAGGACCGACGCCAGGCCTATGAAAATCTAGGCAAACGCACAGGCCTTCCCGGCGTGCGCGCTGTCACGACCAGCCTCATTCAGGCGGAGCGCTACGGTACGCCGCTGGGGCAGGCATTACGCGTGATGTCTCAGGAAAACCGCAATATCCGCATGGCCGCCGCTGAAAAGAAAGCCGCTGGCCTGCCGCCGAAGCTGACGGTGCCGATGATCGTGTTCTTCCTACCGGTGCTGTTCGTGGTCATTCTCGGCCCGGCCGTCATCCGCTTCACCATGAACTAGGCAGCTAGCCCTTCAGCAGACATCAACATTTCCCCGACTGCACAGGAAAGCGCTTGACCTGCCCAGGGCAGGGAAGAGCATCGTTCAAAGAGAACGTATGTCTACTCGATGATGATGGGGTTGTTGTCGGCGTTGGCTTCGCGTGACCACAGGGCGGGTTGCGAAACAATGGCGCGGAGTTTTTCCATGTCGCCATCAACGGCATCGGGCGCAAGCTCTGCCCGCGCCAGGCGTTCGGCATCCGTATAGTCGCCGCGCAGGCCCAGCACCAAAGCAAGGTTCTGGCGCATTTTGGCGGTGGCTTTGGCGGTGGAGACCGCCTTACGCATGGCCAGTTCGGCTTCTTCAAGGTCGCCGGTCAATGCATATGAAAGACCAATATTGTTCCACGGGGCGGGTTCGCCCGGTGCGGCGGCGATCGCGGTGCGATAAGCATCACGCGCGGCCTCTGGCTGACTGAGCTGGTCGAACGCCACGCCCTGTGCGGTCAAGGTACGCCAGTTATGTGGGTCTGTAGCCAGCGCCTGCTCGAAAATAGGCAGGGCTTCCGATGCGCGACCTGTTGCAGTCAGCGTCTTTGCAAATTCGGCCAGCAGTCGCGGGTCATCCGGATTCAGGGAGCCTGCGCGGCGCAGCACGTCCAGCGCGGCGGCTGTCGAGCCTATCGCGCGAAGGGCGGACGCGTATTCCGACGCTGCTTTCGCATTGCGTGGGTCCTGTTCATAGAGGCCGCCCCAATAGGCCGCCTTGGCTACCACATTGCCTTCGACCTGAGACTGAATCTCAGCATCAGTCAGGGTTGATTCCAGAGATGGTCTTGCGTTTGAGCCGCCTGTGGTCTGACAGCCGGCCAGCAGAGCTGCTACGGCACAAGCCGCTGCAAGCCGGCCAATTGGATGGCGGGCGGGCTTGAAACCAGACTGCAATGGGCTTCGCGGGTTCACCGGGCGTGCTTCCACCTGTCACTGCGCAACGCAGGATGGGCCAAAATCATATGGCGAATGGTGACAGGCAGCCCTCAAGAAACCCTTAATCATACGCCCCGAATTGAAACGCGGGTTTTATGCCTCACTGACCCATCTGGGCACGGGCGCCCAACAACCATGCGCGCATCGCCGGCATGGCGTTAATGGATTCCATATAGGCGCGGGCAATGCCGTCGCGATCACCGAGTGCCGTCAGATCCGGCGCATAGGTATCGAGCCGTGAGACAACCGGTGCATACATGGCGTCGGCAATGGAGAACGCGCCCAACAGGTATGGCCCGCCCGCCTGCTCGCCAAAGCGGCCGCGCGCCTCGGCCCAGATGGCGATGATGCGGCCAATATCCCGCGCCACAGCATCATTCATGCCTTCGCCGGGGCGGTGATGGATGCAATCCATCGGCATGTCGCGGCGCAACGGCACAAAACCCGCGTGCATTTCAGCAACGATGGCGCGCCCATGGGCGCGCGCGACCGGGTCATCCGGCCAGAAATGCGCGTCCGGCAGCCGGTCGGCCAGGGTTTCAAGAATGGCGAGGGAATCCCAGATGACTTCATCGCCCCATTTGAGCACCGGAACCTTGCCGGCGGGCGAATGCGCAAGGCCCTGTGCGCGGGTCTCATCGCCCTGACGTAATGTCACATGCGCCTCTTCAAAGGGGATATTGGCGTAAGTCAACGCCAACCATGGGCGCAAACTCCATGACGACCAGTTCTTGTCTCCGATGACCAGTGTAAGCGGGGGGGTCTGCATCGCGGCTACCTCCTGCCTGCCAGCCTTTTGATCCGGCTGTTGTTATTCCAATGGGCCCCTAGACCGTGTCATATACTTCGATCGCCTGCCAACCAAAGAACGGATGCGTTTTTTATGCTTGATGTGCTTGCTGAACCTGGCCCCTCCACCAATACAGCCACCCCTGTCACGGCTCTTGCCGCCTCGGCGCTTGACGGCTGGCTTGCCAATGCCGCGCCTGCACAGGCCGCATGGGTGAAAGCGCAGGGGTTTGCCGCCAAGGCCGGGGAAGCAATTGCGTTGCCCGGTGCGGATGGGTCAATCGGGCGTGTCCTGTTCGGGTTGGGCGATGAAACAGATCCTTTCATCTATGGCGCGCTGCCTGAAAAGCTTCAGGCTGGCGACTACTTGCTTGATCCTCTTCCAGACAATGCGAAGCAGGCTTTTCTCGGCTTTGCGCTGGGGACCTATGCGTTCAATCGCTACAAGTCGGCGCCTGTGACCAAGCAGGTTCGGCTTGTGCTGCCCGACGGCATGGACCGGGACGAGGTATCGCTGGTGGCGCGCGGCGTCTTCCTTGGCCGCGATCTCATCAATACGCCGCCCAGTGACATGGGGCCCGCAGAGCTTCAGGCAGCTGCCGACAAATTGCGGCAACGCTTTGACGCACATCTCAACGTCATCACCGGCGAAGATCTGCTGACGCAGAATTATCCGATGATCCATGCGGTGGGGCGGGCGAGCGACCGGGCACCACGCCTGATCGATCTCACTTGGGGCCGGGCCGATGCGCCGAAGATCACGCTTGTGGGCAAGGGCGTTTGCTTTGACACCGGCGGGCTCAACCTCAAGCCCGGCAACTCCATGGCACTGATGAAAAAGGACATGGGCGGTGCGGCTGCCTCGCTGGCTCTGGCGCAGATGATCATGGAGCGCGGACTTGATGTGCGGTTGCGGGTGCTGGTGGCGGCGGTTGAAAACTCCGTATCCGGAAATGCATTTCGTCCCAGTGACGTGCTTTCAAGCCGCAAGGGGCTGAGCGTCGAGATCGGCAATACGGATGCGGAAGGCCGGTTGGTGTTGGCAGATGCGTTGGCGGAAGCCGATACGCAGGAACCAGAACTGCTGATTGATTTTGCAACGCTCACGGGCGCCGCCCGCGTGGCGCTTGGTCCGGAGCTGCCGCCGTTCTTCACCAAGGATGATGCGCTGGCAAACGAGATTGCCGGTGCTGCCGAGACGGATGATGACCCCGTGTGGCGATTGCCGCTTTGGGCGCCTTACGATGGCTGGCTTGAAAGCAAGGTTGCCGATGTCAGCCACATCTCGGATGGCCCTTTTGCCGGCTCCATTACGGCCGCATTGTTCCTCAACCGCTTTGTCACGCAGACAAAATCCTACGTCCATTTCGACATTTACGGCTGGAATGCCAAGCCGCGCCCCGGCCGGCCCGTGGGCGGCGAAGTGCAGGCGGTGCGCGCACTTTATGGGCTGTTGTGCCGCCGCTACGGCTGAGCCGGCACGGACCGGATGCATTTTCATTTCGCAAGCGGTTGCAATTGGTTGCGTCACACCGTTACGATTAACCATAAGGACGCCGAGGACGGTTCTTGGGGGACCGCCACTCGTCGCGCGACGCAGGGGGATCAGTCGCCATGGAGCTAAAGCCCATTGAGGCTTTGAAGCTTTGGTTCGATGTGGTGTCGGACTCGGTACGCGATGACGGGCCGGATCTGTCGTCCCGGCAGACCGCAATTCTGCTCACCGTTTAACTATCGCCACCGCCGCATACGGTGCGCGGACTTGCCGAGAACCTCAACATTTCAAAGCCGGCCATCACCCGCGCGCTGGACGCGATGGGGCGGCTTGATCTTCTCAAACGCAAACGCGACGAAGCAGACAAACGTAACGTGCTTGTTCAGCGAACGGTAAAGGGCTCTGTTTATCTTTCCGAGTTCGCAGAACTGATCGCCAAACACGCCCGGAACACCTGATGCCTGACCTGCATACTGCTCTCGACCCGCGCCTTAACGCCTACCGGGCGGACCTTGCGGCTGCATGCCTTGAGGGCAAGGTTGCAGCGCCGCGCTTTGTGACGGGCACGTCTGCGCAGGTCTGCGTTCCCGTCGCCGCCTTGCGCCGCACAGCGGCACCGAACGGTGCACGGGATACGGAGCTTTTGTTCGGCGAAGCCGTCACGGTCCTTGACCGCACTGATGGATGGGCATGGGTGCAGGCGACGCGCGACCAATATGTTGGCTATGTGGCCGCTGATGAGCTGCACGATGGCGCACCGGCACCGACCCATCATGTCGCTGCGGTGCGCAGCTTTATCTATGAAGCCGCCGATCTCAAATCACCGGTGCGCAACTGGGTGTCGCTCAACACACCGCTGGTCGTTTCCAGCCAAAGCGGTAAGTTCAGCGTTCTTGCAGGTGGTGGGTTTGTGTTCACTGCGCATCTGCGTGATGCCGGCAGTGCGGCTCGGGATTTTGTGCGGGTTGCGGAAAGCTTTCTTGAGACGCCCTATCTGTGGGGTGGGCGGTCGAGCCTTGGGCTTGATTGTTCAGCGCTTGTGCAATGCGCGCTGGAAGCTGCCCTCATCCCCTGCCCGCGCGATACGGATATGCAGGAGGCCGCGCTTGGTGAGACGTTGGATAGTAAAGCATCGCTTCAGCGCGGCGATCTCATTTTCTGGAAAGGTCATGTGGGCATCATGCGTGATGCGACGACGCTGCTGCACGCCAATGCGACTCACATGAAAACCGCGCTGGAACCGGTTGAACCCGCAATCACGCGCATTGCGCAAACCGACGGGCCAGTAACATCCATAAGGCGGCTGCCTGCGCTGACTGGCAAATAGGCTAAGACGCAACCACCCCTTCGGGTGCCGTCTCAAGGTCAAATGCCGCTGCCATCAGCGCCTTGGTATAATCCGTTGTCGGGTGATCAAATATCTGGTCGGACGTTCCCTGCTCTACAACCTTGCCGTTACGCATGACGATCACTTCATCAGCCAGCGCGCGCACGACCTTCAGGTCATGGCTGATGAACAAGTAGGCCAGGTCATGCTTTTGTTGCAGGTCACGCAGCAGGTCGACGATCTGTGCCTGCACGGACATATCAAGCGCGCTGGTGGGTTCATCCAGCACCACGAAATCAGGTTTCAGCGCCATGGCGCGCGCAATCGCGATACGCTGGCGCTGCCCGCCTGAAAATTCGTGCGGGTAGCGGTCCATGGTTTCCGGATCGAGGCCTACTTCGGTCAGCGCTTCGGCAACGCGCTTGCGACGCTGGTCATAGTTGAGGTCGGTGCCGTGAACCAGCAGGCCTTCTTCCACGATCTGCGCCACTGAGAGGCGCGGGCTCAAAGATCCGAACGGGTCCTGAAACACGATCTGCATTTCGGCGCGGCGGCTGCGCAATTGCGACCAAGATTCATCCTCGATGTGTTCGCCCATGAAGACGATGGGACCATCAGAATCAATCAGCCGCAGCAGGCCCAGACCCAACGTCGTCTTGCCGGATCCGGATTCCCCGACGACGCCCACCGTGTGGCCGCGCCGCACAGTGAGCGAGATGCCATCCACTGCCTTTACATAATCAACGGTGCGCTTGAGGACACCCTTCTTGATCGGGAACCAGACTTTGAGATTGTCCGTCGACATGATCTCCGGCGCATCGGCGCGCGCTGTCAGGGGCTTGCCCTTGGGTTCGCTGTTCAGCAGGTGATGCGTGTATTCATGCTGCGGGTTGGCAAACAGGCTTTGGGTTTCGCCGGTTTCAACAATATGCCCCTGGTTCATCACGCAAACCCGGTCAGCCATTTTGCGCACGATGCCCAGATCATGGGTGATGAGCAGCATGGCCATGCCCATTTCCCGGCTCAGGCCTTTCAGCAGCTTGAGGATCTGCGCCTGCACAGTCACGTCCAGCGCGGTTGTGGGCTCGTCGGCGATCAGCAAATGCGGCTCATTGGCCAGCGCCATGGCGATCATCACCCGCTGCCGCTGGCCGCCTGACAATTCATGCGGATAGGCACCAAGGCGCTTTTCAGGATTTTGCAGGCCTACCTTGTTGAGCAATTCCAGCACGCGCACGCGCGCAGCCTCTGCGCGCATGCCGCGATGGACCTCAAGCACTTCGCCCACCTGCCGTTCAATGGTGTGCAACGGATTGAGCGAGGTCATCGGCTCTTGAAAGATCATCGAGATTTCGTTGCCGCGAATGCCCATCAAAGTGCGTTCGCTCGCACCCATCACCTCATTGCCGCGATACTTGATCGAGCCGGATGGATGGGATGCTGCCGGATAAGGCAGCAACTGCATCAGTGACAAAGCGGTGACGGACTTACCCGACCCGCTTTCCCCCACCAGTGCCAGCGTCTCGCCTTCGGCTATGTCGAATGAGACATGATCCACCGCGAGCGCCTGCCGCCCGTCCTGCATAAACGCGACGGACAGATCTTCGACCTCAATGAGCTTTTTCTTCTGATCACTCATTGCAATGTCTTTCGCGGATCAAATGCATCCCGCACGGCTTCGCCCACGAACACCAGCAGGCTCAACATGGTGGCGATCACAATGAAGCCGGCAAAGCCAAGCCAGGGTGCCTGCAGATTGTTTTTGCCCTGTGCCAGCAGTTCACCCAGCGACGGCGAACCCGGCGGCAGGCCGAAGCCCAGAAAGTCCAGCGCGGTCAAAGTTGTGATTGATGCGTTCAGGAT
>Ga0307929_1000664_pt1 | contig 31867 bp, 22 predicted proteins | sample AceLakmetage1330_FD_203160 | JGI IMG/M metagenome (GOLD analysis project Ga0307929, IMG submission 203160) | Saline water microbial communities from Ace Lake, Antarctica - #1330 | ecosystem: Environmental > Aquatic > Non-marine Saline and Alkaline > Saline | place: Antarctica: Ace Lake...
ACACCCTTGCCTTCGACTATGAGATTCCGGTCATAACGGCTCTCTCAGGACTTGTGGAATTTTCCACGCACCTGTTAGGTTTACTACATGCCCGGCACACCAAATATTTCGCGGCTCTGCCGCTTGAAGCACATTTGCGCCGCTTTTTTCAGGTTAGGACTAAGTCCTAACCTGAAAAAAAATTCTACTTTTACCCCTTCAAATCCACGATATGAAGCGAAGGCATTTTATAAAAACCGGAAGCATTTTTTCTAAAATGAAAACAAAGGAGCAGCAGCAGCACTTGCAGCCGGGCTTGGAAAATCCCGGCATGGATGCAACAGCCTACGGCCAGTTTGCCTTCGATAAAATGGTACGCCTGGGTTGTCCCGCTCACAACTGCGGAGGTCGCTGCTTGTTAAAGGTTTTTATTAAAGATGGTCTTATTGTTCGCATCGAAACCGATGATCGTCCCGGCGATGATATAAAAAATCCACAACTCAGAGCCTGCCTGCGGGGTCGGGCGTATCGGCATCGCCAAAATCACGCCGACCGTTTGAAATATCCCATGAAACGAGTTGGCAAACGAGGCGAAGGAAAGTTTGAACGAATTTCGTGGGACGAAGCCACCAGCATGATGGCCGAAAACCTGAGCCGCATCCGCGACAAATATGGCAACGCCTCACTTTACATTCCTTACGGCACGGGCAGCTACAACCAAACCAACGGCATTTGGCCTGCACAAAGGTTGCTCAATCTTTTTGGCGGTTCGCTGGGCTATTACAATTCCTACAGTTGGGCTTGTATTAGCAAGGCAACGCCCTACGTTTATGGCACCAGCATCACCGGCAATCAGCGGCAGGACTGGGTCAACAGCAAATACATCATCCTTTGGGGAGCCAATCCCTCTGAGCTACGCGATGGCACCAACTCTGAATATTTTATCAAGAAAGCGCGTGAAAATGGAGCAAGGGTGGTTTGCATCGATCCGCGCCTTACGCTAACGGCTTCGGCTTTGGCCGATGAATGGATTGCCATTCGCCCTGGCACCGATGTAGCCCTGATGAGTGCCATGGCCTGGGTGATGATTGATGAGAATATCTACGACCACGATTTTGTAAAAAGCCATTGCATCGGTTTTGATGCCTCGCAAATGCCGTCAGGTCTTGAAGATGCCGAGAGCTACTCCGATTATATTCTTGGAAGCAAAGATGGCCAGCCCAAAACGCCGCAGTGGGCGGAGGCGATTACAGGCATTCCCCAGGAAACCATCGCTCGCCTTGCCCGCGAATATGCCACCACCAAGCCCGCCATGCTTTACCAGGGTTATGGTATGCAACGGCGTGCCTACGGCGAGCAGCCTGTGCTGGGTGCATGTGTGCTGGCTGCCATCACCGGCAATGTTGGTATTTCGGGCGGCTGGGCAGGAGGTATTGCCAGACAAGCCGATGATGGCGGTCCCTTTTGGAATATCTTTCCCGTGCTCGACAATCCCGTTAAGGAAAAAATTCCATGCTTCCTCTGGTCGGAGGCTGTGCTACGCGGTAAAGAGATGCGTGCTAAGGACGGCGTTACCGGAGGGGAGAAACTGCCAGCGAACATAAAAATGATTTGGGCTGTAGCTTCCAATGCCATCATCAATCAACATGCAAATATCAATCGTAGCGTCAAAATTATGGAGGACGAATCGTTGGTGGAGTTTTTTGTGGTGCAGGATAATTTTCTTACCCCAACCGGCATGTACGCCGATTTGCTCCTTCCAGCCTGTACCCAGTTCGAAACCTGGGGCTTGGAAGATGGCTGGAAATATGGCGAAGAAGTTTTTTTGATGCCCAAAGTGGTGGAGCCTTTTGGGGAAAGCAAAAGCGATTATCAAATTTGCGCCGATGTGGCCGAAAAGCTGGGGCTTAAGGATCAGTTTACCGAAGGCCGTGACGAGAAGGCCTGGATCGGGCATTTTATCGAACACTATCGACAAATCCGTTTTCCGGATATTCCCTCTTTGGATGAATTTGAAAAGTCGAATGCCGGCGTATATGCCGTGGATGTGGTGAAACCAAAAATTGCCTTTGAGGATTTTCGTAAAGACCCGCAAAAAAATCCTCTGGAAACGCCATCAGGAAAAATAGAGCTTTTCTCCAGGCAATTATTTGAGATGAATAATCCGGACGAAATTCCGGCCGTTGCCAAATACATCCCCGAATGGGAAAACCCTTTCGTTGAACAGGCCAAAGAATTCCCTTTGCAGGTGGTTGGAGCCCACTACATGCCGCGCGTACATTCAACCCACGCCAACAACGACTGGCTTGCCGAGGCTTTTCCGCAACGTGTGTTTATAAACCCCGTGGATGCCAAATCGCGGGAACTTGCTGATGGCGATAAAGTGAAGGTTTTTAATGCCCGAGGCACGATAATTCTGCCCTGCCGAATCACCAAGCGCATTATGCCCGGCGTAATTAATATTCCCCAGGGTGCCTGGTGGAAACCCGATGAAAACCGAAACGATATCGGAGGCTCGGTTAATACGCTAACCTCCGAACGCTGGTCACCGCTGGCTTTTGGCAATACCCAGCACACCATCATGGCGCAAATCGAAAAATATGCCCCATAGCCATAAAGATGAAGCACGCCTTTTCTCTCATATCGTTGTACAGACAAGGCATGCCTTGTCTCTACCAAATTAAAAATATGAAACAACTTGCTTTTTATTTTGATGCCAATGCTTGCTCGGGCTGCAAAACCTGCCAGATAGCCTGCAAGGACAAAAACGATTTGCCCCTGGGTTTGGTGTGGCGGCGCGTTTACGAAGTGGCCGGGGGTGAGTGGAAGCAGGAGGGCGCTGCCTGGCGGCAAAATATTTATGCCTACAACGTTTCGTTGGCGTGTAATCATTGCGATGACCCGATTTGCATGAAGTCGTGCCCCACCAAGGCCATCCAAAAACGTGCGGACGGCATAGTATGGATCGACGAAAGCCGCTGTATGGGCTGCCGTTACTGTGAGTGGAGTTGCCCCTACGGCGCGCCGCAATTCGATGCTGCCAAAGGTGTGATGACCAAGTGCAACCTATGCGCCGATTATGTGGACGAGGGCAAAAATCCATCCTGCGTGGATGCATGCCCCATGCGAGCCCTGGACTTTGGTGAGTATGAAGATTTGATTAAAAAGTATGGTAAAGATGTCGAAATCTTCCCGCTACCCGGCGAGCATTTTACAGAGCCATCGCTGGTAGCGCGGGCGCACCGCATGGCAGGGCGTGTAAAAATCGAAAAACCTGAGGTGGTGAATTGGGAAGAAGTGAGGGTTAGTGGGGTCATCGTTAATTGTTCATGCTTATGAAAAACAAACTTAATTGGCAAGCGTGTTCTTTGGAGGATAGAATTAAGAGTATTGAAAGGATAAAGCAAATAATAAACGAATATGGGTATATTCGTGATTTTAATATGTTTTCTGATTTAGCATTGAGCCTAAGTATTGAAATTGAGGAAAATAAAATTATAGACTTCCACAACGACCTTCAAAAAATCGTTACACTTTCTGATTTAGATTCAAATACTATTAATCTTAGTTCAAATAGAGAATGGATGATTTTGGTTAATATTTCATTCGCCAGGGGAACAGGAACTTTAAAGCATGAGAAACCTATGGTTGATGGTTAATGGTTCATGGTTAATAGTTCATTGTTAATGGTTCATCGGTCATTGTAATGTTGTGTTTAATGGATAACAGATATTTATTTACGAATAACAGATAATCCCGCCTGCGGCGAGGATGTCGCTTCGCTCCACAAATAACGGATAACGGATAATCCCGCCTGCGGCGAGGATGTCCCCGATGGTCGGGGCAGGCTGCTTCGCTCCACAGATAACGAATATCAATTAATCCAAAATTAAATTTCATGAAAAGCTATTTCTACATTTTATTAATTGGTTTAATTATTATGGGCTGTGCTCCAAATCAAAATCCTAAGATCGATTTGGTAAAACGCTTTTACAGTGCAAGGAATGAATCGGATTTCGGGAAGTTAAAAATGGTTGTGTCGGATACTTTAATCGAAATTGAAGGCACAGATTCGATGTTTTACAGTACCAATGATTATTATAAAAAATTTCAGTGGGATTCTGTTTTTATCCCAAAGTATGAAATGCAAAATTTGGAACCCATTGATAATTATATCCTGGCTACCATTTCTACAACATCAAAGCGGTTTGAATATTTGGATAATAATCCAATGATAAGTAAGCATAAAATTTTGTTCAAAAATGATAAGATATTTCAGATTGAAACCTTTGATTACATTGGAGTTGATTGGGATGTTTGGCAAATGAAAAGAGAATCATTAATTAAATGGATCGACAATAATCATCCGGAATTGGCGGGTTTTATTTTTGACATGACAAAACAAGGTGGCGAGAATTATTTGAAAGCGATTGAATTATTTGAAGACCGTTAATCGGTCATCGTTAATGGTTCATTGTTCATAGTTTGGCAGCAATCTAAAAAACATAAAAATTACCAATTTGGTAATAACTGATAACTTTGCAGAAAAGGAATATTTTGAGAGTAATTGTCGAAATTAACTTTCCAAGAAAATGGGTTTTTATCCGATTTGTTGGAAATCATAATGAATATGATAAAATTGACGCAAACAACATTTAACATGGAAATAAAAACAATTAAAACAGCATGATTAGAAAATTAAGCACCACTTTACATATTCCGGCAGAAGTATTGGTTCAGGAGTATTAGCGAAAGTGCCAGTTACCAATGATTAATGGATAAACCCGCCACGGTGGGATGTCCCCGAAAAAACGGGGTCCCGCATGTGCGGGACTTCGCTCAACAACAAACACGGTTTGATCGGATTTGGACGGATTATAATATGAAGGGTGAATTTTTTCAATTTTTCTGGACGATTACAAATTTATCGAATATCCAAAACAGACGGAACACTAGTACAGACGCGCAATTTGCGCGTTTCCGCAATTTGATTTTTAAGAATTAACATCTTTTCCCGATGCACAAAAACGATGGATCATTAATTAGCTTTACGCTGCTGGCGCAATTTAGCGTAGGCCTCATTTGGTTTTACACCTTTGTTTATCTCCGGCCTGGCCAACTTGACCTGAATTTGCAGATTGGCGGCTTCCTAATTTCGCCGGTATTTATCGCACTTGTGGCGATTGCCTTAGCCGTACTTTTGTCGTTTTTGCACTTGGGTTCGCCGTTTCGCGCGCCACGAGCTTTCGCTAATATTTTTTCATCATGGCTAAGCCTCGAGATTTTACTGCTTAGCATTTTTGGGTTTTTGGTTCTGGGCTTGTTTATCGTGCAGCAACTCAATATTGATCAGTCCATGCTTTTCGCCATTTTATTGGGTCTGGCTGATTTAACGGGCTTGCTATTGCTTTTTGCTATGACACGCATTTACCTGCTTCCAACGGTTCCGCCGTGGAATAATGCCTTTACGCCTTTGCAGTTCTTATTCTCGGCCGTGGTTTCTGGGGGTATGGTAATGATGGGTTTCTTGTTGCAAAATCCCGAAAACTATCCACTGGCAAAAAATCTGATGCGGATTCTGGTCATGGCTATTATTCTTGAGGCGGGCTTTGCTTGGTTATTTAATCAGCATCTCAAATACCTCAAAGGCCTCCACGACCAAAAACCGGCTCACAACACCGGCGTTTATTTCAGCATTTATGTGGTGCGTGCGTTTATCATGCTGGTTTGTGTTTTCTTTCTGGCTTATTTATCCATCACTATCCATCCCGAAAGCTCCAACCACTTCGCCATTATTCGCTTTTATTCACTCATTTTTGGTCTCCTTATTTTGCAGGAGGTGGCCGGGCGTTATTTATTTTATCAAAGTTATTTTAGGATAGGGGTGTAAGATTTTAGTCAAACTCATATTTTTTAATACTTTTGATTTTATTAATTTGAAAACTAAAAAAGATGAACCCACTGATATCTTTTGTAAAAATCCTTGCGGTGCTGTTGATGGTGATGATGTCGCCACAAGCACCATTGGATAATAAAGCTCCGGATGATTCCCCCCAAACAATTCCCGATAATTTTGATCTCGATGATTTGCATCGCCGCACCTTCGATTATTTCTGGGATTTGGCCGATGCCGAAACGGGCTTGATTCCCGACCGCTGGCCTACGCCTTCTTTCTCCAGCATCGCTGCTGTGGGTTTTGGCTTATCGGCCTATATTGTGGGTGCCGAAAACGGATACGTCAGCCGGGCGGAAGCTGCTGCACGGGTGTTGAAAACCCTGCGTTTTATTTATGACCTGCCGCAGGGTGATGCCCAAAGTGGCACGGCAGGCTACAAAGGATTTTTCTATCATTTTCTGGATATGAAAACCGGCTTGCGTTTCAAAAATGTAGAACTTTCAACCATCGACACCGGACTGCTTATGGCAGGGATTTTATCGTGCATGAGCTATTTCGATGGTGACGATGAAATAGAATCGCAAATTAGAAACCTGGCCGATGCACTGTATCGCCGGGTTGAATGGGATTGGTTTATGAACGATAATGGCTTACTGTCGATGGGCTGGCATCCTGAAAAAGGATTTCTAAAGGCAGAATGGAGCGGTTATAACGAAGCGATGATTTTGAATATTTTGGCTTTAGGCTCGCCCACACATCCGGTTAACGAAGATGTTTGGGATAATTGGACAGCCGATTATCTCTGGGCGGATTACCAAGGATTTGAACATCTAAACTTTGGCCCGCTTTTCGGCCACCAATATTCGCAGATGTACATCGATTTTCGTGGGATTCAGGATGAATACATGAAAGGAAAAGGCATCGACTATTTCGAAAATTCGCGCCGGGCTGCGCTGGCCAACCGTGCGTATTGCATCCAAAACCCGGCAGGCTTTACCGGCTATGACGAAAATATCTGGGGACTGACTGCCTGCGATGGGCCTGCCAATGAAGTGAGGGAAGTGAATGGCAAAAAAGTGCAATTCAACACCTACCGCGCCAGAGGTGCTGCCGCCGATTATTTGGTCGACGATGGCACCATCACGCCCACGGCTGCCGGCGGTTCCATTCCCTTTGCCCCCGAAGTTTGTATTCCTGCCCTCGAAGAAATGTATAAGGTTTACGGCGAAAAACTTTATGATACCTATGGTTTTAAAGATGCTTTTAATCCTACTTTTGTAAATGATGAAAACCCCGCCGGATGGTTTGATGTGGATTATATCGGCATCGATCAAGGCCCTATTCTCATCATGCTCGAAAATCACCAAAGCCAATTAATTTGGGAAGTGATGAAGAATAATCCCTACATCGTTGACGGTTTGAAAAAAGCCGGGTTTGAAGGGGGATGGCTGGGTGAATAGTCGGGAAAAAGATTTTTATGCTTCATAATATTAAACATTATTTATTTACCTAATTTTGCTGCAATTACAAGTCATAACCCGATTATTATGGATAAATCAAAATTGCATTTTACAAACTTAAATTTATTCCGATGAAACGAAAACTTTTACTTTTTTTAATGCTGACGGTGGGCTTTATGCAAAGCTATGCTCAGGAGCGGCCTATAAGCGGAACGGTATCCGATGCCTCCGATGGCAATACTTTGCCCGGAGTAAACATTGTGATAAAGGGAACTTTGCAGGGGACGACCACCGATATTAACGGAGCTTATGCCATGCAAGCCTCCCCGGGGGATGTATTGCATTTTAGCTTTATCGGTTATCAAGCAAAGGAAGTTACCGTAGGCGATCAATCCGAGATTAATGTATCCCTTAGTCCCGGAGCTGCATTTTTGGATGAAGTAATTGTGGTTGGTTACGGTACGGTGCTCAAAAGCCAGGTGGTTGGCTCTGTGTCAAAAGTCAAAGGTGAAGAAATTTCTAAAGTACCCGTGCTTACTGCTGCGCAGGCCTTGCAGGGCAAATCCACGGGAGTGCAGGTTTCGGCCACCGGAGCACCCGGCAGTCAACCCCAGGTTCGCATACGGGGTATCAATTCTATTTCTGCCGACCCCAACCCGATTTATGTTATAGATGGCGTAATAACCAGAGATGTTACCAATATCAACAGTGCTGATATCGAATCGGTAGAGGTGCTAAAAGATGCTGCCTCACAGTCGATTTACGGTAGCCGCGCCGGAAATGGTGTGGTTATCATTACCACCAAACAGGGCAAAGCTGGCACAATGAAGGTAAACTTTGATAGTTATGTGGGCTTTCGCCAAATGACTAACAAAGTGAAAATGGCCGATGCACTTACTTATGCTAATTATACCAACCAGGCACGGGTTTACGACAACCAGCCACCATTATTCGATACCGACACGCTGCGTTACAATACAGATTGGTTTGACGAAGTAAGCCGCAAAGGTTTGATGAATAACTACAACCTGAATATCAGCGGCGGCAGCGAAAAAGCTACCTATTATTTTAGTGCCGGATACTTTACTGATGACGGAATTATCAAAGGGAATGATTATTCGCGCTACGTTTTCAGGCTGGCCAACGATTTTAAACCGGCCAAATTTGTGAAGCTCGGATACAACCTCAACCTCAATGTATCCAAAGCCAACAACAAACCCAATGTTTTCGACGATGCGTATCGCATGGCTCCTACGGCTCCGGTAAAGTACGAAAATGGCGACTGGGGTTACCTCCAGGCATTGAGTGTAGCCAACCCTGTGGCAAAGCTCGAATATACCAACAATATTTTTAAGCAACAACGCTTGCTGGGTAACGCTTACCTTGAGCTTATGCCCCTCGAAGGTCTTACTTTACGAAGCAGTTTTAATTTTGACAGGTACAACAATAACGGAACTAACTATGTGCCCAAGTATTATATCTGGAGTGGCCAGCAAAACGACATCTCCGATCTCACTATCTCCACATCCAATGGCTTTTATTGGTTTTTTAATAATTATATCAAATACCAAAAAACCTTCGCCGACTTACACGATGTTAATTTTACCCTGGGATATTCGTCCGAACGCAATAAATCCGCTTCCCTTTATGGAAATGTAAAGGATGTGCCTGATCAAAGTAACCTTTGGTACATTGGCCAGGGCGATCTTACTACCGCTACCAGTGGAAGCGGTGGAGATCTGTTTACGCGCGCGGCTGTTTTTGGCCGTATGGTTTACAGCTACGACCGCAAATACAGCATCAGTGCTTCGTTAAGGCGCGATGGCTCGAGCAACTTCCCCGAAAACGAACAGTGGGGGACTTTTTACTCGGCAGGTGCCACCTGGATACTTAGTAAAGAATCATTTATGGAAATCATCACTTTTATCGATGAGTTAAAGCTTAGAGGAAGCTATGGCAAAGTAGGCCTGGATAATTTGCGTGGGCTCAATGTGTTAACAGGGGTTACGATACTCAGTAATTATTACGCCTTTGGGGGTAGTAATTTTCCACCCTCCCAAGCCATTACCTTCGACCAGATAAAAGATGCACAAGCCAGCTGGGAAACCACCACGGGCTACGACCTCGGTATCGAGTATCTGATTTTGAACCGCCGTCTGGGTGGCGAAATCAGTATTTATAATAAGCTATCCAATAATTATGTAAATATTTCGCTGCCCTCTACAGTTGGCGATGCCGACCGTACCTTGTATTCGCAGGCCGCTGATGTTCGCAATAAGGGACTTGAGATTGCCCTAAACTGGAATGAAAAAGCAGGCAACGATTTTGATTACTTTGTTGGAGCTAATATCACCTTTAACAATAACAATGTAGAATCGGTAAAAGGCAATCTGCAACTCAAAGGGGGTAGCCTTGGCAACGGCGAAGTTACCACCTACACCGTTGAAGGCGAACCCATCGGCAGCTTCTGGGTTTACGAAACAGCAGGCATTTATCAAACCCAGGAAGAAATTGATGCTTCGCCACATTTTACCGGCACCAAACCTGGCGACCTTATTTATCGCGATGTAAACGATGACGGCGTATTGAGCGAGCTTGACCGGGTTTTTGCCGGTTCGTATCAACCTAAGTTCTTTTATGGTATCAATGCCGGTTTTAATTGGAAACAATTGGACTTTTCGCTCGATTGCTACGGCACCGGCGGCAACAAGGTGTATAACGGAAAAAAAGCCGTTCGTTTCGGCAACGATAATATCGAGGATGAACGTGCTGTGAACAGTTGGAGCATCGAAAACCCCAACGGTTCCGAACCCCGGGCCTCGAATGCCATCCCCAAGCCATCGACCTATTTTGTTGAATCGGGATCATTTTTCCGTATCAACAATGTTACGGTGGGTTACAATATCCCCATAACAAAATGGAGTATCTCCAAACTAAGATTCTATATTCAGGCACAAAACCCATTAATTTTTACCGAATATTCAGGGTTTACACCCGAATTACCAGGCTCGAACACCGGCTCGGGTATTGAGTTAAATATTTATCCTATCACCTCAGCTTACTTATTAGGCGTTAATGTTTCATTTTAAAACCAAGAGATTATGAAAAGATATTTTAATATTTTCATTTTTATGGCAGCTTCGGCTGTGCTGTTATCAAGCTGCGATAAAGAGTGGCTCAACCCTGCTCCCGAAAACGAATTGGTGTTAAGCGATTCTACATTTATGGATCCTGATAATGCCACCAAATTTGTAAACGCGGCTTATGCCAATTTGCTTACCTGGGAGCAGAGTGCGTTCTCGTGGATAGGCGTGGCCAGTATCACCTCCGATGATGCTGACAAAGGCAGCGACCCCGGCGACCTGGGTGCCGATAAAGATCAGATGGACGCAATTTCCTATACTTCCACTTCTATGTCGGTGGGCGAGATATGGAAAGGAAATTATCAGGGCATTTCAAATTGTAACCAGGCCATCGCCAATGTACCCAATTTTGATATTAGTGCTGAATTGAAAAACCGCCTGATTGCCGAAGCGCGATTTTTGCGTGCCTATTATTATTTTAATCTGGTAAGATGCTATGGTGATGTGCCTCTTGTAGATAAAGTTATCGATTCGGAAAACCCTGATGATTTGGTCAGGGCTAATACCCGGGCTCCGAAGGAAACGATTTATGAGGACTTGATAAAAACGGATCTGGAATTTGCCATCAATACCTTGCCCGAAGCCTACGATGCGGCAAATCTGGGTCGTGCTACCAAGGCTGCCGCTGCCGGGCTGCTGGCCAAAGTAAACCTTTATCAGCAAAACTGGCAACAGGCTTTCGATCTTAGCAATCAGATTATCAATGGCCAGTTTGGAAATTATGGTCTGGTACCCGACTACGCCACAATATGGCGCGAGGTAGGCGAAAACAGCATCGAATCCCTTTTTGAGGTGCAGGCCATCGTAGGCACACCGGTAGCCGCTCCCCAGCAATTTTGTACGCCCCAGGGTATTCGCGGCGGACAGTTTTCGTTTGTAGGTATCAACGGACGCGACACCTCCGCAGTGGGCGGATGGGGCTTCAACACACCCAGCGAAGATCTTTTTAACGCCTACGAGCCTGGCGATCTGCGAAAGAAAGCCACCATTATATCCGTTGGCGATACGCTCTTCGATGGGGTAATTATTGTAAATGCCGCCAATGCTCACTACAACTACAAAACCTATGTAAGCAAATACCAAGAAACATATAACGGCAACGATGACCGCACCAACAAAAACATCCGCATTTTGCGCATGGGCGAAATATATCTGATACATGCCGAAGCAGTTAATGAACTGGGAAATACCGGTGCTGCCGCCTCATCGCTTAATGCCGTGCGCAATCGTGCAGGGCTGGCTGATACCGAAGCCTCGGGCAAAGAGGCTTTGCGTTTGGCAATATGGAAAGAACGCCGGCTGGAACTGGCCATGGAATACGACCGCTTTTTCGACCTCATCCGTCAGGGTAGGGCAGGTGTCGTTTTGCGTGCTTTAGGTAAAAACTTCGTTGACGGTAAAAACGAGGTATTCCCGATTCCTCAAAGTGAGATTAGTGCCAGCGGCAATAAATTGACCCAGAATCCAGGCTATTAATTTGCTTAGTAATTAGTGGCTGTCCCTAAAGTCGGCATTTTTTGATTTAAGATTGAGGATTAATGATCGGAGATTCTAGATTGTGTTGAATATCACCAATATCTTATATCTAAAATCGCTAATCTGAAATCGTATATTTTTCAAAATATTACTTTAAAGACGAACACTAATTAGTTTACATCTCCTCCCATTCACCAATGGGAAATGTCGATTTTTTGTATCAATATTTAATAATGAGAACTATTATGAAAAAAACGATTCAAATATTTGTGCTGATGGCTGTGCTGATCATATCACAGCCTGGCAACGCACAAGCTCAGGAAACAGGCGGGCGCGTGCTAAATGCTAAAGCAGATTCAATACTCAGGCTGATGACCGCCGAAGAAAAAATTGGCCAGTTGAGTCTCTTTACCAGCGATTGGGATGTTACCGGCCCAACCATGCGTAGTGGTTACAAGGACGATATTAAAAATGGAAAAGTGGGAGCCATCTTCAATGCTTTCGGTGTGAAATACCTGCGTGAGCTGCAAGAACTGGCTGTCGAAAATACCCGGCTTAAAATCCCCTTACTCTTTGGCTACGATGTTATCCACGGCTACAAAACTATTTTCCCGATGCCCATAGCCCAGGCTTGCAGTTGGGATTTGGAGCTGATCGAAAAATCAGAACGCATCGCCGCCATCGAAGCCTCCGCCGAAGGCTTGCACTGGACCTTTGCGCCCATGATCGATATTGCCCGCGACCCGCGCTGGGGTAGGATTTGCGAGGGTGCCGGCGAAGATACCTATCTCGGCAGCCTGATTGCCACTGCCAGGGTAAAAGGTTTTCAGGGTAACGATTTAAGCAACAACAATACTTTGGTGGCCTGTGCCAAGCACTACGCAGCCTATGGCGCAGCCATTGCCGGGCGCGACTACAACACCGTTGATATTTCTGACCGCACCTTGCGCGAGACTTACCTGCCTCCCTTCAAAGCCACTGTTGATGCCGGGGTGGGAACATTTATGACCGCCTTCAACGATCTGGATGCCGTGCCATGTACTGGCAACAAATACCTGCTTCGCGATATTTTGAAAGGCGAATGGAATTTTGAGGGTTTTGTGGTTACCGATTATACTTCAATCATGGAAATGGAAAATCATGGCGTTGCTGCCAATGCAAAAGAAGCCGGGGAGCTGGCCCTGAATGCCGGCGTGGATATGGATATGCAAAGTGCCATTTACAACGACTATCTAAACCAATCGCTGGAGGAGGGAAAAGTTACCATGGCTGACATTGATGATGCTGTGAGGAGAATCTTGAAAATGAAATTTGATTTGGGTTTGTTTGATGATCCCTACAAATATTGCGATGAGGAGCGCGAACAAACGCTGGTAATGCACCCCGATCATCTGGACTTTGCCCGCGAATTTGCTACAAAATCTGCGGTGCTGCTCAAAAATGAGAACAATATCCTGCCGCTTTCAAAAGAGGCAAAAACTATCGCCCTTATCGGGCCGCTTGCCGACAGCAAAGTGGACATGATGGGTTCGTGGTCGGCAGCAGGCGATTGGGCCAAAAACATTACCCTGCTCGAAGGCATCAAAAGTAAGCTGCCTTCGGCCAAGGTGCTTCACGCCAAAGGGTGCGAAGTTTTGGGTACGGACAAATCAGGATTTGTCGAAGCGATTAATCTTGCCAAACAATCGGAGCTTGTAATCTTGGCCATTGGCGAAAACCGCGACTTGTCAGGCGAGGCCAATAGCCGCTCTAACATACAAATCCCCGGCGTGCAGGAAGAGCTCGTTGCCGAACTACTCAAACTTGGGAAACCGGTGGTGGTAGTTTTGATGAACGGACGGCCACTGGATTTAACATGGCTGAATGAACAAGCCCCGGCAATTCTCGAAACCTGGTTCCTCGGCACCAAAGCCGGCGATGCTATCGCTGATGTTATTTTTGGCGATTACAATCCTTCAGGAAAACTCACGGTTTCTTTCCCGCGAAATGTGGGGCAGGTTCCCTTGTATTACAATTACAAAAGTACCGGACGGCCGTTTAGCGAATCCAAGTGGACCAGCAAATACCTGGATGTTCCCAACTCACCCTTGTTCCCCTTTGGTTATGGCTTGAGCTACACAATTTTTGAATATTCTGACCTGACTTTATCAAAAAACGCCATCACAAAAAGTGAAACACTCACGGTTTCTGTCGAGGTAAAAAATACCGGGAAATATGCCGGAGAGGAAGTTGTGCAGCTATACATTCGCGACCTGGTGGGCAGCGTTACCCGTCCGGTACTCGAACTAAAAGGCTTTGAAAAGATAAGCCTTGAGCCCGGTCAAAGCAAAACCGTCCGGTTTGAAGTAGCTGAGAAAGATTTAAAGTTTTATGATATTAACATGAATTTTGTAAGCGAACCCGGAGCTTTTGAAGTTTTTGTAGGGACTAATTCCCAGGATACAAAATCTGCGAAGTTTGAGCTTGTGGAATAGCTCGGAGGGCTGATTGAAATTTCTTAATCCACTTCCGTCAGCGAAAGGGCGGGGTTAGTGAGAAACACAATTATAGAAAGAGGCTAAAGCATGTCATATATGAAAAATGCTAACCATTGTACTTTATCACAGTACTTGTAGCAATTTTAAACTAAACAAAAAATGTTAGGAAAAATAAAGAAAGTTCAATTACGAAAAATATGACAAAATGAGGCGTATGATTTTACGCCTTGGCTTGCGGAAAATTTAGACCAAATTGGAGAAGCTATTGGGCTTGAATTGGAATTTGACTCACAAGAAGTTTCTGTTAGACCTTTTTCAGCTGATATTCTTGCAAAAGATACTGGTACAGATAAATTTGTTGTTATTGAAAACCAAATTGAGAAAACCAATCACGACCACCTTGGGAAACGCATAACCTATGCTGCAGTTCTTGATGCGTCAGCAGTGATTTGGATTGCTGCAAAATTTACTGACGAACATAAAAAAGCGTTAGACTGGCTAAATGACCACACTTCTGACGAAATTGGGTTTTATGGTATAAAAGTAGAATTATGGCAAATTGATAATTCACAACCTGCTGTTAGATTTAATGTTGTAAGTGAACCAAACGTTGCTGTTAGGCAGGCAACAAAAAGAAAAGAACAAGGGGAACTTTCAGAAACAAAAAAAACACAATTTGAATTTTGGACTGCGTTCAGAGAAAAACTTGAAAATACTGGGAAAGTTCGTTCATTGCAAACACCGAGACCCCAATATTGGTTTGACATTGCATTAGGGAAATCAGGAGTGCACTTATCAAATACTTTTAATACTGACCGAAGTGAGATTGGGACAAGAGTATATATCCAAAATAAACAAGTGGATATTTGGCTACCCTATTTAGAATCTAAAAAGGAAATAATTGAAACCAAAATAGGGGAAGAATTAGTTTGGAATCCAAACCCTGATAATAAAGACAAAATAATTGCTTTGACAAAACGGTTTGATTTTGATAATAAAGAGAATTGGAAAGAAGCTATTAACTGGCTTGTCGAAAACACGATTAAATTCAAAGAAACATTTTCGAAAATTGTAAAAGAAAAAACTGCATAAAACAAATTGCATATCTCAAACGTGGCTATGGAAATTCTAATGGCTTACAACGTTGAGCATAATTTTGATTTGGATTTTGCATTGCAGCTTGCCCTGCTTCACGATACGATTGAAGATACTGCTACCGACTTCGATGAAATTAAAAATGAAATTGGTGAAAGAATTGCAAAAGGTGTTCAGGCATTATCTAAAAATAATAACATTTTATCCAAAGATGAAAAAACATTGGATAGTTTGAACCGCATCAATAAATTGGATAAAGAAGTTGGAATGGTGAAATTAGCTGACAGGATTACCAACTTACAAGAACCTCCACCTTTTTGGAGCAAGGTCAAAATATGCAAGTACCTGGAAGAAGCAAAAATGATAGAAAAAGTACTTGTAAACAAAAATGAATTTTTAAACACAAGGTTGAAAAACAAGATAGCCGAATACAAACAATACACTTAATGCATGCGATCGACAGTTTACCTTTTAACTTATGATATTTCATAAGTAAACCATAAAAAATGCCCTTAACTGTGAATATTAAAGTAGTTATTCTAAATGCATTATCTTTGCATTAACTCATGGTAAACTAAAAATTGTTTAATTCATTGAGTATATTTTAATGATTAAAACTATAAAGTAATGGATAATTGGTTGTTTTTGACTGAGCAGGAAATTCTGGATGAAATTGGCAGAAGGCTCAAAAAAATACGATTGCAGCATAATCTTACTCAGCAAGGATTGAGCGAAGAAGTAGGTTTGAGTGTTTCTACAATTAGTTTAATAGAAAATGGGAAATCTACAAGCTTAGAAAGTTTAATACGAATTTTGATAAGATTGAACAGAATTAAAGACCTGGAATCAGTATTTAGAGTTGGGGAAAACTTAGAATTGAAACTGAAGTTTGAAAAAGCAAAAATGAAAACTGAACGAAAAAGGGCTTCAACTAAAATTAAGTAGCTATGATAGTAGAGGTGAAGTTGCATAATAAAACAATTGGGACAGTAGCATGGAATGATGATAGAGCCAGTGCTACTTTTCAGTATAGCAATCGAGCCATAAATAGTAGCATAGAACCTTCGCCTTTGATAATGCCAACACAAGAGCGAATATTTGAGACCAATCGAGGCCATTTTAACTTTCACAATTTGCCTTATTTATTATCGGATTCGATGCCGGATGATTTTGGTAATATGATGATGAAAGAATGGCTTAGGCAGAAAAACCTATCCTTTGATGAAATAAATCCTGTGGATAGGTTAACCTATATCGGAAAAAGAGGAATGGGGGCTTTGGAGTATGAGCCTATTAATTATAAAGAGAATAATGATTACAAAATAAATGTTACTGAATTATTGGAAATTGCCAGGAAAGTTTTGGAAGGTAAGCAAGATACTTCTTATGATGCCTTGAATAAGGATAGCTTATCTGATATATTGAGAATTGGAACTTCCGTTGGCGGAGCGCGGGCAAAAGCTTTGATTGCTCTAAAATTTGATTCCGATAATAAAATTTTAGAAATAAGACCTGGCGATATTCTACAGCCAGAATCTTTTTCCTATTGGCTTCTTAAAATTGATGGGGCAAACATAATAACATTGGGTGAAGGTGCCGGGCTCGGAAAAATAGAATACGCCTATTATAAGTTAGCAAAATTAGCAGGTATCGAAATGTCTGATAGTTTTTTGTTTGAAGAAAATGGCAGGTTTCATTTTTTAACAAAACGTTTTGACAGAACAAATAATGGGGATAAGATTCATACGCAAACCTTTGGTGCTTTGGCAGGTATTGATTACAGAATTCAAAAGGCAAGTAGCTACGAAACATTATTCAGGGTAATGAAAAGGCTTCAACTATCTTATAATCAATTTGAGCAACAGTACCGACGAATGCTATTTAATATTGTGGCAAGAAACCATGATGACCATGTCAAAAACTTCGCTTTTTTAATGGATTATGAAGGGAAATGGAAAATATCTCCAGCCTATGATATCACATTTCAGTACAAAGATGGTGGAACCTGGACCAATGTTCATCAATCATCTGTTAATGGTAAATTTGACGATTTTGTAAAAAATGATTTGCTAAGTTTTGGTAAAACGTATGGCATCAAAAAAGCGAATTGTATTATCGAAGAAGTGATAACGGCCGTAAATCAATGGACGATAATAGCTAAAGAATTAGAGATACCTGCAAAGGAAGTAGCGCGTATTAATAAGAATTTGAGGATTAATGATTTTAATAAATAAATTATGATTTTAATAAAAAGAAGTTTTTTCCCGCTTTTACTCGCAAGCTGCTTGTTTGTTGTAAGCACGATTCAAGCCCAAACCTACCGCTATTTCCAGGATTCGCCCGATCCGGTTTATTATGACTTTAGTTGGCTTACGGTGGATGCACCCAGCGAGTTGGAGATTTTGGGGGACGACAATCGCAGGTTCCCGGTTGAAACAGGCGTGCCGGCCTGGCAGGGACTTAATTCGCTGCGCCTGAATTGGAAATCCGTTTCGGGTGGAAACTGGCAGGCTATTGCCGCCGGCATCGACTGGGCAGCCAAAAATGTTTCGGATACCGATACGCTGCTTTTTTTCGCATACTCCCCAGAAGGTATTTCGGCATCGGCACTGCCCAAAATATTTGTGGAGGATACTGATAACCAACAAAGCACGCATTTGCCCTTAGTCGATTTTTGTGAAAATATTCCTGCGGCAACCTGGCAACGCATCACCATTCCGATGGATGCCATTTTTGCTGCTGGCGGGCAGATAAATTTTGAGGCTATAAAAACCATTGGTTTTGCGCAAAATGCGGCGGATAATACCCAACATATCCTTTATGTGGACGACATGCGAATATTTAAGGGCGATGGTATTTCGCCGACCGTTGCTCCGCCCACAGGCTTTGAGGCCAAAGGCTACGACAGCCACGTTTATCTTAGCTGGCAGCCCAATTCAGAAACCAATCTCAGCGGCTACGAAATTTACCAATCAACCAACGGCGGGGCTAATTTTTTTAAGCGCGCCGTGGTAGGAAAATACGATACTACTTTCACACACTTTGTCAGGCCGCAGGGTACAAATCTGAATTTGAAATATAAAATTACTGCCTTGAACGATGTCAATGAACCCTCAGCTTTTTCAGCCACTGTTGATGTTTCGACTTACGACATGAGCGATGACGAACTTTTGGAAATGGTTCAGGAAACAACCTTCAGGTATTTCTATGATTTTGGACATCCCGTTTCGGGAATGGCGCGCGAGCGAAATGCTTCCGGCAATACCGTTACCAGCGGCGGAACCGGTTTTGGGATTATGGCACTGTTGGTGGGTGCCGAGCGGGGCTTCATATCACGGCAGCAGGCGGTGAGCCGCGTATCGAAGATTGTGAACTTTCTGGAAACTGCCGACCGCTTTCATGGCGTGTGGCCGCACTGGCTCAACGGAAATACAGGAGATGTGATTCCCTTTAGCGAAAACGACAATGGCGGCGACCTGGTGGAAACCGCCTTCCTGGTGCAGGGACTGCTGGCCGCACGGCAATATTTTGATCAACCCACTGCGGAAGAAGAGGCCATTGTTGAAACAATTACCGAATTATGGGAAACTGTTGAATGGGATTGGTATCGCCGCAATAACGGGAATTTCCTTTACTGGCATTGGTCGCCAAACTACGGCTGGGCCATGAATATGACGGTGCGAGGCCCCAACGAAGCAGCCATTGTTTACCTGCTGGCCATTGCTTCGCCCACGCACGGCGTTCCGACTTCACTTTGGCACGATGGCTGGGCAAGTTCTTCGTATTACGAAAACGGCAATTTCTTTTATGGACACCAACTATGGGTAGGATGGGACTTTGGCGGGCCGCTCTTTTTCGCGCATTATTCCTACCTGGGCTTCGACCCGCGAAACATCAAAGATCAGTATGCCAATTATTTTGATAACAATCAAAATCATACTTTAATTAATCGTGCCTATTGCGCCGATAATCCCAAAGGATATGAGGGCTACAGCGAAAATTGCTGGGGCTTAACCGCCAGCGATGACCCCTATGGCTACATGGCGCACGAACCGACTTCTGCTCGTGATAATGGAACAATTACCCCAACGGCTGCGCTTTCGTCGATGCCATACACACCCGTGGAATCCATAGCTGCCTTAAAGCATTTTTACAGGAATCTGGGCGATAAAATATGGGGAAACTTTGGTTTTGTGGATGCCTTTAACGAGGAGGTAAACTGGTACGCCGATTCTTATCTTGCCATCGACCAGGGGCCAATAATCGATATGATCGAGAATTATCGAAGCGGACTTTTGTGGGATAAGTTTATGGCAAATCCCGAAATACAGCCAGCCCTCGATGATATTGGTTTTATGGCTGATCCTGAAGCGGTGGATGGAAATGGTATTTTAGAAAATCGTTTAATGACTTGTTATCCCAATCCTGCAACTGCTGTTTTGAATGTCGATTTAAAAATAAATCAAAACCACTTGTTAGTTTTGGATTTATTGAATGTGTATGGTGAGATTGTTAAGACGCTAACTTCAAAATCATTACAAGATTCCGACAATCTGAAAATAAATATTCCATTGGATGAAATCCCATCGGGAATTTATTTGGTCAGGGCTAATATTGATGGGGAAATTATTACCGAAAAGGTAGTCATCGAATAATAAAAAAAGCTGTCCCCTTTTGAGGACAGCTTTTTTTAAATCCAAGAAGATGGACTAACTATTCTTTTGCAAATTTTACGGTTTGCAGCTTGTTGTTGTCATCGCGAAGCACCAGCATATAAATGCCTGTTGGCAAATCGCTGGTATCGATGGTTAAATTACCTGCAGCTACGTTGCCGAATGTTTTTTGTTGTTGCCCCATCAGGTTGTAAACTGCGATGCTTTGCATGTTGTTTTCAACAATTACATTTAAGCTTGCATTACAAGGGTTGGGGAAAATGGAAACAGCCGGTACATAACTTGCACCATCAAAGATACCGGAATCATCGAAAGGATTCGGATCGTTATTGATGCGGATATTATCAAAATAGATCACCTGTAATTCGGCGGCTGTAAATGGTTCTTCAAAATCGGGCATAAAGGCTACCACAGGATAGGCACCGGTCATGGTGTCGAAGGGGAAAACCATGTCAACCCACATTCCGGTTTCGCTTTGCTCGTTGGAGCTAAATATTTCGCTGGTACCGCTTGGGCCACCTTCGAGTTTGAATTTAACCGGGCTTACACGGGGCTTCCATACCATAACGTGAACATATTTATTGTTGGTGGCATCCACCATGGGATCGGCGTTGGCCCAGAATCCACCCCAGGGTTGTCCCTCTTCATCTAAACCACGACGGTTGAACTGCATCACTTTGTCGGAGGTGTTCATCCCGCTCTTGTCGGGGTTGTCGATAATCGCAAAGGTTTCTTCAACCGGGTGTATCTCAGCATTGTCCCATTCACCGCAGCCCATAACGTGCAGCGTTAAGGGGCCTGTTGTTTCATCTTCAAAATCAGCGATCACCATTTCGTCCATATTGGCTTGAACTGCCCACACATCCGAAATCATATAATTTACTGTGTCAACACTAACTTCACGGTTAGGATCACCAGTCCATTCGCCATTATCCCAACTTGGGGTTTCGTTGTTTACAAAGAAATATTTGTACGCATAGTCACCTGCATTGAGCAAAAGTGTTAATTCGTAAACCAGCGGATCGGCTGCTGAAGGCATCATCATAAGCGATGAATCGGTGCCAGGCATATTCCAGTTGTTAGCCATGTTAACAGTACCGCCCATAAAGATTGATGCTGTGTCAGTGCTAAATTCAGGAGCATTGGTCATATCCACCATAAAGGTAACCTCAAAGGGTTTATCGCCCCAGATGTCGTTGATGGTAGTTTCGCCTGTAACATAAACCTTACGGTTAGGATCGCCTTCCCATTCGCCACCAGCCCATCCGGTAGCTATTGCGTCTGTGAAAAACTTGTATTGAACTTCACCTGGGCCAGCCACCTCGGCTGTGATTGTGTAAACAAGCGTTTCGTCCACCTGGGTAAGCATCAAATCAGTAGTTGAGCCTGGCTCGGCCCAACCAAAAATACTGCCCGACACATACACAGTGTGGGTAGCAGGATCAAAACCTTCGAGGTCGGTCATGTCAACGTTCATCGTTACGTTGAACTGTGCCATCATACTGCCGCTAAAAATAACGGCCATTGCAAATAGTAATAGTTTTCTCATAATAAATTAATTTTTAGTACAACAATTGTTAATTTGACTTTGATTTGTTTGAGTGCAAAAATAAAATTTTTTTCAATGCGTAAAATATTTCATTTTTTTTATTGTACAAATAATAGGTTTATTTTGCCCTTTTTGCTTTTGTAAAGTTTATACTTGATAGTGAATATCAAAAGTTAATTAATTGTTAATTAAACGTTTGTTGATTACAATCTCATACATTTTTTATATCCTGGGCTCAGGCAAATTTAGGAATATCTTTTTATTAATTTTGCAAATGATTTGGACTTTTAAGGATAATTCAAAGTATTTAAATTTAATAACAAAATGAGAACTAATTAAAAATTGTGTTATGGTAAAACATCTAAAAGCAAAAATGATTTTGCTACTGTCGTTTCTGGCCTTTGGCCTGACAGGTTTCGCGCAGAGCGGGGTGGTAGCCGGTGTGGTTACCGATGCCCTTGATGGTTCCACGCTTCCGGGAGCTACCGTGGTTGTAAAAGGCACGGTGCAGGGAACGGTAACCAACATTAACGGAGAGTACAGTATTTCAATAGAGCCTAACACCACCTTGGTGTATTCGTTTGTGGGTTACGAAACCCAGGAAAGATTGGTGCAGCCAGGATCTACTTCCAATGTTGCCCTGATGATGACTTCCACCGCATTGGAAGAGTTTGTGGTGATTGGTTATGGTGTGCAAAAGAAAGAAGATGCAACGGGTGCTGTTACAGCCATCAAAGCCGATGACTTTAATAAGGGTGCCATTACTTCGCCTGCAGGATTGATTGCCGGTAAGGTAGCTGGTGTGAGTATCAGCAGTAATGGTGGTGCTCCGGGGACTTCATCACAGATTCGTATCCGTGGTGGTTCTTCGCTTAATGCTTCTAACGACCCGCTGATTGTTATCGATGGTATTCCCATTACCAACAATGCCGGAAGTGGAACTCGTAATCCATTGAATAGCCTTAACCCTAACGACATCGAAACTTTTACGGTTTTGAAAGATGCATCGGCTACTGCAATTTACGGTTCACGGGCTTCTAACGGTGTAATTATCGTTACCACCAAAAAAGGTAAAGAGGGTGCTCCTTTGAAGATAGAGTACCAGGGGAAATTCTCCATTAACCAGGTTCCCAAAACCTTGGATATTTTCAGTTCATCAGAATTTCAAAAATTTTATCAGGAACAATTCCCCAATCAAATGGATATGTTGGGCGTTTGGTTCGATCCGGATGGAAATGTAATTCCCAATGCTGATGTGCCGGACGATAGAGAAGGATATGAGCAAAAAATTTATAGCACCGATTGGCAAGACGAGATTTATCAGAACGCCTTTACCCAGGATCATGCTTTATCGGCAACCGGTGCCTGGAAAATGCTCCCTTATCGTTTTTCGGTGGGTTATACTGATCAGGAGGGAATTCTTAAAACTTCAGCTTTCAAACGTACTACAGTGGGCATTGCTCTTAATCCCACTTTGTTAGACGATCATTTAAAATTAAATGTGAATGCCAATGGTTCGTTTATCAAGAATAACTTCTCCAATCAAGGTGCTGTTGGAGCTGCCATTCAAATGGATCCTACCAAACCGGTATTAGCTCCCGATGGAACCTATGGCGGATATTACACCTGGCTCGAAAACGGCCAAACCATTCCCAATACGCAGGGCACCGACAATCCGGTTGCTATGATTATGCAAAACGATGACCAGTCGGATGCCAATCGTATTTTTGGAAATTTCCAGGCTGATTATAAATTCCATTTCCTTCCCGAACTTAGGGCTAATCTAAACCTGGCTTTGGATCATTCTAAAAATGAAGGAACTGTATATCGTCCAAACTATGCTGCTCCATGGTTTAACGCTACGCAGGGTGGCGGTGAAAACAACGAATACACATCAAGTAATAAAAATAATTTGTTGGATTTTTATCTGAACTACACCAAGGAACTTGATCAAATTGATAGCCGCCTGGAGGTAATGGGTGGATATTCGTGGCAACAATTTGAGTACGAAAATACCTTTAACAACAACAACATTCCGGATACTACTATCGCAGGACAGATACTGGTTAATAACTCAGGTGTTGATAAAGGTGAACTTTATCTTGTGTCCTTTTTTGGAAGGTTAAATTATACTTTTAAAAACCGCTATTTGCTCACCGGTACTTTCCGTCAGGATGGAACCTCCCGCTTCTCAAATAATAAATGGGGACTTTTCCCTTCGGTAGCTCTGGGTTGGAAAATCAACGAAGAAGACTTCCTAAAAGATGTACAGTCGGTATCGACCATGAAATTGCGTTTGGGCTGGGGTATAACCGGCCAGCAGGATATTGGCAGCTATTATGGTTCGTTGGCGCGTTATGTTTATGGCAACGACCAGGCCATGTATCCTTTTGGAAACAACTATAATTTGCTATTGCGCCCATCGGGATACAATCCCAATCTGAAATGGGAAACTACCACTACCTGGAATATTGGTTTGGATTATGGTTTTCTGGAGGATCGTATCACCGGTTCAGTCGATTTGTACCAACGTACCACCGATGATCTGCTGAGTTTTGTACCCGAAGTAGCCGGTGGTAATGTAACCAACTATATCGACAAAAACATTGGCTCGCTCGAAAATACGGGTGTTGAAGTTTCTATCGTTGGTCGCATCCTTTCGCAGCAGGATATGTTTTGGGAATTGGGTTTTAATGCAACCTTTAATAAAAACGAAATCACTGAACTGTACCAGGGTGCCAGCATCCCCACTGGTGGTATTGCCGGTGGCGTAGGTAATAATATTCAGGTACAGGCCGTTGGCGAATCTGCCACTTCATTTTTTGTATATGAACAGATTTACGACCAGGATGGTAATCCCATCGAAGGCCTTTATGTTGATCGTAATGACGATGGACAAATTACACCCGAAGACAAATATGTGTATAAAAAGCCTGCTGCAGATATGTATTTTGGTATCTCATCAAACTTTACTTATAAGCAATGGTCCTTCTTTTTCTCAGGCCGTGCCAACTTTGGAAATTATGCTTACAATAATGTGTTGAGTGAAAACGGATGGTACAACCGCGCTTATCGCAACGAAGGCCCTTACGCTTCCAACTTGCTCTCAGCAGTAAATGATGTGAATTTTTATACTGCGAAATACCATTCTGATTATTATGTGCAGGATGCATCGTTTTTCCGTATGGATGACATAACCCTGAGCTACGTTTTTGATAATGTACTGGCCGATAAACTCGACCTGCGATTGTCGGCAACGGTTAACAACGCCTTTACAATTACCAATTACACAGGTTTAGACCCGGAAGTTACAGGCGGTATCGATAACAATCCTTATCCCCGTTCACGTGTATGGACCTTTGGATTAAACCTCATTTTTTAACTATAAACAGCGAAATAATTATGAAAAAAATATTTTATATCATCATTTTCTTCAGTTTATCTGCGTTGATGTTTAGCGCATGCACCAAAGATTTGGATACTGAACCTATCGATCCGGATGAGATTACTTCAGGAAACGCTTTTGACGATCCGGCAGCCTATACCAATTTCCTTGCAAAATGTTATGCCGGCCTGGCCACAGGTGGTAATCATGGTGGCGATGGTGAGCCCGACATTTCAGGAATCGACGGTGGCTTTAGCCAATATTTACGTCAGTACTGGTATCACCAGGAACTTTCGACCGATGAGGCCATTATCTCGTGGGACGATGCTACCATCAAAGATTTCCATTATCAGCAATGGGGTACCGGCGACAACTTTGTTGCAGCTATGTATTATCGTATTTATTATCAAATTTCCTTGTGCAACGAGTTTCTGCGTCAAACCGATGATGGTAAGCTTTCTGACCGTGGCACCAGCGACGAGTGGCGCACAAAAATTAAAGCCTACCGCCTGGAAGTACGTTTTTTGCGTTCTTTAAGCTATTGGCATGCCCTCGACCTGTTTGGCAGTGTACCCTTTGTGGATGAAAATGATCCCATTGGTGCTTCCGACTTTTATCCTGCTCAACTTACACAAGCTGAATTGTTTGATTATATCCAATCAGAACTCAAAGATATCGAAGATCAAATGATGGCTCCGGGTACCAACGAATATGGACGTGCTGACCAGGGCGCAGTTTGGACTTTGCTTGCCAAATTGTATATGAATGCCGAGGTTTATTTGGGTCAAAACAGATATGCTGATTGTATCTTGTATTGCGATAAAATTACGGCTAGCTCCTATCAGTTGGCTCCCACCTGGCAGCAACTGTTTTATTCAAACAACGATCAGATTCCTGAAACAATGAGCGAGATAATTTTCCCGATTCGTTATGACGGTCAGCGTACAAAAACCTGGGGCGGGACTACTTTTCTCGTTCACGCAGCTATCGGTGGTTCCATGGTTGGTACCGATTATGGTGTTGACGGTGGCTGGGGTGGTACGCGTGTTACTCCCCAGTTTGTCGAAAAATTTGATATGGATACTGACCAACGTGCGGTATTCTATACCGATGGACAAACAATGAATATTGCTACTGTTGGCGATTTCACCAATGGCTATGCCTATCCCAAGTTTGTAAACTATTCGATGGTGGGTGGAGAAAAAGTTGATGGTTATGCCCAGGATTTTCCTGATACAGATTTCCCCTTGTTTCGTTTGGCCGATATTTATCTGATGTATGCCGAAGCTGTTGCCCGTGGTGGCGGCGGTAGCATGGGTCAGGCTCTGGGCTATGTAAACGATTTGCGCACCAGAGCTGGCGTTGGTACCATTAGCGAAAGCGAACTTACCAAAGAATTTATCCTGGACGAGCGCGCCCGTGAATTGGCTTGGGAAGGACATCGTCGTACCGACCTTATTCGTTATGGCTTGTTTACCAGTGGCGATTATGTGTGGGAATGGAAAGGCAATACCCAGCAGGGTCGTGCCACCGAAAATAAGTACAACTTGTATCCGTTGCCCGCTGCCGATGTTAACGCAAATCCAGATTTGGATCAAAATCCGAATTATTAACCTTAATTAATTTTGAAATATGAAAAGACATATAGTAATATTCACTTTGTTTTTTGGCCTTCTGTTCTTCTTTGCCTCATGTACCAAAGAAGACACTGAGCCTCAAATGGACCTCAATAAGATTCAGGCCTCAGCAATTACCGCACCTGCTGTAGGCATGCAATATGTGCTTGACAGAGCCATGGCAGATTCTGTTTTCACTCAATTTGCCTGGTCGGCAGCAGCTTATCCGCTGAGCACAATTCCTGAAACACTTTATGCGCTCGAATGTGCGCTCAGCGGAACTGAGTTTGCTTCCGTTTACGAATTGGGCTCTACTTCTGATTTGATGCTTACTATCACCCAGGGTAAAGTTAATGATGCCATTGTATCGTTTATCGGAGGTGATTTTCCTTCAGACACTGTTGTTGGGCTTGATTTTCGCGTAAAAGCCGGTATCAATGCCAACGACGTTTCGGTAGCTACCAATGCCTATTCGGCCGTTGTTAATTCCGAAATAACACCTTATCCAATGACTGTTGAGGCTCCTCCGCTTTATCTTATAGGTGATGGTTCAACCACGGGTTGGGATAATACCAATACTGACCTTCAGTTTACCTATGATCCCGCTGAGCAAGTATATAAACTGGTCGCTACCCTTGGTGGTACCGGATTATTTATCAAAGCTTTTGAAGTTCCCGGACAATGGGCTCCACAATGGGGTACTGACGCATCGGGTACCAGCGAAAGTGGACCGCTGATTTACCGCCCTACTGAGGCTATACCCGATCCTGCGGCAATTCCTACACCCGAAGAAGCCGGTGATTACCTGATTACTTTTGATTTGGTAAACCTCGCTTATTCTATTGTGCCTGCTGAAAAATAAAATTTCGATCCAGACAATAATGCTCTGATCTACTCGCTTGCAGCATTAGATTTTTCATTGATACAAAAAGCCGCTCCTTTTGGGGTGGCTTTTTTTGTTGCTTCAATATTTATTATTTTTGTCAGATAAGTTCTATACACCTATAAAATAATTGAGCTATGAATACCTTAATTTTATGCACATAAAAAAAATTGAGCCATGAAAAAATTAAATCTACACCAAACCCAAAACCAGTTTTTATTTCTCCTGGCCTTGAGCCTGCTTATCCCTTTTTCAGTTTTTCCGCAAAAAGGTGAATTGATTTTGGAGTTTGCCGCTAAAGATTTTATTACCAACAACCCCGTACTTCTGGATAGTATAAAGGTGATAAATCTAAATGAAGGTGGCGATACCACAATTTATGGAGAATCTCCATCGCTATACATAGAATGGATTTCGGCCATTGACGAAAATAGTCCTGAAACAAAATCACCGATTGCTATCCAAAGTATTTTCCCAAATCCATCCTCCGGTTTGGCCACGGCTAAAATATTTGTTGAAAAACCGGGTGTGTTTTTTCTAAATCTTTTAAATATTAATGGTGAGGTGTTGGCAAGTTTAAGCCAGCAATTGGATTATGGTTCTCATATCTTTACCATCAAGCATGGAAATCCCGGGATTTGTTTCCTTACATTAAACGATGGCATCCACAGCAAAACCGTAAAACTACTTTCATTGCCTTTGGGTATTGAAAATAATTGCAGTATCGAATATTCGGGTATTTCGTTTAAGGATGGCATCAATTCTATCGCTGCAAAGGTCGATACTGTAGCTTTCACATTTAAGCCGGGCAACATTCTTCAATATGATGTGAGTGCCGATGGATATGAAGTTTTGAATTTTCAGGATTCTCCAACTGAAAGCAGGGCTTATGTTTTTGCACTTCAGGCCATCCAATACGATACTTTGCCCACGGTTACTACTGCAGATGTAGAAAATATTTTGGCAAATTCTGCTATTTCAGGGGGTATTGTTCACGATCAGGGCAGCTCAATAGTTAGTGCCCGTGGGGTATGTTGGGATACCTTGCCCAATCCAAGTTTGTCTAATTTCTTTACGGTAAATGGGGCAGGGGAAGGAGAATTTGTAAGCGAGTTAAGCGGTTTAAGCGAAAGTACCACTTACTATGTCCGGGCTTATGCCACTAATACCACAGGCACAGCTTATGGTGAGGAAATTCAATTTACAACTATGGAAGAAATCCCCGTTTTGCCGCTATACCTTATCGGTGATGGAACTACCACAGGATGGGATAATACAAATACTAGCCTCGAATTTACCTACGATTCTATCGATCAGCTTTATCAAATAACAGCTACCCTGGGTGGTGGCGGCTTGTATTATAAAGCTCTGGTTGTTCCCGGGGAATGGGCACCGCAATGGGGCACCGATGAAACCGGAACTTCCGTGGGCGGCCCACTGGTTTACCGTCCCAACGAAACTGAACCTGATCCTTTGGCTATGCCCACCCCTGCGCAGGTCGGCGATTACCTGATAACCTTCGATTTGCTGAATTTGCTTTATACCATTGAAGATGCCGACCTTGCGCAAACGATGCATCTTGTTGGTGATGCTACCGAGGCAGGTTGGGATAATACTGCCGCAATCCCGATGGAAAAAATTGCTCCCGGAAAATTCCATTTGGTGGCAAACCTTGATGCCGATGCTATCGAAGGATTTAAATTCCTGGTAAACCAGGGAGCCTGGGCTCCGATGTATGGCACTATTGAAGGAGCTTCTTTTGAAAGCGGGGTTTTGGTTTATCGCGAAACCGAAAGCGATCCCGATCCACGATCAATTCCTCCGCCTGAAACTTCGGGTGATTACTTTATCGAGATTAATATCATTGAGATGACTTATGCGGTTAGTGTCTGGTAGTTTTTGAACATCATCTTTTTTGTCCAAATTTCTTCACAAATGCTTCACCATTCTTAAACCTGAGCCTTAGCAAAAACAGTCCCTCATTTATTGGAAGCCTTATTTGATACGTATTTGTGCCGGATAATAAAATTCCTGATTTCAAATTTTGACCCGATATCGAAACAATATCATAGTTCAGATTCTCCTCCAATGGCAGACCAAAGGAAATGTTGAGATATTCTGTTGCAGGATTATGAAAAATATTGAAGCTGATTTTGACAACGTCAGAGCATAATTCACAAAATTTTGTGAATTATGCAGGTTAAAAAAACAGGTCGCCAAACATTCCTGAATAATTAAGATTGAAACTTTCCATCCCTGCATAAATTACCATATCTTCGACATCTGTGGCAACGACATAGTTCAACATATTGGGATTGTGGGTATAATTGACAGGCTGTGAGACGATCCATTCAAAATGCTGTGAGTGGACGACATTGGGTAGCAACAAGAAGCAGATTATGATAAATGAGAGTATTGAGGACTTGTGTAGTTTTGAAAACATAGCTAAGTAGTTTTAGATGTAAATTATAAGCGAAGAGACCAATAATAAACAAAATCAGGAAGTTAAAGTTTATTTTCATTTTATTCATTTTTATAGAGGTTAATATGAATTACAGGCCTGATTTACATATTACATTATGTAAATCAGGCCTAAAAACCTTATTACGATAATTTTTAGTACCATTGTTTTTTAAATTTTGGAAGGATGATAAAACGAGAATTATTAAGTAAGTTGAAGGATCAATGTTTTCGGGGAAAAATTATACTCCTTTTGGGTGCCCGACAAGTTGGCAAAACAACCTTATTGAAACAACTAAGCAAACAAATTGCTACAAGTACGTTGTGGTTAAATGCAGATGAAGCAGATATACTTCAGGAATTGAATATGGCAGATACCAGCACCCGTTTATTAGGCCTGATTGGTAAACAAACTAAGCTGCTCATTATCGATGAAGCTCAACAGATTAAAAATATTGGGAAAAAACTAAAATTACTCCATGATGCTAATCCTGATATTCAGGTAATAGCTACCGGTTCATCATCGTTCGATTTGCTCAACCGAATGGCAGAACCACTCACAGGAAGAAAGCGTATTTATCATCTTTTTCCTATAAGTTTCCAGGAATTGGTTGATAAGACAAATTTATTGGAGGCAAAAAGAATGCTTGAAAAGCGTTTAATATTTGGTTCCTACCCTGAAGTTATTAATAATCCTGGCAATGAAAAAGAAGTACTACTTGAAATATCCCAAAGCTATTTGTATAAGGATGTCCTTAAATTAGAGGGAATACGAAAATCATCTCATCTTGAAAAGCTGCTCCAGGCTCTGGCCTTTCAGGTGGGCAGTGAAGTTAAGTATAGCGAAATTGCTAATAGCATCGGTAATATCAATGCGCTAACTGTTGAGAAATACCTTGATATCCTCGAAAAGGCTTATATCATTTTTAAGTTACCTGCCCTGAGTCGCAATATGCGTAATGAAATTAAAAAAGGAAAGAAATATTATTTTTATGATAATGGAATAAGAAATGCGATAATAAGTAATTATGCACCTTTGGAAATGCGATTGGATAAAGGTGCACTATGGGAAAACTTTTTAGTTTCCGAGCGATTAAAGCAAAATCATTATAATTCACATACTCCCAATACTTATTTTTGGAGAACCTTGGATCAGGCAGAAATTGATTATGTTGAGGAGTTTGATGGAAAGTTATGGGCTTATCAAATGAAATGGAAGGAAACTAAAACCAGATTTCCGGAATCTTTTATGAAAGCCTACCCCAACCACGAAACTCACGTTATTAATCATGATAATTTTGATGCATTTATCAGAAATTCTTGATCTTGAATCAACGAGTTCAAAATTAATTCGATAACTAATACTATCAAGCAGATAAAAAGTTTCGTACCATTGACAACATTAAAACCCAATTGTAGTACTTTTGTGTGGATAAGTGATTGACTAACAATAAAGCTATTACGCCATGAAAATCATAAACCCGCTTTACGACAAGGCCTTTAAATACCTGATGGAAAACAACAAATTTGCCCGCAAAGTATTGTCGGTAATTATGGATGTGGAGATTGAGGAGGTTACCCTGGGTCAGCAGGAAACGGTTTTCCCGGATCAAAAACGGAGTTTAACCCTGTTCAGGCTCGATTTTAAAGCAGTGATAAAAGAAGCTGATGGCAGCCGAAAAACTGTTTTGATCGAATTGCAAAAATCAAAATACGCCACCGACATCCAACGCTTCCGCTCTTATCTTGGCAGTAATTACATGGCAAGGAAAAAA
>Ga0307929_1000665_pt1 | contig 31857 bp, 31 predicted proteins | sample AceLakmetage1330_FD_203160 | JGI IMG/M metagenome (GOLD analysis project Ga0307929, IMG submission 203160) | Saline water microbial communities from Ace Lake, Antarctica - #1330 | ecosystem: Environmental > Aquatic > Non-marine Saline and Alkaline > Saline | place: Antarctica: Ace Lake...
ATTCTCTTAAAATTCAATATAACGACAAAAAAGGAGCAAAACTTATGCGCTTAAAAAGCATTTATTGAGATTAAAAAACCGGCCAAGATAATTGACGCCGACCGGACAAAGTAATTGACATCTGATAGGCATACAGCAAAAAATTATCTGAAGAAAATGCAGAATAAATTGGCATCAAAGCGCTTGCATATAAGCCCATTGTAAGAGTTGATTTGGCTAAAACGGTTCGAAAAGTGCTGAATGAGGCAAAGAGTTAATCATAAAAGCCTGTTAAAAGAAGACTATCTGAATATTTCCAACTGGTGGGAAGTGAACTTTTCGGACATGAAAAAGTGGCGTTTACTGGTGCTACCACCATGTAAAAAGGCTTTTTTGAAATGGCGGACAAAGGCACCCTGTTCCTGGATGAAATTGGCGACGTTCCCCTGCCGGTTCAAGTCTCTCTTTTACGCCTTCTGGAGGAAGACCTTCCAGCGAGTGGACAGTACTCGTACCATCAAGGCTGATGTGAGGATTGTTTGTGCCACCAACAAATCGCTCAAGGAGCTGGTGAAAGAAAATCACTTTCGGGAAGACCTTTTTTACCGGCTCAATGTGGTTCCCATCCATCTGCCTCCGCCTTTTCCCATATTAATTTTTATAATATAATAACTATCTTTCTGCCGCCCTTCGGTTGCCGTTCGTTCACCCAGGAGCGAATTTTCCAACGGAAGATAGCCTCTCTTTCTGATCCAATTTAATAAATATTTCTTTGAAATATGTTTCAACTTTGTTGACACACTTAAGCGTTTATGATACTTTGTATATACGTTCAATTAGTAAACAATGGAGGTATGAAAAATGGAAATGGTTATAAAAAAATGGGGTAACAGTTTAGCCGCCAGAATACCGGCTGCACTTGCCAAAGCCTTAAACATTGGTGTTGATCAAAAGGTAAATATGGAAACCAAAGACGGCAAAATAATAATAACGCCGGTTACGGACATTGAATATGACCTTGATGAGCTTTTAGATCAATGTTCACCAGATCAATTTATTTTAAGTTCAGAAGATGAAGAATGGATAAACGCTAAACCAGTAGGTAAAGAAGTATGGTAAAATCATATATTCCTAAACGTGGTGATATTGTATGGACTAATTTTGATCCGGCAGCAGGGCATGAACAAAAAGGCAAAAGACCGGCTATTATTCTTTCACCATCCAGATTCAATAAAATGGTTTCTTTTGCCCTGGCCGCACCGATTACAAGCCGAGTCCGGGGTCATGTTTTTGAAGTGGCTTTGGATAGCCCGAATCTTAAGACAAAAGGGGTAATTCTTTGCCAGCAAATTAAGATGATAAATTTTGAAAAGCGAGGTTTGACTTTCATTGAAAATGCTCCAGGAGAAATATTGAATCAGGCATTAGCAAAGATTAGATCAATTTTAAAATAATAGGGGAGTGGGCATGGAGCTAAACATAAATGAGTTTTTATTAACATTCATTATCATGTTGGTGTTTTATATACCACTGACAGGATTTACCAAATTGCCTTTTTGGGTGGCCGCTTTGTTATCATTACCGGGCGCTTGGTTTATCCTCTTAAAACTCCTAGAGGTGAAAATAGATTTGGTACGACGGGCTCTAATCTGACGTACAGGCCGGGGTGGGATGCGGGTGAATCGTTGATTTCAATTTTAATCAGCCAACTCTCTGACCATGGCCTGGTTCAGTATGTGTTCTGCTGAATGCATCTTGGGATCATAGATTTTTGACATGAATTTATTTCTCTTGCTATAATTTTCTTGCTATAGTTTTCTGGAGCTAACCTCTTTTTTATCACACAGGCGACTCAAGTTTTCCCATGGTCTCTTTAAAATCACCCGGCATCTTGGCCTCAAACGTCATCTCCCGGCCCGAATAGGGATGTCGGAACTGGAGACGCCAGGAATGAAGCATCTGACGGCCAGCAAGGGTGTTTTTCCGACGATTCCTTCGATATTGGTAAACCTTGTCCCCTATAATGGGCATCTCCTTGGCCCGGAAATGAACCCGGATCTGGTGGGTTCGCCCGGTATAGAGGCGAACATCAACCAGACATGCGTCAACAAACCGTTCGCGTATCCGCCATGATGTCCTGGCATATTTTCCGGTTTCATGATTCACCGCCATTATCTTTCTTTTGATGGGGTGACGACCAAGGGGCAGCACAATCTCCCCTTCAGGGGCAATATTTTTGCCCTCCACCAGGGCAAGGTATCTTTTTTCCACCCGTCGCTGTTTAAATTCCTTTTGAAGGAACAACAGACTTTTAAGGGTTTTTGCCACAACAATGAGGCCGGAGGTGTCTTTGTCAAGCCGATGGACAATTCCAGGCCGCACAGGATCCCAGTCTCCCTGCTGAAAGGCGGGAACATGATCCAACAGGCCATTGACAAGCGTATTACAAAGGTTTCCCGGTCCCGGGTGTACCACAAGCCCCGGGGGCTTGTCGATAACCAGGAGATAATCGTCTTCAAAAAGGATAGCGAGGGTCATGGATTCCGGCCCCGGCGGCACATCTTCAACAGGCTCAGGAATAAAGGCTACGATCACATCCCCTATTTTAACACGGTATCCCGACCGTTTTGTCATACCGGACACCAGGACATCCCCACGGGCGATAAGATCGGAAGCCTGTCTCCGGGAACAGGTCTCAGCCAAACCTGAAAGGATTTGATCCAGCCTTAAACCAGCCTGGATCTTGGGAATGGTAAAGTTTAGCTTCATATTCTAAAAAAAACCGGCAGGCCACCATAGCCCACCGGTTAAAGTTATCCAAAATTGTGGTGATTAATTAAAGAGGTTTTCAATCTCTGTCATCATTACTTTTTCATCAACATCCTTTGCCATGGAAAGCTCTTGGACCAGAAGATTCTGGGCAGTATCAAGCAGCTTCCGTTCACCAAAGGAAAGATCTTTTTCAAGCTTGAGCTGGAACAAATCCCGGAACACTTCAGCCACATCATAGATGGAACCGGTCTTGATTTTATCCATATACTCTCTGTATCTACGGTTCCATGTCTGATTATCGGCACCCTGTGCTTTTTCCTGCATGACCTTGTAGACTTTGGGAACTTCTGCCACAGGGATCACTTCTCTCAACCCGACAGATTCTACGTTAGAAGTCGGAATCATGATGACCATGCCGTTTTCCACAATTTTCATCATGTAAAAATTCATGGTATCTCCGTTTATCTCTTTACTTTCGATTGACTCGATATAGCCAACCCCATGTGCTGGATAAACAGCCAGATCTCCCTTTGAAAATTCTTTTTTGCTTGAACCGCTCACATCTGTTTTGACGTTTTTGGATTTTTCACCCATAGATAGCCCACCTTAATTTTTTATAAAAACAAGTTGCCCATTCTCGAACAGTGAACCATGTTTTAACAGGTTTGTCAATAAAATATTTCCTAAAACCCCTCGGAACAATGGGGTTTCCCTGAATTTATTAGGATTTTCAAAGAAGATATTTTAACGAAAAAAAATTAAGACAGATAATCCATTGGGGAAGAAAAAAAAGAAATACAATTGGGGGGGGGGTAAAGCAGCGGGTCTTTCCCGGCGATTCTATCGGCGTGTATTAACCTTATTCATGGCCAGGGTGATTCCGTTATCAAGAATGGATAAACAGGCGTCAACCGCATCAGCAATGGTAACATCCAACGATTCTTGTTCGTCAGGGGCAAACCGGCCGAGCACGTGACCCGTCACACCCCTTTGCTTGCCATTCCTTAGGGCATTGGGATGCCCCACACCAACCCTCACTCGAATGCACTCTCGTTTACCAAAGACATCAATGATGGACCGAACCCCGTTATGACCGCCATGTCCCCTTCCATGAACAATTTTGATCTGTCCAAAGTCAAGATCCATGTCATCATGGACAATAATAATATCCGGCAGATTGATTTTATAATAGGCAGCAAATTTTTGGATGGGCCCACCGCTCCTGTTCATGTAGGACATGGGCTTGACAAGAAAAACATCTCGGCCTTTAATTTTCCCCTTTACATAGGCGGATTCAAAGCGGGTTTTGTTCAATGCAAGGCAGGAGGCAGCAGCAAGAGCTTCAACGACCAGAAAACCGATGTTATGACGGGTCTGGGAATAATCCGTTCCAGGATTTCCCAGACCCGCAATCAGCTTAAGATTTGAGTCTGACATTTTCGATTGATTTATTCAGCAGCAGGTGCGGCTTCTTCATCTTCTTCTTCGAGAAGATCTTCATCTTCTTCTGAAACTTCATCCGTATCTGCCGTCGGTGGAACAATTGTGATCACAGTAAAGTTGACTTCATGGGGAATCTCAACTGCATCCCCCAGATCAATATCTTCCACATGGATGGAATCACCAATATTCAGCTCAGAAATATCCAGAACAATGCTTTCCGGCATATCAGTAGGTTTGCAGATCACATCCAGGTCACGCCGGATAAGCTGAATCATGCCACCACCAGTCTTAACCCCTGGACAGACGCCGGAGGTTTCAACGGGAACTGTCACGGAAACGGTGTGATCCATATCCACTTCATGGAGATCCACATGGAGATAGTTCAGACTAAAGGCATCCATCTGCATCGCCTTGAGCATGACTGCCTTTTCAGTGCCGCCCTCAATCTTCAGGTTGAAGAAAAGGCCGGTATTGCCGTTATCCCGGATAATCTTGACAAATTCAACCGTGTCAAGAGAAAGCATCATGGGATCTTTTTTTGCCCCATAGACAATGGCTGGTATGGCCTCACTAGCTCTTAATTTTCTAGCCGCGCCCTTACCTTTTGTTTCTCTTGCTTTTGCGTTTAGTTCAATTAATTCCAACGTTTTTTCCTCCGTTTCTGCAGTTTGTTTAGCAGAAGACTAAATATAATTTTTATACAAATAGAGAATTTACAGAATCACCCCGATAACTGCGGACAATTGCCTCACCCACCAATTTGGCAATGGAAAGCGTCTTAATCTTGTCACATTTCTTTGCTTCCTCGGACAAGGGAATGGTATCCGTTGCAACAAGAGAATTTAAAGAAGAATTTTGAATTCTGTCAATGGCAGGACCGGAAAGGACGGGGTGGGTGCAATAGGCATGAACTTCCCTGGCACCCTTCTCCCGGATCACACTGGCCGCTTCTGTCAGTGTTCCTGCTGTATCCGCCATATCATCTATGATAATAGCTGTTTTATCCTGGACATCCCCAATGATGGCCATGGCCTTGGCCTGATTCGGTGCACTCCTTCGTTTATCGATAATGGCAAGTCCTGCATGAAGGCGCTTGGCATAGGCCCTGGCCCTCTCAACCCCGCCTGCATCCGGTGAGACAACCACCAGGTCATCGGAAAAACGGGTTTTAATATCATCAATAATAATGGGGGCAGAATACAGGTTGTCCACGGGTACATTAAAAAACCCCTGGACCTGTCCGGCATGGAGATCCATTGTGATGACCCTGTCAACACCGGCAACGACCAGAAGGTCTGCAACAAGCTTGGCAGAAATGGGAACCCGGGGAGCCACTTTTTTATCCTGCCGGGAATATCCGAAATAAGGGATAACAGCCGTGATCCGACTGGCAGAAGACCGCTTGAACGCATCAATCAGAAGTAAAAGCTCCACCAGATTATCGTTCACCGGATAACAGGTGGACTGGATAACATATATTTCCTTTCTCCTGACGTTCTCATGAATTTCAACCTGGGTTTCCCCATCACTGAAACGGTTGACCTTCAATCTCCCTAAGGGTTTTGCAAGATACTCTGAAATTTTTTCCGCCAGTGCCGGGTTGGAATTCCCTGCAAAAATGGACAAGCCATTCATATCAAATCTCTTTTTTTTAGTATATTAAGTTTGGCTGGGGCGAGAGGACTTGAACCTCTGAATGCAGGGATCAAAACCCTGTGTCTTACCACTTGACGACGCCCCAGTACATTAAACTCAAATCTCAGCGCTTTAACGAGGTCAAAAAAATCTTTTTAGACCCTTTGGACCATTTTTTTGCAAGCAATCCATATGCTTTCCTTGCATCCTCTGGTCCTGTAAAAAGAGCGAATAAAGTAGAGCCGCTTCCAGACATGTATACATTTCTTTCCAGCAAAAACTCCATTTCTTCCTTAACAGAGGCTATCTCAGGATATAAACTACAAGCCGAAACTTCCAGGTCATTGTGCAATTTTTCCCTGCTATCACCCCCCTGCCCTTCTACCAGCGCATTCAAACCAGTATTCATATTATAATTGCGCTGGGATGTCAATCTAAACTTCAGATTTTTAAAAACATCTGAAGTTGAAGCAGACACCCCTGGGTCACATAAAACCAGATGAAATTTTGGCAAATCGTCATATTTTTCCAAGATTTCTCCCACCCCTGTTGCCAGGGACGGCATTCCAAAAATAAAAAACGGAACATCTGCCCCCAGCCGCAGCCCCAATACCATGAGTTCCTCCTGGGAAAAAGTGTTAGAACAATATTCGTTCAAGGCCATTAAAACTGTGGCAGCATTGCTGCTGCCGCCCCCAAGCCCACCGCCAACAGGTATCTGTTTTTTAATCTGAATAAAAACCCCGTCCAGAGGAAGCTTACCCTTCTTTTTTTCATAGGCGTTACAAAACAAGCCCGCTGCCCGATATGCCAGATTTGTCTCGCCCCCCGGAACATCAGGATGATCACAGGTAACACGAATACCTCTCCCTTCAAAAAACAACGTCACTTTATCCCATAGATCAATCTGGGCCATCAAGGAATAAAGTTCATGATACCCGTCATTTCTCTTTCCGGTCACATACAAAAAAAGATTAACCTTTGCAAAGGATACTCTTTTCAGGCTCACTCCTTTGCCTTGACATATGCCAAACGAATTTCACTGAGCAAGGCCTTCAACAAATTTTCTTCATCTTTGGTCAGGTTCCCCCGGGTTTTTTCTTCCAACATGGCAATCATGTCAATGGTATGCTGCGCCAGCTCAAGATTTTTGGTTTTTTTCCCCGTTGAGGGATCTTCGACATTGCCCAACTCAACAAGTCCGGTTGAATACAAAGACAAGACAAAACCTGAAAAATCAATTTTGGGCAAGGTCTTCCCGGTGGGGGAACCCTTTGGCCCCTCCTTCATTGTAAATCCATCTCCTTCGGGCATTTCATTTCTCCTTAAAATTGGTTTTTTTTACGCCTCGTCTTCAATCCGAATCACAATATCCGCCACGGTGGTACCCTCTCCTTCTCCATGGACAAACAGCGGATTAATATCCAACTCCACAATAGTAGGGTGATTATCCACCATAGCCTTCAAAGACACAATGTTTTTTTCAATGGCTTCTATATCAGAAGGTGCCTGTCCCCTCAAGCCTTTTAGAATCGGGTACCCCCGTATGCTTTTTACCATTCGCCGGGCCACATTCCGTCCCATGGGAGACAGCCGAAAAGCCACGTCTTTGTAAACCTCGACAAAAATACCCCCCAGCCCGAACATGATGGCATGGCCAAAAACCGGATCCTTTGTCACCCCGAGGATCACTTCTTTACCTTCCGGCGCCATTTTCTGAACAAGAACACCGATAAGCTCGGCATCCGGATCATAGGCGCGGCCACTTTTCATAATCTCTTCAAAGGCCTGTTCAACCTCCTGGGCATCCTCAAGTCCGACCTTCACCCCACCGGCCTCTGATTTATGCAAAATCTGGGGAGAAACAATTTTTATGACAATTGGATAACCAATTTTGTCAGCTATTTGTACCGCCTCTGCCGCTGTCTTGGAAAGGGCCATGGCAATGGTTTTAAACCCGTAGCATTTGAGAAGTTCATTTCCGTCCAGCTCTCCCAATATCTTTCGACCTTCTTTTTTATATTTTTCAAGAATGGCCGTGGCCTTTTCCCTGTCATAACTCAAGTCATACTGGGGTAAAATTTTTCTAAAAGACCACTTCATGCCTTCCCGCAAAGCCCCCAGGCTTCGGGCGGCACTCTCTGGAAACTGGTATACGGGAACTTTATGCTTTTGCAGCAATTTAACACCATCGGACACATCCACCACCCCCATGAAGGCGCACAGAATCGGTTTGATACTGTGTCTGGCTATTTTTACGATGGCCTCTGCCGTACCAATGGCATCGGTCATGGACTGGGGGGTCAAGATTATCAACGCGGCATCCACCCCCCGATCGGCCAGAACCGTTGCCAGGGTGTTTTCATACCGGTCCTTGGCAGCATCTCCAATCACATCCACGGGATTGTGAAAATTGGCCGTAACCGGCAGATATTTTTTCAATTCCTTGACCGTGTCTGCTGAAAATTTGGCCAGCTTTAACCCGGACTGCTCACTCATATCTGTGGCAATAATACCGGGGCCACCAGCATTAGTCACAATGGCAACCCTGTCTCCTGTGGGGTATTTATTGGCCGCAAAAGCCCGGGCATAATCAAACAATTGATTCACGGTTTTACACCGTAAAATGCCCGACATGGTGAATATCCCGTCATAAATGGCATCAGAACCCGCCAAAGCGCCAGTATGGGAAGCAGCTGCCGCAGCCCCGGCAACAGAAGATCCGGATTTAATAACGATCACATGGGTGGGATTAGTACCCGAGGTCATCTTTCTCACTTCCGTGACAAACTCCTCGGAAGTTCTGGACAATTCTTCCATATAAATCATGACCACATCGGTATCCGGGTCTGCATGGTAATACCGCAGCAGATCCAGTTCATCCACATCGGCCTTGTTGCCGATGGAAATAAATTTTGAAAACCCGAACCCCTTATCTGCCGCATAATCCAAGACCGCCGTGCAAAGGGCACCACTCTGGGAAATAAAAGACACATTGCCAGGCTTGGGCATCCTGGCGGAAAAACTGGCATTCAGGGAAACCTTTTTAGACGGATTGATCACCCCCAGACAATTGGGCCCCACCAGGCGAACCCCTGCTCCGGTGCAGAGATTTTTGATTTTAATCTCCATCTGGGCCCCTTCTCCGCCCACTTCCTTAAAGCCGGCGGACACGATCACAATCCCCTTTACCCCTTTTGCAATACATTCCTTGACAGACCCAAGCGCTGCCTTTGGAGGCAGAATAATCATGGCAAGATCAATGGGGTCTGGTATGGCAGCAATACTGACATAGCATTTAACACTCAGGACGGACTTGGCCTTGGGGTTTACCGGATACAGGGTACCGGTGTATCCTCCGTAGAGAATATTGGCAAAGATATCATGCCCCACCTTTCCCTTCTGGGTTGACGCCCCGATAACCGCAATTGTCTTCGGAGAAAAAATAGCATCCAGCTTGTCCATAGTGTTGACTCCCTTGTTCTCAATATAATTGTGTCTTAAGTTCTGTTGGTATTGCAATAAAATATTATCTTTGGGCCGTAAGTAAAGGCAGGGGATAAAAAAAACTGCATTGGCATAAAAAAAAGCAACCCATAAAAATAAAACCGCCGATATCACCTTTGGCAATACCGACGGTTTTTTCTGATTTCAAACTGACAAAAACCTATTGAAAAAAGCCCAAATCTGCTTATTTAAGACTCAATTGGGCAGATTTAAGGGTATTTTTCATGAGCATGGCAATGGTCATGGGTCCAACCCCACCCGGAACCGGTGTAATGGCACCGGCAATTTCCTTGGCAGCCTCAAAATCAACATCTCCTTTGAGGATGGCTTTTCCGGTTTTCTCGTTCATGCCCACCCGATTTACGCCCACATCGATAACAGTGGAGCCAGGTTTGATCCATTCAGGTTTCACCAGATCCGGCACACCAGCGGCCACGATCAAAATATCAGCCCGTTTACAATGGCTGGCAAGATCCTTGGTCCGGGTATGGACGATGGTCACGGTGGCATTGGCACCAACACCTTTTTGGGCCATCATCATGGCAATGGGTTTCCCCACAATATTGGATCTGCCCACCACGACCACTTCGGCGCCCGAAGTTTCAGTGCCGGACCGAACAATCATCTCCTGGATACCTGCAGGGGTGCAGGGAAGAAATTTAGCTTCGTCACCACCGATCATGAGCCGCCCCACATTGACAGGATGGAAGGCATCCACGTCTTTGTCAGGATCAATGGCATTGAGAATCTTTTTGTCATCAATCTGATCGGGCAGGGGCAATTGAACCAGAATCCCATGGATATCCGGATCATTGTTGTACTTGTCAATCAAGGCAAGCAGATCCTCTTCTGAAATATCCACGGACTGGTCATCCTGAATCTCATGGAATCCACAGCTGATGGCTGTTTTAACCTTTAAGGTCACATAGCTGATGGAAGCGGGACTGGATCCCACCAGAATGGTGACAAGACCCGGCACCTTGCCAGTTTTTTCTTTCATTTGGTCGACTTCCGCTTTGACCTCTGCGAGAATCGCCTTTCGTATTTCAGTTCCGCTAATAATTTTAGCAGTCATAATTTTTCTCCTGATGGCTGTCAATAAGCGGCCCTGGGAGGAACTGCCCCCCAAGACCGATTATCGCTATATACGTATCATTATATAATTTAAGGATGGGTTAGAATACGCCCTGTACCTTACCGGTTTCCACATCCACATCCACTCGCTTGAACGCCGGATTAGATCCAGTACCCGGCATCAAGCTGATGGCACCTGCCACCGGAACGATGAATCCAGCACCACCATAAGTGAGAACTTCTCTTATGGCCAATCTCCAGGCTTTTGGAACGCCCTTAAGGGCAGGATTGTCAGAAAGAGAAAGATGGGTTTTAACCATACACATACCCATTTTTGAAAGTTCCGGATCCGCCTGTATTCTGGCAATGGCAACATTTGCTTCGTTGGAATAATCCACGCCATCGGCACCATAAACTTCCTTGGCAATAAGTTCAATTCTCTCTTTAATCGGCATATCAAGTTCATAAAGAAATTTAAAATCGGTTTTTTCTTCACAAGCGGCAACAACCGCTTCTGCAAATTCCTTGGCACCGTCGCCGCCATGTTCCCAGTGACGGGAAAGAGCGACTCTTGCACCTTCAGCTTCACAGAGTTCTCGAACCTTTTCAATTTCAGCATCTGTATCTGTATAAAATGCATTAATACAGACCACCGGGGCAATACCAGCTTTTCTGACATTTCTGATATGATGGATAAGATTGGCACATCCCTTTGCAACCCATTCAACATTTTCACTATTATATTCTTCAGGCATGGCTTTGCCCGGAACAGGTACCGGTGCGCCGCCATGACACTTAAGCGCCCGGATGGTTGCCACAACAACGGCACAATTTGGTTTCAGGCCGGAAAAACGACACTTAAGGTTCCAAAATTTTTCAAATCCAATGTCCGCACCAAAACCGGATTCCGTCACATGATAGTCAGCAAGTTTAAGGCCCACTCTGTCTGCAATAATGGAGCTCTGACCAATTGCGATATTTGCGAAAGGTCCTGCATGAACAATTACGGGCTGTCCTTCAAGGGTCTGTATTAAAGATGGGTTCAAGGCATCCACCATCCATGCTGTCATGGCGCCGGCAACCTGGAGATCTTCCGTGGTAACAGGTTTACCCTTCTTTGTATAGGCAACAACAATCTTACCCATTCGTTCCCGCATGTCTTTCAGGTCCTTGGCAACGGCAAGAATGGCCATTACTTCAGAAGATACGGCAATTCCAAATTTCGATTTCATCATGAAACCATCCGCTTTGCCGTTAACCCCATCAATACCAATGATAATATTTCTCAGGGCCTGGACACAAAAATCCATGATCCATCCCATTTCCACTTTTGTGGGATCGATATCCAGTCTCTTCATCCCGGACAGTCGTTCAAGCTGCTCATCCGTATAATTTCTTTCATGCTGCAAACGTGACGTTAACGCAACCATTGCAAGGTTATGGGCATTCATGATGGCATTGATATCACCGGTGAAACCCAATGAAAAAGGAGTCAAAGGAATACATTGTGCCAGACCGCCGCCGGCTGCTGACCCCTTGATATTCATTGTCGGTCCACCGGATGGCTGACGGATAGCGGCACAAACACTTTTTCCAATTTTCCCCAGACCCTGGACAAGTCCCATTGCCGAGGTTGATTTACCCTCACCAAGAGGCGTGGGTGTGATGGCAGTTACGTTAACATATTTGCCGTCTGGTTTATCCTTGAGCCGCTCAAGAACTGCCCTGAAATCTATTTTTGCAATATAGTGACCCTGGGGAAGAAGCTCCTCTTTGGTAAGCCCCAGCTTATCACCTATTTCATAGATGGTGAGCATTGTTTTCTCTGCGTCTTCTGCAATTTCCCAGTCTAAATGTTTGGTTGGATCTAATGCCATGATATACTCCTTTATTGATTTGGACCCTTAGGAACGAGTCTGTGATAAAAAGTATTATGAAACCTAAGTATAGCGCTTTTTGATCTTAAAAGACTAACTGAATATCCTAACTATATAAATAAAAGCAAAAAATCAACTTTTTTTCACAAATAAAACCCCGGGGTTTAATCGTAATTAAAAAACGGGTAATTATAGATTTTCATCTATAAAATGAAATTAATTGATTTAATATATAAAAAAATAACTGAAAAATTATATAAATATAAATTTTATACATTGCATTCAAAAAAAATCCAAAAAAAATTTTCGTCTTTACGATTTGAATTTATAAACTAAATCAAATTCAATGAACGATAGCATCATTACCATACCTCTAAAAACCTTGATAATCCTTCTATTTAGGCATTTTTAGCCTTGTTTCAATAAATGCACTCATCTATTGACAAAAAACACTACAAATTATAAATCATATGCTGTTATCAGTTCATAACCTAAAATATAGGGCAACTATATGGAAAGAAGCATCCAAATTGTGTTAACACTATTTGATTTATTCATTTCCTATTATAGTTGCTCTTCAGTGATAACGTCACGTCTTTTTAACCCCCCCCAACTCATAACTATCTTTAACACTAGGAGGTAACAGTGGGATTTGAAATAACCAAAGAAACGTATGCCGGCAGTATCAAAGGCATCACCATTGGCAAAGGTGATACCGCCCTTACCGTCGGCGGTCAAACAAGTTATCCTTTTTATCATTTTGAAGGAGAAATGCCCAATAAGCCCGTGATTGCCATGGAAATTTGGGATATCACTCCCGAGGATTGGCCCGAAGCCGCCCTGGCTCCCTTTAAGGACGTTGTATCTGATCCGGCAGCATGGGCAAAAAAATGTGTGGATGAATATGGCGCCCAGGCCATTGTGCTGCAATTAAAAAGCATTGATCCCAATGACAACGATGCAAGCCCGGAGGAAGCGGCAGCGACCGTAAAAAAAGTTCTTGGCGCCATTAATGTCCCCTTAATCGTCTGGGGCTGTGCCGTGCCTGCAAAGGACGAAGAAGTATTAAAAAAGGTAAGTGAAGTTTGTCAAGGTGATAACCTGATCATCGGTCCTGTTGAAGAAAAAAACTACAAAGGGATCGGCGCAGCCGCCATGGGATATGGCCATACCCTTATCTCCTCTTCCCCCATTGATGTCAACCTGGCAAAACAGGTAAACATCCTTCTTGAAAACCTGGGTGTTTCCCTTGACAAGGTCATTGTTGATCCCACCACAGGCGGATTGGGTTACGGACTTGAATATTCCTATTCAGTTATGGAACGACTTTCCCAGGCAGCCATGACCCAGGGTGATGACAAACTCCAGAACCCAATGATCAATAATCTGGGTAATGAAATCTGGAAATGCAAAGAAGCCAAACAGCCAGTGGATGAAGCTCCTGAACTGGGTGACCCAGAAAGACGAGCCATTCTCATGGAAGCTGTGGGGGCTGTTTCCTATTTGATGTCAGGCTCAAGCATTTTAATCATGCGCCACCCTGAATCAATTAAATTAACCAAGGCATATATTGATCTCATCTCCGATGGCGGTTCTGCCATGGATGTGGCAGCCATCACCAAGAGATTAGATGATGTTGACATTGATTTTGCTTCTCTGTCACCTGCACCAGACCTGACCATTGAAGAAGAAAAAAAGGCAGCTCCTGCAAAAAAGGCAGCTCCCGTCAAAAAAGAAGCACCAAAGACAGAAGCTAAAGCAGCACCAACCCCCAAGGCAGAAACTAAGCCTGAACCTGAAAAAGCGGCAGCACCTGCAGTAGATCCGGAAGCTGCTGCAAAAGCCAAGATAGAAGCAGAAGCCAAGGCTAAAGCCGATGTGGAAGCAAAAGCCGCGGCCGATGCCGATGCAAAGGCCAAAGCTGAAGCAGACGTAAAGGCAAAAGCTGCGGCCGAGGCAAAAGCAAAAGCGGATGCAGAAGCCAAGGTAATAGCCGATGAAATTGCCAAAAGAAACGCTGATGAGGCTGCTCTAATGGCACAAAGGGCCAAAGAACACGAAGAAAGAATGGCAAAGGCCGACACAACTGTCGATAAAAAGGTTACAATGACAGCAGCCAAGACCCAGAGATCTTCTTTATCTAAATTTAAAAAAATCAAAAGATAATACGATCTTTGGCACTGAATATAGGCAACGATTAAAATCCAAGTATAATTTTATTTATAACAAAATTATACTTACAGACATAAATGGTTTTCTAAAATTAAGTAACATAATAATATGAGGAGGAACCTCTAATGGCAGTAGAAAAAACAAAAGCTCCGAAATTAGCTGATCCAGTTGCATCTTCCATAGATGTGGCATCACAAGAAATGATAGCACGGTCACATGTTCTTGGAGTTGAAACAATTTTTGATAGAGCCCTTACCATGAAACAATGTGCCATAGGCGTGCAGGGCACCTGCTGTAAAAACTGTTCCATGGGTCCTTGCCGTCTGCCTCTTCCCAAGGCAGGGATTGAAGGAGAAGACACCAGACAAGGTCTTTGCGGTGCGACAGCAAATACTATCGCAGCAAGAAACTTTATCCGAATGATCGCTGGTGGCGCATCCGCCCATTCAGATCATGGAAGAGGCGTTGCCGAGGTATTTCTAGCTGTGGCGAAAAAAGAAACCGACGCCTATCAGGTTAAAGACTTCGACAAACTTTTTGAAGTGGCTAAATATCTTGGAGTTGCCACCACCGTTGAAGTGGACGGAGAAGAGCTCGACCGCGACATTGATGAAATCACCCTTGAGACAGCAGAAATTGCATTAGGCGAATGGGGTAAACCATCAGGAGAAATCCTCTCCCTCAAAAAAGCACCCAAGGCGCGTTATGAACTCTGGAAAAAAATGGGTGTGCTTCCAAGAAACATTGACAGGGAAGTTGTTGAAATCATGCACCGTACCCACATGGGCGTTGACATGGATTACAAAAATCTCATGAAACAGGGCACAAGAGCGGCTCTGGCGGATGGATGGGGCGGTTCCATGCTGGCAACAGATCTCCAGGACATTCTTTTTGGAACACCTTATCCCCTCCAATCAGAAGCCAACCTGGGCGTCATGAAAGAAGATCATGTGAATGTGATTATCCACGGACATGAACCCGTCATGGCAGAGATTCTCGTGGCTGTGGCCCAGAGACAAGACATGATTGACTATGCCAAATCAAAGGGTGCTGCCGGTATCCAACTTTCAGGTATCTGCTGTACAGCCAATGAAATTCTCCAGCGCCATGGCGTACCTCTTTGCGGGAATTTCCTACAACAGGAGCTTGCTATTATAACCGGTGCCTGTGATGCCATGGTAGTGGATATCCAGTGCATCATGCAGAGCATTGGAAATGTGGCAAGATGCTTCCATACAAAGGTTATTACCACCCACAAAATCGCCCAGCATGAAGGCGAGAATGTTATGCATATTGAGTTTGACGAACACCATGCAGTGGAAGATGCCGAGCGGATTCTTAAAATAGCCATCGACAACTTTCAAAATCGTGCTGCAGAAGTGATGATTCCACAATACAAACAACCTCTCATAGCAGGCTTTGGTGTTGAATCAATTCAATATCATCTTGGAGGATCTTTCCGAGGCGATTACTATACGTTAAATGATAACATCATAAATGGACGCATCCGGGGTCTCGCAGGTGTTGTTGGTTGTAACAATGCAAGAACAAAACATAACCGTGATCATATTGCCATATGTAAAGAGCTGATCAAAAATGATGTGCTTGTTCTTACAACCGGATGTACAGCAATAGCATGTGCTACTGAAGGCCTCCTTGTGCCTGAGGCTGCAGCGATTTATGCTGGAGCTGGCTTGGCTGAGGTTTGCGAAACCGTCGGGATTCCACCCATTCTTCATCTGGGTTCCTGTGTTGACAACAGCCGGATTCTTCTGGCGGCCACAGAAGTGGTTAAAGCAGGCGGGCTTGGAAATGATATTAGTGATCTTCCTGTAGCGGGAAGTGCGCCGGAATGGATGAGTGAAAAGGCAATCAGTATCGGCCATTATTTTGTCGCATCCGGTGTATATACGGTTTTCAGCAACCTGCCCATAACGGGTGCTCCCGTGTTCAGTGATTATATCTGTAAAGAATTTGAAGACCTTTATGGCGGTATGTGGGGTATGGAACAAGATCCCATCAAGCATGCCCATCTCATGATTGCCCATATCGACAAAAAACGGAAAGCCCTGGGTATTGACAAGGCAAGGGATAGGGTAATGATGGATTTTGCTGCACGCCAGGCTCTTTAAATTGAAAAATAGGTATTATAATAGTATATTCAAATATAATATCCTCAACGAAGGAGGAGGAATAAAATGTCAAGATTAATAGCATTTGCTGCCATTCAGGGCGGGTATAAAGTTGTTTCACAGGCCGAAGGCCAATTACAAAAAGCCCTTGCAACCTACAATGCAGATACCAAAGTCGGGTTTCCCAATACCGGCTATTTTCTGCCGGTAATATATTCACTTTTCGGAATCAAGGTTGAAACCCTTGAAGATTTGCAGGAACCTCTGGATATTGCACGGGGACTTCTTCCCCCCCATATTAAAAACAAAACCTGGCTTCCCTTCCTTGGACCACTATTGGACGCTGGAATGGCAGGAATTATATCCTATGAAATCATTGAGGCCTTAAGATACCTGAATGAGCCTGATTTTTATCTCCATGCAGAAGACCCGGATATTGAAAACGGAAAAATCTGGACCGGTGCTGCGGATGATACAATCTTCAGAAAAAGAGGGGTTGAATTTGTTGATGGCTCAGCCCCTGGTTTTGCTGCAATAGTGGGTTCTGCCCCTGATGCGGAAACGGCCAAAATGATCATTGAAGATTATCAGCAACGCGGTCTTTACATGTTCCTTGCGGCAAATCACAACGGAACAACCGTTGTTGAGCAGCTCATTGAAGCCAAAGTACAGATCGGCTGGAGCACTCGAATTGCCTGTTTCGGCCCGGACATTTCTTCTGCAGTTTTTGCATTGGGATTTGCCAACAGGGTTGCAATGGCCTTTGGTGGTGTTCAACCAGGTGATTACAAAAAAATTCTCATGTACAACAAAGAAAGAGTGTTTGCATTTGTCAATGCCCTTGGAGATGTTGGAACCGAGTGGGGCGTTGCTGCTGCGGGCTGTGTAAACTGGGGTTTCCCCACCATAGCTGACACAGATATTACCCAGATCCTTCCCACGGGTATTTGTACCTACGAACATGTGGTAGCCCCTGTTGCCCATAAAGACATCTGCGCAAAATCCGTTGAAGTCCGTGGTCTTAAGACCCTGGTTTCCGACGTTGAGATCCCCTGTTCCTTTGGCCCTGCTTATGAGGGCGAACGTGTAAGGGGTGCAGATCTATATGCCCAGTGCGGCGGTGGAAAAACCCAATGCACCGAGCTTGTAAAAATGGCTGCCCTGGGTGATATTGAGGATGGAAAGGTCATTCTTGAAGGTCCAGACGTTGATGGCATCAAGGAAGGAGACACCTTTCCCCTTGGAATCTTTGTACAGATTGCAGGACGTGAATTCCAGGAAGATTTTGAACCCATCCTTGAAAGACAGATCCATCATCTGACCAATTATATCCAGGGGGTCATGCACATCGGACAGAGGGATATTTCCTGGGTCCGTATCAGTAAGGCTGCCATTGAAAAGGGATTCACCTTAAAAGATATTGGGGTGGTCCTCCATGCAAAATTCCATCAGGAATTTTCTAACATTCTGGATAAAGTCCAGGTCACACTGTATACCAAAAAAGCAGATGTTGACAAAATAACGGCTCTGGCAAGAGACAATTATACAACTCGTGACTCAAGGGTTGATAGTATGACCGATGATGATGTTGAGACTTATTACTCCTGTACGCTCTGCCAGTCCTTTGCCCCCAGCCATGTTTGTACGGTAAGCCCGGAAAGAACGGGCCTTTGCGGTGCCTACAACTGGATGGACTGCAAGGCTGCCTTTGAAATCAGCCCCACCGGCCCCAACCAGCCCATTGAAAAAGGCGAATGCCTTGATACCAAAATGGGCCAATGGGCAGGCGTTAATGAGTTTGTAAAAAAGGCCTCCAGGGGTGCCGTTGAAAAATATAATCTATACTCCATGGTAGTTGATCCCATGACAACCTGCGGCTGCTGCGAATGTATTGCTGCCATGCTGCCAGGCTGTAACGGTGTCATGACCGTTGGCCGTGATTATGCAGGCGAGACCCCCTGTGGTATGAAATTCACCACACTGGCCGGTGTCATGGGCGGTGGTGCTTCTTCTCCAGGATTTGTCGGTCATTCAAAACACAACATCACCCAGGGTAAATTTATTTTAGGGGATGGTGGACTTTTGAGAATGGTCTGGATGCCCAAGATGCTCAAAGAAGAATTAAAAGACAGAATTGTTGCCCGCAGTGAACAAATGGGTGTTCCCGGGTTCTTTGACATGATCGCCGATGAAACCGTGGGTATGACAGAGGAAGACATCATGCCCTTCCTCAAGGAAAAAGGTCATCCGGCACTGGACATGGAATCACTTGTTTAGCTAATTTGTAAAACAAAAGATCCGGCAGGTATTACACCCACATTCATACTGCCGGATCTTTTTCATAAGGTTTTTTTTTAAAAACTTAAGGAGAAAAAAATGGCATTAACCGGTATACAAATATTCAAACTCCTGCCCAAGACAAATTGTAAGGAGTGCGGAGTCCCCACATGCCTTGCCTTTGCAATGAATCTTGCATCTGGAAAGGCGGAACTGGACGCATGTCCCTATGTTTCCGACGAAGCAAAGGAGAAGCTTGCAGAAGCATCAGCCCCTCCCATTCGTCCGGTTGCATTGGGCAAAGGTGTCCGAAAAACAGCCACTGGCGGAGAAACCGTTCTTTACAGACATGAAAAAACTTTTTTCAACCCAACTGTTCTTGCGGCCACCGTGTCATCGGACATTGATCTGGCAGCCCTTGACAATACGTTGAAAATTTACAATGCCTTTCAGTATGAAAGGGTGGGCCTGAACCTGCGGCCTGAACTGCTGCTTGTAAAAGATGCCGGCAATGGTGCAGACGCCTTTGCAGCGGTTGCAGAAAAAATTGCCAAGGAATCTGAATTCAACCTGGTACTCATGACACAAGACTTAGACGTCATGAAGGCGGGTATTGAAGTTGCTGGATTCAAAAGACCCCTGCTCTATGCAGCCACAGAGGCCAATGCAGATGAAATGGGCGCCCTTGCCCTTGAAGCAGACCTTCCACTGGCCGTTAAAGCCGATTCAGTGGAAGCCCTGATCCCTTTGACAGAGAAACTCACGGGTATGGGCCTCAAAGACCTGGTTCTGGATCCAGGATCAAGGGAAATCAAACAATCCTTTGAGGACCAGGTGGCCATCCGCCGGGCAGCCCTCAAAGCTTCCAATAAGGCCCTGGGATTTCCAACCATTGCATTTCCAAGTGAAATGGCATCCAACCTGGATATGGAAACCCTCATCGCAAGTATGTATGTCGCCAAATACGGCGGTATTGTCGTTCTGTCCGATTTCAACACAGAATCTCTCTTCCCGCTGCTGCTGGAAAGACTTAATATTTTCACCGACCCCCAGCGGCCCATGACCGTTGTTGAAGGTATTTTTGAAATCGGTAATCCCGATGAGAATTCACCGGTTCTGGTAACCACCAACTTTGCCCTCACTTATTTCATCGTTTCCGGTGAAATTGAGGCCAGTAAAGTACCGGCATGGTTGTTGGTAAAGGATTCTGAAGGTCTGTCCGTCTTGACTGCCTGGGCTGCGGGAAAATTTGGCGGCGATGATGTGGGAACCTTTGTGAAAAAGAGTGGTATAATGGATAAGGTCAAACATAAAGAACTTATTATCCCCGGATATGCAGCTGCCATTGCAGGTGATATTGAAGAAGAACTTCCCGGCTGGAACATTATCGTCGGACCAAGAGAAGCGGCTCATCTGCCGGCTTTCCTGAAAAATAAATAGATAAAAACGGGGCTGGAACTGCATAATTTCCAGCCCTTTCTAAAATTATAAAATGAAAAGGAAAATAAAATGATTCTTTTTGGTGAAAGTCTGAATGTAATTTCCACTGTGATTGGAAAAGAATTCAAACAAGCAGATCCTGCCAAACGTAATCCTGAAATCATCCAGAAAGAAGTTCTCAAACAAAAAGAACTGGGTATGGATTATATTGACATCAATCTTGGACCCGCTAAAAAGTTCGGTACTGAGCTGATGCCATGGGTTGTTAGTGTTGTTCAGGAAGTAGTGCCGGAGATGCCTCTGTTGCTGGATTCTTCCAACATTGATGCCATCGAGGCAGGACTTAAAGTTTGTAAACCGGCTGATAAACCCCATATTGTAAACTCCATCATGGTACGGACTGCAAGATACGAAAAAATGGTTCCCATGGCTGCCAAGTATGATGCAGATTTTGTTGCCTTGATGTGGGGACCTGATGGCCTTCCCAGGGACGAAAATGAAAGAGCGGCCCTTGCGGTTGAACTGTTGTACTATGCCAACGAAGCAGGAATACCCAATGAAAAAATCTGGGTGGACGGAATTGTCACCCCGGTCAATATTCAGCAACAACAGTGCATGAGCCTTCTCAACTTCCAGATGATGTTGGAAGATATCGCCCCAGGCGTAAGATCCACCTGTGGTCTTTCCAATATTTCCAATGGACCTCCGGAACATTTGCGCGGAATCTTGAACCGGACTTATATGGTTATGCTGGAAAAATATGGAATGGCAGCTGTTATTTCAGATCCCCTTGATACCAAATTGACGGATATTGCCAAGGGCAAACGCCAGGACATCGTGGACCTGATCTATGGGATGATGGATGGTGACCAGCCAGATATCCCGGGCCTTGACAAGGAAATGCAGGATTATGCCAAAACCTATAGAGTCATCATGGGTGAAACCCTTTATTCTGATTCATGGCTTGAAATTTAGACCTGTTACCCATTAAATAAAAAAAGCCCCTGTTTTATTTTTTATAAGGCAGGGGCTTTTTTTATTTGTCTTACATCCTTAGCCTTTAATTTACAATAAACTGTCTTATATTTGATTGAACTAAACCTTTGGGGAGACATTTAAAAAATTGAAAGATCAAATAAACGATGACTGGTATTATGTTGTTATTCAAAACCCTGGAATATCCAATGAACATTTTTTGGGCTATACAGACCCAGAGACTGAAAAAACGTTTATTCCAGTCTTTAAAACAAAAGAAATTGCCCAGCAATGCTTTCTTATAATGCCAAAGGACATCATGAATGAAAAATATGAGATTCATGCCATTCTAAAGGATGACCTCATTGAGCAGGCCCAAAATACCGATTACGAAATATTATTACTGGATGAAAAGGGACGTGTGATAAAAAAAATATCCTGATCCATCAGGATACCTAAATTTTTATATTTAATCAAATTGCAGGAGTACTATTTTGAGTTTAAAACTTGCATTCGGCGGTAAAGGCGGTGTTGGAAAAACAACCGTGACATCACTTATAGCCCGGACCATTGCCGCTTTAAATAAAGGAACCAGCGTTATTGCCATTGATGCGGATCCTGTTGCCAACCTGGCAGCGGGGCTTGGAATTGATGAAACTCAACCCATAACACCCATTGCCGAGTTGTCGGATCTCATTGCAGAAAGGACGGGTGCCGTCCCCGGCACAATGGGAGGATTTTTCACCTTAAATCCCAAGGTGGATGATATCCCGGACCGGTTTTCCATTGAAAAGGACGGGGTCAAACTTTTGGTAATGGGAACCGTCTTAAATGGCGGTTCTGGCTGTATCTGCCCTGAAGCTACTATTTTAAAGGCGTTGATGAATCATTTGGTCCTTGCCAGGGATGAAGTGGTTGTCATGGACATGGAAGCCGGGGTTGAACATTTAGGACGGGGCACCTCAGGCTCAGTGGATGCCCTGGTGGTGGTTGTAAACCCGGGAAAAAGAAGCCGGGTTGCGGCAGACAAGATCCGGAAACTGGGCAAGGATATTGGAATTAAAAACATTGTCATTCTGGGTAACAGGGTAAAATCCGAGGCTGATAAAGATCTTATCAGGGAAAGCATGCCTGATTACGAGATCCTTGGTTTTATGCCGGAACTGGATGAAATTGTTCAGTCCGACCGGGACGGTGTCCGCCCCTTTGAGGATATTTCAAATATTCCCGAAGAATTAAAGGCTATCGCACTCAAACTCATGGCCCTTAGCCCCCAATAATTACAATTTTGCTTCCTGGACACCTTCCATTGGGACCAGGAAGCATTTTTTTGTCAAAAAATCCTTCATAGGTATTGATACCGGGCCTTCAAATCAACCCATTTTTTCAAAGTCCGAAGAAAGTTTTCTCACGGTTCTGTTAAACTCCTTTGTAAATCCATGATTCTCTGCATTGGTAAAATTCTTAAAATCCATAAGATCGAATTTTTTTACCACATTTAACAAATCAAGCAGATAGTTTTCTGCCAGGGCCTGCCGGGTGAAACTCTTTTTTTCCTGGCTTTCAGAATTTTGGTCTACTCCTAATAATTTGTGAAGTCCTTGTGGATCTTCCTTGAAACGTTGTTGTAATACCTCGTATAAAAGCAGAAACAACCCATCAACCCGATTCATCTTGACCAGTGTGGGGCTATGGAAAAAAGAGTGACTTTTATCCACACTCACTTCTGCCGTACCAAGGTAAACAATTTTTTCAAACCAGCTTAAGGTATAGGCCAGATAATCCCCGGGCTGCCACTTGTCTTTTTGCCATGCATGGGCCCGTACAATTTTTGTCAGTTCTCTGATACAGACATCCTGGGTATCATAGTCAAATTTTCCCAAAAAGGCTCCCGACTCAAAGATGTCCACGCCTGGCCGATGGGCATATTCTGAAATTTCTGCACAGAGAATCCGTTTATTTTTACCGGGCCTTTGAATAATAATTTTATAGGATGGTTTCTCTTTTTCAATCCGCACCAATTCTTCGGCCGAATCCGGCGGAAGAATTAAATCGGCTTTGGAGGGAGGCAGAAAAGCAGCTATAAGACCAGGACTTAAATCTATAGTTTCCAAAGCGGCTTTGAATATGGGCAAATCCTCTCCTTCCAGGGGACAAGCGGGTGTCAACTGACCCTTTTCCATGACTGGCAGAAACAATTCCATAACGGCTTCAAGACCAGCTTGCCACCGGGCACTTCTCGGATCTTTTTTTTCATCAATCCACTGCTTTACATTTGGTTCCATTGGATCCATTAAAACACTCCCTGTTATTCAATTTATTTTTACACCACAAAATACATTTCATTAAACCTCTTTTTACAGCAGCCTTTATTTAGAGCTGTCGGGTGCCTTGGGCGGCTCCTCATGCTTCCAAAGCTGCGATGGTGGTATCGAGCATCCGATTGGAATAGCCCCACTCATTGTCAAACCAGGCCTGGATTTTGATCAACCGTTTGCCTGAAACCCGTGTCTGAGGCAGATCGATAATGGCAGACCTCGGATCGTGGTTAAAATCACAGGAGACCAATTGCTCATCACAGACCCCGAGAATCCCCTTAAATTGCCTTGCAGCGGCCAGGGTTAACATCTGGTTAACGGCATCGGCACTGGTATCGGATTTTACCAGAAGCGTAATATCCATTAGGGAGACATTGGTGGTGGGAACCCGAATGGCAAGGGTTTCAAATTTTCCTTTCATTTGGGGCAGAATCCTTACAATCCCCTTTTCCAGGGAGGTGCTCACGGGAATTATGGATTGCAGAGCGGACCGAGTTTTGCGCAGATCCTTGCCATAGGCATCGATCACCGGCTGATCCTGCATGGCCGAATGGATAGTGGTTATGGATCCGCTGTCTATGCCCAGGTGCTGCTCAATAACCTCCAGAATCGGGATCAGGCAATTGGTGGTACACGAGGCATTGGAGATAATGGCATGCTCAGGCCTTAGGGTATGATGGTTGACCCCGTATACAATGGTGGCATCCATCTCATCCTTGGCCGGGTGGGAATAAATCACCTTGCTGGCTCCTGATAAAAGATGAAGTTCCGCCGATTCCCTGTCATTGTGCACCCCGGTACAATCGAGAACCACATCCACTAAAAGATCCTTCCAGGGCAGGTTAACGATATTTTCTTCCTGAAAAAGATGAATTATGTCCCCTCCGATCAAAAGTCCTTCCTTGCATTTTTTAATCCCAAGGGGAAACCTGCCATGGGTGGAATCAAACCGGGTCAGATGATAGAGGGTTTCAGCCGGGGCTGTTTCATTTATGGCCACCAGATTCAATTTTTTATAGAATCTTCTTGATTCATACAAGGCCCTTACCACGCATCGCCCAATTCTTCCATATCCGTTAATTGCTATATTGAATGTCATCCCATTTCACCAAACCCAAGTATTATTTTAAATTTTTCGGCCGCATCCATAAGAACACGGCCTTGGGAATATATACCATAACCCGGCATAAAATTTAAACCAATTCTTTATCTTCCATGGCAGATCCCCAAAACAAACACAGAAGATGTTGACACCAAAAAAAACACATGTTAAATGAGAATAATTATCATTTAAAGAACAGAGGTTCCGATTGTCCGATTATAAGAAAAGGTTTGAAACAATTGTTCAAACCTTAAGAGAAAATTATCATAAAATAACGCCTCAACGGCTAGCCATTGTCAAAATCCTAGCCAAAAGTACAGGACATCCGCGTGTAGAAGATATCTATGGGCAATTAAAACAAGATTTCCCCACAATGAGCCTTGCCACCGTGTATAGAAATATTGTATTAATTAAATCGCTTGGTGAAGTTCTTGAGTTGGGGTTTCCGGATGGAAGCAACCGATATGATGGAAATAAGCCCTACCCCCATCCACATTTAATCTGTATAAAATGTAAAAAAATTATCGATCCCGAATTAGACAGTTTGGATGATATGAAAAATGAAGTTGCCAATGAGACTCATTTTAAAATTTTGAGTCATCGGTTGGACTTTTTCGGTATTTGCAGCGATTGCCTGGCAAAAGAAAAATAAATATTTTTTGTCCATTTATTGATAATCATTATCAAATGATATCTAACATCCTAAAAATCTCAAAAAGGAGTGTTCCATGTCTGAAAAGAAAAAATTAACAAACAATGCCGGCGCACCCATCGCTGACAATCAAAATTCAATGACAGCTGGACCTCGAGGACCACAATTATTGCAGGATGCCTGGTTCTTAGAGAAAATGGCTCATTTTGACCGGGAAGTAATCCCCGAGCGCCGGATGCATGCAAAGGGGTCCGGCGCCTATGGGACCTTCACCGTTACCCATGACATCACCCCGTATACAAGGGCCAATATTTTTTCTGAAATAGGAAAAAAAATAGAGATGTTCCTTCGATTTTCCACTGTGGCAGGAGAACGGGGTGCTGCTGATGCAGAAAGGGATATTCGCGGGGTTGCCATGAAGTTTTACACCCAAGAGGGAAACTGGGACCTGGTGGGCAACAACACCCCTGTATTTTTTTTAAAAGATCCCAAAAAATTCCCGGATCTTAATCATGCGGTAAAACGGGATCCAAGAACTAATATGAGAAGCGCAAAAAATAACTGGGATTTCTGGACATCTCTTCCGGAATCGCTTCACCAGGTAACCATCACCATGAGTGAAAGGGGAATCCCCTTGTCATATCGCCACATGAATGCCTATGGCAGTCATACTTACAGCTTGATTAATGCCGACAATGAAAGATTCTGGGTTAAATTTCATTTTAAAACACAACAGGGAATCAAATGCCTCACCGATGGGGAGGCTGAAGCCATTGTGGCAAAAGACCGGGAAAGTAACCAGCGTGATCTGTTAGAAACCATCGAAAAGGGTGATTTCCCAAAATGGGATTTGAAAATCCAGGTAGTACCGGAAAAGGATGCATCAAAATTTCCCTTTAATCCCTTTGACTTGACCAAAGTCTGGCCCCATGCAGATTATCCCCTCATTGATGTAGGTGTTCTTGAACTAAACAAGAATCCTGAAAATTATTTTGCTGAGGTGGAGCAATCTGCATTTAATCCGACCAATATTGTCCCGGGAATTGGATTTTCCCCCGATAAAATGCTCCAGGGCCGTCTCTTCTCATATGGAGATACCCAGCGGTACCGGCTTGGCGTCAATCATCACCTTATTCCGGTCAACCGTGCCCGATGCCCGGTTCACAGCTATCACCGGGATGGTGCCATGCGGGTGGATGGTAACCACGGCGGCATCCTTGGCTATGAGCCAAACTCCTATGGAGAATGGCAGGAGCAGCCTGAATTTAGAGAACCACCCCTGGATCTTGAAGGTGCAGCTGATCAATGGAACCACCGTGAGGACAATGACGATTATTACAGCCAGCCCGGCAACCTTTTTCGAGGTATGAATGCGGATCAGCAGCAAGCGCTTTTCGGCAATACGGGTCGCGCAATGGGGGATGCGCCCGAAGAAATTAAAATCCGCCATATCAAAAACTGTACAAAAGCGGACCCAGATTATGGTAAGGGTGTTGCAAAAGCGCTTGGAATTTGCCTTAACAAGGTACAGGAATAATTTAGGTTGACCATCACTTAAAAGGACCGCAGATGAAATAAGTTGCCGGGAAAACAGACAGTCTGTTTTCCCGGCAAACCCTTTTTTATGAATCTGTTTTATGATTTTTGCAATGGGATGTCCCACTTTTTCATATACTTCCAGACGGCAGTTCTGCTTTTATTAATCTGTCTTCCAACCTCTGCTTTATTCCACCCACAATCGTCCAGCAATTGAATCAAGGATTCTTTGGTTAAAGAAGAAATTTGGTAATTTCTTTCCAGGACCGCATTTTTTTGCGGGTTTAATCTAACATCAGTTGGATTTAATTGGGCTTCTCTGATTTCCACGGGCAGATCCGTTACTAAAATTTGATCGGAATCACAGATAACAAACCCATGTTCAATGGCGTTTTCAAGCTCCCTGATATTTCCCGGCCAGGAATGCTCCATTATCCTTTTCATCCCCTGTGCATTCACATGGGTAATTTTTTTATGTTCCCGTTTATTCCCTTTTTGGATAAAATGCTGAACCAGCAAGGGGATATCCTCCCGTCGTTTTCTCAAGGGCGGGACATTTATGGGAAATACTTTGAGCCTGTAAAAAAGATCTTCACGAAATTTACCCTGGGAGGTAAGGTCATACAAATTTTTATGGGTGGCGGCAATAATTCTGATATCAATCTTTATTTTCTTTGAGTCCCCCACCCTTTCGATTTCTCTCGCCTGAAGAACCCGGAGCAGTTTCACCTGCATATAGGGTGTCAGCTCACCAATCTCATCTAAAAAAATGGTGCCCGTATCCGCCTCCTCAAATCTCCCTTTTCGATCCCTGTGGGCACCGGTAAAGGCCCCTTTTACATGGCCGAACAATTCACTTTCAAGCAGACCCTCGGAAAGAGCTGAACAATTAACGGTTATCATGGGACTTTCAGCATTGGCAGAGTTATAATGGATGGCAGATGCAACCAATTCCTTTCCGGTTCCGCTTTCCCCTTGTATCAGAATATTGGCCTGGCTGTTGGCAGCAGCCCGGATGGCATCAAACACATTCTGCATGGCGGTGCTTTTCCCGATAATATTGCCAAGCCGATAAACATTTTTCAGCTGTTTCTGGGCTCGTTCAGCCGTCTTTTTTATTTTTTTAAGCTCGGTTAAATCCGTAATCGTCTCTACAATCCCGAGTACCGTGCCATCCTCATCCCTGGACAGCCTGGCATTTTTTATCACGGCAATGTCATGACCGTCCCTGTGCCGGATAAAGCATTCCTTGACTTCGGTTTTTCCATGCCGGATCACACCACACTTTTTTATATCAGCAGGACAGTTTTCTCCGAAACAGCGACTGCATTGCAGCAGGCTGCATCCTTTCCCTACGGCTTCCTGGGCAGGATAGCCGCTTATTTTTTCCATGGACTTGTTCCAGGAGGTTATAATTCCATTGTCATCAAGGGTAAACAGGCCTTCAGCCATGGTGTCAAGAATCTGATTTAAAAAGTGAACATTCCATAATTCATGGGTTTCCATTTTAATTCCTTTCAAAGCCAAAAATAATAATGGGTTACCTGTTCAGTATAAGTAACGTTACCATGATCGTCAATACCCTTAATATGAAAAAAAAGTGTAGACTCATTTTTTACAATTCAGTTTATATATAAAAAAAACAGAACATGTAATAATGACAATGTAAAGCAGGAAGAAATTTTGAAACCCAAAGGTTTTAATCAGATATCCAGCCGTAAGGGGAAATATGGCAGGAAGAATACTCCCTGCTCCTGCGAATCCTGTGTAAATAGCCCTATTTTCCTTTCCAGAGACTTCCAGTAAAACACCATTCATGGTTATGGAAAAAATTGAATAAGCAATGCCCCCCGAAATAAAAATATATTTTATATGATCCGCTTCACCAATGAAAAGTGTACCGATGACCATGGCCAATGATAATAGAACATTACCGTAAAGCAGCCATTTATATTTTATTTTTTTTGACCAGAACAAAATTAAAAAACTCACCAACACAATGCCCAATACTTTAAATACCAGGAACATAGCAATATCATTGCTTTGTGTTTGAAATTTTTCTTTGGCGTACAGGGTTAAAAAAGGAAGAAAAGAAATTGCAATGCCCTGTGTATTTAAAAAACCGAGGAAATAGGAAAGTTTGGGATTGGTTTTAAATTCAGATTTCAATACCTGGATAAAATTTTTAAACCCATTTATTTTTAATACAGAGGGTTCTGTTTCTTTGAGATTCCAGAATCCCAGTGAGGCAATTAAGAGAGCAGATGATCCAATGATAAAGGTATAGGCATAATTTAAAGGAAAGCTTGAACCGCTTAAAACCTTTCTGGCCCAAAAGGCTGAGAACAACACCACAATGCCAGCTATAATTTGTTTAAAAGATAAAAAACTTTTACGTTTTTCTTCGACAATAGATTTTCCCAGAATATCTGTATAGCCAATGTTGGCAAATGCACCCCCCAGTGCAAAAATGGTGATGAGAACAAATATGATCCAAATCATATAAACAGATTGCTGGGCTTGTAAATAAAATAATAGAAAACCCAGTCCCAGCAAAGAAAAAATTCTTGAATTGATCCCCAGTAAAAGATATTTTTTTTTGTAAGATTTGTTGCTGATATATGGGGCAAAAATCAATTGGGTAACACTGGATCCTCCAAGTAAAATTGCCGTCATAATGCCAATATGGAAGGCTCCGCCTCCAGATTCAATGAGCATTGCAGGTATTATGGTGTCCACATCCATAAACACCTGTGCAACTGCTAAAAAACTGGCATGCCATAAAAAGGAAACAAAATTCCTATTTGAAATTCGAGGAGACAGCGTCATTTGTCAAAAAAAATATGAACTTCGCTGCCGCTTTCCTTTACAACCTTTGCAAGCTGAAAGGTTTGGGTTACCCGGGTAGGATCTTCCAGTCCCCGGGTAAGAACAAATAAAAATTTTCCCATTATGTTTTCTCCTTTAAATGGTTCGCAGGGGTGATAAAACCCAAGCAATTAATCCGAATTACTTCTTAATTCTCCTTCTGGAATGTCTTCATCCGAACGTCAGGTGACAAATTCACTTGCTTCAAGACATCATCAGCGTCCACAGCCTTGTTGTCCGTCCAGACAATCCGGGTATTACACTCATAGACTCTTTTACCAAGTTCCTTTTGCCTTTGCTCCAATGCCTTTTCCGATTCCTGCCAGGTCTCGACCTGAATAAAAGGGATAGGTGCTGGATAATAAAATCACCATATTATCCAGCACTTTTCTTGTTATTATAGTTTAATAATTATTTGTTTTAAGGCAAACACATCATCTTCATTGGGGTGTCCTACCGAATGAGCTGCATCACCAATCCAAACAGGGGGTACCGGTTTTTGTTTCACCTTTTCCAACACCTTTGGATTTACTTCTCCCTGGCAGGTATAAACACCGGCGATATCTGATTCGTTTGTAAGACCGATGGCATGTTGAATTGCATTTTTAACATGATCTGATTCTGCGCCAGCCCCGTGCGTCGCAAAGAGAAACAGGCGGTCCTCCTTTCCCAGTTTTGCCAGGTACTCACTGGCTTTTGGATCCGGTTCCCCCCCCATCAGCCAGAACCCGACCGCGGTTAAATCATAGCCGCTGGCTGAAGGCGCTTCCTCAACAGGAAAAATATCTTTTTCACCCTCCAAATTTTCGTAAATAGTCTCTGCAAGTTTCTTGGTATTATCCGTCTGACTTGAATAAACAATCAATGATTTCATCTATTTTTCTCCTTTTTTCATTATAAAATTTTGAGGACATCCTTGATATCACATCCGGTGTATAACTAAGCAAAATTCATACCTATAAAATTTCATAAAAGAAAAGGCTGTGCCTTTATGGGCAACCTTTTTGAAATCGATGTTACGATTTCCCTGGTGGCAGCGGTTACAGGTTTTATCCTCTTTAAGGCTGTCATAGCAATGTACGCAGCATCGGAACCTATTATAAAAGATATAGTAGGTGATTTTAGCGATGTTAAGTTGGAGATTGTAAGAGACAAGAATAATATCAAACTATGGACATAGAAAGGGTAGTAACCGTTACATATAATCCCTCCCGTAAGCAAGTAACGTTACCAGCGTTTATCCCCTTCTCAAAAGTGGAAAAAGCATCCTTAGCTTACTTTTTCCAGCGGTCTACAAGGCCTGCATGGATACTAAGACTATGTTACTTTTATTTTTCCGGGCTAATATCATTTTCCTATCTTGTTGGGCTGGGCAGATATTACAGTTTTATATTTTTTTGTATATTTCTTGGCAATCTGTCCCGATACATTGTCCGGGAACGCTTTGAGCGCTAAAGATTCACTTCGTGCCACAGGAAAGAATGATTTATATCCCGGATAAAGAGTCAGATGATGGTGTTGCCAAGATCGTTTACATTTCAAAAGGAATGATAAAAAGCCGGAGTCCATAACGGATTCCGGCTTTTTGTGTCAAGTTTTACAGAGAAGAGTTACAGTTTTTTCAAAGCATCCTGAGCCGCAAACATATAGGTGTTGTCGGAAGGTTTTGCCGCCAACTCTGGATGTGTTGCGTACTGGTACTTCAGGATGTCCTCAATTGTTGCCTCCATTTGAATTGCAAAAGAAATAAAATCAACATTGCCTGCTGAGCAGTGACCCTTTCTCAGGACTGAGCCCCCAATTATAGTTATTTTCATTTGACTTCATACTGATATTGCATTTTCGATTTTTTTATTATACAATACCATTATAGTTTGGAATATAATAAAAAATACAGGGAGAAGATATGTCGTTTCAAGGCGTTGAATTCACTCCAGGAATGCGTAAAATGGCAGTAAGCGTAAAACAATTTTTTGATAATTTGAAGTCAACCCCGGACAGCTTGAGAAACCCTGCCACTCAGCTCGCCGCTTCTGCCCTTGGTATAAGCGAATCAACGGTAAAAGTGATCATGGCTGCTTACAATAAAAAGGGGGAA
>Ga0307929_1000666_pt1 | contig 31839 bp, 29 predicted proteins | sample AceLakmetage1330_FD_203160 | JGI IMG/M metagenome (GOLD analysis project Ga0307929, IMG submission 203160) | Saline water microbial communities from Ace Lake, Antarctica - #1330 | ecosystem: Environmental > Aquatic > Non-marine Saline and Alkaline > Saline | place: Antarctica: Ace Lake...
ATATGATGGATCATTATCAAGAAAATCTTTATATGAATTAATGTCCCAACATAAATTTTTTATCCATTTTGGATCAACATCAGCAATTGAAGCGATATTGTTAGATAGTAATGTGATAAATTTGGTTTTATCAAAAAAATTAAAGAAGTTTTTATTAGGGTGGTTAGATAATTATAATATCGGACCTACAGTTAATATAGGCGATAATTTATCCAATATTATAAAGCATTATTGTTATAAAAAGTATTCTACAGATAAAAATAAATTTATAAAAAATATTTGCGGAAAAAAGATTGATAGTTCAAAAATAATAATAAACTTAATAAATAAAAATATTAAAAAAATGAAATAATCATAAAATATTATATATTTTTAAAAATTTCTTTATTTGACTTAATGTTAACTGAGTAATATTTCCAGAATCATATTCAGAATATTTCTTTTTAGACTTGAACGATTCAGTATGTTGGGGGGATATAACAGGTGAATGTAGAATGAACATATTACTTTTTTCAGATAAATAATTAGTTTCCTCTTTAGTAATTAAACATTCGCTAAGTTTTTCACCAGGTCTAACACCTATAATTGAAATTTTTATTTTATTAGGATCATAATTATATATTGGTGCAAACTCTTTAATCATAACTTCTGCAAGATCTTTTATCTTAAGGCTGTTCATTTTAAGAATAAATATTTCCCCTCCTTTAAGTAAAGTCATAGACTCAAGAACAAGTCCAACTGCTTCAGAAATTGACATAAAAAAACGAGTCATTTTGTCACTTGTTATAGTTATGGGTCCCCCTTTAGATAGTTGTTTCTTAAATATAGGCACAACTGAACCATTTGAGTTTAATACATTCCCAAAACGAACACAAGCAAATTTAGTTCTAAAAGCTCCAAAAGATGCAGTAACAAGCTTCTCACATAATAATTTTGTTGCACCCATAGTATTTATAGGGTTTACTGCTTTATCTGTACTAATAGCTAAAAACTTATCTATTTTCTCTTCTCTAGCAATATCTAAAAGATTTTGAGTACCAATAACATTTGTTTGTACAGCTTCAAAAGGATTATATTCGCAAAGCGGAACGTGTTTTAATGCAGCTGCATGGAAAACAATATTGACGCCTTTCATAGCTCTTCTAACTCTGTCCTTATCTCTAATATCGCCTATTAAATGTCGAACAGTAGGATTATTTAATTCTTGAGAGAAATTAAACTGACTTGCTTCATTATTATCAAAAATTCTTATTCTTTTAGGTTTATATTCCAACAATTGTCTAACAATTTCACTACCAATTGATCCACAACCACCTGTTATAAGTATATCTTTATTTCTAAATGTTTTCTCTAAAGTTATTTTTGACATGAATAAATGAAGAACACTCAATTTAAATAGTTATTCTTTAGTTTTGAAAAAAGCTTTTATTGTCTCAATTAAATAATCTAATTCATGACGTTCAATCCCAGGATAAAAGGGAATTGTTAATACTTTATCAGCTAAATCTTCTGTAATAGGTAAATCGCCTTTTTTACAATTAAAATTATTAATGTATAAAGTTTTAAGATTTATTGGGTTAAAATATATTTTACACATAATACTATTTGAAATCAGATATTCTTGCAAATCATCTCTTATTTTCTTATTTGATAGTTTAAAAGTAAACATTTGAAATACTTGATAAGCACAGTCTATTTTTTTCATAAAAAAAATGTCCGAAATAACTGATAAATTTGAAATTAGATAATCCGCAGCAGAACGTCTCATATCTATTAATTTTTGAACTTTATTTAATTGAGAAATTCCAAGAGCTGCAAGCATTGTTGGCAATCTAAAATTATAACCTGCTTCAATATAATCATTGTCTTTTGTGGTTGAGAAATAATCCTCTTCATTCTCAATACGACCATGAGATCGTAAAAGCTTTGCTTTTTCATAAATATCAACTGAGTTTGTTAGAATCATGCCACCTTCGCCAGTTGGAAGAATTTTGTTTTGACAAAAACTAAAGATTGATGAATCTCCAAAACTTCCAATCATTTTATTGTTTATGGATGCACCAAAAGACTGTGCAGCATCTTCTAAAAATAAAATGTTATATTCATCTGCTAAAGCTCTTAATTTCTCAGTATCACGTGCAGGAAACCCGCCATAATGAATTGTAACAATAGCTTTAGTCTTTGAAGTGATTCTTTTTCTTACATCTTCAACATCAAGACCAAAAGTATCAGTTTCTGTTTCTGCGAAAACTGGTTTTCCACCTGCTAAAACAACCGCGTTTGCAGTTGCAACAAACGTAAACGCAGGAACAATAACTTCAGAATTCTTAATATTATAAGCTAAAAACATAACATGTAATGCAGATGTGCCTGAATTAAATGCTAAAGCATATTTTACTCCAATATAATCAGCAACTTTAGATTCAAACTCTGAAATTTCTGGACCATCAGCCCAAAAAGTTCCTCGTTTAATAATTTTAGTTACAGCATTAACATCATCTTCATCTGAATAAGTTTTGAATAAAGGTATTTTATAGTTCATTTTATTTAATTTAAATTTTTTATTACTTTTGCAGGCACTCCTAAAGCTAAAACATTATCAGGAATGTCTTTTGTTACTAAACTATGAGCTCCAACAATTGAATTTTCCCCAATTGTAATTCCTGGCAAGATAGTTGAATGAGTGCCAATTTTACAATTTTTCTTAAGAGTAACTTTCCCATTCTTTTCATCAATACTACTATAACTATAAATTGAACAATGACTACCAATTTGAACTTCATCTTGAATTTCGATCCCATATTTAGCATTCAAATAAGAAAATGCACCTATATCAACTTTATCACCCATCACAAGTCCATCTGTTCCTTGAACCATCCAGTTCCATTTAGTTAATTCACCTTCTTTTATTTCGGGTTTTTTCCAATCATTAAATCTTTCCATCGTTATTTCCTCTTATATGAAATTAATTCACACCCATTCTTGTTCAACATTTATTTCAGTCTCTTTTGTAATAGTTTATCATCTAGTTTTGTTTTTAAAAGTTTCTGTACAATTATCTTAGATGTTTTTCCTAAAGCATAAGGGTTTTTTGATAATTTAACTTTTTGTTTAAATTTTTTATCATAAAGACATTTATTTAATGCAGATGAAATACTTGCTGTTGAATAAGAAGTATCAATTACATTATTTCCTCTTTCACGACCTTTTTGTCTTGTTCCAATATTAATTACAGGGATTTGAAATGATGCGGATTCTATTATTCCTGAACTTGAATTACCAATCATAGCAGCAGAATATTTCATTAAACTTAAGAAATCTTTTCGAGGTATACTCTTAAATGATTTAATTAAATCAGAATTAAAACTATTAATTACCTTAATCATATTTCTTCCTCCTGCATCAGCATTTGGAAAAACTAAAATTGCTTGTAAATTATTATTCTTAATTGCATTAAGTGTATTTAAAACTTGTTTTCCTGCATCTTTCTCTTCAACACTTACTGGATGTTGTATCATTACAAGATAAGGTTTTTTTGAATCTAGACCATACTTACTAACAATATATTTTTTTGAAAAAAGATCCTTATCTATATCTTCAATTCCTGGAGAACCACAAACAAATACGGTCTTTAAATCTTCACCCATGCTTATCACTCTTTTTGCACTTTGTTTTGTTGCAGGAAAATGAATTTGTGATAATTTAGTGATTGTATGTCTTGCAATATCATCAACTGTTGAAGAAACATCACCACCTTGAACATGTGCAACAGGTATACCTGCATACATTCCCACGGATGCCGCACCAAGCATTTCTGCTCTATCACCTAAGACAAAAATAATATCTGGTTTTATTTTTTTAATTTTCTTTGTTAAAGCAAGCATAAATTCACTTAAAAACTTAGCCATTGACAAACGATCATCACTTTTAAAAGTGGTGGCGATTTTATGAATTTTAAAATTATCTTTTTGAATTTCTGATACTGTTTTGCCAAACTCTTTCATAAGATGCATTCCTGTAACAACAATTTCTAAATCTAAATCTTTATTTGAATCTATAGCTATTAAAGTTTTTTTCATTAAACCATAGTCAGCTCTGGTACCTGAAATATATAATATTTTTTTCATTCTATATCCTCTAAAAAAATATAACTATCTTTTTTCAAATCTTTGTTTGCTATTTTACCAATGATAACATCATAATGTTTTGGACTTAAACCTTCGCCAGGTCTTCTTACACCAATGTTTGAAGATGTAAACTTGTCGCCTTGTTTAATGTCTTCTAAAATTATGACACTTTTTCTAGCAACTTTTGCTATTTCTATTTCTTCAGGCTCCGGAATCTTTTCACTTTTTCCAAGAATAATTTTAATTAAATCTTTATTAAACTTATAATCAATCAAATCTGATTCATTTAATTTATCAAACGCTTCATAAGGATCTGTTATATTGTTATTCTCTACAAATCTAATAGATTCAACCATTTGTTTTAACTTATTTGGATTAAGAGATGCTTTATGATCTGGACCTTCCATGTTATTATCTAAAGTAAAATGTTTTTCATACATGATTGCGCCAAGACAAGTAGATATAACAGCTGTCTCAAGACCAATTGTATGATCAGAATAACCAGTAAGACATTCAGATTGTTCTTTGATCGTTTGCATAGCTAATAAATTAACTTTATTTTCAGGGCAAGGATAACTTGTTGTACAATGAAGCAAGATAATCTTATTATTTCCTTCTTTTTTAATCAAATCAACACTTTCTTTAATTTCATCCATATCAGCCATACCAGATGACAAAATAATTGGTTTATTAAATTTAGCAATATACTTTAACATAGGTATATTTGTAAGATCACCTGAACCAATTTTGTAAAATGATATGTTTAAGTTTTCTAATAAATCAACACTCCAAATATCACTATGTGGAGTTGATAAGAATTCAATATTCTTTTTTTCACAATAATATTTTAATTCAGCAAAATCGCTTTCAGTTAATTCTAATTTTTTTAACATATCAAATTGAGATTCAACAACACCAGTATTTTCAACTTGATAGTCTGCTTGAGTAGCATCTTTTGTCACAATTAATTCTGCTTTAAAAGTTTGAAATTTAACTGCATCAACTTTTGCTTCAACACCAACATCAATCAGTTTCTTTGCAATGTTTATATCGCCATTATGATTTACGCCAGCTTCAGCTATAATAAATATTGGTTCTTTTTCTCCAATAAATTTTTCATCGATTTTTATTTTCATTTTGGATTAGTTTCATTACAAACTCTGCAATATCAAAATCAAATTGCGTATCAATATCAAATGAATATTCTTTTTCCATTTCAAAAGGAATTGTTTTCTCACTCCAAACATAATTTTCACACTTTGCTACAATCTCTTTCTTAAATATATATATCGATCCATTTAGGGAAAAAATGTCTTCACTTTGATCTTGTCGTCTAATTTTTCCAAAATTGTTATCTTTTAGAAATTTAAGATAATTATTTTCAATTGTTAAAAACCATTTTAGTAGTGATTTAGATTTAGATACTGAAACTAACATATTAACATCTGAAGATTGAAATCTTGTTATCGCTTTAGAAAGCATCTTAGATGTTCTTAAAGGCGAAGTTGGTTGAAGCAAAATAACTATATCCACTTGATAGTTTTCTTCTTCTAACAATTGCAACACATGCTTTGTTGTATCAATAGATGGTGAATTATCTTGAGCAAGTTCTTTTGGTCTAATAAAAACTTCTGCTCCAAATTTTCTTGAAACACTTGCAATCTCTTCTGAATCTGTTGAAACAATAGTTCGATTAACAAATTTACATCCAAGCGATTGTTCTATAGAATGTGCAATAAGCGGTTTTCCACAAAAGTCTTTTATATTCTTTTTAGGAATTCCTTTACTTCCACCTCTTGCAGGAATAATAGTTATTATATTCATTTATTTTCACCATTTATTTGATTAATCAATTGCATTGTTTTGTGAGCTTCATTAAAATCAGGCAAAGTTTTTGCGCCTAATATAGCCTTGCTAAAAGCTTTTGCTTGCAAATAAAAACCTGGCTTTAATTCCTTATCAATATCGGATAATTCAATAATTTGGTCTTCTTGTTTTAATCTTTTAATAATTAACTTTTCTAATGGTTTGAGTATTAGTTTGACTTTTTCATTCAATAACTGAATACTCCATCCATCTGGAGCATCCCAAACAGAAGAGTAATGTCCCATCGAACCATTTTCAAACTCAATCATAGAATGATAATTTCCAAAAGAAGATTTTGAGTTTACAGTTTTTACATCATTACAAAAAAATCTGAATAAATCTATACAATGAATTCCATTTAAATAAATCCAATTATTTATAATTTCATCTTGTCCTGGATAAAGTTCTTTAATTTGCCATAAACGTTCATTAGCTTCAATCATTATTGATTTTATTCCACCAGATTTTTCCATTAATTTTTTTGCTTGAATTACTGTTGACATAAAACGTCTGTTTAAACCAACATATACTTTTGAATTCTTTTTTTTACAAGCATTCACAATTTCTTGAGACTCAGATAAATTCATACCTAATGGCTTTTCCACGAGTATAGGAATATTATAATTTAAACAATCTAATAATACGGTTTTTAATTGATTTGAAGATACAAAAATACATAATGCATCCAATTCCGCCTCAGATAGCATTTTTTTATAATCAGAATAAATTCGTGTTACACCAAATTCTTTAGCTGCAATCTCTGCTTTTGATATGGTTCTATTACAAAAAGCAGTTAGCTTAATATCATTAACTTTTGATAATGCATTTAAATGAAACTGCGCAATTTTTCCAATTCCAATTACTCCAAGTCTTATCATTTAAACCTCCTATTAATGAATATTAAGTTATATTTACATTAAAATCTTTTTCTTTTAAAGGAAAAGTAACAACTTTTTTATCTTTTGAACAAAGATGCATTGCTAACACTGGTTCAACAGCTTTTAATCCATCATTTGTAGAACATAATATATCTCCTTTTATAAGAGATTCAATCATTTCTTTAGTTGCATTTCTTAAATCTAAAGAAATATAATCTAAATTTGTTTTAATTAAAGGAAGCGTATATTGTCCAAGTCTTTTTTCTTTATCTTCTTTTGAACGACATTCCATAAAAGCATAATTAGCACCTTCATTTACAACAATTCGACCATATGGACCTGATATAACTAAAAATACTCCTGTTCCAATATCATCAGTCACATCCATATAACAACGAATGTTATCTTCCATCATATATAAAACGCTTGCACCAGGATCAAAAACATCTCGTCCTTTATGATCTCCAGAATAATTAAGATCTAAAACACCATATGCTGAAGTAAATTCTTTATCTGATAAATATCTAAACATGTCAAATAAATGAACACCTACACTTCCAAGTCTTCCACCGCCACATGAAAAAAAGAAGGATTTTACACCACCTATTTCTGGAAGAAATTTATCTTTAACAGACTGATAAAATTCCATTCCTCTTCTTGAATGATTAATGGCAATCTTAACATCATTATTTTTTGAAAGAGACACTATTTCTTCTGCATCAACTAAATTTGTTGAAATAGGTTTCTCACAAAGAATATATTTAACACCTGATTGAACTGCATCTTTTACAATAGCAAGATGTGAACTTCCTAAAGTTACGACTGAAACATAATCTGGTTTTTCTTTTTCAAAAAGTAATTTATGATCTTCATAAAAAGTTACTTGAAAATATTTCTCTTTTAGTAAATTAAGGTTATCTTTCGATATATCACATGCAACCACAGAATCAAAATCTGATATTGAGCACACAGTATCAAGATGAACTTTTCCCATTGCACCAAGACCAATAATTGCAGCTTTCATTTTTTATTTGTTGAACAATCCATTTTTCCTAATCGTATAATAGTTCTTCTACCACTACAAACGTTACAAATAGGTAATTTATGAGAATCTCCTTTTATATGTAAATCTCTTATTGCTTGTACTCTTGGACTTAGCCAAATATCTTTTAAACTATCAGTATTTGCATTTCCAAGAGGCATTGATAAATTATGATCACCACAACATAAAATTATTGTACCATCCCACATAACAAATAATCTTTGCCAAGGTTGTGTACAACAAAATTCTTTACAGATTGATTCATCCTCAGATAGTTTACCACTCATTTCACTTTCCCAATCATTGAATTCTTCTACACCAACATAATCAGCAATTTTTGTCCAGAAATCAACATAATTCTTCACATACTCATCTGTTAAGTGAGGAAGTCTGACCATTTGAACACGAATAATAGGATAATCAACACCATATTCTTCTTTTAATTCTTTAAGTCTTTTTAAATTGCCCAAGACTTTGTCAAACTTTCCATTAATTCTAACTTTTTCATAAACATCAGCAGTATAACCATCTATTGAACAAATAATTTTATCCATCTTTGCTTCAATTAATTCACGAGCTATTTTTTCTGATAATAAATTTGCATTTGTGTTAAACATAACTTCAATAACACCTTTCTTTTTTGCATAATCTACAAACTTGGTAACCATGGGATGAAGTAAAGGTTCGCCTCGATATTGAAGTTTAATTGATTTTAAACCATTAGCTGCTCCTTCATCAATTACCTTCTTAAACAATTCTTCAGTCATATAACCTGACTTTAAAGGTGCAAATGATTGAAAACACATCACACATCTTAAATTACAATGAGGATTAATCTCTAAATCTAAATGAATAGGGAAATCATTAAGAACATGATCACGAGGATTTTCAACCCATTGTCTTCTATATTCTTTATACTCTGGAGTATTTTCTATACTGCTGCCTTGAACTTTAATTTGACTAAAAGTACTATCTTTTGTTGATTCCATAATAACTACCTCCAAATTTTAGGAAAAAATTAAGTTTATAAATTTTTATAATATATTAAACATTAAAAAAAATTAAAAATTCCAAAGAGGTTCAGGGACATCTAAACCAGCTTGAATAAGATGTTTTTTAGCTTTAACTAAACTATGACCTATAAAATGAAATAGATTTGCTAAAGAAACAGCAGATACATCTGTTTCTTTAAGGCCTTTGGATAAATGACTAAGTTCACCAACTCCGCCTGAAGCAATTACTGGAATCGAAGTTATTTCTACTGCTTTTCTTATTAAATCAATATCATATCCTTTTCCAATACCATCCATATCTATGGATGTTAAGAAAATTTCACCAGCACCTAGTTGTTCAACTGTTTTTATCCATTCAAAAACATTTTTGTTTGTATTAACAACCCCATTATGTGAAAAAACTTCTTGTATTCCAGATCCATTCTTTTTAACATCAATTGAAACAATAACACATTGTGAACCAAAAAAATTCTTTGCATCTGAAATTAAAGAAGGATTTTCGATGGCAGAAGTATTAATAATAATTTTATCTGCTCCACTTCGAAGAAGTTTATTAAAATCATCTACTGACTTAACGCCTCCACCTGCTGCAATAGGAATAAAACAATTTTTAGAAATCTCTTTAATGTGCTCACAAAAACGATCTAATTTTTTCTCATTTCTTGCAACATTCAATATTACTAATTCATCTATTGCTTCAAAATTTAAATGTTCTACGATGGTTTCTAAATTAATTATGTTTTGTATTTTAAAGTTACGACTATTTACAAAAGATTCTTGATTTATTAGTAATGTTAAAATTAATCTTTTTTTAACCATTTATACTCACATATTAACAAAATTTTTTAGTAATTTAAGACCATTTTTCTGACTTTTTTCAGGGTGAAATTGTGTTCCATAAATATTTTCTACTTGAATACTTGAAGTGAAATCTCCTGCATAATTAAAAGTTGAAGTGATAAACTCTTCACAACATTTTAAATAATAACTATGTACAAAATAAAATTCTGAATCAGAGGGTAATTCTTCAAATAATATATTTTCTTTATGGGTTGTGTTTTCCCATCCTACATGAGGGATTTTAAGATTTGAGTCTGAAGGAATTATTTTCTCAACAGTAGAATTTTTAATCCAACCTAAACCATTATAAGTTCCTTCTTCAAATCCTTTTTCTACAAATAATTGCATTCCTAAACAAATTCCTAGAATTGGTTTCTTTTTTACTAATACTTCATTATTTAATATCGGAATTAAATTTCTCTCTCTTAGATTTTTCATTCCCTGCGCAAATGCTCCAACACCAGGAAGGATAAGTTTAGAGGCATTCAAAATATCTTCTTTTTTATTAGAAATAATTGCTTGACAACCTATTGCAGTTAAAGCATTTAAAACTGAAAGTACATTTCCTAAGCCATAATCAATAATTACAATCATATTAAAAACCAGTTTATTCCCCGCTAAAAGTGGTTGATGGTCTGGAAAGTGGTAATTCTAAAAATCTATCTTCACCATGTATTGTGCCAATATGTTTCCACTTGTTTGAACTAATTTTTTCCCATGCAGGAATCTTATTAGGTACTGGGCTTCCATTTGCAAGTTCTATTTCTCTTTTAATATTCTCTTCATCACCTATGAATCTTTTTACAACATCCCAGAATTCTTCTTCTGACATATCTAAATAATCTAAAGTTCTATCAAAAACATCCCATGGAAATTCACCATCATATTTTCGAACAAGTTCAATTGCTTTTTCTCGAGTTAATTTTCCTTCACGAATGTCTGGAGATGCAGATTTTGATGCTCTGTGAAATCCAAATTTAGGCCATAAGAACCACAAGTATAATTCATCTAAATCATCATCCATGCTTGTACCATGTGTGTAAGTTCCAGCAATTCTTGTTTCTCTTAAAGTAAACCCACCAATTATATTTAAAGCAACATTTAGATTTTGATTATTATTCCATGGAATATAATCGCCTAAAAATAATCTTTTTACTCCAGCTTCTTCTTTTTCTTTATCAGTCGGTTCGATATAAAGCGTTAAAGATTTCTTTGGAATACCATAATAATCCCAATTCTCAGGGTTTTTCCAATTAGGTCTATCACTTTGCACTCTTAAATTAACAGCTGCAGATGATTCAATAGAAGTTGCTTCTTTAGTATTTGTTGCTCCACCATATTCCGCTTCACCATTATCACCATAAAATATTAAAGGTATTTTTTTCTCGACAGCAACCCGTGTTGGGCCTGCAAATACTCCTTGTATCCATGGCAAAAAAACATTTCCATGCTCTTTTAACATTATTTTAGCTAGTTTTGCATGCATTTTTGGATCAGGCGTAATTAGAATATGATCAACAGCTAAACTATTTATTAAATTCTCACGATTTTTAACGCCAATTTCTGAAGGCATTGCAGGATTAAATGTTACGCATAAAGGAGTTAGACCTAATACTTCTTTAACATAATGAGTTTGAAAATGACTATCTTTACCTCCACTAACAGGAACAATACAATCATATCCTTCTGAACGCTTATACTTTTTAACTATATCTTTAAGCTCTTGTGCTTTTTTCTTCCAATCAATATTTTTTTTTGTTTCAGCATATCGACAAGCATTACAGACTCCTTCATTATCAAACTCTATTCTTGGTCTTGTTTGGGGTGTAACACAAAGTTTACAATATCTCATTTTAATTCATCGCTCCAATTTCTCAATTAACATAAGTTCATAATTAAGTTCTAATCCTTTAAAATTTTCCTTTTTATCAGATTTAGATTCAGCAAATTCAAATACATCAGTACCTAATAATTCTGCTTGTTTTTTAAGACTATCATTACTAACATCAACTTTATCAGGGAAAAAAGTAACATTACAATTTCCTAATGTTTTAACATATGAAATCATTTCTTCTTTAGAATAAGTATTATACTGATATGTTAAATCAGAATACACTTTTTTATAATCGTCTGAACTCTTTAAAGTATTTATAGATGTTTGATCATCAAACAAACTTCTTACAAATATATACTTCTTTGAAACTCTAAATAACTCTTTCAAAGGCAATTTATATTCTTTTAAATGAAGAATTAGATTATAACATATTGCAATATCAAAAAATCCATCATCAAAATTTAAATTTTTAATATCCTGGACGCTAAAATTTACCTCAGGATTATTTTTCCAAACGTCTTTTGCCATTAAAACAGCTTCAGAATCTAAATCAACACCATAATATTTGAAATTTCCTAAATCTTTCAAAACATAAAAATAATGTCCTAAACCACAAGGAATATCTAATATATTCATATTATCAGCATAAATAGGTTTTAAAAATTTAAACAAACTTTTAGTACATTCCATTGATTCTAATTTTCCTTCAGCTCTAAGCTTAAAAAGTTCTCTATATTGTGTTGCGGTTAATTGTGTCATATGTTCCCTCTTAATTAAATAAATTAAATAAAACAAATAATTACTCATTTAAAAATATGTTGTTAATGGATTCTATCTATTAATCATTTATTATTATAAATTAATACTATTTCAAAATAATTCAATCATACAAACAGATTTATAAATCCAATTAATTAATCTTATTTATTATGAAACCTATTGCTAAATCATCCATATTAATTTTTATCATTGTTCTACTAACAGGACTTGCTAGTTATATTGTTAGAATTCTTTTTGCTAGAAGTTTAACACTTGCAGAATATGGTCTTTTCTATGCTGTCTTTGCGTTTGTTTTCTTCTTTGCGCCTTTTAGAGATCTTGGACTTAGCGAATCTTCAGTGTTTTTCATCAATAAGTATTTAACCAAAAATGATAAATCAAGGATAAAAGGAATCATAATTATTAGTATCATTCCTCAATTGATATTTGGTTTAACTATTGGATTAATTCTTTTCTTATTAAAAAAAACTTTGGTAATATATTATTTTAAAGATCCTTTGGCTGAGGGTATATTAACCATCTTAATCATATTATTTATGTTTAATACTATTCTTCCATCAATTGGATGTTTGTTTAGTGCTTATCAAAAAGTTATTCATCTAAGATTAAATGAACTATGCAAATTTGTTGTCATTCTCATCTCAGCAAGTATTCTGTTTAAGGGTGCATCTAATAGTTATATGGTTCCTGCATGGAGTTATTTAATAGGAATGTTTGTGATAACTATAATCTATATCATCCTCTTTTATTCTAATTTTAAAGATATTCTATATGCTAAAGCAAATCTTAGCATACCTCTTAGAAAAGAAGTTTTTGCATATGCAAAAACTATCATGTTTTCAACTGCGGCAGGTATGCTTTTGATATATTCAGACACAATTATTTTAACTATTATTCGAGGATCAGAGACTGTTGGTTTGTACAATATTGCTTACCCTGCTATAAACATTATACTATTATTAATCATGCCAATCACAATTATTCTGTTTCCAAAAATCTCACACATGTTTCATAATAATAATACGAATGGAATTAAAACTATAATAAGCATCATTTACAACAATTTACTAATATTTTCCCTTCCTCTTGGTTTAGTATTCTTTGCATATCCTGAACTCATTATTTTAACTTTGTTTGGTGCAAAATATCTTGCAGCTTCAAATGCATTAAGAGTCTTTGCTTTAGGTTTTATTTTCATGGCAATCAGAGATATTAATTTTGCAATAATTGCAGGTATTGGAAAAGTAAAAGACCGTTCAAAAATATTGTTTATAGGTGCAGCAGTTAATATTGTCTTAGACATTATATTAATAACATTATTTGGAGCTACAGGCGCTGCAATTGCAACCGCTATTGGATTTGCATTAATGGCTTATTTAACAATAAAATTAATTCTTAAAAACTATCTTGTGAAAATAAATTATGCTCAACAACTAAAAACAATATTATCTTCTTGTGTATTCATAATTTCTATTCTAATATTAAAACAAGCACTTAAAATGTCAAATATGATAACTGAGGCAATAATAGTGCTTATAATATCAGGAATAGTTTATATTGTGGCATTAGTATTATTCAAAGTACTTACCAAAAATAAATTTAAAGAAATTTGTGATTTAGTTTTTTAGATTAAATGTTACTTAAATTAGTTTAGTCCTCACAAATTTTAGTGAAAGAATTATTCATTTTATCAGAAAGCTTTATAAATAACCTGCGTTTCTTTAACTTTGGTCGGCCATAGTGGAGTGGTCCTACCTGATCCCATTTCGAACTCAGAAGTCAAGCACTCCGACGTTTCAAGTTGTACTGTATTCTTATACGGGAACCTTGAGTCGCTGACCACTTTTCTTTTTAAAATTATAAAGACTTAGATTCTAGTTTTATTTACTTTAAATATTTCAGAAGAAGTTATATTATCATGATTAAATGTCCAAGAAAGATCTAAGTATTTATCTAAAGCTTCATTCCATTGATAAGTTCTATTTGCATAATTATCAGGCGATATTAACAATAAGTCATACATTCTAATTTTATCATTTCTAACTGAAGGATCAACCCACAATTCATTTCTTATATAGGAGATATTATTTTGTACCAATAGATCTTCTCGTTCTTTTGAATAATAAAACATTAATGGATCAAAATGACTTTTAATTGTTCCATCATCATTAAATCTATATTCTAAATCATTCCACCTAATATCCCAATAAATGAATTCCACTTTATACTTCTTTAAAAGTTCTTTTCTAAGAGTGTCATTTGAACCATATAGTATCAATGCAGCGTCTAAATCTCTTTGAGGTAAGTCAATGAAAGGATCGTTTTGTTGAGCCCATCTATTCACCATAACTTTTCTTCCAGTTAATCCGTTAATAATGAAAGAACATTCCTTGCAAGATAGAATAACTGAATTTATACTAGAGTAATCTTCAAAATACTCTGCTGCATGTAAAAGATTTAAAGGTAAAGACTTCTTTGAAACTTCCATTCTAATATCATCCTTTTGCCAAGAAACAAAAGTAAGAGTGTTAAATAAAATCAATATCACACAGATAAAAAGTATTGAATATACAAATTTCTTTTGAAACTTTTCAGGAACTTTTGATTTAATAAAATTAAATCCTGTATACAATAGGAATGGAAAAAATATAATCAAAGACAAAAGTGAAAACTGCCTTACAGGATTAATATTTAATCCAAATAACTCAGTAATGAAGTAGGAAAAAACAATGAATAAAGAAATAATAATTCCCCTTCTTAAAATGATAAATTCTTTTTTCTTTGCAAAAAATATTGCAAACAAACCAGTAATTGAAAATAAGCTCAAAATAATCGTTCTTACAGATGTTAAGTTTAAAAATAATGATTGAAACGAAGTCCAAATAAAATTAAATTTTATATCAAATCTTGCAAAATCTGGAAAGTCCATGTGTATCCTATCATACATGCTGTGCATTCCATGAACAACAATTGGTTTATACCAAAAAGGAATTGCTAAAATGAATACAATAATAAAAATTAACAATAAATATTTTAGTTCATTCTTTTCAAATAGTTTGTTTTTGTTTCTAAAACAAGAAACTTTTTCCCAAACTAATAATAAAACAAGCAATATACTAACACCCATAAACGCTAAGTTATTAGACCATGCAAGTAAACCCCATATTAATCCAAAAACGATTACATTTGTTAAAGATTTATGTTTATTATAAGTAAAAAAACTTAACATCACTAATGGTGCAATTACCATAAATGCAAACTCAGTATATTTCATAATTATAGATATAGGTACCAATAATAAAGCCATAAATAATGCAAAATCATTTCTTCCTGAAAGACTTTTTCCATAGAAAAAGAAAATAATGAATGAAAAAAGAAACAATATAATTGAACCTACAAACATAGATTGAAATAAAGAAACTCCAAGTAAGGAAATACCTGTAATAAATAACGAATAAAGAGGAAAATATCCGACTGCACCTTCAAGCATAGATGAACTAGAGAAAAAAGAACCACCTTCTAAAAGGTGTTTAATTGCGCCTGCTTGAAAATAATAATCACCACCATAAAGCGGACTTGGAAGGGAATATGAACCTGAGAAAGCACTTACTAGTGTAAACATAGAAACCATTAAATATAATATAACAAGTATTAACGGTATATCGCTTGATCTTAATTTCATTTTAACAATTAATTTCTAATTTTGAAATCTTTCTTTGAATAAAATCATTATGGCTTTAACAGCGTCTTTCCAATTAATCTTTTTTCCTTCTTTTGCAGTCCTTGGAAAATAAGATATTGGTACTTCATGAATAATTATTTTTTTCTTTAGAATCTTTGCAGTTATTTCAGGTTCCCATGCAAAATCATCATTTTTGAATTGGTTAGTTTTGATTACTTCAGATCTATAACATTTATAACAAGTTGGTTCATCAGTGAGTTTTGCATTAAATAAAATGTTTGTAAAAAAAGTTATAGTTATACCACCAAAATAAGCTAAGAAAGATGCATTTGGATGTTTGCCTTTAAAGAATAAACTTTTTGATTCAGGTCTTTGACCTAAAATTCTTGAACCATAAACAACTTTTGCTCCATTTTCAAAAGGTTTGATTAAATCTTTATATTCGTCAGGATCATATTCTAAATCTGCATCTTGAACAATGATGATATCACCATTTGCAGCTTTAAAACCATCACGCATAGCTCCACCTTTACCTTGATTATGAGAATTATTTATGAATGTTACAGGAATTTTTGATTTTTTTACAAATTGTTCAATTTTCTTTGCAGTATTATCTTTTGATCCATCATTAGTGATAATTAACTCAAAAGGATAATTTATTTTTACTTTAGATATAAGATTTAAAACTTCTAGAATAGTTTTTTCTTCATTATAAACAGGCATTACAATGCTTATAAGTTTGATAGAATTTTTAGACATGAAGCTTTTAAGCAATTTGAAAGTATTTAATGATTTCCATAAAGAAGTTTATGACTATTAAGAGTTTTTAACTATCTTCGCAATGAAAAAACCCTGTGTGCCTGATTTATGAGGCCAAAAACGTTTTACTTTAGAAATATCTTTGTGATAAACTTCGCCAAATGCTTCACTTAAACCAGGACTGCCTGCATCAATATCTATTGTTTCAAGACGAATATCGTCGTATTCATTAAGAATCCAAGTTACATTTTCTTCATTTTCTTCAGGTTCAAGAGTGCAAGTAGAATAAACTAAAGTTCCACCTGGCTTTAATACTTTATAAGCAGATCTTAAAAGAGCTTTTTGTATTTTAGAACGATCTTTAACCCCTGTAATATTTCTATTCTCAAACCAATTACGATCATCAGCAAAATTACCAGAACAAGGAGCATCAAGAAGAACCTTATCAAAATAAAGATTTAAATCATCCACATATCTTGCATCTTTCTTATAAGTTATAACATTAGATACTGATAAACGCTCAAGATTATTTCTTAAAGATTCAAGACGATGAACTTCATTATCAAGAGCTATGATTACGCCTTGATTTTTCATCATTGCAGCCATTTGAGTCGTTTTTCCACCAGGAGCTGCAGACATATCAAGAACTGCATCTTCTGAGCTTGGATTAAGAACTTGAGCTGCCACTTGACTTGCAGCTTCTTGAAGATAATAATAACCTTGAAGATACTCTGGAGTTGATCCTAAAGAAAATTCTGAAGTATAAAAATAGCCATCTGTAAGAAATGGAATTTTTTCAAGTTTAACCTTTTTTGATTTAAGTCTGACTAAAACATCATGAGCGCCAGCCTTAACAGTATTAACTCTAAGTGAACGTTTAAGTTCTATTTCTTCTGGATCAAATGTTTCGCCAAGCTGCGCATAACGTTTTAAAAAAAAGTTCATAAAAATAAAAAAGCTAGAACTAGTTTATAAATATTAATGAAATAAGCAAGAAAAAGGCACAAGTAATAAAAATAAACAAGGTTTGATAATAATATGTTTGACGTATTTGGAATAGGAAACCCATTATTGGATGCAATAGTGAAAGTAGATGATAAACATCTTGTAGAATTAGATCTACGGAAAGGAACAATGCACTTAGTAGATAATCAAGTATCAAAAGAAACTCTTGAAAAGTTTAAAGATCATGAAATCACATTCATACCAGGCGGAGATGTTGTAAATACTATGTCTGGAATTGCGAACTTAGGTGGAAAAACAATCTTTTGTGGAAAAGTTGGAATTGACAAACATGGAATGATAATTGAACAAACCATGAATGATGATAATATAAAGCCAGTACTTGTGCAAGGAAACGTTCAAACAGGAACTTGCATTTCATTAGTAACACCTGATAATGAAAGAACTATGATCACTGATTTAGGCGCAGCAATTACATTCAAAGAAAAAGAATTAATTCTTGACGATGTTAAAAGAAGTAAACTAGTTTATGTTACTGGATATTTCTTAGAAGATGAAGTGTTACGGACAATATCCTTGCGAGTTTTAGAAGAAGCTAAGAAACATGGAAAGCTAATTGCAATAGATGTGTCTGACTCTGCATTAATAGAAAGAACAAATGGTAAAATCCAAGAAATAATTGAAAAATATGCTGATATAGTATTTGCAAATGAAGAAGAAGTAAAAGCACTAACAGGAAAATCAGAAGAAGAAGGATTAGAAGAATTATCAAAAGTTACAAAGATTGCAATTGTAAAGATTGGTAAAAAAGGCGCATTAGTAAAAGAAAATGATAAGGTTTTCAAAGTACCAGGATTCGAAGTAAAAGCAATCGATACAACTGGAGCTGGAGATAACTTTGCAGCAGGATTCTTATATGGAATTACTAATGGTTATACTTCAGAACAATCTGCAAGAATAGGCAATTATGTCGCATCAAGAGCAGTATTACAATATGGTGGTCGACTAAAAGATTCATTAAAAAAAGATATTAAAGCATTATTTGAATAAAATGAAAATTGGAATAATAGGAGGGACTGTACTTTTTGATACAAACTTATTAAATAAATCCATTAAAAAAAAAATTAAAACAGAATATGGAATTGTTGAAATTTTAAATCAAAAAGATATCTTCTTTATTCAACGTCATGGAAATAAAAATCATCCACCACACATGGTCAATTATAAGGCAAATATTATGGCCTTTAAGAAATTAGGCGTAACAAAAATTATTGCAATAAATTCTGTTGGAAGTTTAAATAAAAAATTATCCCCTGGTAAAATTATGATTCCAGATGACTACATAAATACTTTTGATGTAATGACTTTTTTTGATGAGGAACTTAAACATATAACACCCACGATGCACAATTCTCTTCGAGAAACAATTATTAAAATTGCTAAAAAAAGTAAAATAAAACTTATTAGTAAAGGAATTTATTTTAATTCTAAAGGTCCTCGATTTGAAACTAAATCAGAGATTAATATGTTTAAAAAGTTTGCAGAGATAATAGGAATGACTATGGCTAATGAAGCAACATTAGCTCAAGAATTAGATTTAGAATATGCTGCCATTTGCTCAATTGATAATTATGCACACGGACTAATTAATAAAAAACTCAATTATGAAACAATGCTTGAAATCTCAAAAAATAATTCTAATAAAATTATTAATTTAATAAATAAAGTCTTAGAGGAACTTAAATGTCAATTATAATAAAAAATTGTTTGCATGATAACAAACAAAAAGATATTTACATTGAAAATAATATAATTTCTGAAATTTCCAACAATATTAATGTTGAAGCAGAACATAAAATCGACGGAAAAAATAAAGCAATTATACCTTCATTTATGAATTCCCATAGTCATGCTGCAATGACTTTATTTAGAGGCTATGGTGATGATCTTAAACTAATGGACTGGTTACAAAATCGAATATGGCCTAACGAAGCTAAAATGACTGAGAAAATTGTTTATCAAGGTTCAAAACTCGCATGCCTTGAAATGATAAAATCAGGCACAACAATGTTTAATGATATGTATTGGCACTTTAAAGGAACCGCCAAAGCAGTTGAAGAAACAGGAATGAGAGCTGCGTTAAATGCAGTATTTATTGATCTCGCTGATAAAAATAAAGCCAATGAACAAATAAACATCAATAAAAAACTATATGAAGAATATAAAAATCATAAACAAATACAATTTAGTTTAGGGCCACATTCAATATACACTGTTTCAAAAGAATCGCTTATCTGGGCTAAAGAATTTGCAGAAAAACATAATTTAAAACTTCACATTCATGTTTCTGAAAATGAAGCTGAAGTAAAAGATTGTATTAAAGAACATGGAATGAGACCAATTGAGTACTTGAATGAAATTGGTTTTTTATCATCAAATGTTATTGCAGCACATACAGTATGGGTTAATAAAAAAGAAGTAGATATTCTTGCTAAAAACAATGTAAGCATAGCGTATAATCCAGTTTCTAATATGAAATTAGCAGTAAATAATGTTTTTCCTTATAAATTATTTAAACAAAATAAAGTCAATATTTGTTTAGGAACTGATAGTGCTGCTTCAAATAATAATTTAAGCATGTTTGATACAATGAAATTTGCATCTTTAATTCAAAAACATCACTACAATGACCCTACAGTGTTAAGAGCAAATGAATGTTTCAAAATGGCTACAAGAAATGGATTTAAATTCTTTGGATTAAATGCTGGTGAAATAAAAGAAGGCATGCTAGCGGATTTTAACTTAATTAAATTAAAAATGCCTGAAATGATTCCAAACCATAATTTAATCTCGAATGTAGTGTATGCTGCAAATGGTTCTTGTGTAAATACAACTGTTTGTAATGGTAAGATTTTAATGAATGATAGGGTTGTAAAAAATGAAGAAGAAATCGTGAATGAAGCAATACAAACTGCAAAAGAATTTCTTAATTAAATATCAACAGTTATAGTTCCATTTTTATCATCAATTAATTTAATTGTTTTATGTCCTTTTAATTTCTCTTTAATTTCTTCCCAAGTATGTTTTTTTCTAATAAGATTAAGTTCTTTAAGAATAGCATCTAGTTCTTGATACCTATGATATATGGCTTCGCCTTTTTCTTGATTCTCTTTTGCACTTACTTCTAAACCTTTAATTGTTCTTTTCTGTTGATTAACAATACGTTTAATTTTATCTAAAGCGCTATTTCTAGTGGATAATTGTGCATCAGTATGTGATGAAAGAATTTTTTTTGAAAATACTGAATCAATTGCCGTTGAAAAGGTTTCAAAAGATTTTGTTTCTTCAGATTCACAATTAGTTGATTCCAATTTAAAAGGAAATATTTCAGATTTACAAACAATAGGATTTAATGAAGATCCTTTCTTTATAAGATCTTGAAGGCTAGAAAATAATTTCTTAAGATCGGTCTTTGTAAATTTTTCTTTTGAATCATCAATTTTTGCAAGAGCACATAATTCTCGCGCATATAAACCGCCAAAGCCAAGACCTACAGCCAAAGATTTAACACCCATATTAAGTTCTGATTTTGAAATGATATCTGAGAATTCTTCAAAAGTAATTTTTGGAGTATTTGTTTGTCTTGGAGGAAGCTCATAAGGAATACCTCCTCTAACAGTTCTATCTTTCCATCTATGAGAATCAAAAGCACTAATAATCTTTCTTTCTGAATCACACAAAATCACATTCCCATTTTGAAATAATTCAACCATAAGATAATAAGTATCTTCTTTGGTTTCAATTTTAAATTCTAATATTCTTTCAAAATCAATTTGTTCTATAGATCGAATAACAGCGCCTGCAAGTCTTTTTCTAAGAAACATACAAAAGCCAGGAGGAGTTGTAGGAAACTGCTCTTTAAATTCTGTTAAATAAACTAAACTTGGCAAAGATATTTTTAGAAGGTTTTTCCCTTTACCTGAAACATGAGCAATAATAAGAAATTCTTTATCCATTTGAAATATTTTATCAATTCTAGAGTTTTCAAATATCTTTAACTCAGGTAAGATAAAATATAAATCCAATGATGATGTTTCATCCTTCATAGAGTATAAAAACGAATGTGATTATATAAATATTTATCATAATTAAGCATCATTATACAGAAAAGATAAAAGAATAGATTTATTCTACAGTTACACTTTTTGCGAGATTTCTAGGTTTATCAACATTACAACCTTTGATATCTGCAATATGATACGCAAGTAGTTGAAGCGGAATAGAATTAATTATAGGAGTTAATGAGTCTATTGTTTCAGGAACATAAATTACATGTTCTGCAAGACGTTTTATACCTTGATCTTCTTTTGAAGCTATCACAATTATTCTACCATTTCTAGATTTTACTTCTTCAAGGTTAGATAAAACTTTTTCATAAGTTTCTGCAGATTTATTTGCAATTAAAACAACAGGCATATCCTTATCGATTAAAGCGATAGGGCCATGTTTCATTTCAGCAGCAGGATATCCTTCCGCATGAATATAAGATATCTCTTTAAGCTTTAAAGCACCTTCAAGAGCAACAGGAAAATTAATATCTCTACCTAAATATAAGAAATGATTCGAGTATGTGAATTCTTTTGCAATTTTAAGAATTTCATCATTTAATTTAAGACAAGAATCTATTTTTTCTGGAAGAGCAATCATTTCTTTTAATATAACACTTGGATCAAACTTTTCAAATTTAAGTTTAGCAATGTAAATCCCCATAAGATGAAGAGCCATAACTTGACTTGTGAAAGCTTTAGTACTTGCAACACCAATCTCAGGTCCTGCATGCAAATAAATTCCACCTTCAACTTCTCTTGAGATAGTACTACCAACAACATTGACAATTCCAAGTGTGTTTGCACCTAGCTTCTTTGCTTCCCTAAGAGCAGCCAGAGTATCAGCAGTTTCACCAGACTGACTAAGAGCGATAACTAAGTCGCCATGTTTTACTACAGGATTTCGATATCTAAACTCGGAAGCATATTCAACATTAATAGGAATTTTTAAAAGCCTTTCAAAAAGATATTTTGCAACTTGACACGCATGCCAAGATGTGCCACACGCAACAAAAGTTATTCTTTCAAGAGACTTGTAATAAGTGTCAGGAAAACCCATGCCACCTAATTGTACATTCGAGAAATCAGATTTAATTCTTCCTCTAATAACATTCTTTAAAGTTTCAGATTGTTCAAATATTTCTTTAAGCATAAAATGTTTGAAACCTTTTTTCTCTAAAGCTTCAAGTTTCAGATTAACAGTTTCAATATCTCTGTCTTGACTTTTAAGATCTAAGTCTTTTATTTCATATTTCTCTTTTGATAAAGATATAAGATCACCATCTTTAAGATAAATAACACTATTTGTATATTCAATTATAGCAGAAACATCTGATGCTAAAAGTAACTCATTTTCTCCAACGCCCAAAACTAAAGGACTGCCCTTTCTTGCTGCAATTATTTTATTTTCATTAATTGATAAGACTACAAGGCCATAAGTTCCTTTAACTAAAGATAAAGCTTTTACAACCGCAGATTCTAAATCATCTGAGTAATACTTTTGAATAAGATTTGCTAAAACTTCTGAATCAGTTTCTGATTGAAAATTAAATCCTTCAGAAATTAATATTTCTTTTAATTCAAAGAAGTTTTCTATAATGCCATTATGAACTATGGATATTGATCCATCAGAAGATGAATGAGGGTGTGCATTAGTTTCTGAAACTCCACCATGAGTGGCCCATCTAGTATGACCAATTCCAATTGTCCCTGAAAGTTCTTTATCTTTTGTTTTTAATTCAAGATTAGATATCTCACCAACAGCACATAAAGTAGTCAAAGAACCATTTTTTATAGTGATGCCCGCAGAATCATAACCTCTATATTCAAGGCGTTTAAGCCCGCTTAAAAGCACTGGAAGAGCTTCTTTAGAACCAATGTAACCTACAATCCCGCACATCTTAGAAATTCCTCCTCACATAATCTTCAACTTTTGAAACATCCTTTGGCATTCCTAAATCAACATATTCATCTTGAAGAGTTTTAACTTTAACTTTGCCTTGTTTTACTAAATACATGATGGCATCAGGTAATTCATATTCACCTCTTGAAGATAAAGAAATATTTTTTAGTGCTTTGAATATTTCGGGCGTAAATTTGTATAAACCTGCATTAATAATATTGGTGGGTGGTGCATCTGGTTTTTCAATTATTTCAGTTAAAAACTCACCATCTGTTTTTAAAACTCCAAACTTTTCAGGATGGTCATGTTCTAAGCCATAAATATAAGAAAACTCATCATCAAGTTCTAAAGATTTTAAATCATTTATTGAGAAAAGATTATCACCGTTAATAACTGCAAAATTTCCTTGAATAAAAGGCTCAACAATCAATACTGCATGACCAGTTCCTTTAGCTTCTTTTTGATCCACTAAAATAACTTCAAAAGGAAAATCACTTTCATTAACAAAAGCTTCAACTTGTTCTTTTAGATAATTAACAACTAAAAATACTTTCTCAAAACCTAATTGTTCTAAATTCTTGAAAAAATAATATAAGAAAGGTTTGCCATTTATTTCTATTAAAGGCTTTGGAGTGTTTTTTGTTAAAGGTAAAAGACGTGTTCCTTTACCTGCTGCCAAAATTATAACTTGTTTCAAAATTTCACCTTATTAAATTTTGAGACATTCCAAAAAATCAGTTTTTTAAAATTCTTGTTATGTTTCATTTTGATTATTTTACAAAATTAAACTTTAAAAATATTTTATTTCTATATGTTTAATTATATCACCATTTAATAAAAAATAAAGATTATAGATTTATATATTTTTTCTATAAAATTCTTCTAAGAAAAAGTAATCCCTTCGTCTTGAACTTTAACTGCTAAAGCAAAAAAATAATCACTAAGACGATTAATATAACGATAAACTTCTTCACGAATATCTTTTTGTCTAAGATGGCCTGTTAAAGTTCTTTCAAGTTTTCTAGTTCTGACTCTTGCTTCATTAATTTCAATAGCTGCTAAATTACTAAATCTTTGAAAACCATCTAAAGATAAAGAAAAATCATTGATTTCTTGCTCTAATTCTTCTACATGAACATCAGAAATAGGATTTGTTACAAATCCCCCAATATCAGATTGAGAAATCTCACCACCTAATTGCCAAAGAAGAGTTTGAACATTATGAAGTCGATTCTTTTGTTCATGTAAACGCTCACTATAAAGTGAAAAAGCAATTAATTTGTCAATACAAGTTTGTAAAGAATCTATATCGCCATTCACTTCAATAAGACAATCATCCTTATTAACACGTGCACCATCAAGAGTACGTGTTTGACCAGTGTCTCCATATTTAGTGAATATTGGTGATAAGTTCTTTTCCATATTTAAACCTTATTTAACATCACAAGCGCCAGTAAAGCCACAGCTTTCTGAACATTGAGTACAACCACCGACTTTAATCATCTTACCCTTCTTACATTGAGGGCAAGTATCACCAAGATCAGAACCAAAGGTTTCTTCTTTTGACCTAGGTTTGACTTCTTCGTCTGATGACTCATCTTTAAGTTTTTCGCTAGTAATTTCTTTGTTTTTACCCTTTATATTATTTGCGGATTTCTCATTTTTCTTTTCAGTATCTGAAGAAGTTGAAAGTACTTGTTCGGATCTACAGTTATCCCTATAAATAGTTACACCTTTACAACCAAGCTCATAAGCTTGCTCATAAAGTTCCCTAGTTTGTTCCTTTGTAAAGTCCGCAGGAGCATTAGCAGTCTTACTAATAGACGAATCAGTCCATCTTTGAACTGCTGCTTGAACTTTAATATGTTCTAAAGGACCAAGAGACATAGCGCTAACAAAATAATCAGGTAAAGTACCATCTTCTTTTTTATAATCTTTTGCAAGAGGAATTAGTACTTTATGAAATCCTAATCTTGATTGTCTAAAAAATTCAAAAGCATAGTAAGGTTCAATCCCTGTTGAAGTTCCAAGCATAGTTCCAACAGTTCCAGTTGGAGCTTGAGTTGTAAATGAAACATTTCTCATACCATCCTTTAAGATAAGATCTCTTAATTCTTGAGGCATTTGTTTCATAAAGCCACTTTCAACAAATTTTTCTGCTTCAAATTTAGGAAACGAACCTTTTTCTTTTGCTAAACCAGACGAAGTTTTAATTACTTCAACCGTGATTGATTTGTAAATTTCATCGATTAATTTTAAACTTTCATCAGACCCATAAGTAATTCTTAATTTAATAAGAAGTTCACCAAGACCTAAAGTTCCACAACCAATTCTTCGTTCTTGTTTTTGATTGTGTTCATTTTCTTTGAAATGATACGGTGTTAAATCAATTACATTATCAAGGAATCTAACTAAATAATGAGCAGATTTCTTTAGTGTTTCCCAATCCATTTTGTAAAGAGGACCTACTTCATCTTCACCAATTTTAACTGCAAATGAAGCTAAATAAAGGTGGGCTAAATTACAAACTCCCCAACCAGGAAGACCTTGTTCTCCGCACGGATTAGTACAAATAATTTTATTGAAATAATAAGAATTACTTAACTTGTTATAACGCTCCATAAAAACTATGCCTGGCTCTGCACTTTCCCATGCAGCATCAGTAAGTTTATTCCAAAGAGCTTTTGCTTTAACAGTTTTATAAACTTTGACAGGATATCCTTTGTCAACCCAACCCCATATATCTCCATCCCACTCTTGGTCATAAATATCACTATAAGCTGGATGTTCATAATCAGGGAAAATTAAGTCCCAATCACCATCTTTCTTAACAGCATCCATAAATCTATCTGAAACCATGATTGAAATATTTGCATTTTCAATAGTTCCTGCTGTTTTCTTAGCGTCAATAAATTCTTCAATATCAGGATGCCAATCTCCTTGCATCAACATAAGAGCTCCTCTTCTTGAGCCACCCTGTTCAATTAAACCAGTTGCAAAAGAATAAAGCCCACCCCAAGATACAGATCCTGAAGATTTACCATGAACTCCTCTAACATAAGCATATCTAGGTCTTAATGTTGAAAGAGATATTCCAACTCCACCACCACGAGACATAATTTCAGTCATCTGGTAAAGTGTGTGTTTTACAATTGAAGTTCTTGAATCTTTAGGAGATGGAATCACATAACAATTATAGAGAGTAAGATTTGAAGTATAATGACCTGTTTCATCAGTATTCGCACCAGTCATAATCCTTCCTGCAGGTTGTATATGATTTTTATTTAGTGCATCCCAGAAATTCTTAAACCATGTGTCTCTAAGTTCAGGAGTTTTCTCTGCTGAAGCAATTGCTTTTGCTACACGCTTATATGCTGCATTAACACTTTCAATAGGTTTTTCACACATCCATTTACTTTGCTTAAACTCATAATTGATTTCTTTATCAGCATAAGCACCTGTAATCATGTGAAGTAAAAGTTTTTCATTTCTAAGCATTTTTCTAACAATACCTAAGTCTTTCTTTGGATATTTTGGATCTTCTTTTGAAATAGCCACAACCAAATCTCCTTCACCAATATCTTCTTTTTTAGCTTTGACAGAATATCGGTCTAAAAAGATTGCTCTTCCAAGTTCATCAAGTTGAACTGAATTATTTAGAACAATTCTTGCTTGTTTACTTAATGGCACACCAAGAGCTTTTAATTGCTCAGCTTCTTTGCAATCTTTAACTACTGGTTCTATTTCTCTTAATCTTCTTCGTTCATCTCTATAAAGAATAAATGTTTTTGCAGTTTTTGCATGACCATAATTAATTAAAGTTTTTTCAATTAAATCTTGAATATCTTCAACTTCAGGAACAGAATTATGATAAATTTTGTTAACTATTTTTGAAACATCGCCTGATAATTTCTTAGCTAATGCTTTATCAGTACCGCCCACAGCTTGTGCTGCTTTAAAAATTGCATACGCAACTTTTTCTTTACTGTATGGAACTATACGTCCATCTCTTTTTCTTATGAATTCTACAACTTGTTTATTTGATTTTTCTTCCAACTTAATTTCCTCTTGTTTTTTGTAATTTCTTCAACTCTTTTTCAAAAGCATCAAGATCTTGAAAAGACATATAGACACTGGCAAAACGAATGTATGCCACTTTATCTAGTTTTTTTAGTTTTTTCATCACCAATGAGCCTACTAAATGTGATTTTACTTCTGATTTTTCACCATTTCTTAATTGAGATTCTATTTCATCTAGCATAATATTAATTTGATCTACAGAAATAGGTCTTTTTTCACAAGCTCTAGTAAATCCAGCTCGTAACTTATTTCTATCAAAAGTTTCTCTTACACCATTTTTCTTTATGATAACTAAAGGATGTAACTCGACACGCTCATAAGTAGTAAATCGTTTAGAACATTTAGAACACTCACGTCTACGTCTTGTTATTTCCTCACCAGATTCTCTGGTTTCTACAACTTTTGTTGAATCAAAATCACAAAACGGACATTTCATATTATAGCCTACCTTTTATTAAATTATTAACTACTCTTTTGTGTCAACTGTGAAAAATGCCTAAACACTATATGTAGTGTGTTTGCAAGGAGAAACTTCCCACATGTAGTGTTTAGTGTTGCACTTCATATATAAATATTTGGGTTGTAAATACTATATTTACAAACATCAATAATCAGAAAGAACAAATGCAAAAGTATCATTGAAAAGGTTTAAATAAAGAGTTTGAATTCGAATAAACATGAAAGGAGTAAGCATTACAGATATAGGACTTGAAGAAGCAAGTAGCATAGAATTAAAAGACTATGGAATAAATAAATGTGAAACTTATGAAGGTATAACTGTCTTTGAAATAAAAGATGAAGAGGAACTCGCAAGAGTGACATACAAGACTCAAATTTCAAAAAGAATTCTAAAATACGCTGATAGAATTGAAATTAGTGCAGACTTAGAAAAAAGTGCTGAAAAAATATCTCAAGCAATAATTAAATATCCAGAATTAAAAAATAAAAAAATAAAACTTGAATGTGAACGAAATGGGGAACATGATTTTAATAGTGTGGATCTAGTTACAGAGACAAGTGAATTATTAAGATTAGAAGAATATAAAACTGGAAGTAAAGAATATGATCTTCAGATATATATCTATATATACAAAAATAATGCAACCATAGGAATTGACTTTTCAGGCCGAGACTTAAGTAAAAGAGATTATAGGGTATTTACAACTGCAAGTAGTATAAAGGGAAGCCTTGCATGCGCTCTCTTAAAGCTTTCAGGATATAAACCTGGAGAAAAAATACTAGACCCTTATTGCGAATCAGGAGTAATCCCTATAGAAGCAGCAATTTATGCATCGAAAAAATCAGTCAACTATTATAAAAAAGAGTTTGAATTCCTAAAAATAAATTCTGAATTATCAAACATATTTGAAGAAGAAGATTCAAAAGAAAAGAAAAAAATAAAAGAAATTTATTGTTATGATAAAAATCTAAAAAATATTAATAGTTCTAAAAAGAATGCTAAAATTGCAGGTATGGATAAAAACATTAACTTCTCTAAAACAGATATTGAATGGTTAGATACAAAATTTGACAAAGAAACAGTAGATAAAGTTATTACAAAAATCCCATCAGAATCAAAAAGACAAGGAGAAAAAATTATCACTAAATTATATGAAGAATTATTTTATCAAATTGATTATATCCTTAAAAAAAAAGGAGTGGCAATTATTTGCGTAATGAAAGATGAATTAGCAAAAAAAATTGCAGAAAAAAAACACTTAAAACTAAAAAGAGAAACAAGCTTCTATTCAGGAAAACAAGAATATAAAGTTCTAATATTTAACAAATAATTATTTAAGAATATTTTAATCCGTAAATACTATTTAAACTAGATTTTTAGTTTCAAAAAAGTATTTAAATAAAGAAGCCTCTAAATTATTATAAATTCTTTGAGGTGGAAAAAAGTGCAATGCGAAATGTGCGGAAAAGATGCCACATTAAATAGGTATAAAGTAGAAGGAACAATAGTTAATTTGTGTGATGCGTGCGAAAGACACGGAGAAAAAATCGAAGAACAACCAACCATACAAAGAAGAAATTTTACAAAACGAGAAGAATCTGAAATAATACAAATAATAAGAAAGGATTGGCCTTTAATTGTAAAGAATGCGCGTGAAAAAACAGGTATGAAACAAAAAGAAATGGCTCAAAAAATTGCTGAAAAAGAATCAGTAATACATAATATTGAATCAGGTCACATGAAACCAAGCATTTCACTTGCAAGAAAGTTAGAAAAATTTTTGCATATAAATTTAGTTGAATCATACAAAGAAGAAGGATTCAAAGCAAAAGAACATGGTGAAAGTGCAGGTATGACTCTTGGGGATATGATAAAAATAAAAAAAAGATGAATTGCCAGAATATTGTTGAAAAACAATAATAAAAGCTAAACTAACAGAAATATTTAAAACAATAGTCGACCTCATCTAGGTTAATGCAATTAACATTTCACACTTATTTAATCTTAACTTTAAGCTTATTAGGTTTATTTACAGGTATATTCTATTTCTTAACAATCATATCTCCTGATAAAAAAGTCTATAAAAAAAATAAAAACTATAGACCAATGGTTAGCATCATAATTCCTGTATGGAATGAAGGTTCAAGCAATGGCGAAAGACTAAGAAAAACTGTTGAATCATTGTTAAATTGTGACTATCCTAAAGATAAATTAGAAATAATAATAGTAAATGATGGATCAACAGATAATTCGCTATCAATTGCAAGAAGTTATGAAAAAGATGGTGTAAAAGTATTTACTCACAACAAATCTAAAGGCAAAACTAATGCAGTAAATATAGGCTTAAAAAACTCAAAAGGAGAATTTATTGCAGCTTTGGATGCAGATTCATTTATTGAAGCTGATGTATTAGATAAGCTGATTCCTTGTTTTAAAGACAAAAATGTTATGGCAACAGTACCCTCAATAAAAATATGGAAGCCTAAAAATATTTTGGAAAAAATACAATTCTTGGAACTTTTAAGTGGAGTTTTTATTAGACATGTTCAATCAGAACTTGGATCAATACCAATGGCACCAGGAGCATTTACCCTTGTGAGGAAAAGTTTTGCTGAACAATATGGTTTTTTAAATCCAAATACAATGGTTGAAGATTTAGAATTATCTTTAAGAATCCAAAGTAAAAAATATCTTATTGAAAATGTTGTTAATGCGAATGTATATACAAGCGGAGTAAAAACTCTAAAAGCATTTATTAGCCAAAGAGTAAGATGGTATTATGGATTTATTATACAAATTAGAAAGTACAAACATCTATTTAGCTCAGAATATGGTAATTTAGGATTGTTCATACTTCCAACAACAATAATATTTGCAATAGTTTCAATGTTTATTTTTACTTATGGAATTATGATGACTTTAATTAATACTGCAAATTGGATTAAAGATTTAATGTTAATCGGATTTGATTTTAAGAATTTCTTTGAAATAACAATTGATCCATTTTTTTACACGATAGATAACGTCACAGTATTACCAATAATAATGTTTTTTGCAATGCTTGGATTTATGTACTACATAAAAAAAGTATCAAACGAAAAACAGAACATATTTTGGCCATTTATCTTATTCTCATTAACATATTGGTTCTTAGGTTCACTTACATGGATTTTATCGATATATTATTATATTAGGAAAAAACCCATTAAATGGGGTCCAAACTATTTTAACTCATAAATTAAATTTAAAATGCAAAGAAAAAGATTAAACAAATCAAGATATTTAGCAGCTTTTTTTTTCACAGTAGCCATATTCTTATCAGGATTAATCGTGGGAAATCATGTTAGTGATATGAAACTACAAGCGTTATATAATTTACAAAATGAATTAAGAGTAGAATCACTTGGAAATGAATTAATGTTTCAGTTAGTAGAGAAAAATTTATGTGAAAACATTAATTTAACATCTTATACTGAAGAAATTTCAAAAATCGGACAGAAATTAAC
>Ga0307929_1000668_pt1 | contig 31825 bp, 29 predicted proteins | sample AceLakmetage1330_FD_203160 | JGI IMG/M metagenome (GOLD analysis project Ga0307929, IMG submission 203160) | Saline water microbial communities from Ace Lake, Antarctica - #1330 | ecosystem: Environmental > Aquatic > Non-marine Saline and Alkaline > Saline | place: Antarctica: Ace Lake...
TCCTCACTTTCCTGTCTGATGTCACCATTTGCAGCCCTCCCTATTGCATTAGGAGAGCATTCGGTAACCCTGTTCAGACGGGAAGTCTAATTGTCGCTAGACGGGAAATGTAATTGTCGCTGTACATTTTGCAGGACTTCGCTTGATGCAGTAATGGAGGTGCCCCGTCCTGGGCCACAGATTGCAGAGAGTGGCTCCCCCGCCTTTTAGCTCAGTTTAAGCTAAACGGTAGCCGCACACAAATCTCTTGTCTTTCCCCTAATTCTTCAGCCACTCTGTTAGCGTTTTTATGCTCCGATGGCTTGCTTTACATCGCTGACGATCTGATCTATTTCTCGAGAGGCCACAATATCAACCAGTAATCCCGTCGTTTTGTAGTAGTCAATCAGCGGTTCGGTTTGCTGCGAATAAACCACCAACCGATTGGCAATCGCCTCGGCCTGATCATCATCCCGTTGTAAGAGCTCAGAGGGATTCATGTCTGCTGGAGGCTGCGGAACCCCATCAGGGTTAACGTTATAGATGCGGCCCGTTTCTTTGTGAATACGCCGTCCTGAGAGACGGTGGATGATCAATTCATTGTCCACGACAAAGTTGATTACCTTTTCAATGGGTACTCCAGCCTGATCTAAGGCTTCAGCTTGTGGAATCGTGCGAGGAAAGCCATCAAGAATAAACCCTTCTTTACAGTCATCTTTAGCAATACGTTCCTTAAGAAGGTCGATGACAAGATCATCTGGCACCAATTCGCCGGAATCCATATAGCCTTTAGCCTTCTTGCCAAGCTCGGAACCTTCGCCTACTGCCGCCCGTAACAGGTCACCTGTAGAGATCTGAATGACGCCTAGATCATCGGTTACACGCTGCGCAATCGTTCCTTTTCCCGCTCCCGGAGGCCCCAAGAAAATCAATTTCATATAGTAACTCCCTAATAGTCAGTCATTAAATGCTAAAACGATGTTTTGAAAAGACAGCGCCACCTTGCAGCAGAGCAGCCAAAGAATCAAGTGTGTAGAAAATTATCCAACACCGTTACAACGTATAGACGAGGGAGCTAATCACTGAGAGATCATTGTACTCACGGCCTTCCGGAACCACACTGTCATAGCGATCCTGAATGACAATTCGCATGCTCAAGGATGAATTGAGTGCGGCCTCAAGCCCCGCCTCTCCATTGAGCAAATAGTCGTCTGTATCATCCACATTTGGAAGATATTCTGCGGATAACCACAACTTTGAGTGCTCACTAAGAGCCTGAGCATATCGTGCTGCAAGACGGGCGGAAATGTTGTCAGTCTTTGTTCCGTCGGTCAACTTTTCTTCTACATAGGCTCCACCAACCTCAAGTCCCAGTGTGATAGCATCGGTTTTCACGACACGATAGCCAACACCTACCCCCAATATTAGGCGATAATCAATATCAGCAATATCGTCATGAAATACGCTGTTGTCGGAATAAAGATAGCTTCTATTGATTTTATACTTGTAGATAGCCTGCACTTTTGCATTTTCGGTGGTGGTCTCATCGACGCCATCAATTTCAGATTCCCCAAAGTTGCCCTCAATTCCCAAGCGGATCTCATTGACCTCGCCAGCTCTTTCAGCTGTGACGGCGGCATTTGCTGCAAGTGTGTCGCTGTTACCAGACGTCACATTTACACCTGCGGCCACGGAACTCTTCCACTCGACATCTGCGGCAAGTGCCAGTTGTGAAATTGCCATTGCCACTGCGATTGTGATGCTTGTTGTCTTCATATGATGTTTCCTTATTTTCCTGCTATTCCTTATGTTCGTACATGTGTACGTCGCTCTGCGGGAAGGGGATAGAGATACCATTGGCGTCGAATTGCTTCTTGATTGCTTCCGTCAGGGAGAAATAGACCCCCCAGTAATCCGCTACAGTCGTCCAGGGTCGAACTACAAAATTTACGCTGCTATCGCCAAGCTCTGATACAGCAATCGTAGGTTCGGGATCCTTCAGAATACGATCATCTGCATCAATAATGCTTTGAAGAACACCACGGGCTTTGTCGATATCGTCACCATAACCAATGCCAGCTACCAGATCCACACGCCGTGTTCCTTTGGCGGAGTAGTTGATAATGTTTCCGCCTGTCATTTGCGCATTTGGAACAATGATCTGCTTATTATCTGGAGATTTGAGCTGCGTTGTGAAGATTTCTATTACTTCAACAACACCTGAAACCCCTCCGGCCTCAATAAAATCACCAACCTTAAAGGGCTTGAAGATGATCATCAGTACACCTGCCGCAAAGTTTGACAATGATCCTTGTAGTGCCAAACCAATGGCCAATCCCGCAGCACCTAGAATCATGACAAACGACGCGGTTTCAATACCGAGTTGCTCCAAGGTAGCCACAATAACAAACGCCATTAAACCCGCATAAGAGAGATGACTCACAAAGGAGATGAGTGTCTGTTCTTGCTTCGCTCTCGTCATCACCTTCTCAATAATGCTTCGAACGAGCTTTGCCGCTAAGCGACCAACAATAAGAACCGCGACAGCAGCCACGATATTAAGCCCATAAACCGCAATTAAATCCCCTATCTCGTCCATGTTCTACTCCTTTATGTTGTGGGTTCTTCGATCTAGTGTCTCAAAACGCCCTTCATATACAATCTACATTGCAAAGAAATTTTATCAATAGCCAATGGTTTTGCAAGTAGAACGTTATGATGGTGATGTATTTCTCACATCCCGTAAAGATGTTTTCTTGGTTTAGTAGGCACGTGAGAAGTGTAACGTAAAATGCCATAGGTATCGAAGAAAGCGTTCCAAGCCGTGGTTGGCTATCCTTATTGTGATCTTATCACAGAACACATAAGGAAGGAGCACGGCATGGAACAGAAAGAACGTAGCAGGAAGGGCCAGCACTTGACGAGAAATGAGCGCATTGTCATTGAGACGATGTCACGTGGGGGGAATCCCCCACGGGACATCGCCGATGCACTCGGACGTCATCAACGTACGATCGAGAGAGAATTTACGCGCTGTCGTGCGAGGTTACGGAGATCAAAAGGTTTGAAAATAGACCAAGCTTCCGCCCATGAGAATTTTCCGCATTATGGGACACCAGCTCCTGCGTATATAGAGAAATGGGTTTGGTTCGGATGTGGGTTATTCCTTAATAAAAAATCATGTAATTATCTATATATAAACGACTTACATCAATGCCAAATGTGATAATGAAAGCATCCACCCCTCTTGGATTGGGGGTTAATGAGCATGTAAAGATACTGCAAGAATAGCAATATCGGCCGGGCTGATTCCGGGGATGCGCGAGGCTTGTCCAATGTTATCCGGACGGATGCGGCTCAGCTTCTCGCGGCATTCATAGCTGATCGCGTGAATCTCCCAGTAGTCAATTTCCTTTGGTAGGCGGAGATGCTCCAGCTCGCCAATCTTTGCAATTTTTCGAGTCTCACGGGCAATGTATCCAGCGTACTTTGTTTCCACTTCGACCTGTTCAATCACTGCCGGCGGCAGTTCCATGTTAGCCGTCGAAAGATCCTGATAGCGTATGTCGGGTCGGCGCAAAAGCTGGGCAAGCGAGTGCTGCCCTTCAAACGTCTTTTCCAGGCGAGTCTGCTCCTGCTCAATTTTGGAACGATACCGCGTGGTCTCGGTCGTATAGGCTTCAGGAGCCACCCCTAGATGGATTGCATGATCCAGCAGTCGGAATCGGGCATTGTCCTGTCTGAGGATAAGCCGGTGTTCTGCCCGCGAGGTAAACATGCGGTAGGGTTCGTCCGTGCCTTTTGTCACAAGATCGTCGATCAAGACGCCGATGTAGGCATCGCTGCGCCCCAATGTCCATGCTTTCTCTCCGCGAGCTCGCCGCGCGGCATTGATTCCAGCCACAAATCCTTGTGCTGCTGCCTCTTCATAACCGGTTGTACCATTGATCTGTCCAGCCAGAAACAACCCTTCCACACGTTTTGTTTCAAGGCTATGCAAAAGCTGTGTTGGATCTACAAAGGCATATTCAATCGCATAAGCCCACTCCAGGAACTCAGCAGCTTCCAATCCGGGTATGCTGTGTATCATTGTGGTTTGAACATCACGGGGAAGACTATTTGAGGTTCCGTTGGGATAGATGAGATTTGTCGACCGCCCTTCGGGTTCAATAAAGACATGATGTGAAGATTTTGAGGAAAACTTCACGACTTTATCTTCTATCGAAGGGCAATAGCGGACACCAGTGCCCGATATTTTCCCCGCATAGAGTGCGCTACGGTGCAAGTTATCAGCGATAATTTCATGGGTCTTTGAGGTTGTATGTGTCAAATAGCAGGGAATCTGGTCACTTCCCGGTGCCCAGGGATGGAGATCGGATATCGGAGGACAGAGGACAGAGGTCTTAGCATTTTGGGATGAGGTCTCGCCTACCCCGGAGGAATGTTCCACGTGGAACATTCCCTCTGACTTCCGATCTCCGTCCCCATGTTCCACGTGGAACATGGATTCCATCTGCCTTGCCTCCCATGAGAAGAATGGTGCTGGATCTATTCCTGGTTGAACATCGAGTTTGTTGTAATCAATGCTATCCTTATGAATCCGGGGAGGGGTTCCTGTCTTCAGGCGCGCCATCTCAAAGCCGAGCCCCCGCAGAGAATCGCAGAGATCATCTGCTGACGGCATGTCACCACGCCCACCAGGCCAAACTTCGTTACCAATATGAATCCGGCCGCGGAGATAGGTTCCTGGCGTAATAACGACTGTTTTTGATAGAATGGGGGTTCCATCGGATAGAATAATGCCACGAAGTTGACCATTTCGAATGTTTAAAGCCTTTGCGGTTGCCTCTAAAACTGATAAGCACGGAGCAGTTTGAACCACGGTAGCCATACGACGCTCATAGGCAAACTTATCACATTGAACACGATTAGCCTGTACAGCGGGACCCTTGCGTGTGTTCAGAACACGAAATTGTATTCCCGTATAGTCCGCATTGCGTCCAATTTCACCACCCAAAGCATCCAGTTCAAAAACAAGGTGTGATTTGGCAATTCCACCAACGGCAGGATTACAGGGCATACAGGCAACTTCGCTTGCAGACATGGTGACGAGAAGCGTCTGTGCACCATAGCGAGCAGATGCCAAAGCAGCCTCTGCTCCTGCATGACCACCGCCAACAACAATCACATCGTATAGGTTATCTACTGGCATTATTTTCCAACGCAAAAGCGATTAAATATAGTGTCCAACAGTTCCTTGTGATAAATACGTCCCGTGATCTCGCCAAGGAGGTCCAACGAATTTCGTACCATACCTGCGGCAACAACAGCAAAGGCATCCGCGTTTGTACCTAACAGAGAAAGCGTTTCGTTCAATTCGTTCAATGCTTCTTGAACTATAATTCGGTGGCGCTCTGAAAGGGTTGCATGTCCAGGGGCCGTTGTAGTGATGCCAAGTATGTCGACGATGGTTTTACGCAGGAGATCAACGCCAATCCCGTCGCGTAGGGAACATGAAACAGTTGAGAGTCCTATAAAATCGGCATCTGAAAGCTGAGAACCGAGATCTGCCTTGTTCATCACGACAATACAGTGTTCAGGATTACAAGCGGCAATATGATCTCGTTCTGATTGAGATAGAACATCAGAACCATCAACAACCCAAATGTTTATGTCAGCCAAACTAATTTGAGAATGGGCTCGCCGAATACCTTCCTGCTCGATTCTGCAATCGGCGTCCCGTAATCCAGCTGTATCGACAATGCGTAGTGGGATTCCATTTAATACTAACTGCTCCTCAAGTGTATCGCGCGTTGTTCCCGGCTGATGGGTCACAATGGCGCGATCCGATCCGAGAAGTGCGTTAAGCAGGGTTGATTTTCCTACATTGGGGTGACCCGAAATGACGACAATAGCGCCTTCGCGCAGAAGATGCCCCTCATCCCACGTCTTAAGCAGCGCCGTCAAATTGCATGTTACGGTTCCAAGTTGGGTTTTAAGTGTTTGCATTGTTGCGGCCGGAAGTTCATCTTCGCCAAAATCGAGCGTGGCTTCCAAGTCACCAGCTACGGTGATAAGTGTATCGTAAATGTTTGTGAAACAATTACTTAACGAACCTTCAAGTTGTTCAATAGCGGCTGTGGCGGCACGGTCCGATCGTGCCCGGATCAAATCCATGACCGCTTCTGCCTGAAGCAGGTCGATGCGTCCGGACAAGAATGCGCGGCGAGTAAATTCTCCAGGGGTAGCCATCTGGGCTCCGGCATCAAGAACAGCACGCAGAATGCGCCGTGCGCTGGTAGCACCGCCATGGCCTTGGATTTCAATAACGTCTTCCCGTGTGTAGCTGTGCGGCGCCTTATATATAAGGAGTATTCCTTCATCAACGCCGCCATCGGTTTTGGCGCACTTTCCAGGGGATTGGATATAGCCGTGAACAAATGTATTTTGGGGCCGAAGGGAGGGGCGTATGCCGGAGCAGCGGAAAATTGCGTCGGCAATTGCAAGGGATTCACTGCCGGAAACGCGCACAATGGCAATTCCTGCTTCTCCAGGAGCCGTAGCAATGGCCGCAATTGTGTTGTTCATATTCACGTTGCGGGAGGATAGTGCCGTCGGTAGGTTGCCGCAAGCGGATTCTACAGGATGCCAAGAGTTTTGCATATCAAACATTAGAGCTTGCTCCGGCTCCAATAGATGTCATATGTTTTAGACGCAAAACTTATGGAGGCAAAACGAGAGTATGCCAACACCATCGCTAATATCTGCTGCGCTGGAGGATTATCTTGAGGCCATTCTGGCGTTGAGCGAAGAGGGGGGAGACGCACGCGTACGCGATATCTCTGAGCGCTTGTCTGTTCACAAGTCAACCGTGACTGCCGCGCTTAAGACTTTATCGGACAAGATGTTAGTTAACCATGAGCCGTATGGTGCGACCACTTTGACCGAGGAGGGGCATCGTATTGCGTTGCGCGTTGCGCGAAGCCATGCTGTCGTCAAAGCCTTTTTGAAAGATGTGCTTCTTGTAGATAGCGAAACTGCTGAATCCAATGCATGCCGGATGGAGCATGTTATGGACAAGATTGTGCTTGAACGGTTGATTGAATTTGCAGAGTTCATGAAGTCCTGTTCAGATGCAAACTCAGCCTGTTTGACACGTTTTGCCGGTCATGTAGGTGTCTCGAACCCAGCCGCAGAGGATGCCCCGTGAAGATACGCAATTTGGAAATTGGACAGCGGGGGCGCGTTGCTGGGTTTGCTCCGGGAGATCGTGCGTACCGGCAAAAATTGATTCAGATTGGTCTGACCAAAGGGGCTTCATTCACCCTCGTTCGCAAAGCTCCGCTGGGAGATCCGGTTGAGATTAACTGTGGTGGCATCTTACTGACACTCCGCAAGGGGGAGTCCGATATTGTGGAGGTTGAGCTTTTATGAATAAGACAACCATCGCAATTGCTGGAAACCCCAATTGCGGAAAGACAACTGTGTTTAATGCCCTGACGGGGTCTCGGCAACGTGTCGGCAATTGGCCTGGTGTTACTGTGGAACGCTTGGAGGGAAACTATCGTCACGAGAATACTGACGTGTTGGCAGTCGATCTTCCTGGAATCTATTCGTTTTCAGCACATTCTCCCGATGAAGAGGTAGCTCGCAGCTATATCTTGAAATCCAAGCCGGATGTTGTGGTCAATATCTTGGATGCGACCAATTTAGAGCGAAATCTCTATTTGACGACACAGCTTCTGGACATGAAGGTTCCGCTTGTGGTGGGGCTGAACATGATGGATTTGGCGGAACAACGCCATCTCAGCATTGAGATTGAACATCTCGCAAAACACCTTGACTGTCCGGTTATTCCTATTGTGGCAAGCAAGGGTAAGGGCATTGATGCACTGAAGGATGCAATCTCGAATGTGTCTGCATCACACCATATTCCTGCAACCAGCGTGGTTTACGACTCAGAAGTAGAAGTTGCCATCAAGTTGCTAATGCCCAGGGTTGCTGACGCTGCCGCGAAAAACGATGTTGCCAACCGTTGGCTTGCCATCAAACTTATCGAGGAAGATCCTCTGGCTGTTGAGCTTACGAAAAATGAGCAGGCGGATGTAGTAGAATCCGAGATTGGGCGCATCAGTCGTCACGTTGGGGATTCTGTTGATATTGTCCTAGCTGAGGGGCGGTATGGTTTTATCCATGGTCTCGCGCGCGATGTCTTGCACCGTCGGCTTGAGCTGCGGCGCACGGTTACCGATTTGATTGATCGCGTGATCCTCAACCGTGTGTTGGGAATTCCGCTCTTCTTTTTTATTATGTATGCCGTCTTCTTCCTTACGGTTGGGGTGGGAGGGCCATTTATAGACTTCTTTGATCAGTTTTGCGGCACTATTTTTGTCGATGGTGTTCGGACGCTTTTGGAATCATTCCATGCACCGGTAATATTGACAACGTTCCTTGCGGATGGCATTGGGGGTGGAATTCAAACTGTATCGACGTTTATCCCTCCCATTTTCTTTATTTTCTTCTGTTTGGCCATTCTTGAGGACTCTGGATATATGTCGCGTGCGGCTTTTGTTATGGATCGTTTGCTTCGCACCATTGGTCTCCCCGGCAAAGCTTTTATTCCTATGCTCGTGGGATTTGGTTGCAATGTTCCGGGAATCATGGCCACAAGAACGCTCGAAAATGAACGGGACCGGTACATGGCCATTCTCATGAACCCGTTCATGTCTTGTGGCGCACGGCTTCCCGTCTACACGATGTTTGCTGTAGTTTTCTTCCCAAAACACGGGAGTTTATTGATTTTTGGTCTCTATATCACGGGTATTGCCCTTGCGGTTTTGACAGGGCATTTGTTGAAGCGCACGCTCCTGCCCGGTGAACCCAGCACGTTTGTTATGGAACTGCCCCCCTACCATGTGCCCACCCTGACGGGCCTCATGCATCATACCTGGCATCGGCTGAACGGATTCATTGTTCGCGCCGGTCGCGTGATCCTTACCGTTGTTATCCTCATGAGCCTTCTTAGCGCCATTGATGGGATGCATGCTGAATCGCTTTCCCAGAAAGGGGATGCGGCTGCTTCGGAAACCATCTTGAGTCGATGCGGAAAATTTGTGACGCCGATATTGAGTCCCATGGGGATTGAAGAGGATAACTGGCCTGCCACCGTGGGGCTTATCGCCGGTGTTTTTGCAAAGGAGGCCGTTGCGGGAACTCTGGATTCTCTTTATCGGCAGGATATGGAGATCCAGGAGGAGCCGGTTTCCTTTTTTGGCGGTATTGCAAACGCACTGGCAGCCATTCCGTCCGGGTTCTCTGCTCTCATATTTGGATCTGAAGATACCGCAATAGCTGTGAATCCGCGTAGCGGGATGCGAGATGCATTTGGCAGTCCAGCTTCAGTGATAGCATACCTGCTTTTTGTATTGCTGTATTGCCCCTGTCTGGCGGTTGTTGGGGCCGTTTATGGAGAAACCAATCTGCGTTGGACCATATTTACCGTGGCCTACCTCACGCTGTTGGCCTGGATTGTGGCTACACTCTTCTATCAAATTGCAACCTTTATGGTGCACCCGGCTTCTGCAACTCTTTGGATATCAGTCTGTTCTGGGATCATTGGAGTGGGAATCTTGTGCCTACGGGCATTCGGAAGGCGGGCTCATTGAAATCCATGAGATGGTTTAATCGTAGATCAAGCGCACCTCGTTTTTGCCATCCGGATGCACAGCGGCGGATGAGTGATTGCAGCGCGGGGGAACAAGGAGTTGTGCTTTCAAACACAGACCACCGCACTACCGAAATGGGCTTCACTCAGGGAATAGCATTTGAAGTGATTCGTAATGATGAGGGTGACGACAGTCTGATTGTTGATGTAGGGGAATCCCGGTTTGCGATTCCCCGAACAGCGGCGGCGAAGATTGTCGTATGCGTGGGAGAAGGGCGGCGTAGGCACAGGCGGCGGGGGAGGGGAAATCGACCATGTTGCGAGAGATAAAAGTACTGCTTGCCGAGAATGGACCCATGGAGCTTCGGGATCTGGCTATTCATTTTGAAGCAGAACCCTCGGCGATGTCCGGCATGCTAGAATTTCTTGAATCCCGCGGGCAGGTGAAACGCACTGTGATCTCATGTGGTAGCGGAAGTTGTGCGGGATGCCTTGGCTGTGGCAGCCAGAAGGCAGATCGCACAGCTCAGGGTGAAGCCGCAAACATCACGTTTTGGGCAATCGAGACCGCCGCATCAAAATAAGCTTTGAACAAGTTCGGTGGCGAGGGGGTAGAAAAACTTGGCTTCAAAGACGTGCATCTCGCCTCCATTTCTCTTTTTTTCTAGCGTTATTAAAGATGGGGTTCCCTCCCACCGCGCATCTGATCGGTAGTTTTGCAAGAGACTTAAGGGCATCTCACTTTCCCCCGTGTTGAGCTGCGTGACAAACTCCCCCTACAGGGGACAATAAAGAACCCGTGCATTCAGCAGTTTTGAGAGATCGCAGATTATGAGCAATATTCAGCCAAACAACCCTTTGCATGGTGTTACGTTAGAAAAAATCTTAAACCGTTTAGTGGATCAGTACGGTTGGACTGGATTGGCATACAGGATCAATATTCATTGTTTTCAGAGCAATCAGTCAATCAAGTCATCTCTCAACTTTTTGCGCAGAACGCCATGGGCTAGAGATAAGGTTGAGCGTTTGTACATTTCCACATTTTCAGGTTTACCCTCCCAGGACAATGGACAACAGGAGCTCTGAGCACGATTTGTGTGTCCCTGTTTTTCATGTATCCTCCTTTTACCGCAAAGGGAATTCTTATTTTGGCATATTCCCGAGACAGACGATGTGGCCAAAATAGGGTCATGCGTCAGCAGTGGAATAATGGTTGCGAAGTGGACATTGCATGGTAATATAACTTCACAATCCAAAACGAGTCCTTCATAATATGAAGCTTGAGAAAGGGAGGAGGTAACTATGAAATCACTGGATAAGGTCTTTAGTATTCTCGAACTTGTTTCAAACATGGGTGGAAACTCGGTCACGCCAAATGTGGTTGCCACAGAACTTGGTCTTAATGGAGCAACCTGTGTCCGGTTTATGAAGTACCTTAGCAAGCAGGGGTATCTGGAACAAATCTCGCGTCAGAAGGGATATGTCGTCGGTCCTGCATCGCTAACCTTTGCGGACCGGCAGAGCCGGTACTCTCAGATCATCGATGCCAGCGAAGACCCCATTCGACGTTTAGCAAACCTGCTCAACAACCATATCAATATTTCAATCCTCTATAATCGGATGAGATATCTTTTGTATTTTTACTCATGCCATACGAAAAAGGCCTCCGGAGCGAAGCGGCTTGAATTCACCTATGATGTCGCCACCAGCCGACTGCTGCTGTCTGCATGCTCTAAGGAGGAACGGGATGAGGTTATCAAACACGTAGGAATGCCGGGCAAGTACTGGGATGATATCAATGAAAGAAAAACGTTAATGAAAGCGCTTGAAAAGGTGCGGTCAAAGGTGTGCATTAGCTTCCCCGAACCGACCACCGGTCAAATGATTGTCGGCGGTTTAATTATCGTTGATGGATTTCCGCCGGCCGCTATTGGATTTGGAATTGCCGGGAATGACCCCACGGAGGCGTTACAATTGACTGCGGAAACGGTCAAGGCCATCGAACAGAATTTGGAACAAAAAGAAATCTTTTTCTAACCCTATTTTGAGGATAATTAAAATGAACATTAGCATAGAAGGCAGAGCTAGAGCCAACCACTTTCTGGAACATGAAAAGCAGTTCCATTTGGGGATGCTCCCTACTGAACAGTCAAACCCAAAGACTAAAGGACTCGACACCGTTTTCGAAGGAAGTACCGAAGCGGGAGTCAACATGCTGTTCTGCGTTGATGAGGATATTGTCCCCATGGCGGAAAAGGTGCTTAGCGGGGATGCCTTTGCGCTGATGGTCACCAGCGCCCATCAGGCGATTATCAACGGTGGTAAGATTGTATTTTCAGGGTGCGGGGCAACGGGACGACTAAGCATTCTCCTCGAAAGCATGTGGCGTACCTTTTTCCGAACACTAGAAGCGGAGCATGTCGAGATCTTCCGGAAGGTCAGCCAATATGAGGATACGGTTTTCAGTATTATGACAGGGGGGGACTATGCACTGATCAAATCGGTTGAATCTTTTGAAGATTATCCCCAGTTTGGGCAGTGGCAGGCGCAGGCACTCAACTTGAACGCCAAAGACGTTCTAGTGGCAATTTCTGAAGGCGGGGAGACTTCATCGGTACTGGGATCCGTTGCCGAAGCACTCAGCGTTGGGGCCAAACCCTTTTTTCTGTTTAATAATCCCGCTGATATTCTTGCAACGCATATTGAGCGGTCCAGAATTGCCATCGAAGATCCAGAGGTTACCGTAATCGATCTTTTCTGTGGTCCGATGGCTGTCGCCGGGTCCACCCGGATGCAGGCCACCAGCAGCGAGCAGCTGATCGCTGGGGCAATGCTTGAAAAACTCCTCTCCAAAATACTCAACGAAAACTTGACCGGTGACGAGCGTGCCTGCTTCCCCGAGAGTGATATCGATTATGCAGTGGCAATGAAGACGACCATTGCTGACCTTAAGCGTCCGGCGTCCCTTGAAACGATTTCAAAATACATCAGGTTTGAGGAAACGCTTTACCGGAATAAGAGCTTGGTAACCTACTTTGTTGATGAATTCCTGATTGATATCTTTACCGATACCACCGAACGCGCACCAACCTTCATGCTAGCCCCGTTTCGGAAGTTTGATGCGGTGGAACTTCTCCCTTCTTGGGCGTTTGTAAAGACACCGCTTTACTCAACTCCTGACGCTTGGCTGCATGCTCTCGGGCGGGAGCTTCGCTGCCTTGAGTGGAAAACCGAGGACTATGAAGCGATGAATGCCCCAAAAACGGTTATTAATGACCAACCCGCCGTCAGTCGGGAAGAGATGCTGAAATTCCTAATCGGAAATGAAGAGGAAGCATGTCGTTTCGATGTACCATTAAGTGCAGCCGTAAGTATCTTCTCTGGCAATGAATACTCTGCTGCGGTAAACGCACAGACTGTAGCCTGTACTGAAAAATTCAGTCAGCGAATTACCTTAATAATCGGAGACACCCTGAATGCCCCAGAGGGCGCGCTCCTGATTCCAGGCGTGGTACCACGCACTAACCTTAAACTGATGGATCATATGATGATTAAGCTTACCCTAAACACCTTTTCCACAGGCACAATGGTGTGTCTCGGTAAGGTGAAGAGTAACTGGATGAGCTTTGTTAGTATGTCCAATAAAAAGCTGATCGATCGCTGTATCCGTTTGATCTCGGAACTGGCGGAGGTGAGTTATGAAGAGGCTTGCCTCTCGCTTCACCAGTGCATTGTCGAGCTTGAGGCAATGGACTTTACCGGCGTTGAGGAGCCATCCCCCGTCCAGTACACTCTTACGAGAATGAAGGAGCTTTAGAATGACGAATTTTAATTGGAACCGGGAAGAAGTAAGCACAGAGGTTAATGCCCTCCTTGAGACGTTGAGCGTTGAATACTTGGTCAAGGAGGGGACAAGCTGCGGTATGCTACTTAATTTTATTAAGCAGGATAAGGGACTCGAGGTTACCTTTAGTGATGGTTGTGCGGAAATACGCTATAACTCAATTAGTACCGCAGCCCGGGGCATTGGCAAGGTTTTGGGAGAGCTTTCCCAAGACAGTCTTCCGGTGGATCTGGACTTCATCGAAGAGGCTCCCTTTTCAACATTCGGCATCCTCATTGATTGCTCTAGAAATGCGACTATCAAGGTTGAGTTCTTTAAAAAGTACCTCTGCCAATTGGCCTTAATGGGGTACAATATGGCGATGCTCTACACCAAAGACGCCTATGAACTTCCCGGGGAGGACTTCTTTGGGTATCTCCGTGGCAGGTACTCAATCCCTGATTTGCAGGAAATTGACGCGTATGCCGCCACTTTGGGCATTGAGATGATTGGTTCTATTCAGGCGCTGGGGCATTTGGAGCCAACTCTACAGTGGCCAGCCTACCGTCAGGTAAAAGACACACCGAGCGTCATCCTCACCAGTGAAGAAAAATCGTACACCCTGCTTCGAAAGATGCTCGAGTTCTGGTCCACCGCATTTAAGAGTCGTCGTATTCACCTGGGGATGGATGAGACCCATGACCTTGGCCGTGGGGTGTATATGGACAAAAACGGCTATAGACGTGGTTACGACATATTTAATGACCACCTCAAAAAGGTGACCGCAGACTGTACCGATCTGGGACTGAAGCCTATCATTTGGAGTGACATGTATTTCCGGATGGGCAGCAAGACCGGCGACTACTATGATGAAACGTCGGTTATCCCCCCTGACATCAAGTATGACATTCCTGAATCCGTTGAGCTGAATTACTGGGATTACTACCACGAAAATGAAGCGTTCTACCGTGAATGGATCAGGCGCCACCGCGAGGATCTTGGCTTTGAACCGCTCATGGCGTCCGGAATCTGGTCTTGGGATGCGTTTTGGCATAACCATCAGCAAACCGTAGATACGGCCGTTCCTTGTATCGATGCCTGCATCAAGGAGGGGATCAAAGACTTCTTCTTTACCGTCTGGGCAGATGATGGTGCGTTCTGCAACTTGGAGTCTATTCTTGCCGGAGCCTGCTCCATGGCGGAGAAGGTGTTCTCCCTATCCCATGAAATGAATGAAACTGCGGTAGAGAAACGCTTCAATGCCATCTGCAGGAGTGACTACACAGCCCATAAGCAGATGTCTGCCATGACGGTAAGGAATAATAAGTGTTCTCGCAAAGGGATAGATGCGAGAGGCATACTCTGGGATGACCCTTTGCTGCAGATCTACCGCAAAAATCAGCTGGGAGGGAACTCCGATTGGTCGAAAGACACCATAAACCATTTCCGTGAAATCGCAACGCAGGTAGCCGATGTTCCCGACACGGATAGAGGCTGTTTTGGTTATGGTAAGACTCTTCTCACCATGCTGATTACCAAACTGGAGTTAATGGATCAACTTGACGCGGCTTATCAGGCGAAAGATGCCGCCCTGCTTGAAACGGTCGCCGGAAAATTGCCGGAGCTGATTGCAGAGTATGACCTCTTTATCACTATGTTCAGATCTTACCAATATGAGCGATTCAATCCCCAAGGGTTTGAAATCCTGCAGATCAGACTTGGGGGGCAGAAGGAAAGAATCCGGGAGGTGGTTCTCCGGATTGGCGAACTGCTTGCCGGGGAAATTTTCGTGATCCCTGAGCTTGAAGAAAAAGCAAGTCATCCCGATGTGTGTAGAACCTATAATATGCTCGCCAGTGCCTCCTACTTCATTTAGAGGGTTAGTGATACGTTCTCTTGCCGGGAATCGGCAAGGCCTGAGGATTTTCAGAATTCTGAGAGTCCTAATGTATGACGTAATGAAAACGGTATTGTTTTCCTGTCCCTGCAGATTTTCGCACGATGTCGTAGATGTTGTTAAAGTCGAGAGAACAATGCCAAGACACTCGTATGTAACGCAGCTGCAGACTCTTTTGCCTTTTGGACAATCTTAGGCTTAACACTCAATGTCAGTTTTACCGTGTTCATGCATTTCTTGTATGTCGCATGTACTATTTTGATATATGGTGCGTATAGAGGCTGTGTTAATCAATCTTGGCATTTCATCAGTGGTAAAACAGGTGTAGAATCTAACACATCTCAAATTGCACTATGAACAGGGTAGCAATTGAAGGCGATTCTTTGTATAGGAGAGGGATGCAATTCAATTCCAAAAACTGTCGTCTATTCGTATTTATGGGATTGCTTCTAAGCGGAACCCTTTCCTTCGCGCAGGAGATCCCTGAACTTACCACACTAGAGGATCTTGTCGGACAGTGGGTTGGATTGCGCAGTCTGATTGCGGCTGAACAACAAGACTGGCATCGTCAAGATCAGCAGTGGCAACGGGAAATAGCGTTACTGCAAGAAGAAGAGCGCCGGCTTGACGATAAGATTGCTCAAGCAACGCAGTCTGAAGCGGCCAAAGAAAGTCGTACCTCAGATCAACTTTCTCAAAAAGCTAACCTTGAAGCAGCATTATCAGCACTTAGCGATGTGATTGACCGCGCGAGCGCAGAACTCACCGAGCTGCTTCCCTCCATTCCAGAGTCGCTGCAATCTCTAGATTTTGTGCGCCTGCTGAATGCGCTCAACAGCTCGCACGGTGAGCGCTCACCAGCACGACAATTCCAGCAGCTCGTTAGCGCGATAACGGAAATTGAATTGATTCAAAACCAAACCCACACAACGCGTGAATTGCTTGACTTTGGTTCCGATATGCGTCGGGAAATGGATGTGGTTTATATTGGACTGTCTCAGGGATATGCCGTTTCCCCCGACAATGCGATTGCGGCAACTGGAACGCCATCCCATGGGGGGTGGCAATGGAACGTAAATCCTGAGATTGCCACTGATGTTCGCAAGCTTGTTCGTATCCAAAACAAAGAGCAGCCTCCTGAACTCGTTACGGTACCCATAGAGATCTCGGCAGGAGAGGGGCAGCCATGATGGCGGGTTTAAGATTTCACTCGCAACGCGGGTTCTTTTCGAATGTTCAATATCGAACACTCAACATCCAACATCGAAGTTGGGAATGCCCTCTTCGTTCGACGTTGGACGTTGAATGTTCGATGTTTGATGTTCATTTACAAGTTTCGCCCCTGAATGATCCGAGCGTGCTCGGGGGATGGGCTAGCTTGAAACGTGAGCGCTCTCCTAACGGTTGCGTATTGCATGCCCTGATCTACAGTATGTGCAACTTTCTGAGATGCACTTCGCGCAAAGCGCGTCCCGGCCAAAGGGCGGGGGGCTATACCTCGAAGATGTGTGCCTACTTTTCGGGGATCCTGTTTCCTTCCTGCATGGTCCGGCGTCGAAACGCCGCTGGTGGCGTTGCTTGCCAGAAACAGAAAATTCGCCTATCACGGATTGTTGCCACCCTTGTTTTTCTTTTGAGTCTGGTTCCGTGTGGCGTCCACGCGGCGACCAACGATCTGGATTCGGCTATTTTACAAACTCGGCAGGAAATCAAGACAGCACTCGTTGAGCTCAACACCTTACGCGCTTCTATTGAAAAGGACCGTGAACCGCTTTCGAAGACCCATGACGACCGCAGTGCGGCGGTCCGTGAAAAGCGTCAGGTTCTTGAGCGCTTGCAGGAGTCCAAACGCTACGGCGAAGAGCAGTGCCGTTTGCTTAATGCAAATGTGTTGCATCTTACCGAAGAGTGCCGGTTTGTGCTGACAGCGATTTCAGAATATCGGCGGGGACTCGAGACTCGAGTGCTACCTACTGCACTTCAATCCTACCGCCCCATATTGAAATTCTGTGATGAACTCCTTGTGCAGGAAGGCAACTTTAGCCAGCTCTCTCTCATTGCCTCAACCCTGTTGCCGCACGCCATAGCGTGGAACAAAGAGCGCATCGGTGTTCACCGAATGGATGGCTCTGCATTGAATCACAGCGGGATTGAGGAGCGCGGCACTTTTATTCTGATGGGGCCCATTTGCTACTTTGTAAATGTTGCTGGGGGAGGGGGGTTGGTTTTAACCCGCTTTGGCAGCCTTCTGCCAACCTATTTCAATGAACACGCGCCTGTGGAACAGCGTGCGATTGCCTCGTTATTGACAGCACCCTCGGCCTGCGTTCCTCTGGATATCTCCAACGGGGATGCTTTGAAGATTGCTGCTGCCGGCGATTCCTTCGCTGAGCAGATTGGTAAGGGTGGTTTTGTGATGGTGCCGCTAATCATCATCGGGATCCTTTCAATGGCACTGATGCTCTGGAAGTTTCTTGAATTACGCGGAATGCGGCTTGCTACGACAGACTCACTTGCTGACGTGATTCAGCACCTGAATGATGCGGAACCCGATCAGGCCATACAGGCTGCCCGCGCATTGCACAAGCCCCTCTCTGCGGTGATCCAAGATGCATTGGCATATCGACATGCCCCACGGGAACATTTGGAAGAGATTCTGCATGAGCGCATTCTGGCGTTGGTTCCCGGGTTGGAGCGCCATTTGGGAACGCTTGCTGTGTTTGGGGGGGTCGCGCCCCTGCTGGGGTTACTCGGAACCGTTACGGGAATGATTCACACGTTTGATCTTGTTACCCTCTTTGGTACCGGTGAAGCCCGATTACTATCCGGGGGAATTTCAGAAGCCCTGATCACCACAAAGTTTGGCTTGGCCATTGCGATCCCGGTGTTGCTTGTACATGCCTTTTTGGCGCGTCGGGTTCGTGCGATTGTGGGCGCTCTGGAAAATTCAGCTGTCCACTTTGTTAACTCCCTGAAAATTGAAGGTCCAACCCCATGAGTGCGTGGCTGCAACATCCCTTGCAATATTGGAAAGCTGGCGGGCCTTTGTTGATCCCGCTGGCGTTCGTTTGCTTCGGTATATGGCTTTATTTTCTGAGAGGACGTGAACGTCTTTTGAATGCCACTTCGAATGCAGGAGTCATTGCCGATTTGCTCCAACGCAGAGATTGGAGTGGCTTGCAGCGCATGCGTGGAACACTCGTGGAGCTTGTAAAGGATGTCCTTTCTAAACAGGAGCTTAGCGACGATGTCGCGACATCATTTGACAATGAGAGTGGTTGGTTTACGGATCAATTGAAACGCGACATTGTGATCCTTGCGGCGCTGACGACAGTAGCTCCCCTGTTGGGGTTGTTAGGTACCGTTATGGGAATGATTCAAACATTTGATGCGGTTGCGGTCTCATCTGGTGACACTGCAATACGCGTTGCCTCGGGTGTGAGTCGTGCTTTGATTACCACGCAAATGGGACTCGCTATTGCCATTCCCGGTTTCTTTGGCTTGGCACGCCTGCGTCGTTTGTCGCATCACCTGCAGGTGCAGCTGGGAACCCTGAAACTCCATACTATCTTGCTTCATGACGGCGACGCCCTCGATTTCTCCTCTCTAGATCCTGAAACGCATGCCTTTGCACATCAACATTCTGCCATATGAAACGCATAGCCCTTAATTCTACGATCACCGACGGCATAGAAATCAATATGTCACCATTGATTGATTGCGTATTTCTGTTACTGATTTTCTTTATTGTGACCACGGTCTTTGTGGAGGAAACCGGCGTAGACATTCAAAAACCGCAGGCGGTGTCCGTTAGTGATCTAGAGAAACACAGCCTGCTGATTGCACTGACACCGGATGGTCGCATTGTCTATGGTGGGCGAGAGGTAGACCTGAACAGCGTCCGCGGAATTGTTGCGCAACAACTTCGTGAGCACGAAGCGCCCGTCATTATCATGGCGGATCAAAAATCATTTACCGGTCAACTTGTTGCACTGATGGACGAATGCAAACTGGGTGGAGCCACGCATGTCAGTGTTGCCGCGGGACGGAAGACGCAGGACAGAGGTCAGAGGGCTAAGATCGGAGGGCGGAAGTGAAGAAGGATCTGAACACCGAACATCGAACATCCGATGCAAACACATCCAACATTCAACATCCAACAGAATTAAGCGCTCGACACCTAAAGCCATCACTTCTTGCGGGGTGTTTGACAATGGGCCTTTTTCTGGTGTTGCCCTATGTCCATGTGGTTGACCCCACAGCGGAACCCACTTTGGCATTGGTTACGATTGAGCCGGTAGATTGGCAAGCGCCACCCTTGCCGCCTCCACAACGTGAAGCGGAAATCTCCACAGTAGAGCCTTTGCCAAAACCAGCCTTGAAATCCCCGCGTCCCCAAGTCGCCCCGCTCCAGGCTGTCTTGGATTTCGATGTGGGGTTGGCAAATGTCGGTGGGGATTTTGACATGAACTTTGTTATAGATTCCAGCACCGGAGAAGGATTGGCTTTGGATACCATTTTTGCTCTGTCGGATCTCGATAGTGGCCCACAGCCTGTTGTGCAGCTTCGCCCGCAGTATCCGGTACACGCCCGCATGCGTCAAATTGAAGGGAGCGTTGATGTTGAGTTTGTGGTGTTTCTGGATGGACGCACCGGAGACGTCACCGTGCGGGCCAGTGAACCGGGCTCGCTCTTTGTTTCTGCTGCTGTACGTGCCATTGAGCACTGGCGGTTTAATCCCGGCACACGTGATGGAGACCCTGTCGCTGCCCGTGTGCATCAACGCATTCGTTTTCAGTTGGAGAAATAAGGGTGATGAGTAAAGCTGCGCAGCCGAAGGCAACTGGCCGATTATTATCGGCAACGAAGTGGCAAATTGGAAATCGAACATTGGAAATGAGATGGCTTGTTGGCGCGCTCTTGTTCTGTTCGCTGTCTGTCGTTGCGGCAACAAAGCCCTTGCAGCTCGAACCGACCGTTTCATCGAAAGAAGCTGTGCTTCTGGAAGCGGCCGCTTCGACCACCAATCGACTTGAAGCCGTTGCCATGCTTCAAACCAAAGCACTCCCGCAAGCAAGTGCTGCCCTTGATTTTGCGATAGCCAACTTTCAGTTTCAGGAGGGAAAACTGGAAGCGGCTGCTCAATCCTATAGCAATGCTATTGCGAAATTGCCGACGTTCAGAAATGCCCGAAAGAATCTGGGACGTGTTTTCCTAATGCTGGATCGCAATGCGGAAGCCATTCGTGTTTATCAGACACTAGTTGAAGAAGGGTTGATGGATGCCGACACATTGTTGTTGTTGGGGCATGGATTAATGCAACAGGAACACTTCGTGTCTGCGGAGAATGCATATCGCCAAGTTATGCTTTTGGCACCGGATCATGCCGATGTGCAACAGGGGCTTGTTAACTGCCTTCTCCAGCAAGAGCGCTACCGCGAAGCGCGAAGCTTACTTAAGAGTGTTCTGCGTAGAGACGTTCACCGTGAGTCACTCTGGTCATTGTTGGCCAACGTCAATATTGCATTAGATGCAACGGATGATGCGATTGAAGCACTGGAGACGGCGCGGCGGCTTGGGCAGTGCAGCTCTGAGATGTTAGGATTACTTGGCGATCTCTATCTGAATTCCGGACAACCCGTGGATGCTGTCGAGCGCTACGAAGCGGCACTTGCTGCAGGGTGGGGGGACTCCGCACGTCTGCAACGGGCTATTGAAGGATTTATTCTGGTTGGTAACGCTTCCGGGGCAGTCCGCATTTTGGATAAACTGGAAACGGCGAATGCCAATCCTGCACAAGCCCTAAATCTGATAAAGTTCAGAGCGGAGTTGACCGCACTCCAGGGGCAAACCGTGGATGCTATTGCGAGCTTTCGCAAAGTGGTGTCGCAAAATCCGCTGGATGGAAATGCCATGCTGCGATTGGGATCTCTTTTGCAGGAAACGGGAGACCTTGGCGGAGCGGAACTTGCTTATGAGCGGGCCGGGCGACTTGAAGGGATGGCATCCGAATCGCTTGTGCGGCGTGCGCAACTTGCCGTGCAACGTAATCGCTTCAGTGCCGCAGTTGAGCTTCTAGAAGCTGCGCAGGCCATAGACCCCAAGCCCCATGCTGCTCGCTACCTGGAACAAATCCGTCGTTTGGCAGAGCAGTAATATAGACCGCGAAATATGACAATAAACCTTTGGAAACTGTCATCCCGAGCGAAGTCGAGGGCTCTCAAGTGCCTCCGACCGTCAACAACTCAGTAGCGGTTCTACCCGTCTGTTTCATAAGCCAGCCAAACATAATGTTTGTGGCCCATTGTGAAGGTGCCCGTTTCGCCAAGTCTGGCATACTGCCCCTTCTTTTGTTCCCAAACCGAATCCAGAAACACAGCGACTCCCTGCTTTTGGCGGCGCATGCCACGCCAGAAGTCAACATCGCCCCAATAGACTTCGCCGGGTCGCTTGCAGTAGAGCGGCATGATTTCCGCGTTAATCTGAAAAAGTAAAAGGGGCTTTCCCTCAGGCACACGTTTTTGCACTTCGGGCACCAGCGCGACTGGTGTCTTCATCGGGTTAAATGCTGGAAGCAGAAAGAGTGTAACCATGAGATACAGCGTTGCCATGATGCCTGTTATCAGAACGAAGACCTGCGAGGTGAGTCCTTTTGCATAAAAACGTATGATAAGAAGGGCGCTGCCAGTCAGCAGGATTGTGGCGCAGGAAAAAGAAATGCCAGGAGATAAGGTTACGGGGAGGATCCATGGAGCAGCCCCAATGCCTACTCCTCCGACAATCAATAGGGTTGCCACTAATCCTATGGTAACCCAGATCGCCTTTTTAGGGAGATTTTTAAGAAAAGGCCATGCCGCGCTCACAATCACTGCCATGGCGGGATAGGCAATCAGAATGTAGAGACTGCGTTTTGTGGGTAGCATCGTGAAGAACAGAACTACAAAGCCGAACCACCCCAGCGATCGGCGTAATACCCGACTGATATCATGGGTGATTTCTGATTTTTTCAGAGGAATAGCTTTTAAAAGAGCCCAGATAGAAAAGGGCAGGATCAGAATCCAGGGCAACCCATCGGCTAGCATATTCTCGAAATAGTAATAGAATGGCTGTATATGCCCCAAGCCACCACCGGCACGATCAATGTTCTGATCGAAAAACAACTCCTTGAAATAGGCGTTCGATCCTCCTGTTACCTTAGCCAGCAACAGCCACGTCCCCGGCCAAATCAATGTCACAGGTAGGCACCAAATCCAGTGCCATCGGCGCAAATTTCGCCCCGTACCGCCCGCAAGGTTGGCTGCAATATAGGCACCCAAAGGCACCACGAAGCCAACGGGGCCTTTTGCCAGAATACCGAGGCCAAAACAACAGTGCGCGAGGAGGGGGCGCCACCAGGTATGGCGTTCATCATCCAGAAACAACAAACAGAGGGCCATCATCTGTAGCCCACAGAGCAGCATGTCAATTTGCCCCCATCCTGCGCGCCACCAAATTGCCAGGGTAGTGGCAGTGATGAAGATAGCTCTCCAGGAGGCTCGGTCGTCAACCCACAGTTTCGTAAGGGTTCCAACAGACCACAGAGCAAGGATAACACCCAAAAGGGAGGGGAGGCGGGTGGCGATCGGTCCAATCTCCCCACCCGTCAGGAACGATCCTGCGTTAATAAGCCAGAACATGAGTGGTGGTTTGTGCGCGTAAAATTGGCCATGGCGATGTGGCACAAACCAGTGGTTGTCCGCGCGCATTTCCTGAGCAACATAGGCATAACGCGCTTCGTCGGGTTGCCAGAGATCGCGGCGGAGATATCCGGGAATCCAAAAGGCAATGGCAAACAGCACGATAACAACCAGCCGCTTTCCCATAATCTAACCTCGCTCGACGCTGAATCGAGGCCCACGGGATTTCATCCAACGTACGGCCATGAGATCCCAAACGGTTTGTTTCAAGCGGCCGAAATTGGTGTACTTGCTTGTCCCTTTTTGGCGTGCACGGTGGTTGACGGGAATCTGAGCAATGGATGCCCCTTTGATGGACAGCAGAGTTCCGAGAAAGCGATGCAGCCCTTTCCACATGGTAAAATTCCGTACGAATTCCGCAGGAAATACTTTCAAGGAACACCCCGTATCCCAGATAGACTCATTGAGTACCCAATTGCGTACGCCATTCCCAATTTTACTACCGAAGCGTTTGGCAAAGGAGTCATCCCGCACTGCGCGATAGCCGAAACAGCAGTCGTGGGTATTAAGTTCAGCCAACAATATAGGAATGTCAGCGGGATCATTCTGTCCATCAGCATCCATCGTTGCAATGATGCGTCCTGCTGCGGCACGGAATCCCACACCAAAAGCTGCGCTTTGTCCTGCATTGGGTATGAGCGACAGGATTCGAAGCTCGGGAATTGTTTCAGTAAGCGATCTCAGGATGGATAATGTCTCATCGGAGGAGCCATCATTGACGGCCAACACTTCCCAACGATACGTAGTGCTGCGTAGCACACTCGTCAGTTCATGCAGGGAATCGGCAATACACTCGGCTTCGTTATAAACCGGGATAACGACAGAAAGGTCGGTGGCGCCACCGGAAACCGGCTGCACCACGAGGTCACTATTCTCTTTTCTATGACCCATGCGTCCCGCTCCCCGTTTCTAGAAGAACACTTTGAAATACCGCAAGATGCCCTGTTTCCAGGGAACGCGGTGGGAAATTCCACTACGATTCTCAAAGTTGGCCAAGTTTGCAACATACCATTCGTAATTGCGAACCAGCGCATCCTTGTTGGAGTACTTCGGTGCATATCCCAGCTTCTTCTCGGCGCGTTCAATGCTCACAAACGAATCTTCACAAGCCGTTTCATAAACCCATTTATAGAGGGGAGATAGTTTGAAGAACTCGAGAATTCTGAGCGCCCATATGAGGGGTTTTGCGGGGCATCCAATAATGCGGCGTCCGTGCCCGGCATGATCAAGAACGGCTTGGTAGTCCTCTTTCATCGTTGTGAATTCCTTGGCGCCGATATTGAAGGTGTCGTTGACCGCGATTTTCTCTAGCGTCAGACAGCTCCAAATCATGTCACACAAATCTTGAACATCCAGAAGTTGATAGCGGTTGTTGCCACTGCCAATCATGGGGAAGTTCTTGCCGTCTTTGGCCCAATCATAGAATAGGGCAAATACGCCCAGGCGCTCTGGGCCGACAAACGATTTGGGCCGGAGCACTGAGACGCACATGCCTTGGTCGCGAAACCCGAAACAAACGTTTTCGGCTTCGATCTTTGCGATACCATAGGGCCCGACGCCATCGAGTTTGTCACCTTCAAACAGAGGATGATGATCGGGAATTCCGTAGACGGCGGTGGAAGAAATGTGGACAAACCGCTGGACTGTGCCCCCCTCCTTTGCGGCCTCAAGCAAGTTGCGCGTACCATCGACGTCCGTTGCCATGATCTCTTTGGGCGTGTAGAGGGGCAATGCCGCTGCGGTATGAATGACCCATTCGGCATCCTGCATGCACGTTTTGACCATGTCCTTGTCTCGAATGTCGCCGATCACGGCATTGATCTTATCCCGCTCAGGATAATCGAATGGTTCAAGATCCAGAGAGGTGATATTTGTTATGCCTTGATTCAACAGGGTGCGGATCATATTGATCCCCAAAAATCCACTGCCCCCCGTAATAAGAACTTTTGTATCCATGTTTTTTACTCCTCAAATTGACTTGCAAAAGCGTCTCACACTTTCCCCAATGGAGCAAGCGCAGAGGAGAGGGGGGGCAGGGTAAACGCATCTAATTTCAAGGCCGCTTGCGGCCACACAAGTACAGTGGGGGCTGCGTACCCGCTGTAGGGCGTGCGCAGCCCTCCCTGTACTTCTCTCAAAATGTGCACAACTCACCGATTCAGCCAAAATCAAATGCGTTTTCCCTGAAGAGGAAAATTGTGAATTGTGGACGGTAGAAGGTGGAGCGTTACGTGCTAAAACCGTTTGACAATCACACAACGCAATTGCCTCCCCCATTACGATAGTCGGGAAAGTACCATACCGATGAGCAGTGCTGCACTCATCCCTAGTGTGATTCCCTCTTTGAGAATGATCACCCAGATCCGTGCCCAGACGGCTCCCCAGGCAATATGTGCGGCGTGCTCAATGCGCTTTAACCGCCAAAGTTCAACCATAAAGGTTGCGGAAAAACTGAGCACCATCATTCCCAAGATTGGGCCTATGATTGGAATCGGAATGATAACCCCAAGGACAAGGCCTACAAGTCCTCCCAGCAAAGCCGCAATGCCCGCCAGCTTTGAGCCGCCGCGTTTGGTTACACTCCACGATCCCGCCATAGTTTCGGCGATTTCGATGGCAATAGATAATGCAGCAAAAACCCCAATGGTGATCCACCCCGGAAATGGTGATTCTCCCCGAATCAGCATCGCCACGATTGCCGCCCCTAGCACAACCCATGTTCCTGAAATCGAAAGACAAGAAAGAACGACAGCAACTGCGCACAGAAGCACAATCGCGAGAATTCCTATGTTGGTACCTAAAGTTGCTGCAAGATGTATTATTGTTTCCACCAGAATGCTCATTACGTTCACGCGTTGATTTTTTGAAGCGTGTTTGTCAAGATACTCACACGACATTAAGAGGGGACGCTATGGCAAATGACGACAAACCGGAATTAGTAGATAAAGTAGAAGTTGTTTCACCCGAAACTGACATGCCGAATTCACAGCCCAGAGCTTCCGATCAAAAGCTGATATTAGCGCGAGATGCCTTGCCGTTGCAGCTTCCTATCATCCCCATTTCAGATCGTCCCCTCTTTCCTAAAATGACGGTTCCTATGATTATGGATGACGAGGCACTCGTCAAGATGCTCATCGAACTCGCAGAAGGGGACTCTCGTTTTGTGGGGATTGTCCTGCATCGACCGATCGAGGAAGGTGTGGAAAATGCGGAAGCGGTTGGCACCTCTGACCTTTACGATATTGGGGTTGTTGCCGAGATCGTTAGGATGGCTCAGTTCGAGTCGCAACCCGAGCTGCACGTGATGCTGACTGTTCTTGATCGCTTTAGCATTGAAGGTTTTGTTCAGGAATCTCCGCACATCATTGCTAAAGTCAGCTACATGTTTGAGAGCGAGATGACGGACAACCAGGAGCTGAAAGCGTATTCGGTCTCAGTCATCAAATGCATCAAGGATCTGGTGAAGCTCAATCCACTTTATAAAGAAGAGCTGAGTATCTTCATGTCGCACTCAAACCTTCAGGATCCTGGCCGACTTGCCGATTTTGCGGCCGCTTTGACCACATCTTCTGGAGAAGAGATGCAAGATATTCTCAAAACGGTACGCATTCGTGCGCGGCTGCGCAAGGTGTTGGTTCTTCTGAAGCGCGAAATCGAAATTTCAAAACTTCAGGTTAAGATCAGTGCAGATGTTGAAAAGAAGATGACAAGCAGTCAACGGGAGTTTTTCCTGCGCGAACAACTTAAGGCCATCAAGAAGGAACTGGGAATTGAAAAGGGTGGTAAAGAGACGGAAGTTGAACGTTTTGAAAAGCGAATCGAAGCCCTGACACTTCCGGAAGAGGCAAAGGCGTGTATCACTGAGGAGCTGGAAAAGCTTAAAATGATCGAGCCGAGTTCACCCGAATTTAATGTCACGCGAAGCTATCTGGATTGGTTGACTGTTCTGCCTTGGGGAATCTTTTCTGAAGATAGCTATGATATTTCCCAGTCTGAAACGATCCTAAACCAAGACCATTATGGCCTTCAGGATGTCAAAGAACGCATCCTGGAATTTTTGGCGGTCGGCATTTTGAAAGGGAATGTTTCGGGATCCATTATCTGCTTCGTGGGGCCTCCTGGCGTAGGCAAAACCTCTCTCGGGCGTTCTATTGCGCGCAGCATCAATCGCAAGTTCTATCGGTTCTCGCTGGGAGGAATGCGAGACGAAGCGGAAATTAAGGGTCATCGGCGAACCTATATCGGCGCCATGCCCGGAAAATTCATTCAGGCGATGAAAACCTGTGGAACGGCCAATCCGGTCATCATGCTTGACGAAATTGATAAGGTGGGTGCTAGCTATCGTGGGGATCCTGCTTCGGCCCTGCTGGAGGTACTCGATCGTGAGCAGAATAGCGAGTTTCTGGATCACTATCTGGATGTTCGATTTGATCTTTCAAATGTCTTTTTCATCTGTACGGCCAATCAACTCGATACCATTCCGAAGGCACTACTGGACCGTATGGAGGTGATCAAGCTTTCGGGATACATCCTTCAAGAGAAGCTGGAAATTGCCAAGCGTTATCTCATCCCCAAGCAGTTAAAAAGTCATGGTCTCAAACGGAGTCAGGTAACGATTACGGTAAGGGCCCTACGTGAAATTATCGACGGTTACGCCCGCGAGCCAGGGGTTCGAGGCGTTGAAAATCATATCAAAAAGATCATGCGCAAAGTCGCTAAGCGCATCGTGGCAGGTGATCTCAAAAAAGTGAAAGTTGATGTTGCCGATGTTGTCGACTACATCGGCCAGCGCCTCTTTATGGATGAGAACTACTACACAATCCCTCGCCCCGGCGTTGTGATGGGGTTGGCATGGACCAGTATGGGAGGCGATACGCTCTATATTGAGGCAGCCAAAGTGCATACGGGAAAGAGTAGTTTCAAACAGACCGGACAGCTTGGTGACGTCATGGTGGAATCATCGGAGATTGCTTATACCTACGTGAGGTCTTTCCTCGATCAGGATGAAATGAAGCGCGCCTTCTTTGATACGCATTTCATTCATTTGCACGTTCCAGCAGGCGCAACTCCGAAGGATGGCCCGTCTGCTGGCATCACCATGGCTGTTGCCCTCTACTCTCTAGTTTGCAACAAACCCGTTAAGCGCCACCTTGCGATGACGGGCGAATTAAGCCTTACGGGTCTTGTCATGCCCATTGGTGGCCTAAAAGAGAAGGCCATTGCGGCCAAACGGGCCAAGGTGAAACACCTTATCTTCCCCGCCGAGAACAAAAAGGATTTCGACGAAATCCCTGATCATATCAAAAAGGGACTCAAGCCCTATTTTGTCCATACGTTCAAAGAAGTAGTCGATATCTGTTTCGGAAAGCAGACTTGATCATGGCAGACTATAACAACATCGTTCTTGTCGGTTTCATGGGCACTGGAAAGACATGTATTGGACAATCCCTTGCCAAGCGGCTGGGATTGGCTTTCGTAGACATGGATGATGTTATTGTGGAGCGTGCAGAGAAGCCTATTCCTGATATCTTCGCCGATGAGGGCGAGAAGCACTTTCGTAAGCTTGAGCGACAAGTGGTGATGGACTTTTCAATAACGATGGGCCATGTCATCGCGACAGGAGGAGGGGTGGTTCTCAATCCGGATAACATCCATGACTTTGAACGAGAAGGCCTCGTGATATGCCTTTCCGCCACCCCCGAAGTTGTTCTTGCCCGGGTTGAGCATGACACCAACCGACCGCTGCTCTATGCCGACGACAAAATGGAAAAAATCCGATCCTTGCTCGAATCCAGGCAATCGCTCTACGATGCCATTCCAAATCAAATTGACACCTCGGATCTGACGGTAGATGAGGTTACTGATCGTATCATCGGGCTCTATAACTTTGCCTCTACAGGGAATCCCCATGTCCCTGCAAATTAAAATCGGACTCTGCCACATATACACCTGCAGTGCCCGCTACCGCGATTTCTGCGTTTCAATTCTGAAAAAATAGCATTCTTTGGTGCATTTTCACTTGCAAGCGCTGAGCGTTTATCCTAAGGTTTATTTTTGCTGATTGTGTTCTTGTGCAAATTTGAATTAAAATTTTAAGCATCTTGGACTCCCAAAATGAAAAATTCTCTCTCCTTTCTTTTTCATTACGGCCTTCGCCAATGATGTGAAGAAAAAATGGTGCGTCAAAAAGGAAAAATAGACAATGAAGATCACAAATTCTTTCGAGCAACCAGGCCAATGGTTCAAGGCCAATCTGCACACACACACAACCAATTCGGACGGCGATACGCCCCCGGCGGAACGGGTGGCCCAGTATCGCGAAGCGGGCTACAATGTCCTCGCCCTTTCCGACCATCGGACGGTGACAGAGATCGAGGAACTCAACAGCAAAGATCTCCTGCTCATCCGTTCCTTCGAGGGACATCCTCCCTGTTTGACCGGACCGATCTACCACTTGCTTTGCCTCAATGTCCCCAAGGGCTTCGAATATGAGGAAATGCCGGCGAACGATATGATTGCGAAGGTTAATGCGGTGGGAGGCGCCGTCTTTGTCGCCCATCCCTACTGGTGCGGACGAACCGTTGCCCAGATTCTCGCGCTCGAAGGCATTGTCGGCCTTGAAGTCTTTAACTCTACTTGCGGCAAAATTGGAAAGGCGGACAGTTCCGTCCACTGGGATTATGTTCTCGCTGCTGGGCGGACTTTGCCCGCGATCGCCGTGGATGATGTCCATTGCGAACGTGACCGATTCCTCGGCTGGACAATGATCAAGGCGGAAGAATTAACCACGGAAGCTATCATGCAGGCCGTGCGCACCGGGAGCTACTACGCGACCAGCGGCCCCGAGATCAAAGATTGCCGAATGAACGAGGGTGTGGTCACCCTCGAATGCTCACCGGCCCGTGAAATTCATTTCCATTGTCGCAACAGCTCCGGGCGGAGCTTCTATGCCGACGATGGTGAACTTTTTACAAAAGTTGAATTCCAGCCATCCGCCACCGCCACCTACGTCCGCGCCACCGTAGTGGATGAGCGCGGACATCGCGCCTGGACCAATCCAATCGTCTTCTAGAAAGAACAAAGGGAATTAAACTTTCGACGATGGGTATAGGCGCTTCTGATGCAACGACACCAGACAACAATAATGTACTCACAGATTATTCAGAAGAGACATGATTTGTAGGGTTGGCCGTCTCAGCCAAAAGAAATAGACGTAGAATGACTCCCCTTGCACAACTCATCACCGATGAAGCCTTTGCTGCCGGATTTGCTGCTGTTGGCTTTGCAAAGGCTTCCCTTGCAGAAAGCATTGCCGTCTATGAGCAATGGTTGGCAGAGGGGATGGCTGGCGATATGGCCTATCTCCAACGCCACGCTGAACTTAAGAAGGATCCTGCCAATGTTGCTCCAGGCGTGAAATCCATTATCGCCGTTGCGGCTCGCTATCCAACGAACCCCTCTCCTGAGAGTGGGTTTTCTGCCTATGCGCGCGGCTTGGATTATCATGATGTGATTCGCAGCAAACTGCGTACGCTGGCGGCGACTCTTAACGAACACCATCCGCTTCAGGTGCAGAGAATTTGTGTGGACTCCGCCCCTTTGTTAGAGCGCGAGTGGGCCATTCGTGCCGGGCTGGGCTGGCAGGGAAAGCAGGGGCAGTTGGTAAATGCCTCGGCGGGCTGTTGTTTGGTGCTGGGGTTTCTGCTTGTTGATCTTGAGCTGCCAGCATCAGATCCTGTTGCAGAGTGTTGTGGCGATTGCCGTTGCTGTCTTGATGCGTGCCCGACGGGTGCGGCGCTTGGTGCTGGTCGCGTCGATGCGAGACGCTGTTTGTCATATCTTACAATCGAGCACAAAGGAGCTATTCCGAATGAGTTTCAGTCGGCAATGTCTGGAACTCTGTTTGGTTGTGACCGCTGCACGGCGGTGTGTCCCTGGAATCGCCGTGGAACGGCACTCGTGATGCCGGAGCTCGACGCGCAGCAGTCGACACCTTCAGCCAATGCGTGTCTTGCCATGACCGAAGCGGAGTTTACGGAGCGCTTCAAAGGAACTGCGGTCTATCGTATAGGATTAGAGCGGCTCAAACGGAATGCATCCCTCGCGTAATTGAATTAGCGACCAAGCCGTTTAAGGCGCGTGGGGCTCCTTTTTAAACGCAGTGAATCAGCGGGTTTGTTTACTGTGGATGATGTTGCCAGCTTGCGCAGCCCCCCTGTTGTCACGCCTTGATAGAGTACTGTGTTGTCGTGACTCAGAACCGTAACAATATACCCATAAAATTTATCACCGGAGGTTTTGGAAAAGTCTCGACGTGCGCCAGAAAGTGTACGCGATACAGACTCAATCGCTACCGGTGGTAGATCTACATAAATGGGCTGCGCATCAAGAACGGATAGGGTGATGTGCTTTGTTGTAACTTGTCGAGGGTCACCGGATCCGCCGGCTGGTTTTGCAAAGTACTGTACCGAAAGCTTTATATTGTGCTCTTCTTTTCCCAACTTTAGCATCTTAAGTTCTGCTCGGGCATATCGAATGTCCGATTCTGCTTTTCCGGCAACTGTGCCAGCAAAACGATCCTGCTCAAATGAGTCTTTTTCTGTAACCGTTCACGGGATCCAGTTCGACCTATGAACAAGCTCAGATTGTTCGAGGGCTGAGCGTTCGGACAACGAGAGCGGGCGACGAGAGCGGTGGACGAGTGGGGCCATCGCTACTCGTTATCC
>Ga0307929_1000671_pt1 | contig 31761 bp, 20 predicted proteins | sample AceLakmetage1330_FD_203160 | JGI IMG/M metagenome (GOLD analysis project Ga0307929, IMG submission 203160) | Saline water microbial communities from Ace Lake, Antarctica - #1330 | ecosystem: Environmental > Aquatic > Non-marine Saline and Alkaline > Saline | place: Antarctica: Ace Lake...
GTAGCCCATATCGTGGATGGGCCCACAGGTCCCGCAAGAGAAATTAAACCCGGACTGGTCTCCCTGGCCCAAAAGAGCGGGGTTCCCATCGGTCCAGCCTATATCATATACCAGAACTGCTGGACCCTGAACAGTTGGGACAGGTTCATGGTTCCCAAACCTTTCAGTAAGGTACTCCTGAAAATTGGCGAACTCATTCCCGTGCCTTCCGAACTCACAAAGGAAGAATTTGAGAAAATCCGACTCTTCATTGAGAGAACCATGATCAGGGAATACGACGCTCTGAAGGATTACTGGGAAAGCCCGTCAAACCGATGAAAGCATCCCAATCAGGTGGCTTGCCTGGCCTTTCGTAAGTTCCTTCGGCACATCCAGTTTCTTCGCCCGGAGGAGATAAACCTGTTTATCCGTTGCAGGTTGCTTCCTCCATGCGATATTTCGCATTACCAACCCAACGGAATCCGCTGCATTTTTCCTCACATATCTTTCCGCTTCGATAATGGCCGCTTCAAGATCCAGTCTGCGCATGAGCTCTGTTTCCTTTCCACCCCCACTGAGCAAAATTTCCCAATCCCCTAAGATGGTCGGCCCCACAACGATCGCTTTGCCGCCTGCCAGACCCAGACGATAAGAGCCTTTGCCGGTTGCCACCCAGGCAAACCGGGAAAAGCCCAAGACCTCAGGAGGTGTCTTCAGATCAAAAAGATTGATTCTTTTACAGCGATATCTCAGATCGGTTACGGAGAAAGCCTCACTGACCCGCACCCATGGACGGTGAACCTCGGCCCACTTCAACGCATCCTGCACTTTATCTACCGTATTTCCTTCCAGATCAAATTCTTGAGACAACCCGAAAAGCCCGGGAAGGGTATTGATGCTTTGATCTCGGGTCACATCCACAATGTCCACTACGGTCACATTTTCTTTTCCCGGATGGAGCCGCGTCCCCCTTCCAATCATCTGGGTATAGAGAAGGGACGATTTTGTCGGGCGGGCGAGAATGATTCCTTCCACCGACGGCTCGTCATACCCTTCTGTGAGGACCATACAATTGGTAACTACATGGATCGTCCCATCTCGAAAGTCGGACAGGACCTTTTCTCTTTGCATACGATCCATATCTCCAGTGACTGCAGCGGCCGATATCCCTTCTAAACGAAATGCTTCTGCCAGGGAATGGGCGTGTGCCACGTCCACACAGAAGCAGAGCGTCCGCCTGTTTTTCAGGAGTGTTCGGAACACATTGACCACAAGTCGATTCCGCTGCTCCACATTAACGGCAAGGGATAGTTGAGAAACAACAAAATCCCCCATCCGCACCTTGACCCTTGAAAGATCAACGTCTGTCTCCACACGATATCCCGCCACGGGAGCCAGGTATCTCTCTCCAATCATTTCGGGAAGTGAGCGGGAGTAAACAATTTCCTCAAAAACCGCATCAAGGCCTTCCCCGTCCCCACGTTTCGGGGTCGCGGTAAATCCGACCATGAGTTTGGGTGTGTCCGGATCGAAAAGACCGAAATATTCGAGAATCCTTCGGTAGGTTTTTGCCGTGGCGTGGTGGGCTTCATCCACCACGATCAGGAAGAAGCGATCGGGATCAAGACGGGAGAGTCGCTTTGAATCCTTGCGTCCCAGGGTGGGAACACTGGCCACCACCACATGGCTTTCGGGATCCGCAATCCTGCCGGCCTGCTCCACCTCTACGTGCAGTTGGGGGTTTGTCCGTTGGATTTTATCCAAAGCCTGATCAAGAAGTTCACTCCGGTGAGCCAGAACCAGCATCTGGTTTTTCATCTGAAAATAGGCGGGAAATGCAGAAAAAATAACTGTTTTCCCAGATCCGGTAGGAAGGCAGACGAGCTGCCGGCGGATCCCTGAAAGATATCGGCTTTTGATGGTTTGCAGACATTCCTGCTGGTAATCGCGGAGTTGAAATCTGCTATTTCCAGTTTCCATACTATTCAAGCTTCATGCTCTCTCGCGGAAGCACTGTTTTTTGAAGCTTACTTTCATATTACAAGTAGTTATCTTGATCTATTTGCATGTCGCCACTTTTTGGCCCACTGAAATTTCTCACGTGCTACAGATCGTCAAGCACCTTTCGAACGACGGTGCCCAGCGTTCGAATATCCAGCGGTTTGGAAACAAAGGCCCGAACACCCATCTTTAATGCCCTTTCCTCTGATATGCTGTGACTGTACCCAGTGCAGAGAATAACCGGGATATGCGGCCGGATACGCATGAGCTCCCTCGCCAGTTGATCCCCCGTCAGATTGGGCATAGTCATATCGGTGATGACCAGGTCAAAGTCGTCGGGGGCCTCCCTAAAAAGCCTTAGAGCCTCCCTGCTATTGGTTTTAGTGGTTACCAGGTATCCCAATCTCTCTAACAACTGTCTGGCAAGTTCCACCAACAGGGGCATGTCGTCAACAAACAGGATACGTTGATTCCCGGTGGGTATTTCAAAAGATTCAATCTCCGTTGCCACCGTCGCATTTTTAATGATCGGCAGGTAAACCAAAAAGACGGCACCCTTACCGGGTTCGTTTTTAACGCTGATAGCCCCGTGGTGATTCTTGATAATGCCCTGCACCACGGCAAGCCCCAACCCTGTTCCGCGATCCTGTTGCTTGGTAGTGAAATAGGGATCAAAAATCCGGTCAAGGACCTCTGGAGAAATTCCCGGCCCAGTGTCTCGCGTGGTCAACAAGGCATAAGTTCCAGGTTCAAGTTCCAGGCCGAAATCTTCGCCATTTCCATGGACTTCCACCATCTCAACACTGACTTTCAAAAGCCCCCCTTTTTCCTCCATGGCGTGGGCTGCGTTGGTACAGAGATTCATGACAATCTGGTGAATCTGGGTGGGGTCGGCTTTCACCATACCGGAATTCTCCTGAATGTCATTTTGAATTTCCACGGTGCTGGGGATGGAGGAACGAAGCAATTTTAGCGCCTCTTTCACGATGGGACCCAGATACACAGCGGTTTTTTCCTGTTCTTTCTGGCGGCTGAAAGTGAGAATCTGTCTAACCAGATCCTTGGCCCTGTGTCCGGCATCAAGGACTGCTTTGATATTTTTCCACGTTTCCGTACCTTCCTGAAGGCCCATGCAGGCCAGTTCCGAATAGCCGATAATAGGGGAAAGAATGTTGTTGAAATCGTGTGCAATTCCTCCAGCCAAGGTTCCAATGGCCTCCATTTTCTGGCTCTGCCTGAGATCCGCCTCCAGTCGTTTTTGCCGGGTAATGTCTATAGCCACCGTCAGGATCGTTTTTTCGCCCTCATATTCGAAAGGCTTAGCATGAAAATCAAAAATTTTCATCTCCCCCGTTTTGGCAAGGAAATTCAGTTCATATCGCTCGGGGACTTTTTCTCCTTGCAACCGTTTTGAAGACCATTCTATCACTAAATCCCGCATTTCAGGATCAACCAGGGATATGGGATCTAGAAACGGAGACTCTTCCAGGCTGTACCCCATGGAATCCGTCCACGCCCTGTTGACGAACAGATACCGGTAACACCCCTTTTCTTTATTCACAATGGCGATGGATGCAGGAATCAGTTCGAAAAGGGTTCTGAATTTCTCTTCGCTTTTCTTCATGGCTTCCTCTGTCCGCTTCCGTTCGGTAATATCCACACAGCCGGTGATGAGGCAAGCTTCCCCTTCCAATTGAAAAACCTCGGCGGACCAGAGAAAGACCATGGGTTCACCGTCCTTGCTCATGAAATTTATCTCCTGATTTTGAAATCCGCCCTGTTCCCTTGACAGTTTCGCGAGGCGTGTCCGCTGCTCGGGATATTCCCACAATCCGGTTTCCGTGGAAGCTCGTCCCAGAACTTCTTCACGCCCATAACCGGTCATCCGCGTGAAGGCATCATTTACCTCAATAAAGCGACCATCCTCAAGGCTTGATATGGTAGTATAGATGGGATTTGCGTGAAACAGCTTGGCAAATTTTTCTTCACTTTCCCGAAGGGCGTCCTCCGTTTTTTTTCGCTCGGAAATGTCGGTGATTATGGAGATCAGGCATTCCTCTCCATCCATATGAATCTTTCTTGCCGACATTATAGTATTAACGACTTGTCCATTCCTGTTGCGGAAATCTATCTCAAGAGCGTTCAATTCTCCTTTTTGTGCCACAACACTAAGTATGGTTTCTCGGTCCCACATTTCGCCATAGATACCCAATTTCAAGGGGGTACTTTTCAACGCCTCTTCCCGCGTGTACCCGCTCATCCTGGTAAACGCTTCATTGACTTCAAGATATCGGCCGGTTTCCAGAGAGGTGAGCACAATGGCATCGGGCGCGGCTTCCAAAATCTGACGACGTCTTTCTTCGCTCATATCCAGCGCCTTTTCGGCTCGCTTTTTGAGCTGATTCTTGGCCATTACCAGGTTTTTCAGCACCTGATTAAAGGCACGAACCAGTTTTCTGAATTCCGAATAATGAATTTCGTCTTCACTCAGGAAAAGACTTGACGGCTTGTCTGCGATTCTCGATGCCTGATCGGCCAGAGCAGCCAGCGGTTCGCTCATCTTTCGACCGATCAGAAAGGCGGCCGCAAGCGTCAGCACAAAAGCCACAGTACAGAGAAGGACCATGGTCAAGACCAGTCTTTTCTTGGCTTTTTCCAGAGGGATTGCAGAAACGGCGTAGATGAGGTTTGGAAAATCGGCAATGGGTAGCAGGATTTCGTGCGGCAAGTTGTCTGATAGAAGGATTTTCATCCGTCCAAAGGTCAAATCGACCGTGGTACTTAAAGAAGGGACCGTTTCACCATTTCCAATGTCGACCAATCCGCCGTTTTTCTGCGTGAGCAATCGGCCTTTATGCGTTCCGAGAAAACGAATAGAAAGAGCTCTGTCGCCAGCCATGTTGTAAAGGACATAGGCGGTTCCCAAGCGGTCGTTTTTCCGCCATACGGGCCGGACAAACAGGGTCAGATATTCGCCGGATGTATTACCATCAAATCGTTCAACCTTTACGCCTTTCGCGTCTGAAAATGCCAGCAGGCGGTTGCGGAGCCCCTTGAGGTTCTCCGGCAAAGGCGGGATGAATTCCGAATCTTCAGAGGCTTGTACACAGGAGAAGATTCCTTCGGAATAGGGGAATTGCTGTTTGAGGAGTTCCTCCAACTGGCTTTTTACGCCTAGCATGAGGCTTACTCGCACCGTATTGTTGAGGCTGATATCTACAAGCTGGCGTTCCAGTCTATCCATCCGTTCCTTCAGAGCAAACTCGATTTCGGACTGTTTTTGCGCAACTTCATGATAGAATTCATGAGTCACACTCCGACTCAAAATCCCGTAAAGGACCCCCAGAACCAAGGTGAGAGATACGGTCTGAAACAGGATGAGACACCAGGCGATAAACCTGGAAAGCTTTTTTTCTGAAACCTTTTGACCCATATCAATGCTGATCCTTTTTGCTAATCACTTCGTCGGCAGCCATAATGATGTCTATGGGCAATTCGATTCCCAGTTGTTTCGCCCTGTTCAAATTGAACGTCAAGGCATATTTTTTTGCATCCTCAATGGGAATGTCCCCGGGTGATTCCCCATGGAGTGCACGTACGACCATCTGCCCCGCCTGAATGCCCATGGCATGAAAATCCACGGCGGCGCCACCAAAAAGCCCCAAACGGGCAAAGGCAAAATTGATAGAGATCTCGGGTTTTGTGGAGTGTTTCACCGTCCACGCAAAGATGTCTGGCACCGTATAGGTTCGCCCCTCGCTGTTCTTCAACAACAGGGCCGCAGGATAAATAGCCCCCACCTCGACATCGGCATTGGCTCTCAAAATCGCTTCCTGATAGTCCTCCCAGCTCGTAACCACCTTAATGTCCCAGGCACAGGGACTGGATACGTTTTTCATTTCAAGTTTGATCTGTTTCATGACGGCCCGCCCGGTTGGCGAAAGATCAACGAAAAATCTAACCTTTTTTAATTCGGGAAAGAGTTTAAAATGCACATCCAGGGCATCGGCAATGTGTAGTTTTTCATAAACCCCGGTGATATTATGCCCGGGATGCGAACGGCTATCCATGAAGTTTCGAATTTCATTGTAATCTTCCGGTTGAGCGTTCATACCACAAAAGACCACGGGAAGTGTCCTGTTTTCGAGATTCATGGCTACCGTTCGAAAGGCATTGTCGTCGAGTACCACCAGAACATCCGGGTGAAAAGACTGTATTCTTTTCAAAGCCTCTACCGCCTGTTCCTTCATACGTTCCGGGGTGTTGTTTTTCCGTTTGGTGTCCATGAAATATGTTTCGATGGACAGGTTTTCATTTTCTCTGAATCCTGCCCTTTTTAAGGCCTGAATAACCCCGTCATGCTGGGGCTGACCACAGACATGATTGGCCTCATAACTGTGTAAAATGAAAACCCGCCGGGCGGAATTCTCCGACGCAAGGGCATAAGGATGCGCGACGAAAAGCAACAGTAAAGTAAAATGAAAAATAGAAATTCGAAATATTTCCGCCCACTGTCTCATGATATTCTCCCTGTTGTAATTCTCGGTATTTATCGTTCTGCTGGCTTCACCGGACAATAAAACCACTGCCCCTATTGACGAGAAATCGTCACCCCGACCTAAGAACTTTTTTGATTTCAGCCATCATTTTTTTTTCTTCTATGGGCTTTGCCAGGTAACCATCGGCCCCCGCCTTTAATATTCGGCTACGGTTATCCTCGGTATCATAGCCGGTAATGGCCAAAACGGTGATATGGGCGGTGTCCGGATCATTCTTAATCTGTTTGCATATCTCAAATCCGTTCATCCCCGGTATGAACAAATCGAGAAGGATTAATCCCGGCTTGAATGACATGACCTTGATTCCTGTCTGAAAACCGTCGTGAGCCGTTTCACTGACATATCCGTGCAGGCCAAGGATTCTTGTTATCAAGGCTCGAACCCCAGGGTCGTCATCAGCAATCAGAATTCGATTCACCTCAGGCGCGTAAGTTCCAAAGGGATACATGCCTTTGCCGCGCATAAAACGCTCAAGGTCCCGCCTGTGGATTCTGTATTGACCACCAGGAGTTTGTGACGCCTTTAATTCCCCTGATTTCACATATTTCCATAATGTTACCCTGTTGAGATTGCAAATTTCGGCCGCCTTGGGAATACTCAAAATCCTCGTATTCATATTTCGCCCCACCGACAACAACTTTTTTAACGGAAATAACATACACATCAAAATAAACATAATAAACATAATAAACATATGGGAGGCAGAGCAACCTGTCAACAAAAAAACTCTTTTTCACCCATTCCAGTAATGTGGCGAAAACCTGCCTCTAATTTACTCTTGCTTACACTTCTCGCTTTCGTTTTATCCATACCGGGGTCAACCTTTATTGCCGCAGCCTATCAATTCGGCCCGCAAGAGATACAGATCTACATTGAAAAGCCATGGAAATGGGAACCTGGCGAGACCGGTTCGGGAGGTACTGGACAACGCTTGTAAAGAAACCTCATACAGCAGAACCGTAACCAAATAAGGCGAGAAGCCAACGGACAGGTACACCTTTGGCCGGAAAAAAGGTCAGTTTAATCGAGGAGGAAACTTAACCATTTTCACTTGGAGCATGTAACCGGGAAAAGAGAACCGCAGAATATCGAACAAGGAACCGCAGAATATTGAAGGGTGGAAGCGCTTCGCTCTGATTTTTTCAGAATTAAAAAGATCGATAGAATACCTTCCTTCGACATCGGAGTCTTCGCTTACCTGGAGTCTTCGCTTACCTGGAGTCTTCGCTTACCTGGATATTCCTTGTTCGATATCGGAGTCTCCGCTTTCCTGGATATTCGATTTTCATGAAGAACAACGATCAACCAGCAACGAGCAACCAGTAACCAGATGAAGTTTCACACGAGCGCCGCCTCTGACCGGAAAAGAAGTCAGTCTGATCGAGAAAGAAACTTGCGAACAATTCTTTACCGCCCGCTTGTCCCGCTAGCGGGGCTTCGCTCAAGACGCCCCAGGGAAATCCGCTCTGCTCGTGACTTCGTCAATTTCACGGGGTAAACAAAGAACGCTAAGATTTTGTTTTTTACCGAATCGGAACGGACGATTCGATAAAGCAATCAGCCCTTCGGGCATTTCGGAGAATGTTTACGTTTCACAAAAAAAATAATGGCTGTTTTTTCGAATCGTCCGTTCCGATTCGAAAAAGGCTTTGCGGCCGCAGTTTATCCCGTTAAATTCCGAAGGACAGCTTATCATATTCAAACGGGGCGACTTGCGGTTCATAAACCAATAACCAGATGTTTCACACGAGCGCCGCCTTCCCGCTTAAAAGCGGGAGCTGATCGAGAAAGAAACTATGCATTCCCACGCCGGAGCATGGGAACGAGGAAAAACATTTTAAAAGGCAACAATCGAGGTAAGCGAAGACTCCGATGACGAACAATCGAACAATCGAACAAAAGACTCCCTGACGGCAAGGAAGTGCCGGTCAATCTTCTTGCCATTTCGTTCGAATGTTCGTCAATCGATTGCTCGTCATTCGAGTATTTATGTTAATTTCATGGCATCGGAGTCTTCGCTTACCTGACCTGCAACCAGTAACCAGCAACGAGTGTAGTTTCATATGAGGTTTTTGAGAGTATCGCGGTAGTGCGGGACTGCCTACTGCCTACTACTTACTGCACTTTCCGGCCTCTTGATTCCGAGCAGATCCCGGCAATTTCAAGGAAATCCTCCACCTTCAGGCTTCCCGAACCGATGCCCATTCCATCCACGTCTTTCACCTGGAGCAAATCCCCCACATTGTTTCCTTTCACACTGCCGCCATAGATAATGCGAACCATATCGGCAATGTCTGGAGAAAACATTCGACCCAGCAAATCCCGAACAAGATGGTGGGCCTCCTCCACCTGGTCTATGGTTGCGATTTTCCCGGTTCCCACAGCCCAGATTGGTTCATAGAGAACGACTGTCCTGCATATTTCCTGTTCAGACACTTTGGCAAAACAGGTAATCAACTGCCTTTCAATCTGATTATGGGTCAGTCCGCTTTCTCTCTGAAAACTGTTCTCCCCAATACATACGATGGGAGAGACCCCATTATCTAACAGGCTGCGCGTTTTACCATTTACCAGCTCGTCACCTTCTCTAAAATATTGCCGGCGTTCTGAATGACCAACCATGCAATAACGCCCCCCCGCATCAGAAATCATGGGAGCGGATATCTCCCCGGTAAAGGCTCCCTCTTCTTTCTGGTGAACGTTCTGTGCGCCAATGGAAATCAGGGGAAAGGTCTTCGACGCCTCAACTGTCGCACGCAAATGGACAGATGGAACACAGACGATTAACTCAACGGCTTCCAAAAAACCCAAAGATGCCCTTCCAAGAGCTTCAATCCATTCCAGAGATTCCCTATGGTTTTTATACATTTTCCAGTTACTTAAAGCGATATATCCCGGGCTTTGGTTCTGCATCATACTCCAAGCGCCTCCTCGAATCCTTCTTTCACGGCATCCGTGATCTTTCGAGGGGATTTTGCATCTCCAATGGGTATAACCTTGATTGCATCCCCCATATTGCTGTCTGAAAACAGGTTGACAGAGGCTGCACCCACTGCCATCACTACGGTATCCGCCGGAATCGATTCTTCGCCATTGGCGGTTTCCACAAGAACCGAGTCCCTATTGATCTCCAAAAGTTTGACGCTGGGCCGCATATTCACGCGCAGCAGTTTGAGTGTCTTTATGAGCGACCACCGGGACGTCTTGCCGGCGTTGTTTGCAAGGCGGGGCGCCAGGTCAATGATCGTAACATTTCGTCCTGCACCGTGAAGGAGGGATGCAGCAGCATCAGGAGACTCAGCCCCATGAAACTGCAGAAAGGTAAAGGTCTCGGCATCAGGCACTCCCATAGAGGCAATGAACAGGGCTGTTTCACATCCTGTTGCGTTTCCGCCCACCACGACGACATTCTCCCCAAACTCCCAGAATTTTTCCGCGAGCACATCCCAGGCATCCACTACATGGGCGCTCTCCACCCCCGGAACCTCAACGGATGTGGGTCTTGCTCCTGAGGCGACGGCCAGAATATCCGGTCCCATTTCCTTTACCAGAGCGGGTGTCAATTCCGTATTCAATTTCACATCCACCCCATTAAGACGCATCCTTGATTCCATGCTGCTGACGATCTTTGCAAACTCTTCTTTTCCGGGAGGAGCGGCAGCCAGCAGAACCTGCCCACCGAGGCGTTTTTCTTTTTCATACAACGTAACCGTATGACCCCTTTGCGCAGCCGTAAGGGCAAACTCCATACCGGCAGGACCACCACCCGCAACCATGATTTTTTTTGCAGCTTCTGTTTTTTCCACCAGAAATACATTTTCATTTCCCGCCCTGGGATTCAGGACACAAGACACTGGAGTGCCGGAAAAGATAGAATCGAAGCAAGCCTGGTTACAGGCAATGCACGGAACAATTTCATCGAGCCTCCCTTCCTGTACTTTTAGCGGAAGTTCAGGGTCCGCAATAAGAGGTCTTCCCCAGCAGATCATGTCGCAGGCGCCCGAACGGAGCGCTTTTTCAGCCACGCGGGGGTCTCCCAACCGGTTTGATGCAAAGACCGGTATGCCCACCTGGTTGCGAATACCCCTTGAAAGGTAGAGAAAGCCACCGGCGGGGACATTGGAAGTAAGTTGGGGAACCTTTGTTTCGTGCCACCCCCCGGTCACATTCACCGCATCTATACCTGCCCTCTCCGCCTCGGCGGCAAACAGGGCGGACATCCGGTTTGTATTTCCCCCTTCCATAAAATCGTGTCCGGCAATTCTTATCCCCAAAGGAACCTGGTCACCAACTGCTTCGCGCACCTTGCTGACAACTTCTATCCCGAAACGCATCCTGTTCTCTTGAGACCCACCGTATTCATCCGTTCGCCTATTGGTCAGAGGAGACAAAAATTGACTGATCAGATATCCCGTACACGCCAGGATTTCAATGAAGTCAAACCCGGCCTCCTTTGCCCTCAAAGCAGCCAAAACGTAGGCTTCCTGAACCCTTTCAATATCTTCTCGGGTCATCTCTCTTGGAGTTTCATGTGTAAGCGCGCTTGCTATAGCCGATGGCGCAATAGGGGTTTCACCAGTCAGGAACGAGAAAGTATAGCGCCCCATATGGAGAAGCTGGACCGCCACCTTCACATCTGTTTCGCTGTGAACTTCGCTGATAAAATCCTTTAGTGGTTCGACAAAGCCGTCATCATGAAGACCCGACATGAAAGGGGCGCTTCCCACCCTGTCAATAGACACGGGACCAATGGTCATAAGACCCACCCCTCCCCTGGCCCGCTCCCGGTAAAAAGCCCGATAGCGGTCGTTAAAAGAGAAATCGGTACTATAGGCCAGTCCCATGGATGGCATGACAATCCTGTTCTTGATGGTCAATCCATTGATAGTGATCGGCTCAAAAAGTTTTTTGAACTCCATCTCGACCCCCTTTTTACTGTGCCATATCTCATGAAACCCTGCCACAAAAACCAAAAAATCTTTGCGCCTTTGCGTCTTTGCGCGAGACCATTTGTTTATGGCTGGGCGTGTTTACAGTCCCATGAACTTGGCCGCGATCCCTTTCATGATTTCACTGGTGCCCGCAAAAATGGACATGACCCGCGTGTCTCTCCAGGCCCTTGCGATGGGGTACTCTTCACAATAACCGTACCCCCCGTGAAGTTGCACGCATCCATCGGCCACTCTCATGGCCATTTCCGCAATCCAATATTTACCCATGGAGACCTCAACAACAATGCTTTTTCCCTCCATATGGTCCATGACCATTTTATCAAGGTAGGTTCGGCCAAGTCTGATTTCCGTAGCCATCTCCACAATTTTGAACTGGCTGTTCTGGAATTTTGAAATGGGTCTACCGAAAGCCGTTCTCTCTTTGCAATAGGCAATGGTCATCTCCAGCATTCGCTCAGCCGCCGTCTGGGCCATGGAGCAACACATGAGCCTTTCCTGCTGGAGTTTCTGCATGAGCATGATAAACCCGCCCCCTTTTTGACCGAGACGATTGCTCTTCGGGACCCTGCAATCGCTGAAAAACTGCTCCGCCGTGTCCTGGGAGTGCCACCCTATTTTTTTAATCTTTTTCCCCTTTTCGAACCCCGGAGTACCAGCCTCTACGAGGTAAAGATCGATAGCCTGATGCGGATCTTCCACCCCCGGATCTTTCGTTGCCAGGACCAGGAGATCACAGTTAATACCATTGCTGATAAAGGTCTTCTGGCCGTTGATCACTACATCATCGCCGTCTTCTACCGCTGTCGTACGAATAGCCGCCAGATCGCTCCCCGTATTGGGCTCCGTCATGGCCACGGCCGTGATGATGTCCCCCGAAACACAGCCGGGGAGGTATTTTTGCTTCAGTTCCTCCGACCCGAAAGAAGAGATATAGGGAACGACGATATCGCTGTGCAGGGGAGTGGCCAGGCCATTACAGCCGGTCTTCACCAATTCTTCCGTAAGGATAATGGAATAAAGGAAATCTGCCCCCACTCCACCATATTCTTCGGGGATATCCATACACAGAAAACCCTGCTCTCCCATTTTTTTCCAGACGCTTTTCGGAACGATGCCCGCCTCTTCCCACTCTTCGACGTAAGGGGTTACTTCTTTTTCAAAAAACCTTCTGACAGCTTCTCTGAATATTCTGTGCTCTTCAGTGTATTGTATGATTTCCATATTTTCACCCCTCGTATCTTCCCACAATGGCAATGCTGCACACATTCATATAAGGCACCCCGCCCAGGTTGTGCGTCAATCCGAATCGGGGATCTTCGATCTGTCTTTCCCCTGCCCTACCGTGAAATTGGAGGTACATTTCATACAGCATGCGCAAACCTGACGCCCCGATTGGGTGGCCGAAGCATTTCAACCCACCATCCACCTGGCAGGGCACACCCCCACCCTTCAGGTCATAGAACCCATCCATGGAATCTTTTACAGCTTCTCCGCGTTCAGATATATGCAGGTCCTCATAGGTCACCAGTTCAGTAATGGAAAAGCAGTCATGGACTTCCATCATGCTGATTTCCTCCCTCGGGTTCGTTATACCGGCCTCTTTATAAGCCTTTACACTACATTTGTCCGTGGTCATGAAGTGGTCCCCATCCCAGTCGTTATACCCCATTTCCTCCCCGCTGCTCAGGGCAAGCTGAAGCGATTTGACGGTGATGAAGTCTTTCTTTCCCATGGCTTTGGCCTTCTCTACCGTGGTGACAATGGCACAGGCCGAACCATCGCTGACGCCACAGCAATCAAACAACCCCAGAGGATGTGCGATAATGGGAGCTCCCATCACCTGGTCTTCGGTCACGATTTTCTTCAAATGGGCCTTGGGGTTCAAGACGCCATTGGCGTGGCTTTTCACGGACACGTGGGCCATGGCCCTTTTCACATCCTCGTCGGGGATACCGTATTTTGCTGCATAGGCACTGGCTAACTGCGCGAAAGCTCCGGGAGCCGTCACATTGGGCCACCACAACCAGCTGAGGGAACCCCAGTTGGATCCGGGATTCGGCAAACCGCCATATCCCGAATCTTTGAGTTTCTCAACTCCAAGAGCCAGGGCCACATCACAGGCACCCGAAGCCACGGCATATACTGCACCTCGAAACGCTTCCGTTCCGCTTGCGCAGAAATTCTCCACCCTTGTTGCAGGGATGAAAGGGAGCCTCAATGTGGTCGAAAGAGGCAGGGCACTCTTTCCCACGTTTACTTCTTCGATGCAGGTGCCCAGCCAGGCCGCCTCAATTTCATCCTTTTGAACCCCCGCATCCTCGAGACATTCGGAAAAGGCTTCCACCATAAGTTCTTCAGCGCCCATATCCCACAGTTCACCAAAACGGGTACAGCCCATGCCGATGATTGCTACCTTATCTTTGATTCCTGTAGCCATAATCATTTCTCCTTCACTTTTTCATCAGAACTTAAAAAGCTTTTCGATAAGTTGGGATTTCATGAGATCGCCTTCAATGCGAATTTTCCCCGATGTGAAAGCCGACATGGCATTGAGTTTGCCCGTTATCAGGTTCACGAAATTCTCATCCTCCATCTTGATGGTCGTCGTGGGGGTTCCGTGCGCCCCTTCGCCCACTGTACAGACCCCATCTTTAATAACGGCGTTCCATGTCCCTCCCTGGGGGCCTGAAATGTCAAACCCAAAGACCACATCCACCCCCGCCGATTTTTCGGCCTGGAAGGCTTCAGACAATCCTTTAAAGATTTTTTTCACCGTGAGTCCGGTGTCTCCCCCAGCTCCCGCGTCCTTTTTCTTTGGGCTGAAAGCATCGAGCATAGGACCAAAGGCACCCGTGGCATTGGGGAATTCCTGAAAGCCCTCAAGCTTGTTTATCGCTTCCCAGTTCTTGTGAATTTCTTCCAGGGTCGGCACGGATTTGCCATCCCCCACAACCGCACCCGGTCCAGTAACGATGGCGGCCCGATTAAAATATCCCATCCCCGCGTTAATCACCAAGCCGTTATCCTCACAGTCCTCGGAGCAGAGATAGAGAACCAGGGGCGCCACAAATTCCGGTTTCAGCTTTTTCATGAGGTCCGGCGGCAGAATGTCCTCAGTGAGTCTTGTTGCCGCAACAGGGGCCACTGTATTCACTTTGATATTGTGTTTGTCTCCCTCAAGCTTCAGGGTATTCATGAATCCGATGAGACCGATCTTTGCCGCCGAGTAGTTGGTCTGCCCGAAATTCCCATAGAGCCCTGCAGCGGATGTTGTGAACACAATGCGCCCGAAGCGGTTTTCGCGCATCTTCTCGAAGGCGGGGCGGGTAACATTATAGGCTCCTTTGAGATGTACATCCATCACCGCATCCCAGTTTTCCGGTTCCATCTTGACCAGGGTTTTGTCCCGCAGGATACCAGCATTGTTAATTACAATATCCAGTCTTCCAAAGGCCTCCAAAGCCGCATCCACAAGGGCCTGTCCTCCTTCGGACGTCGCCACTGAGTCGTAATTCGCCACGGCTTCTCCACCCAGCTCTTTAATCTCCGCTACCACATCATCAGCTGGACTCGTAGACCCTTCTCCGGCGCCGTCTCTGGCGCCTCCTAAGTCATTGACCACCACTTTAGCGCCACACCTGGCCAGATCAAGGGCATAAATACGGCCCAGGCCTGCGCCGGCGCCGGTCACAATAGCCACCTTCCCGTCAAACCGGATGCCTCCCTTTTCTTCGGCCTGAGGGGCGGTAACTGCAATGGGGACGGCCTTCCAGAAATAACCACTGAACCCTCTCTCCTTGTCCACAAACCTTCTTCTGAACGTAAGGCTCACCTGCTGACCAACCCGTACCTCACCCAGTTCACAGTCTGTAAAATCGGCCATGAAACGACCGCCGTTTTCAAACTGGATCATTCCATACACTGCGGGCGGGTCAATGGAAACCGACAAAAGATCCCCAGTGAAACTCTTGATAAAGGCCGGTTCGTCCGCAAAAGGATAATCTTCCTGGGTATGAACCAGGTTGCAGGCCGGGTTTACGCAGATATCCATCTTGGGAAACTGGGGCGTTCCGCATTCGGTGCATCTGCCGCCGATAAGCCCCGTCAGCATCTTCCTTTTTCTCCACAGGACTGTCATGGCTGCCTGGGTGGGGGCTTCTGCCCGAATCCCCATCTCTGTTTGAATCAAGTCTCTGAACTTCAGAAATTTCGGATAATTGTCCACTGTTTTCTTGTTTTCAAGGCTTCCGCTGACCCCCATGCGGCCAGGAAGCTTTTCCGCATTGTCCGTTACCTGAAAATAAAGAGCGTCACATCCCTGCCCGAAGCCAGCCACAAGTATCCGATCCCCGGGTTTCGCTTTTTCAAGGGCCGAAACCAGCATGATAAACGGGTGTGCGGCCCCGGTTTCCCCACACACTTCGTGCAGGTTGTCCACCACCTTTTCAGGGGAGGCCTTCAGTTTCTGGGAAATTTTTCTATGCTCAGCCTTGAAAAAACAGGGGAATACGAGCGTGTCCACATCATCCATGGAGATGGAGAGCTTGTTAAAGAGGCCTTTAATGGCTTCGGGAATAATTTTGGAATACCCCTCATCCCGTACCCAGCGCTCTTCCCACATATAATCGTATTCATTGAGAGAACCTCGATAATGGTCCACAAAATCGTGGGCAAGGGAAAAACTCCCCTTGAACTCGGCAATCACATCCTGGTCTCCAAGCAGAAGGGAAGCAGCACCGTCACCGAACCACATTTCATAAAAATAGGCGGCCCTGGCTTCCCTTTTATCGGCAGCCGTTACCAGAATCTTCTTTTTTCCCCCTCCCTTCAATGCATCAAACGCCGTAATCAGGGCGCTGGTCCCGCATTTCAGTGAGGTGGTAAAATCCGCTGTCACCATATTGTCCTGCAGATTCAAGGCAGTCTTTACAACCCCGGAGCAAGAGCGGTCTGTAAAAGGAAGCGTTGTTGAACAAAGGTAGTGGGCGTCCACATCAGACTTGTCTATTCCCCTAAGGCAGTCCCGCGAAGCTTCCACCGCCATGGACAGACTGTCTTCATCCCAGTTGCAGAAAGATCGCTCACCCTGGGCGACCATGACGATGGCCGGGGCAAACCAGCCCATACTTTGAAAAATACTCATGCGGTTGAGCCTGAGTCGCGGAATATAACCGCCATACGATGTTATTCCAATCATGGATGGTCCTCCTGTCTCAAAACTTGAACAGTTTTTCAATAAGCTGGGATTTCATGAGATCTCCTCCGATTTTGAGCTTTCCGCTGGTATAGGCGGACATGGCGTTCAGTTCCCCGCCGATCATTTTCACAAAATCGTCATCACGCATCTCAATGGTCGTAGTGGGGGCGCTGTGGGATCCTTGGTCCACCAGGCAGGCGCCGTCTTTCACGGTAGCATGCCATGCCCCCCCCTTGTCCCCCGAAATGTCGAACTGAAACACCACGTCCACGCCGGTAGCTTTCTCAGGCTGGAAGGCGTCGGGCAATCCCTCGAAAATCGCCTCTACCGTGAGGCCGGACTCGGCTTGAACCGTCTCCTGGGCCTTCCTTGGATTGAACGCATCGATCATGGGGCTGAACGCGGCCGTCGCGTTGGGATATTCCTCAGCCCCTTCAAGAGATTTAATCTTTTCAAAACCGGCTGCCACTCCTTCGGGTGTGGGCACCTCGTCTTTGCTCCCAACTACAGCCCCGGGGCCGGTAGCAAAGGCCACCCGGTTGAAATAGCCCATGCCCGCATTATAAATGGCTCCGTTCACCGGGCACTGTTCAGAGCAGAGATAAAGCACAAACGGCGCTACAAATTCGGGCTTCAATTTCGCCAGGAGATCAGGGGGAAGGATATCCTCCGTCAATCTTGTTGCCGCAACCGGCGCAATGGTGTTCACCTTGACATTGTGCTTGTCTCCTTCAAGTCTCAGGGTGTTCATAAAACCGATGAGTCCCATTTTTGCCGCCGAATAGTTTGTCTGCCCGAAATTCCCGTACAAACCCGCCGCGGAAGAGGTGAAAATAATCCTGCCATACCGGTTTTCACGCATCTGAATAAAGGCGGGTCGGGTAACATTGTATGCCCCTTTGAGATGCACATCCATCACCGCATCCCAATTCTCCGGTTCCATCTTGACCAGGGTCTTGTCCCTCAAAATGCCCGCGTTGTTGATGAGAATATCAAGCTTTCCGAAAGCCTGCACAGCGGCGTCCACCATGGCCTGCCCACCTTCGGCAGTGGCTACGGAATCGTAGTTGGCAATGGCTTCCCCACCCTTGGCTCGAATTTCCTCTACAACCTGGTCCGCAGGCCCTGTGGCTCCATCTCCCGAGCCGTCCCTAGCACCGCCAAGGTCATTAACAACCACTTTGGCGCCTCTTGCCGCAAGTTCCAGAGCGTAAACACGGCCAAGACCTGCGCCGGCCCCTGTGACGATGGCCACCCGATCGTCAAAACGGATGCCTCCGCTTTTCTCGCGCCTTTCCAATTCCTCGCGGTCAAGCCACTCTACGATTCCCCTGTCAAGAACCGTTTTCTGGTCTTCTGCGTTGATCGTCCTGAAATAAGCCTTTCCTTCTTCCACTTTCCATATCTGAGTGATGATGGGGGTGCCGGGATACAGGGTACGGGAAAAACGGACCCTGAATCGCGACATGCGTTCGGGTTCTCCACTGAACAAATGCTTGATCACGGCCCTGCACGCATATCCATGTGTACAAAGACCATGCATAATCGGTTTTTCAAAACCGCTCGCTTTCGCAAATTCCGGGTCCGCATGAAGCTGAAAGATGTCTCCCGAAAGCCTGTAGAGAAGAGGCTGATCCACGGAAGGAGTACCATGCTCTTCAAAATCAGGTTTTCTGTCGGGGAATTGGACGTCTTCGCTTGGGCCAGGGTCGCCTCCAAAACCCCCGTCTTTCCGGCAGAACAGGGTGAATAGATTGCTGAAAACCTTCTGCCCGTTTGAATGGTAGGTATCGGCTTCCGCCACAACGAGAGCGCCTCTGCCGGCGCCCTTGTCAAACATGTTGGTTATTTTTCCCTCTGTGGTCAGAGTCCCCTCTTTAGGAATCGGATTATGAAAAACGATATCCTGTTCACCGTGAAGGATCCCCGAAAGGTCTGCATTTGAGCTGATTCCCACTTCCGCAAGGAACTCAAATACGCTTGCGATGGAAAAGCTGGGAATCACTTTGAGATTCTGTTCGAAACAGTAATCCAGGTCCCCGAAACCCGCCCCCACCCCGAGGGCATAGAGAACCAGATCTTTCCAATCATAGTCTTTCGTCACCGGACCGATCTTCCGGCCCACCACATCCAGGTTTAGAGCCATCCTGTATCCTCCTTGTATTCATGGGAAAAAGCGGGTATTAAAATAAATTTAAGGGTCTCTTTCACCGAACGGATATATTCATCCCTCTCCATTTCCAACATGGGTTTAAAAAAATCCTCGCCGGATATGAAATTGTGAATAGCGTTCATGATAGCAAGGACTTGCATCCTCGCTTTTTTGGGAGCATTTGCTTTGTCAGAGCATAAATTCATCGATCGGGCGATATCTGAAATGAATTCCGGAACCCGGAAATCGAAACCGGTGTTGGTTCGTGTTTTACCAAAATAACGCAGTAATATGAGGTTGGAAATCTCGGGATGTTCAAAAAGGTAGTCGGTCATCATGTCGATGGCAATATCGAGCCGGACAGCCAACGGTTTTCCATGGATCACCTTTTCCACATCCTGCAGTTTTTTCCGCAGATCTTCGGTGATATCCAGAATTACGGCCGCATACAGGTCGCCCTTCTCACCCCAGTGGTAATAAAGGGTTGAGATATCAATCCCCACTTCCCGAGCGATCATCCTGGTCGTCGTGCCGTGAAAACCATACTCACCGAACACGCATCGCGCGACAGTGAGGATCTTCGCCTTCATAGAATCGGGGTTCTTCCGGGCCTTTTCAAGAGGGGTTACCATCAGGCTATTCCACTCCTTGTTTCCATCATTTGATGGATATATTATTTTTCTTGAAAATCTAAGTCAAGAAAAATCGTCTTGACATGTCCTTCACGGATTGACAGTATATACAATGTATCAACCAGCAGAATCAGGGGACACGGTTTTGAAGTTTCTCTTCACGATACCAAAATACAAGGGGTCGTGTTGTGCCAGCAAATAAAGGTCATTGATTTTGCAGCAAGGGGCATAGCATTTGCCGAAAAGGCTCCTGAATCCGTATTGAGAGAAGCACTGGCCCGAGCCAGAGTATTGTTGGCGGAGTAAAACCGGTGCCGCCCTTTTTTTAATCCCATCTTAAAACGTGCAATCAGTGATTAGCCGTAAAGATCCGTTACTCACGCAGCTGTTCATCCAGTTGATCCGCCTACATTGTTGTATCTTGGTTTACCGGAAAACTCAATATAATGGTGGTCCCTTTCCCTTCTTCACTTTTCACTTCGATTTTCCCACCGTAGGCTTTTATGATTTGTCGGCTAATTGCCAAGCCGAGCCCCTTCCCCTCCCCTTTTTCTTTGGAAGAGAAAAACGGTTCAAAAATCCTGTCCTTTGCATATGCGGGAATTCCCACGCCCGAATCACTTACCATGGCAATTGCACGGTTGCCTTCCTTGAATGTCCTGATCTCTATAACACCATCCTGGATCTCGGGATCCTTTCGAATCTTTTCATGAATGGCCTCGCGGGCGTTCGAAATCAGGCTGAAAAATATCTGTGCCAGTCGGCGTTTATTCCCCATAACAGGGGGCAACCCATCTTCGAGGTCCACCTTAACGGTGATATTATCCAGATGAAGTTCATTTTCCACAATCCCTAATGTTTCACGGATTGGACGACTGAGATCCACAGGCTCATTTTCGAAAGTTGAGCCCTGCCCGATATCAATGAGCCTGGTGATAATTCCAGAGGCACGGTCTACCTGCCTGTCGATTTCATGAACCACGTTACCTAGCTGCTTTTCTGAAATGGGCTGCCCGTTTCGAAGCATCATCTTCAAAAAATCGTTCCCTAATTTGATAGCGTTCAGGGGCTGTCTGATTTCATGCGCAACACCGGGAGGCATTCCACTCATGGTCGGGATCCACTTGAGCAAATCCCAAGCCGTAACCAGTTCCACATGCAGCATGAGGGAAGGCAGGATAATGATGTCCCCCACAAAAGCCGCAAACATGGTAATGATTATCATGAGCCCGAAAAGGGAGGTTGGTTCAAAATGGGAAAAGAGAAGGATGGAAAACCCGCAACTGATGGTCAGTGTGGTGAAAATAATGGGTCTGCCCACGGAAAAGATCGTGTTTCTCAGCGCCTTGTCTTTGTCCGGATCCTTTTTAAATTCCCGATTATACCGGAACAGATAATGGATCGTGTCGTCCACAGCCAATCCGATAGCAATGCTTGCGATCAGGCTGGTTACCACGGAAAGATGAACATTGAGCCAGCCCATCAGGCCGAAGCTGACAACGATTGGAAAAAGGTTAATGGCAATGGCCACCAAACCCACTTTTCCTGAAAGAAACAGGAGCATCATAACTATAAAGATCAGCGCGAGTGTAATGGAAAGACTTTTCACCTGACCGTTGGTGAGCAAATCGCTGCTTGCGGATATGGCCACTCCCAATCCAGTCACTTGGCATTCCGGGATGAGGGGAAAGTCAGCCGCCACTTTTTTTAAAATTTTCTCTTTCGTCTCAAGAAAATCCCTGGAGCTTGAAATATGCGTCAACATGAGAACATTCGTCAGGCTGAAATCCGACTTCATAAATCGGAGCAGCATGTCCTCACCAAGGAGACTCTTGTAGTTGTTGATCAACATTCGCAATTCAAAATCCTCTTCCGGCAGAGAATAGTATTTTGGCTCATAACGATTCAACGCATAGTTGACCAGTTTCAGGTAGTCTGCAAAAGAGATCGTCTTATCCACCCCTGGCAATCCTTCAAGATATTTTTGAAGGCGGGCCACTTCACGAATATTTTTGAGGTTTTCAAAAATGTCTTCACCGCCCGACAAGAGTACGTTTATGGGAAAACTCCCGGATAGATCGCGGTATATGTCGTGAAAATGGCGACTTACCGGCGCATCGCTCTTGAAATATTCAACAGGGTTGGTCTCCACGCGAATGCGAAAGATACCGGCCAGACAGAAGAGAAGTAAAGCGATGAGGATGAAGAAAGTAATCCTCTGATGCCTGATATTAATGGAAATGATTTTTTCCAAAAGTTTTTGTACCAGCCGATCCAACCCAGCCAGTCTCGCCCGAGACGGGATTTTGTCTCGTGAAGGAACAGAAAAAAACGTCATGGCCGCAGGAAATGCCGTCAACATGATAATGAGGAGGCTCAGCATACCGAAACAGGAAAAAAGGGAAAATTCCCGTATGGCCGTTATGCGATTTATGAAAAGCGATCCAACACCGATAATCGTGGTGGCCACGGCAAGAACCGTGGGGAAAGTCAACAGCTGGAAAGTATGGTAAACCGCTTCCCGTGCGGAGGTTGAATCACCCAGGGATTTCATATATTCCGAACAGATATGAAGGCAGTAGGCTGTACCTACAGCGATCAGGAATACGGGAACAATCATGGTCATCATGGAGAGCGGGATTCCCAGCCAGGCCATGAGGCCAAAGGTCCATATCTGGGACAGGATAACGGTCATAAGAGGCAGGAGCAGGCAGGCAATATTGCGGAACAAGAGAAAGAGGATGAAAGCAATCACAATGATCGTGACGGCTGGAAGTCTTTTGAAATCGAGAGCAGTATATTCCGCCAGGGCATCGGAAACCAGCGGCAGACCTGTCTGATAAACGGAAAGATTACCGGGAACACGACTGATAAGATCTTCCACTTCTTTCAGGACCTTTTTGTTTGCAGCCTGCTCATCTAAAACCAAGGTGAGAATGGTAGAGTTCCGGTCTTCGGATAAGAGGTTCCGCAGGAAAAGATCCACGGGCTTTATAATAGTCGCAAATTGATCTAGAGTCCAATCATCGGTCTTCCCCATGGTGCGCCTGATGTCGGGAAGGCCGATAACACGCCTGACACCATTTATTCGAGATGACTCATCGGAAAGCTTTTCAATCGCCTTGAACGTATTGGGATCAAATATATTCTCACTTCTAATAACAATTCGAATGATCTCATCAGACTCGAAGTTTTCCTTAAAAACCTGGTACTGGCGTGTTTCAGGCAGGTCTTCTATGACAAGATCAGTTATCGAAGTTCCAATTCTCAGGTGAGGCAATTGCCACGCAAAAGCGACGGTTATCAAGGCAATAACTGCCAGGACCGTCAGGGGATGACGTACTATCCAGGCAAGTGCCTTGTGAAAAGGAGACCCGGCAATAGGATCATGTTGATGGGTTTGCTTCTGCTTCATTCTGATAAAATACATGAAAAATGTTTTCAGATCCAGATATTCTTTCAAATTTCAGGAATTGACTTACCATAATTTTTCTAGTATATTGATTGATTATCATAATTCCTGGAGGGACGCTGTAATGGATTACAAAGAGACACTGAATCTGCCAAAAACCAAATTCCCCATGAAAGCCAATCTGGTTAAAAGGGAACCTGAGATCCTTGAAAGCTGGGAGAAAATTGATCTTTACGGAATCATCCGACAATCTTCTAAAGGCCGCAAACGCTATATCATGCACGATGGCCCTCCCTACGCCAACGGCAATATCCACATGGGTACGACCTTCAATAAGGTTCTGAAAGATATTATCATCAAATCCAGGCAAATGGCCGGTTTCGACACGCCCTATGTTCCAGGCTGGGATTGTCATGGCCTTCCCATTGAACACAAAGTGGACGGGGAATTAGGCGAGAGAAAAAAGGAAATGTCTCTTGCGGAGATCCGAGGATTCTGTCGCCGCTATGCCGAAAAATTCATAGACATCCAGCGAAATGAGTTTAAACGCTTAGGTGTTTTAGGCGAATGGGACAACCCTTACCTCACTATGAATTTCCCCTATGAAGCCACCATCGTAAGAGAGTTCGGCAAATTTGCACTGAATGGGAGCCTCGTTAGGAGTAAAAAGCCGATTTACTGGTGTGTCTCCTGTAAAACAGCCCTTGCCGAGGCGGAAGTGGAATATGAGAACCACACCTCGCCGTCCATCTTTGTGAAATTTCCGATGATTTCCAATCTGGAATCGCTTCTCCCGGCCCTGAAAGGCAAAACGGTTTCCGTTGCTATCTGGACCACAACCCCGTGGACCTTGCCCGCAAATCTCGCTATTGCTCTGCATCCTGACCTCAATTACGTCGCCGTGGACACAGGCAATGATGAAGTTTTGATCCTGGCCGAAGGACTTCTGGACGCTTCAATGAACACTTTTGGGATCGATTCCTATGAAGTTCTGGGATCTCTCAATCCCGCCGATCTTGAAAATCTAGAAGCAAAACATCCCCTGTACGACAGACCTTCTCAAATAGTCCTTGCCCCATACGTAACGCTTGAAGCGGGAACAGGTTGCGTCCACACCGCCCCCGGACACGGGCGGGAAGATTATGAGACAGGGCTTAAATACGGTCTGGAGGCCTATTCCCCGGTAGATGACTCAGGCTGCTTTACCCCGGAGGTGGATTTCTTTGCGGGAATGCAGGTCTTTGACGCAAACAGGAAGGTAAACGATAAACTGCAGGAACTAGGCTCCCTTATCCAGGAGCAGAAGATCACCCACGAATATCCCCATTGTTGGAGATGCAAGCAACCGGTCATTTTTCGGTCGACAAAGCAATGGTTTATTTCCATGGATAAGACCGGGTTGAGAAAAAATGCCCTGGACGCCATCAAGACAGTTTCCTGGTTTCCTTCGTGGGGAGAGGACCGCATCTCGGGCATGATTGCCAAACGGCCTGACTGGTGCATCTCCCGGCAACGGAGTTGGGGGGTTCCCATTACTGTGTTCTTCTGTTCTGGATGTGATGAGGTTGTCATCTCTCAGGAGATCATTGACCATGTGGCAGATAAGGTCGAGGAATCCGGGGCAGATGTCTGGTTCACTGAATCCGTTGAGGACCTCATGCCGGAAGGAACGGTCTGCCCTAAATGCGGTTCAAACAAATTCCACAAGGAAACGGATATCCTGGACGTATGGTTTGATTCAGGCGTAAGTTATGCCGCAGTACTCGAGAGAAGGCCGTATTTAGACAGTCCGGCGGATCTCTATCTCGAAGGAAGCGACCAACACAGAGGCTGGTTTCATAGTTCACTTCTATGCTCTGTAGGAACTCGAAAAGCAGCTCCCTACCGAAATGTCCTGACCCACGGATTTGTCGTAGACGGCAAAGGAAAAGCGATGCACAAATCCTCCGGAAATGTGATAGCTCCCGAAAAACTCATTAAGAAATATGGGGCTGAGATCCTGCGATTGTGGGTTGCCGGAGAGGACTACCGGGACAATATCCGCCTCTCCACCGAAATTCTTCAGCGCCTCACTGAGGCCTACCGTCGAATTAGAAATACTTGCCGTTACCTGCTTGGAAACTTGAAAGATTTTGATCTGGAAACCGACAGGGTACCCTACTCTGAGATGGAAGAACTTGACCTGTGGGCTCTCAACAGCCTACAGGGGTTGAGTGAACGTGTTCAACGAGCCTATGATGGTTTTAATTTCCATCTGGTTTACCACGATCTTCATAATTTCTGCGTACTTGACCTGTCTTCCTTTTATCTCGATATTATCAAAGACAGGCTGTACACGTCGCCACCCAAATCCATAGCACGGCGCAGCGCACAGACGGCGTTGGATGAAATTCTGCAAGTGCTGGTAAGACTCATGGCCCCGGTCCTGTCCTTTACATCGGATGAAATCTGGCAGTATATGCAAGGGAAAAAGCGCCCGTTAAGTGTTCATGCCGACCTATTTCTTCCTCCCAATGAAGATTGCCTGGATCCGGAACTCATGGAACGGTGGAGTAAGATCATATCCGTCAGGAAAGAAGTGACAAAAGCGCTTGAACTTGCCCGAAAAGAAAAGATTATCGGACATCCCCTGGATGCCTCGGTTGTCCTGGGTCTTCCTGCCCAGTTCATGGAAGCTCTGACCCCATACAAGGATCAGCTCAGATCTATCCTTATTGTTTCTCAAGCAACCCTTGCAACGCCTGACCAGGTGGAAAACGGTTTCGAAAGTGAAGAGGTTCCCGGACTAATCATTGGCGTATCTCCTTCGGGAGATCCCAAGTGTGAAAGGTGCTGGATTCGAGAACCTTCCGTAGGCAACAATGATGAACATCCAACTATATGCAGACGATGCCTGAACGTTTTAGACGAAATTACCTCTGGTTGATTCTACCCGCCCTCGGGGTGGTGTTTTTTGATCAGCTTACCAAAGGGATGATCATCAAGAGTCTGCGCATTTACGAAACAGTCCCGGTTATCGGAGGCTTTTTTGATCTAGTCCACGTGAGAAATCGGGGAATGGCGTTCGGAATTATGAACAACGCCGAATCGAATGCCGGAACCTGGCTGCTTGTCGCTATGAGTTCGGTCGCCATTGTCCTTCTCCTGGTGTGGTTTTACCGACTGAAAAATAAAGGCGTCTTTGTCACGCTCAGTCTTTCCCTGATCATGGGTGGGGCCGTCGGCAACATCATAGACCGCCTGAGATTTGGAGAAGTGGTTGACTTTCTAGATGTTTATATAGGAACTTATCACTGGCCCGCGTTTAATGTGGCTGATGCAGCCATTACGGTGGGGACCATTATGATCGCTGCAAACCTTTTTTTCGCGCGACCAACGCAATCCCAACCCTCCGAAACTAGTCAAAGTACAACGGAGATTTCGTCTTCAGTGAAACTGAAGCGGGGAAACAAATAGGGCTCAACCACGAACAACAGACCTCGTTAAGTAGTTGAGTAGATTAGTAGTTAAGTCGTTAGTATTATTTGAAATTGTCCCTTTCACCTCAAAATTGGACACCCGATGGATTTGAATAGGCAATGTGTTGATTTCACGTGTCTATTTTCCAACTCAACAACTCGACCACTTAACTATTTGACAAGGTCTGAACTGCGAAGGACAGAAAGAAAAAATGTTTCCTAATCTTTTTTCCATTGGTCCCTTTACCTTGCATACTTATGGACTCCTCGTAGCCATAGGTTTTCTGTCCGGCCTTTTGATCACTGTCCGAATTGGAAAATCCCAGGGTTTCAGCCCGCAGCATGTGATGGATATGGGGTTTTTCATCATCATTTCAGCCATTGTCGGGTCGAGAATCCTCTATGTACTCATAAATATTTCCTATTATATGGAAAACCCTCTCGACGTTTTTAAGATCTGGCAGGGAGGGCTCGTTTTTTCAGGTGGACTCATCGGGGTTATTTTGGTTTCCGCCCTATATGTACGCAAGCACAACATCACTCTCTGGCAGATGGCTGACCTCTGGTCTCCCGCCATCGCCCTGGGACAGGCCATCGGCCGGATAGGATGCCTGATGGCCGGATGCTGCTATGGAAAACCCACAAGCTCGCCATTAGGCATTGTATTCACCGACCCCCATTCCCTGGCGCCCGTCAATATTCCATTGCAGCCCACCCAGATATATTCATCCATCAGTGGCTTTCTCATTTTCGGAATCCTTCTCGCGGTTCAATCCAAACGTAAATTTGACGGCCAGGTTTTTCTTTGGTTCCTGATCATGCACAGTACGGCACGTCTTTTCATTGAGCGGTTGCGGGGAGATGACCGGGGTATACTGTTGGGAGGAGATATGAGCGTTACCCAGCTTACCACACTCATTATTCTTTTCGCCTCTATCATCGGTCTCAATATCCTCAGGAAAAAGAGTGCAAAACAGGTCTCGCGCAGAGACGCAGAGGCGCAGAGAACCGAAAAGCTATAAGAAGTCATTTTCCAAAATACGGGTAACTCCACCCGCTCCTCTGTCAGGAAAAAAGGTCTATCTGTTGGCCATTCACACGAACATACAACATGAACCATGAACATGAAGGGATAAAAAGGACATACCCATGAGTCCCTGCTTTCATTTGGTTCCCATACGCTTGAGCCTCACGCTGAAAACCCAAAACCTTTGAACCGTGAACCTCTGAACCCTGATCAGGTTTCACACTGCAAAGGGATGACATGAGCACACCCGAAATCAAATCACAGACTGAACAGAAGACCTGCCCAACCGAAGCTGCTACTTTGCAGGAGCAACTTCACCAGCACAGAATGCTATTGGAGTTAGGCAGAGCGATCGTCTCTGAAATGGATATGGACGTGTTGTTCGATCTGATTATGAATCGGACTCGACAGTTCATGGGGACTGAAAGATGTTCGGTTTTCCTGTTCGATCCGAAAAAAAACCAACTCTGGTCTCGCGTATCTACCGATTTGAGAAACAACGAGGTCCGATTTTCTGCAGACCAGGGAATTGCCGGATGGGTCTTTCAGAACCGGGAACCACTTCAGGTAGACGACGCATACAAAGACCGCCGCTTTTATCGGGAAGTGGATCGATTAACCAATTTCAAGACAAAAAATATTTTATGTCTTCCCCTGATCAATCGGCATGGAGACTGCATTGGAACCCTGCAGATTATCAATAAGATAGCCGGGAGTTTCAATGAAAATGACCTGGAGCTACTGACTTCAGTATGTCACTACATTGCGATTGCTTTAGAAAACGCACGTTTATACGACGAGCTTAAAGTCTTAGACAAAGCCAAGGAACGGGTAATCAATCACCTCTCCCATGAATTAAAAACCCCCTTGTCCGTTCTTTCCGCCGCACTCGAACTGCTCGCCAGACAATTGAACGAAACGGAAAATCCCAGGGTGCAAAAAACGTTAAATAGAGGAAGACGGCAACTTAGGCGCCTCCTGGATCTCCAGGGAAAAATCAACGACATTCTCAATCAACGGCCCGTGGGAGAACAGCGCCAACTCCTTAATATCATAGAAAATGCCGCCAATCTGGTAGCGGAGTTCAGTGAAGAAAGCGCACCCGCGCGCGCAGAGCTATTAGAGTCCATTGCCGACCGGCTTGATTCGCTCTTCATGCTTGAAAAAACCCACCCAGAGAGGATTCACTTAGCCTCATTCTTACAAGAAACTCTTCAAGAAACCCGCTCCACCATGGACTCAAGGGAGATCGAATTCAGGGAGGTTCTTGATGAAAGCCTGGAGATATGGATTGGACGTTCCATCCTCCGCAAAGTTATGTCGGGCTTACTGAAGAACGCCATCGAGAACACACCGGATGAAGGGATCATCGAACTCTATGGGGAAAAAAAGGAAGGAGTTATTCATTTGGAAGTGAGGGATTATGGAGTGGGGGTGACCGCAGTGAACAGCCCGCTTATTTTCGGTGGATTCTTCCATACCCAGGATACGGACCTGTATTCATCAAAAACGCCCTACCAATTCAATGCGGGTGGGGCTGGCGCAGACCTTTTAAGAATTAAAGTCTTTTCCGAACGGTTCGGCTTTACCGTCGACTTTCAGAGCACGCGATGTCCATTCATTCCGGAGGACACAGATCTTTGTCCAGGGAGGATCTCCAACTGTTCCTTTGTCTCGGATCGACAGGGCTGCCTGACAACAGGCGGCAGCAGTTTTTCGGTGGAATTTCCCCTTGACACTTTCGCCGTGCCGGCGAACGAAAAATGAAGCGCATCATATCAGTACGGACCCACCAGGAAAGATCACCATGAAGAGCATGAAGAACATGAAGGGTGAAAGAACCATGTCGCCAAATGCGGTTCCCAGGCAGAGAATAGAAACCTGGAAAGGCGAACCGCAGAATATCGAATATCGAACCGCAGAATTATGAAGTGTGGATGTTCGCTCCCACTTTTCAAGGATTTTCAGCCTCGTTCCCAGGCTCTGCCTGGGGATGTATTTTTAGAGGCTCCGCCTCCGTTTCAGGGTGCATGCAGGCATAATGTTGTACTTGCAATCGGCTTTCCCAGCTGGAAAGCAGAGCCTTCGGGTATGCATTCCCACGCAGAGCGTTGGAACGAGAAACGAAAAATAAAGCCCATCATATCAGTACGGACCCACCAGGAAAGATCACCATGAAGCATAAAGGAACTGAAGCAGAGACTCAGAGACATTGTTCTTTTACTTCATGTTCTTCAAGCCCTTCGTGGTAGATTCTCTATTCGTTATTCGTTGTCCATACGAGCGAATTGTCTCCCATTCAAGGCTTCACGTAAGCAAAGCCTTCCGCCTGTAACCGTACCAATTCGACGATTCCTGCTTTTACCGTCTCGCAAGGGTCCAGAAGAATTTCCAGAGGGATATCAAAATTCTTGAGGGAATTGCTGCATATCAGAAAGCGAACCCCTTTTCCGGAAAGTTCCTCCATTTTCCTACCCAAACCGGAACAGCTGTTTCACAGCGCTCCACCCCATTTTTCTGCGGAGGATACCCAACTGGTCCTGCAGCGGGAGATTCTTAGGGCAGACATCCTCGCAGGCAAGGAGCCCCATACACCCGAAAATCCCCTCATCCGTACCGATCACCTGGAAATATTCTTTCTCTTTTCGCTTGTCCCTGGGGTCTAACATGAAGCGGGCGATACGATTCAGGGCGACTGCACCCATGAAATCCTCCCGCATGTTGGCAGTACCACATGAAGCCACGCAGCAACCGCATTCCAGACACCGCTCCAGTTCGTAGATTTCCTCGGCCAGGGCGTTGTCCATTCTTTCCTCTTCAGCATCCGGATCTAGGGTTTTATCTGTATGGACCCACGATCCCACCTTCTCGTTCATAGCCCGGAACCAGGTTCCCGTATCAACAGAGAGATCTCCGATCAATTTGAATATGGGAAGAGGCATAAGCGTGACTTCCGCAGGAAGCTCTTTCGTCAGGGTCTTACAGGCAAGTCCGGGGCGACCGTTTATGATCATGGCACAAGACCCGCAGATACCTGCCCGGCAACAGAAATCGAACTGGAGGGAAGGATCCTGTTCCTCCCGGATTTTGGAAAGCACGATGAAAAGGGTCATGCTGTCCGTCTCCTCAAGATAAAAGACGTCCGTGTGGGGAGTAGAGTCACGGTCTTCAGGATTGTATCGAAATATGTTGAATTTCATTCTTCTTCCCATCTTATTCTCCTATCACCTCTCCATCGCATCCGATGATCTTGCAAACCCCGTATCCCCTGCTCCCCGGAGGAAGAATTGTCACCTGGGTTGCAGGTTCGTAGTTCAATGTGGGAAGGGTGTCTCCTTCTTTCCATGTAGCGAGGGTTCGATTTAACCAATCCTGATCATTTCGAGCCTCGAAGTCCTCCCGAGCATGACACCCCCGGCTCTCCGTCCTCTGAAGCGCTCCATAGGCCACACAAAGAGCCACACGCAGCATTCCCTGAATCTTCAGGGCCAGGGCCAGTTCCGGACTGGCGCCGACGCCGCTGGAGCGGAGTCCCACCTTCCGAGATCGCTCATAGATCACCTGAAGGTTGTCCACGGCTGTCTGGAGATCGGTCCCATTTCTGAAAATGGATACCCTGTCCATCAGTTCATCCTGCATGGCATTGCGCACTTCATAAACATTTTCGTGGCCGTCCCGGCCGGAAACCAACCGATCTATTCGATCCTGAACCTTTGTTGCCGCGTCTCGCACGCAGGCGGTATCCCACTGAACCTCATATCCTTTTAGAAATTCCGCAACCTTTTCCCCGACAATTTTTCCAGCTACAATCGTTTCAGCCAGGGAGTTTCCTCCTAGACGGTTGAAACCATGCATATCCCAACAGGCCGCCTCCCCTGCAGAGAAAAGTCCTTTCAGCCCGTAGGCAGCACCATCCTTGTTGGTCCTGACCCCGCCCATGCTGTAGTGCTGTGCTGGTCGTACAGGAATAAGCTGGGTGATGGGATCCACCCCGAGGAAATTATTGCAAATCTCCTCGACTTCGCGGAGTTTGGTCTTAATATGCTTTTCGCCGAGGTGCCTTATATCCAGCCACAGATGATCGCCGTAAGGGCTTTTTACTCCGTGCCCTTCTCGAATGTGATGCGTCATCCAGCGACTGACCACATCCCGACTGGCAAGTTCTTCTTTCTCAGGCTCATATTTCGGCATAAACCGCTTCTGGTCCACATCCAGCAGCGTACCACCATCCCCCCTGCACCCTTCCGTCACAAGGATATTGGTCGGGACGATTCCGGTAGGATGGAACTGGATGGCTTCCGGGTTGCCCAGGGGCACAATCCCCGTATCCAGCGCCATAATGGCGCCGCTGCCATCATTAATCACCGCATTGGTGCTCTCCCGATAAATCTT
>Ga0307929_1000673_pt1 | contig 31660 bp, 30 predicted proteins | sample AceLakmetage1330_FD_203160 | JGI IMG/M metagenome (GOLD analysis project Ga0307929, IMG submission 203160) | Saline water microbial communities from Ace Lake, Antarctica - #1330 | ecosystem: Environmental > Aquatic > Non-marine Saline and Alkaline > Saline | place: Antarctica: Ace Lake...
CCCATGCCATGGGCCTTGGCACCTGCCCCATAGGCTTAATCATACCATTTGCGGACGTCATCGCCGATACACTAGATATCCAAGAGAATAAGAGGATACTCCTTGCCATCTCTATGGGACATCCTGACAACGAATCCCCCGTCAATAAAGTAAAAACCAACCGGGAAGAATTGCCTGAAATCCTTTCATGGCATGAATAGTCGGATATTTTCCTCAATAACTGGCCAAGCTTTTGGAAAAGAAAGCGTTCTTTCAATAGCTGAATACTCCTCTACAGCGAAGTCATATCCCAATCCCAATTCTTTCTCTTCGAAATAGTCAATTGCTTCAATGAACTCAGCTTCAGCTTCAGGATGAAACGAAAAATTCATTTCGAGAACCTATTCCATATTTTTTCAAAGACTTCTTTTCCCGGCATGGCTTCCACTTTACCGGAACGAAGTTCTCCCAAACGTCGTTTAGCTACTTCTGTCCATTTTGCATCTATTTCCGACTCCGGTGTATTCAAACCTTTTAATAAAGAATCAACAACTATTGCCCTTTCTTCAACGGGCAATGAAATTGCTTCCGCTATAAAATCTTTTGTTTTCATATCACTGACACCTCAGATTATGATGTTTTAAAATAGACGATCATTAATAAGGCCGAATTATATTGTTATTTTAACGCAGTATAGAACAAAAACACAAAAAACTCGTTCGAAAATATTTACAGGCGTATTGTAGCCTATGATCGCATGACCAAATGGTGCACCATTTTCGGATAAAACTTCCGCAAAAAAAAGGATAGGGAACATGCTAATATTTTCATTATTCTATTGCATTTTTCTTTCGGCAAGTGGATGATAAGTCTTGATAAAAACTGAGATTCAAATTGCCACTGATCAGCTTGAAAACCTTCACCGTTTCACCATCATTAAGGAGAAGAATTATGCTATCTGTAAAAATTGATGAAACAAATGCGATTGCCATCCTTGAGCCCGAAGGCGCTTTATCGGAAAACGACTTTGTAGCCGCCCGAGCAATTATTGATCCCTTCATAGAAAGCAAGGGGCATTTGAGGGGAGTCATCATCCATACAAAATCCTTTCCCGGTTGGGATTCTTTTGGAGCCTTGCTGTCTCATCTCACTTTCGTAAAAAACCATCACGATAAGGTATCTGCGGTAGCATTCGTTACGGATTCAGTTATGGGCAGTTTTGCCGAAAAGATCGCAAGTCACTTCGTCAATGCAAAGATCAAAATGTTTGCCTTTGAGGAGCTGGAAACAGCAAAATCCTGGATTTTGGACAATTCTGAAATTTAGATCATCCCGGTCGTCACGCAACCCAGATAGATTCGAGGGAAGAGGTAGCGAAATCGATGACCATCCCAGGTTGGTTGTTCCTTAAACCCCAGGAAACAAAAGGGGTCAACTGGTCAATAATGCTTTCCCTCGGCAAACCCATTTGCTTGGCTACAGACGTAGCAGCTTCGTGAACCGTGACAAGAATCAATCGATCCAGTTTGGTCGTATCGTTAAGCATTTTCAGGTTCTGATTGCTCTGGAGCTGTTCAATGGCTTCCTCCCAGTGAATGGCCTCTATCTTTCGCCTTAAGACATATCCGTTCCCCCGGTCTCCAATAATCAACAGAATGGGATTGACCCGCAACTGCGCCCCTTTAATTTTCACACTTGGCATGTCCGTCGAAATCCTTTTCAGGAGTTCGCTCTTTTTTTGCAGGGACTCTATCTGTCGTGCCTGAACGCGTTCGAGGATGTAGCCCTTATCATCGAGGGTAATTTCTTTCAACCGGGTGGGGTCAAAACCCAGGTCCATAAGATCCCCCAGGGTCAACGGTTCTTCATAGGACTTCCCATGCTCCTTCAGCCACGAAAGAAAATTGGGTCTTCGGTAATTGGGAAGACGTTCGATCGTTTGGGCCGGCTTTCTCATCAATTCCTCCGGAAGCCTTGACAATAACCCCAGATCCCCCATGCCAACAGCCTGTTCCTTCAAAAGCTCTATTGGGGCATAGGTCTTCACCTGCAATTTCTTAATCCTCGGTTCCAATACAATCTGCTCAGTGGACTCACCACCGGTATATCCTACCAGGTTGCCGATACGACGCCTGAAAGCGATAAATTTGGTCACGAAACGGGTAAACATGAAACGCATAAACAGGGAAGAATGGGGCGTCTCCAGTTCCTGCCCAAAATACGTCAAAAGCGCGTCATACAGTTCCCTGAATTCACCGATGGTTTTTCTGACCATGGTCTCATTTTCGCGAACATCGATCACTCCCCGTTTCCGTTTCAGGTGAACCATAAGCCTTAGAACCGGCTGTTTGAGATCTTTGCCTTTAAACCCAGGGGGGATAAAAAGCATGTAGTTATTTTCCTTGTAGAACATCTGATTGCCTATAATTTCTTCAAGGGGGACCCAGGAATGTTTCAAATAAATGTCGTTCGTTGGATCCTCGGGCGGAATAATATTGTCCAGAATTCCTACTGCGGATTTCCCCACGAGGAAATCACCAAAAGATTTCAGGATAAGATTCCCCAACCCCTTCCGTCTGAAGGGCGCTGCGACCTCCACATAAACCAGATAATAGCAGGGAATTGGCTTTCGCAGATAGATCATGTTCAAACGTGCAAGGTTTTCCCCGCTCTCCGCCTTTACCTCAAACATCTGAAACCCGTTTTTTGAATCCTCGAATTTCAGCCGATTGATTCTTCCCCCCTTTGCGGTAGCGCCCACTAACTCCCACAAATCATTAAAAAGATCCGCAGAAACCGGCGCCTCAGCCAGTCCGCGGCGCATGCCTTCATCGATAAGGGCCACAAGGCTCAGTCGCTCATTAATACTGAGCGGCATCTTCTTTTCGGGAAGCATGATGGCGCCGAAATCCGAGGTGGGCTTTTCAAATCCATCCGGTTCTAAAACAGGCCCATCAGGTTCGGAAACCGTCGCATTTTTGAGTAGGAAAGACGTCGGCGAAACCCCATTCTCCCGAGACCGATTGATCATGAGTTTGCACAGGTCATACATTATTTTAAAGGGCTGGATGTCAGTGAGAGTGCTGACAAACTGGGCCCGTTCCAAGGCAATGCTTTCCGATGAATCCCCACGACTAATCCGCCTGAGCGTATCTTCATGATATTCCCGGGTCGCCTTCATCGCCTTTTCGAAGTAGGAATAAACATCGCCTTCGATGACTGCATTGTGACTGAGCACGGCCCGCTTCGCCGGGAAAGCGGAGAGTTTTCGAATGCTGCCAAGGTAGTCGGTCAGTGAGACAAAATAGTTGGGCCAAAAGATATCCTTTTCTGGAACATAAAATCCTGTGGCATCTCCCACAACCAGGGTGTCATCTTTCTTTTCATATGCGGAGATGTGACAGGTTGAATGGCCCGGCGTATCAATAATTTCCCAGACAACACCATCCCCAAGTTCAATGGTATCTCCACCCTTTACAACAAGATCAACCTCGAACCGGAAGTCTTCAGGAATCTCCGGCATACAGTCGAGTTCCCCTTTGGCTTTCATGAGCTGGGCAATTCCCAGATCCACAAGAAGAAATTCATTATATAATTCGCTGGTATCCAATACTCTCGCGGCGGGGGCGCTGGCCACCAGCTTCACATGGGGCCACTTGCGTTTCAAATGGGGCACTGCACCGATATGGTCTGCGTGGGAATGGGTTAAAAGAACATATTCAATTCTGTCCATCTCAATTCCCAATGCCCTGATTTGTTGGATAATCATGGGAAACGTTGGCCCGGTTCCCCCCTCGATAATCATACCAACCTTTCCAAGCGACAGGAATGCGGGGAACGCCGGTGTACCAAGTCGATAGAAATCGGGCGTAATAACGGCGGGTTTAGGGGATAGGTGTTCCATTTTTCAGCCTCTGTGAGGAAAGTGTTTATTTGGTAGTTGCAAATCCGTCTCCGCGAAACGAGGGCTTGAATCTAACATCAATATCCGCGATTGAATTCCATTCACCTTTGTTTGTCAGGCGTTTGCGCGTTATTCGATTTTGCTCTCTTATAGACCTTTTTCAGGTGTCAGGTTTCGGGTGTCAGGAAGAATCTTGTTGTCGTTCGATTGATTCAACATAGAATCAAAGAGTTATGCTGTTTAAAATCACATTTCCAGAATATTGGGCCCGGAGCCCTGACACCCGACACCTGAAACCTATGGATTTGGAACCCCATTTTCACACATAAAACCCTGACTATTGCCTGATTTTAATAAGTACCTTGAAAAGGCTGGTGGTCCACATCTAAAAAATGCCGGGAAACTGCAAAAAAAAAGCCGCGGGCACCTGAGGCGTCCACGGCTTGATTATTGTTAGAGATTGGCATCAATCCATGGGCAAGGCTATGCCTCCAAACCTAAAATAAAAAAAGCCCATGAACTGTTTATCCATTATTCATACTCCCTATTGTTTCTTAAACTTCCTGGTTTTTATAGAGACAAATCTCGTTTGTCAACGATTTTCTTTTCTTCCGCGAAAACGACACATTTTTCTAGGTTTTTTTCTCAATACTCCAAAGAACCCCTATCGAGAATTGCCCAGGAGCCGAAGATATAAATTTGGCATTGACACAAATAAACAAACACCATATAATCTCATATGAATACGAAATATCTACCAACATCTATGACAGTGTTCTTAGAAGCTTCTTTCGCCTGTACACTCTCTAATTTCCTGAATTGAGGTCTACCTTCGTGAAGAAATACAGGGAAAAATTCACCATCAACGTGACCGACCGTATGGTCGTCATTACCGATGAAAAAGGGAAAACTCTCAATTTCCGTCCCGGCGAGGCACTGATGCTGCTCGACATCCTCAAGGATGAAGAGTCTGAACTTAGAAGAATGGCTGACGAAGCGTCTCCCATTCCCGTACGGATTCGGTTTTAAACTGCCGCGACCGGCCCTATTGAACCTGCATTGATAATAACCAATTCAGATCGAAAGGAACACTTTGAAAAATCTTTTTTTATCGGTTTTATTCGCACTCACCGTATGTTTCCTGCTTTTTTCTGTATCCTCTCCCTGCCTCGCGGAAGGAAATTCCTTGATCGTTTCTCTCGGAAGCCAGGAACTGCAAACCATCAATCCCGCTTACTCGACAAGTCGACACGTCCTGGTTCTCTACCATAACTGGGGGGACACACTTCTGTACAGAGACCCTTCCACCAAAAAAATAGTACCTTGCCTTTCTGAATCTTTCCGGATGATCGACCCTCAAACCATTGAATTCAATCTTCGAAAAGGGGTTCGTTTTCACAATGGAGAACCATTTGACGCATCGGCCGTAAAATTTTCCCTGAATCTTCTCAAAAGCCCTGGTTCCCTGGTTTCCCAGTACCTTTCAGGCTTCGAGGAAGCGCAGATCATTGATGATCATACGGTCCGGATCAAGACCTCGATCCCAAACCCCACCGCCCTTGAAATTATTGCAAACACCCTATTCATATTCCCCCCCCATTACTACGGCAAGGTGGGAAAGGAAGGTTTTGAAAAACGCCCGGTAGGTACCGGCCCCTATATGTTCAGTTCCTGGAAAAATCCCCAGGAAATCTGTTTCAGAGCCTACCCGGACTATTTCGGAAAACCCAAAGGGAAGGCCCAGATACCTCTTTTGTGCGCTATGGTTATCCCTGAAGAGATCCCTCAGATTCAGGCGCTCATGATAGGGCGTGTGGATCTGTCTCGCTCCACCAACGCCCTTCAGAAACAGATCCCGTTTTTATTAGGGACCACTGACCTTAAAGTCAGGAGCACCCCATCCCTTAGGACCAATTTTGTTTGTATGGATTCCATAGGGCGGAGTGGGGTAGAATTCTTCAAGGATAAACGAGTAAGACGGGCTGTCAACCACGCCATAGACAAAAAGCAAATTATTCAAAAACAATACCTTGGCTTTGCGGACATTAACTGGGGCGTTACCAGTCCGCTCCACTTCGGTCACGAACCCGATGTACAAAAATATCCCTACGATCCGGTCAAGAGTAAAAAGCTCCTGGCTGAAGCCGACTATCCCGACGGTTTTACCGTTGATTTTTTCTGCGCAGGCGTCAACGAAAGCGCATGTGAATCCATTGCAAAAAACCTGTATGCCGTGGGAATCAAGACCAATATGATCTGGATGGGTGCTGAATGGAGCGAATTCTACAAGAAATTCCTGCGAGGACAATTTCCCCTGGCCTTTCTCACATGGGGAAGCTATTCCATTTTTGATGCGAGTGCCATCTTGAACCCTTTTTTCATGAACAATGCCCCCGGATGCTACGGAACCACACCAGAAATCGACAGGATTCTCAAGGAAGCCAATAACACTCTGGACCAGGAAAATCGGAAAGCCTATTTTTCAAAAGCCCAGAAGGTCATCGCTGAGGAAGCATTCTGGGCTCCTCTCTGCATCACCAGACCATTGTCGATCATGAAAAAAAATCTGAATTTTGAGCCAAGTTACGACGAGATTGACCGGTACTTCACCGCAACCTGGAAAAAGAAGCCTGAGAGCAAATCCGAACAATACTTTAAAGAGAAAATAAATTGATCGATAATTTACGGCGTCGGGGGAAAAAGAGTAACCGCAGCTTCTTTGTCATTTGGGGAGTCATTCTTCTTTTTGGCATTTCTGCTCCCTTTGCACCGACAATCAGAACACACGCATTTGCCCTCGACAAACCCCAACAAAGCGGGGTTGCAGCGCTCTATCTGTATAACTTCCTCATGTTTGTAGAGTGGCCTGAAGGAACCTTTCATGACAGCAAACTCATGCAGGTGAAAATATTTGGCAATACTGCTCTTTTCGAATCCCTCAAACCCATGATCGGCAAGATCGTAAGAGGAAAGAAATTGGCTGTCACGGAGGGCCTGGGAAAAAAGGATCTTGTTGAACCATACCACGTCCTGTTCATTGATTCCTCAAAGATGCCGTTTGTCTCCGAGACTCTCAAACGGCTGGAAAATCGGTCTATCTTGACCATAAGCAATAAACAGGGATTCACGGATATGGGCGGCATGGTTTTTCTCAAAGACCTTTCAAGTCCTACCGTCAAAGAAGGCCACGCGAAAAGATTTGAAATCAATCTAACTGCTGTCGAAAAGGCTAGGCTGAGAATAGGCTCCAGGCTTTTGAGACTCTCCGACATTGTGTACAAAGGGGTTGACAGGTAATTTAATGCGGAAATTCAAGAATCTTTCCATAAAGAAAAGGCTCCTGTTGATCATCATGTCGATCAATATCTTTTCCCTGGTCCTGGCATTTATTGGGTTCATGACATACGATTTTCTCATGTTTCGAAAAAATGCCATTCAGAAATCGACTGTCATGGCGGACGTTATCGGGCATAACTGTGTTGCAGCATTGATGTTTGAAGACGAGGCCGACGCCACGGAAACTCTCAGCTCCCTGAACCTGGACAAGTCAATCGTAGGGGCATGGATCTTCAAAAAGAACAAAATGATCCTCGCCCAATATGTTCGAGAGGGCGTTGAACAGACAAAGATGACGCTTGATTTTGAAAAAGACTGCTTTTCTTTTGAAAACGGTTTTCTCGAAATTCACAGGCCCATCCTGTTTAATGGGACACTCATCGGCGCAGTTTGCATTAAATCGGACTTGAGAGAAATGATAGCCATGTTGAAGAGTCAGGCCCAGACTACAGCCATTGTCGTGCTGTTGTCCTTACTTTTCGCTTTTATTCTTTCAACACGACTGCAGCGACTTATTACGGAACCGATCATCAAACTGGCTCAGCTGGCAACATCTGTATCAGAAAAAAAAGATTATTCACTACGGAGTGAAAAACCCCATGTGGACGAAATTGCTTTTCTCGTAGACGCTATAAACCACATGCTGCAGGAAATCGAAGACCAAAACCGTTCACTGCTTCTCTCCCGCCAGGAAGCGGAAGACTCGGCGGCAAAAGCGCATCGACTCACGGGAAAAGTAACCCAAATAAATGTAAAACTTAAAGACGAAATCCGGGTAAGAAAAAATATTGAGAACAAGCTTGAGGAACTCGTTAATCAGAGGACCTCTCAACTGAAGAAAAGTAATCAACAACTTGAAAAAGAGGTAATAGAAAGAACAGAAGCCGAAAAAAAGATTAAGAACTCCCTCGAAGAAAAGAACCTGCTCCTTGGTGAAATCCATCACCGCGTTCGGAATAATCTGCAGGTCATTTCAAGTCTCCTCGACTTGACGAGACGCAGGACCGTCAACCAAGAGGCCCGTGGAGTCCTTACCGATGCCACATCAAAAATCCATACCATGGCATTTATCCACTCACAGCTGTATGAAAGCGAAGATTTCAGCAGGATAGAAATGGGCCACCACGTAAAGAAGCTGGCCAACCACCTTTCTCAGATCTACGGCGCATGGAAAAAGGGGATTACCACCGTCTTTGACTGTTCTGATCTATACCTTTCCGTGAGCCAGGCAATCCCATGCGCCCTGGTCCTCAACGAAGTCATTTCCAACGTATTCAAACACGCTTATCAGGATGAGCAAACGGGAAAATGCCATGTTTCGGTAAAAACCATCGGAGGGGAAAAGGCCTCGATTACAGTAAAGGATGATGGGATTGGAATCTTTGACGATATTGACATAGAAAAAACAGAAACTCTCGGTCTGAAACTCATAAAAAACCTTATTGAAAGACAACTGAAAGGCGAATTCCACCTGGAGCGTAAAGGAGGAACCCAGGTATCCATGGTATTCGATATTGTCCATGATGATTTACTTATTCATGCTAACACAAGTAAAACAGAATCCTTGTAAGATTTCACAAAACAGGGTATAGTTGAATGATTCAAGGCAGTAGGCGATTGACGGGAGGTGGTAGGTGGATGCCCGGGGGCTAAGGATTGATGTTTCAACCGCTCAATAGGGTAATCTCTAAAAATAATTCTTCTCGCTGGTGGAAGCGGATTCTCTTTGATTTTTTTTGATAATTCCCTGAGGGAACCTGCGTTCTCAAAACCATCACCTTAAACCTCGCATAACTCAACCTTTTAGAAAGGCTAAGTTATCGAAGAAAGGATGTGAAAAATGCACAAAATTCTAATTGTAGACGACGAAGTGATTATCACCTCCCAACTGGAGGCACTCCTCACATCCGTGGGGCACACTGTCGTAGGCGTGGCCTTCTCAGCAGAAGAGGCCGTTGCCATGGCAAGGGAGACGAAACCGGACCTGATCCTGATGGACATTTTTATGGATGAAATGTCAAGCGGCATCACCGCTGCCCAGAAAATAAAGGATGAACTGGATATCCCTGTCATATTCATTTCAGGATATGCCGAAGAAGAACTGGTCAGCAAAGCTAAAGAGGTGGAACCGCTGGGATATATCATGAAGCCGTTTGACCCAAATCAGGTCACCACGTCTATTGAAGTCGCACTTCACAAGTTCAAGATAGACAGGGAATTTAAAGAAGCACACGACAAGCTCGAAAAACAGTTTCAGGAACGTAATGAAGAACTCATAAAGGCGTACGAAACGATCAAGGAAAGACAACAGGAACTGGAAATCAGAACCCTTGAACTGGAAGAAACGAATGTCGCCCTGAAAATGCTCATAGAAAGGCGGGAAGAAGATAAAAGAGAGCTGGAAGAAAAAGTGTTAGGCAATGTGAAGACTTTGGTTGACCCGTACCTTAAAAAACTGCGGACCAAGGATCTCACCCCTACCCAGAAAATATATCTGCAGATACTAGAGTCAAACCTTGAAGATATCATCGCGCCTTTCTTGCGCAACCTGGCCATGAAGTACACGGGACTTACGCCAAAAGAGGTCCAGGTAGCAGCACTCGTCAAGGACGGCAAAAATACCAAGCAGATAGCCGAACTCATTGATACCACGGTAAGGGCTGTTGAGTTTCATCGGCACAGCCTCAGGGACAAGCTGGACCTGAGAAACAGGAAAGTGAACCTCAGGACATTTCTCATGTCCCTTCCGTAAAGGAAAATAACGACTTACCCAGCTGGAGATCAAAGTATGATTCCAATACAAACCGTCGTCGGCGCAGCCATACTGATTCTCGGAAGAAAGCTCTTCTGGGTATTCGTGGGCGCCATAGGGTTTGTGCTGGGGATGGACATTGCAGGCCACTTTCTCCAAGGACGTCCGGACTGGCTCATCCTGATCGTTGCCTTCGGAACAGGGATTATAGGCGCCCTTCTGGCTCTTTTTCTGCAGCGGGCAGCCATTCTTGTTGCAGGTTTCTTCTCTGGAGGACATATCGCCATAACCCTTCTTTCTATATCCGGATGGCAACTTTCCCTGCCCCCATGGGTTCCTTTCATCATTGGAGGGATTATTGGCGCGGTTCTTCTGTACTCCCTGTTTGACTGGGCGCTGGTCTTTCTCTCTTCCCTCAGCGGCGCCGGTCTCATCGTTCAATCATTCCCATTGACTCCACAGACTCAAGGACTCGTTTTCATTGGATTGGTTGTGCTGGGAGTCTTTATTCAGGCCGGCCTGATGAAAAAGGAAAGGGGTAGGAAAAAATAATCCTGGAAACCTGGTCGATCTACTTAAATCCTTCTAACTGGTAAATTTTTATCTTCTTGTGAAGGTTACTTCTCTCAATACCGATTGCCTCGGCAGTCTTGGAAATATTTCCGTCAAATTCTTTTAGCTTCGCTTGGATAAATTTTTTTTCAAATTCGCCTCTTGCATCTTTGAGGGAACTGGATGTAAAGGCGTGTTCAAAGCCGGCCTTGCCGGAGGGAACTCTGCTGAAAGGCTCCGGGATATCTACGGATCGAACAACCTTTCCGGGAATCATAATCATGAGCCGTTCAATAAGATTCTTGAGCTCCCTCACATTTCCAGGCCAGTCGTAATTACATAATATTTCAAGTGCCCTGTCGGATATTTTTTTTGGCTCTATATTTGTAGTAAGAGAGAACTCACGGATAAACTCTTCAACAAGACCTATAATATCTTCTGTCCGCTCTGTTAGAAGAGGAACCCTCATGGGAATCACATTCAGCCTGAAATAGAGATCTTCCCTGAATTTCCCTTTTGCTATTTCCTGTTCCAGATCTTTATTGGTAGCGGCAATCACTCTCACATCTACTTTGATTGTATTTACACCACCCACTCTTTCAAACCGCTGTTCCTGCAATATCCTGAGCGTTTTGGATTGGGCCTTGAGGCTCATATCCCCGATCTCATCAAGAAAAAGCGTCCCCTCGTGGGCCATGTCAAATTTGCCCTTTCTCATAGTTGACGCGCCTGTAAACGCCCCTTTTTCGTGCCCAAACAGTTCACTTTCAATAAGATCATCAGGAATTGCGGCGCAGTTCACCTCAACCATTGGTTTGCGGCTGCGTTTGCTCAATCGGTGAATAGTGTGGGCTACAAGTTCTTTTCCTGTACCATTGTCCCCAGAAATCAAAATCCATGCGTTTGTGGGAGAAACGATACGGATCTGCTCTTTCAGTTCGGTGATGGAAGGACTGTTTCCGATAATCCGGTATCTGTTTTTATTTTTTTCTTTGAGAAGGTCTATCTCTTCTTCAAGCCTGTTGTGTTCGAGAGCATTGTTCAAGGCAAGAAGGAGTTTATCTAATGAAAGCGGCTTTTCAATAAAATCGTACGCTCCCATTTTGGTCGACTTCACAGCCGTTTCGATATTCCCGTGGCCCGACATCATAACCACCTGAAGCCGCGGATGAAGCGATTTCAATTTTTCCAGGGTCTCAATTCCGTCCAGAACCGGCATCCATATATCGAGCAGAACAGCATCCGGCATTGTGGCTTCCACCCTGTCTAAAGCCGCAGTCCCACTCTCTGCAGTAATAACATGAAATCCTTCATCCGTGAGTATCCCTTCGAGTGACTGAAGAATGCTTTTTTCGTCATCTACTACAAGGATTGTTTTCGACATAGGGAATTCCTTTCTCCATCATATCCACCGCAATCCTGGCTGTCTTCAGCGAAGCGCCTCCCCTTCCCAAAAGCCTTCGCACTTCCAAGAGATCTCCTTTCATCTTTTTCCTGAGAGCTCTGTTTTCTAGGAGAGTCGCCGCCTCATGGGCAAGAGTTTCCGGAGTCAGGTTGTCTTGTATCAATTCACAAACAACTTTCTTTCCTGCAACCAGATTTACCAGGCTGATAAAAGGGACACGGATAAGGGCCTTGCCCGCCAGATAAGAGAGGCGGGAAACCTTGTAAACCACAACCATGGGGACAGCCATCATGGCCGTGTCAAGGGTAGCAGTGCCTGAAGTTACCATCGCCAGACCACACTGGCCTAGTGTTTCGTAGATTTCGCCTTCCCGGATCTGAATATCCACAGGCGAGTTCTCAATAAATGGATAAATGAACTCCCGAGAAATGGTATCTGCAAGGGGCAACAAGCATTGAATACGGGGATAATCTCGTTTCAGGATACCCACCGCCTTGATCATTTCCGGAAGCAGATTGCTGATTTCTTCTTTTCTGCTCCCTGGCAGCAAGCCTATGAACAGACCGCCTTTTCCTTCATCCAACATTTCTTGACTATCCTGTTCAATGGTCACACCTTCCAGGCAACGATCCATAAGGGGATGCCCCACATAGTCCACCTGGACTCCCCGCTTTCGGTAAAAATCCTTTTCAAAGGGCAAAATAACCGCCATACGGGTAATGCGCCTGGCAATTTTTTTTACACGGCCTTTTCTCCAAGCCCATACCTGCGGGCTGATATAGTATAGCACAGGGATATTCAGTCGCTTTGCAAATCTCGCAAGGTATAGATTAAATTCAGGATAATCCAGCAGAATTAAAAGATCAGGTTTATTTACCCGAAGGATTTCTTTTAACCTTCTTGCGGCCTTTAGAATAGTTCGGATTCGAACAAACGCTTCTGTAAGGCCCACAACCGCCATTTCCGAAGAATGGAAAAGAATACGGACGCCGGCTCTTTCAAGATTTTTTCCGCCGATACCACAGAAACGTGTTTCAGGAGCCAATTGCTTGACCATTTCCACGAGCCTGGCCGCGTGCAAATCGGCAGAGGCCTCACCGGCCACAATAACCACCTGTTTTTTTTCTGGCTCATCGCGGATTAACGTGATATTTTTGTTAGTTGTCGAATAGACCATACTCAGATTCCAGGTGTCAGGTGTCAGGTGTCAGGTGTCAGGAAAAAACCGGTCTGCATTCGTAAAATTATACGTAATAACAAGTATTTGTGCTTATCATAGCAAGAAAATGGGAATAGTAGGTACTGAAACCTGACACCCGAAACCTGACACCTCTGTTCCGGAAAGAGGGATTCTTCACGCTGATCCGCGTTGAGCCTTTTTTCTTTCATATCACAAGAGGGGAGGTCTACTTCTGGGCCTGAATCGTCTCAAATTTTGTGGTACCCTTGTCGATCTGGTCAATGATATTGAGCGCAATCTTCAGAGCATTTCGTCCATCTTCTCCGGTTACCACAGCCTCGGTACCGTTTCTGACGGCACTTACAAAAGAATTGATCTCATCAGCCAGTGGATCACTTTTTTCATATTTTGTCTTTTCGCTGGTTACCGTCGGAAATCCGTCTTCATCTCTTGCCTCATCGTCCAGACCAATCACCGTAACCTGCCTCTTTCCACAATCCGCTGATATATAGGCATCCGGTTGGAAAACCCTTATCTTACGAAGCATTTTCCCTGAAACGCGGCTCGCGGTCAAATTGGCGGCCGTGCCGTCCGCAAAGACAAGTCTCACGCTGGCTATATCTGTTTTATCTGTAATAACAGCCATCCCCGTAGCATGAACCTCTGCAACTTCTGACGGAACAATATGGAGGATAATATCAAGATCATGGATCATCAAATCAAGAACCACATCTACATCAAGACCTCTTTTCGCGAAAAGATTCATGCGATGGGCTTCAACAAAAACAGGTTTGCTCAACAGACTTTCCATATGCACAATGGCTGGATTAAATCTTTCAACCAGTCCAACTTGAAAAACCAGTTCATGCTTTTTTGCCATATCGATCAGGGTATCCGCATCATGGAGATCATAGGTAATCGGTTTTTCAATGAGCATATGGATACCCTTTGAAAGAATATCCCTGGCCACTTGAAAATGCATTTCCGTTGTCACGGCAAGACTTACCGCGTCCACATGATCGAGAATATCATGATGGTCAAAAAAGGGCGTCACATGATAACGTTCCCCTATCTCATTCGCTCGCGCCCTGTTTACGTCCACTACCCCCACCAGTTCAACTCCAGGGATGGCTTTGTATTTCTGAACGTGGTATTCTCCGAGGTGTCCCACCCCGATCACAGCCACTCGCAGTCTTTCTGCATTCACTATTATTTGTCTCCGTTTTGGTTGGATTCTATGTGACGCTGTCTGCGTCCAGGGCAATCACGACAATATTTTTTTCGTTTGCCCTCTCCAGCATCTTTTCCCTGTCAAAAAGCAATGTACGCCCCGCCTCAACAGCCAGCACGGTAGCCTTTACCTCCTCCATGACCTCAATCGTTTCAAGGCCGATAGAAGGCACATCAAATCTCAGGTCCTGGTCGGGTTTACTGACCTTCACCACCACAGCCTTTTCTTTGGCGATTATTCCACCTCTTCGAATGGTTGCGTCGGTGCCATCAATGGCCTCAACAGCGAGAACCGTTTTCTTTCTGACCACAACGCTCTGGCCGATGTCCAGTCGCCCTAATTCCTTGGCCACTTTCCACCCGAAAAGGATGTCCGTCATCTCTTCCTTGCCTGGTTTTCTTTTTGTAAAACAACCTTCTCCCGCTAACAATTCAGGCAGGTAGGCCGTGGAACTTACGATTTCAATCCCTTCGCCAGACAGTTCATCCGCAACAGCGCGTAAAATATCATCATCATGAAAAACAGCCAACTTTGTCATGATTGCAAGACCCTTGAAATCGGGTCTCAGGTTTTCAAACATCCTCTTTTTGGTAATACTGCCGGCCATGATGACATTCTTGACGCCCTCCGTCCTGAATGCCTTGATTAAATGACCAAGCTGACCAAGTTTAACCCAGAAAATTTTATCAACTTTTTCTGACAAAACAGGTTCGGTTTCTCCATGGTGTGCAACCGCAACCGTACGCAGCCCTCTGGCTTTCGCGGCCTCCGCCACCATCAGGGGAAACTGGCCCCCTCCAGCAATAATACCTATGGCCTTATTGTCCTCCACTATCGAAGAACACCCCTCTCGGAGCTCTCAATAAAATCGAGTAAAAACTGCAATTCCGGGATCAAATCAAGTTCTTTTTTCACCTGAGGAACCCCATTTTTAAAACTCTTGTTCTTCCGCCAGATGATACTATAGGCCTTTTTCAGGACATCTATGGTTTCGCGCGTAAAACCTCGTCGAGCCAGACCTTTTTGATTGACACCATATAGTGTGCCCCTGCCGCCACCTGTAATCATGAAGGGAGGAACATCCCGGTCAATCCCCGTCATGGCGCCCACAAAGGCATGGGAGCCAATCCGTACAAACTGCTGAACCGCGATAAAGGCCCCCAGGATAGCATACTCACCAACTTTGGCATGCCCCCCCAGGGTTGCTGCATTGGTTAAAATTACATGATCCGAAACACGGCAGTCGTGCGCAACATGGGAATACGCCATAAAATAACAGTGGTTTCCAATAACAGTCCGCCACTCTTCTTTTGTTGTCGCGCGATTCAGGGTAACATTTTCACGAACAATATTGTCGTTCCCCATTATCAAGCGCGTTTCTTCTCCATCATATCCAACATCCTGAGGCGGAGAACCGATAGATGCAAAAGGATAGATCTTATTCCTTTCTCCAATCTCAGTATAATCATCAACAACCACATGGGCCGCGATTTCCGTGTCACCGCCGATTTTTACGTGTTTTCCCACACTGCTGTAGGGCCCGACCCTGACCCCGGGGCCAAGCTCAGCTTTCGAACTGACCACTGCCGTAGGATGAATATCCATAACATTCCTCTAATCGCTATTTACGCCCTTTCCTTTATTGTGGCCACCAACTGGGCTTCAGCAACAAGTTGGCCCTCCACAAAGGCCTTTCCTTCCATTTTCCATACACGCGAACCGGTTCGCAGCGGTGTCAGTTCAAAGCGGAGTTGATCTCCGGGAACCACGGGCCGCCTGAACTTTACCTTATCGATGGAAGCAAAATACACCGCATCGGGATATTTTTCTTCATCCCCTCCGGAAGCGGACACAATGGCCAGAATACCACCGGCCTGGGCCATGGCCTCAATAATAAGGACTCCCGGCATAACTGGATTTCCCGGGTAATGCCCTTCAAAAAAAGGCTCGTTTGCCGTAACATTTTTAATCCCAACCACCCTTTTACCGATTTCCATCTCAACAATTCTGTCCACCAGCAGAAAAGGATATCTGTGGGGTAGAATTTTCACTATATCGCCATAGGTCAGAGGAAGTTTCATCAGGAAGATTGCTCCTTATCCAGGGATTTTTCCAAGATTTTTATTTTTTTCTCGAGGCTTCTCAGACGATCATTCAACTCAGGGAGCCTTCCTGTAAGACTTACGGCCTTCAACCACACTCTGTGGGGAAGTACCGGTGATCCGGAAACCACCTGTCCTGCCGGAATCGACTTCGGAATACCTGATTGGGATCCGACCATCACCCCGTCACCGATATTCACATGGTCGCTTACCCCCACCTGACCACCGATGAGGACACCCTTTCCGAGAGTACAACTACCCGAGATACCGGCCTGGGAGACAATAATGCTATTCTCTCCGACCACCACGTTGTGAGCAATCTGGACCAGGTTATCCGTCTTGACGCCTTTTTTTATCCAGGTTTTTCCAAAAGTGGCCCGATCAATGCAATTGTTTGCACCAATTTCTACCTGGTCATCTATTTGAACGATCCCTGTTTGTGGAATCTTTACAGATGTCGCGCCGTCTCTGACAAAGCCGAATCCATCGCTCCCGATAACCGTCCCGGGATGAATAATTACGTCATCACCAATGATGCATCCGCGCAGGATGGACACATTTGGATAGATCAGGCACCGTTTTCCCACAGTCACATTTTCACCAACACAGACTCCGGGAAACAAAACGGTTTCCTCACCGATAACTGCGCCCTCCCCCACATAGACCGTTGGATAAACAGAGACATCTTTTCCGAAACGACAGGTTTCATGAATAGCGGCATCCTTGCTGATCCCCGGATATCGGCAGATAGGAGGAGCGAAAAGCCAGGCCACCCGTGCATACGCCAGTTCTGCATTGGCAACAATGATCTGTGCACCGGCATAAAGATCGCTTTTCTCATTAATCAGGATAGCCTGCGCCCTGGTTTTTTGAAGAGCCTCGTGGTAACGCCGCCCAGAGCAAAAGGTGATTTCCGATGGACCGGCACTTTCCAGAGAATTGAGACCCTCTACAACCGTTCCCTCATCTCCAATGAGTTCTCCGCCAACATAATCCGCAATTCTTCGTAAAGTTTCGCCCAAAATTCACTTTCTCCTGGTTTTCATACAGGTAGTTTCTCGAACCGAGAACCAGATCTCAGCATACCTGAAACCTAAAAACAGCAATTAGCTTTTAAGCTATTAGCCGTTAGCTTAATGATGTAAATGATTTATATCAGTTTTTCCTGTATTGCAACTTTCACTTTTTGATGCTGAGCTGTTTCTCCGTAAACGACTTATATTATAGAGCTATGTAACGGCTAAGTGCTAATTGCAGCTTTTAGGTGAAAGCCTACTTCAATTTCGCTTTGTCATAGGCTTTCGTCACCCTGTCGGTAACATCAATGGTATTATCGTAATAAACCAGACCGACAGCCTCTGCCTCAAGAATAATAGTATACTTTCCTTTCTCGGCAAGTTTTTCCACAATCTTTTCGATCTCGATGCCCACCTTTCTCGTGGCATCCATCTCAGCATCTTTCATCTCCTGAGTCACTTCCCCATACACATAATTGTAGTGTCGCGTCCTCTGTTCCAGTTCCCGTTGTTTATCCTCTCTGGCATCCAGGCTGAGCATCATACTCTGCTTCTGAAGCTCCCCCTGCAATTTTTGGATCTGAGCCTTTTCCCCCTCTAATTTTTTCTGCAGCTTATCAAATTTCTTTTTCAGACCATCTCTGACTTTTTGAAAGGCGAGAGAGTTCTGCTGGAGCGTCTTCATGTTTAAAACACCCACCTTAACAGCATCTGCCCATGCCCCCTGAGCACAAAAAAAGAAAATTACCGCACATCCAATTAAAACCAACCCCTTTTTCCGCATTGTATCAACCTCCTGATAATTTTTTATAAGTAATGAGTAATCCCGCGTTCCGCGGGATCTCCGCTACGCTCCGACACGTAACGAGTTACATGAGTCCCCCGACACTAAATTCAAATTTTCCGCTAGACTCGTTTCCCTGGGGATCCAGATTGAATCCATATTCCAGGCGAAGCGGGCCAATGGGGGAATACCACCTGATTCCACCACCCGCCGCTTTCCTTATGCCACTGAATGTCCAGCTTTGATCTTCCGCAAAGACATTACCTGCATCGATAAAAACGAGGCCTGTAACTCCCTGTTCCTTGAGCAATGGAAAGGTATATTCAACATTATAACACATCATCTTAGTACCACCAAGATAGTCACCAGTCACGGGATCGACAGGCGAAATGGTGTTATAATCAAATCCGCGTACGGTATTGATGCCTCCCAGGAAGAATTTCTGGAAGACGGACAATTTGCCCCTGTCCTGAATATATCCCCAACGTCCCTGCACCATGAAGACCGTGTTCCAGAACATGGGGAAAAACCAGGCGGTTCTCGCCCTGTATTTGATAAAGTTTTCGTCTCCTCCAAGCCCCGCAAACTGAATCAGTCCCTCGTTTATGGACCCCCTGCTCGTATTCCACATTTTATCTCTGCTGTCCCTCTTTACCGTGAACGTCATACTGCTTGTGACGTTCCGCCCCGTCATATCCTTCAGAGACTGGGAGGCACCCGCCGCTACATCACTGATGTTTGCATCATCATACCCGTATCTGACATTACCTCTCGTATAGTCGAATATCAGGGGAAATCCCAGACTCATGGCCATCCCAAGACTGTCCCTGCTGTACTGATCATACTCCTGGCTGAATTTATAGGCATCCACCCCGAGCGCAAGGGGCTTGTCAAACAGCCAGGGTTCCACGAACCGAATATCAAACTCCGTATTCTTTCCACCCAGCCTGGCGGTCGCCTGCAGTTTCTGTCCAAACCCAAAAAAGTTTTCATCTGCAACCTGGAACATGACAAACCCTGAATATTCAGCGCTGTATCCGGCACCCACGCTGAATGTACGGGTTCCTTTCTCCTTCACATCAATATCCAGCTTCATCAGATCCGGACGGGACCCTTTTTTTGTCTTGACTTGCACATCTTCAAAGAAACCGAGGCGTTGAAGATTGGCGGTACTCCTTTTCAGCTTTCTGCCACTGAAATACTCTCCCTCAATGACCTTAAGCTCACGACGGATCACCTTATCCCTCGTATGGGTATTTCCGGAGATCGTAATTCTCTCAAAACGGACCTTCGGGCCCTTGGATATGTCGTAGGTAATCTGGGCCTTATGCTTTTCACCATCCTCCTTGACAATGGGTCTGACTTCCGCGTAGGCAAACCCCTCATCCGCATAAACATCTTTGAGACTAAGGATATCGTTTCGCACAATTTCACGGTTGAAGACATCTGACTTTCCAATGTTGGTTCTTAGCAAAAGCTCATCCGCCGGCTTTATGAGTTCCCCCTCAACAGCCACCTTGCCTACACTATATTGGGGCCCCTCATCAACCTCAATAGTCACAACCAGTCCCTTCAACGCTTCGTCATATGCAACCTTCGGCTCTCCCACTTTGGCTTTTATGTACCCTTGGTTGTGATAAAAGGAGGTTAACTTGTGAATATCAAATTCCAGCATTTTCTCATCGAGCACTCCAGCCTTTGTAATCCACGACAGAAACCATTTCGTACTGGTCTCCATAATTTTTCTGAGTTGCTTCCCTGTGAAATGAGTATTCCCCACAAACTGGATCTCTTCAATATACACCTTATCCTTCTCATCGATCGTGTATTTAAGCATCACCTCGTTATTTGGAAGCGGTTCGGTAGTCTCTTCAACTGTCGCATTGTAATATCCTTTGTCCTTGTAAGTCTCGCGAATACGATTAACGCTCTGGCGTATTTCACTGTTATCCAGGATTGAATACAGGTTTATCCCTAATTCTTCCTGCAAATCTTCATCATCGATTTCATCATTTCCCGAAAAAACGATCTTCCCGATAGACGGTTTCTCCACGACGCGAAAAGTGACTACCATTCCCGTAGGCCCACTCTCCGTCTCCATTTTCACATCGTTAAAAAACCCCATTTTGTAAATATTTCGTAAGTCATTATCGAGTTTGCCATAATCCAACCGGTCCCCGGGTTGACTGTTAATGGTCGCCAGAACTGCAGCCTTTTCAATACGGGTATTTCCCCGGACATAAATGGAATCAATCTGAGGGACCCCTGTAACCCGGTCATCAACAGAAACAGCCAGACGCCTCATCGTACCGGACATTTCGTCGATATCGTCCGAAACCACGTAAACATTGAAAGGAGGTTGCTCCCCAAGAACATTAACCACTTTCAGATCAATGCTCGCTTTGGTCCCGATCTGAGTCAGACTGCCGGCTATAATCCACCTGACGTCCAAATCAATTCCTAGCCTGGCAAGTTTCTTTGTTTCAGTGGATTTGGAGAAAGCCTGGGGGGTCAGGTTGACAATCCTCGGGTTGACCATTCTAAATCCCATTTCACCCATTCGTGCGGAAAGCATTGTCTGCAAGCCTTCGTGTAGATCACCCAACGGTTTCAAGGAATGAATCTGAAACGGCAGGACCGCCATGGACCCCCGATTCACATCCTCTGCATGGACTACCGTGCAAAAAGAACAAATTATCAGGACAAAAATCCAAAACCTTAACCTTCGGATAGGGCCAGTAAAAAGACAGTGCCGCAGTTTTGTAAAAATCATCATATTTTCATTCCATTCGTCCATTGATCAGCTCCATCTTTCTGGACATTTTTCGTGCAAGCTTGTCATTATGGGTAGCAATGATCATCGCAACCCCTTCATCCCTGTTCAATTTAATGAGGAGCTTTGCTATCTCCTCTCCGGTCAACCAGTCAAGGTTTCCCGTGGGCTCATCTCCTAAAATTACCTTAGGCTTCATAATCAGGGCGCGTGCAATGGCAACGCGCTGTTGTTCTCCGCCAGAGAGCTCCCCGGCCCTGTGCGTCATTCTTTGCTCAAGTCCGACCTTTGCCAGGACCTCTCGTGCCATATGGAAAGCTTCTTTTCGGGGATATCGTCCTATCAATGCAGGCATCATTACATTTTCAACGGCATTCAATTCCGTCAACAGGTGATGGAACTGAAAGACAAACCCCATTTCCCTGTTCCTAAGCCTGGAGATCTCATCTCCCTCCATTTCATACATATTCCTGTCACGAAATCTGACAATGCCCTCGGTAGGAGGATCGAGGCTTCCCATAATATTGAGCAAGGTTGATTTCCCAACCCCCGATGCTCCCATGATAGCAAGGCTGTCTCCCTTTTCCATGACAAGATTGATCCCTTTCAGCACTTCAATCGGTTTTCCGTGATGGTCAAAAGACTTACACACATTTTCGAGGGTCAGCATAGGAGAGACATTCATCATTCATACCTGAATGATTCTAATGGGTTCAGCCGCGAAGCGTACCATGATGGATACAGTGTAGCAAAAAAAGAAATGGTTATGGCAGCCAGGGATACAAGCCATATATCGGGCATTTCCACCAGAACCGGCAGTTTGGAAAGATAATAAACATCCGATGGAAGATCAATAAACTTATATTTATCAAGGATATAGCATAGCCCAAGGCCCGAACCAAGCCCGGTGACTGTGCCGATGAATCCCACAAGAAGTCCCTGAAACATGAATATGCTCATGATGCTTCTCGAGGTTGCTCCCATGGCCCTTAAAATGGCTACATCTCTGGTTTTTTCCATAACCACCATGACAAGCGTACTGATGATGTTCAGGGCGCCCACAAGAACGATCATCACCAGGATGATAGACATGGTGTATTTCTCAAGTTTAAGAGCCGAAAAAAGGCTCTTATTCATAACTTTCCAGTCTTTTGTCCAGAAAGGATGGCCGAGAAGATTCTGAACCACTCTTCCGACCTTGTCCGATTGATACACGTCCTGAACTCTTATCTCAATGCCGGTCACATTATCGCCCAATCCTAAGAAATCCTGGGCTTCTTCAAGAGCAATATACGCCATGGAGACATCATATTCATACATACCGGAATCAAAAATACCGCTTACAATAAAACGCTTCGTGTTAGGGCTTCTTCCAAATGGCGTCAGTTTCCCTTCAGGAGAAATAACGCTGATCAGGCTCCCGGCATAAGCGCCGATCTGTTTCGCAAGCACGCTGCCGATAATAATGCCCGGAATCTCATCTTTTCCTTTCTCAAGGTTTTTTAATTTTCCGGTTTTTATCATTTTTTCAAAATCAATCACCTTGCCTGCCGTTTTTGGATCAATCCCGCGCAGAACGGCGCCCGACACGTTTCCTGCATTGTTGAGCATAACCTGCGTATAGATGAAAGGGGTCGATGCAACAACTCCATCAACCCCTCTGATCTTTTCCGCCGCCTCCCTGTAACCGGCAAAGGGCCCCCCGAGACTCATAACCAGAACATGGGAATTGACACCCAGAATCTTGGACATCAGGTCAGCCCTGAATCCATTCATAACAGACAGAACAACCACGAGGGCCATTACACCCACCATCACACCGAGAATGGAAATAATCGTAATGATCGATATGAAGCGCTGTTTTCGCTTGGCCTTGAGGTATCTGGCGCCAAGAAAAATCTCAAACATGGGGGGCCTATTCTTTCGATCTCATATGCGGAAAAAGAATCACGTCTCTTATGGAAGGAGAGTCTGTCAGCAACATGACAACCCTGTCAATCCCGATTCCTTCGCCCGCGGTGGGAGGCATTCCATACTCCAGTGCCGTTACATAATCCTCATCCATAAACTGGGCTTCCCTGTCTCCGGCATCCCTGAGGGCCACCTGCCCCTCAAATCGCCGGCGCTGATCAACCGGATCGTTCAGCTCATTAAAAGCATTTGCAATTTCTCTTCCGGCAATAAAAAGTTCAAACCGGTCAACCACATCCGGATTTTCTTCATTTCGCCGGGAAAGAGGGGAAACCTCGGTAGGATATCCGGTGATAAATGTAGGATTAATCAAGTGAGGCTCCACGAGATGATCGAACAGTTTTGTCAGTATTTCACCATGGCCATCCCTTTCAAGGGATTTGATGCCAAGGGAAGACGCGACTTTTTCCGCTTCATTTCTGTCTTCTAACACCACCTGGTCAACACCGCCCAATTCTTTCAGGGATTCAAACAAAGATATTCTTGCCCAGGGGCGCGTAAAATCCACTGTTTTGCCTTGATATTCAATAATTTGTTTACCAAGAACCGTTTCCAGGACATGGGAAAAAAGATCTTCCGTAAGGGTCATCAGATCTTCGTAGGTAGCATATGCCATATAAAATTCGAGCATGGTGAATTCGGGATTATGTTTGACGGAAATCCCCTCGTTTCTGAAATTACGATTAATCTCGAACACCCTTTCCATCCCACCAACAATCAGCCTCTTCAGGTATAGTTCGGGCGCAACCCTCAGATACAGGTCCATCCCAAGCGCATTATGAAAGGTCTTAAAAGGCCTTGCAGTAGCCCCACCCGGAATGGGCTGCATCATTGGCGTCTCCACTTCCAGAAACTTTCGATCCGTAAAGAACCCTCGAACGGCCTGTACAATGCGGCTTCTCATGACAAATACATCTCTGACGTCATCATTCATGATGAGGTCCAGATACCTCTGTCGATACCTCGTTTCCACATCCGTGAGGCCATGAAATTTTTCCGGAAGAGGTCTCATAGACTTCGTCAGAAGGGTAAGGCTTTCCGCTAAAACAGTTAGTTCTTCTGTCCTGGTTCGGAACACCGGCCCTTTCACACCGATGAAGTCTCCAATATCCATCAGTTTGAACAGGTCAAATTCTTCGTCACTGACCTTGTTTTTCCGCACATAAACCTGCATGAGGCCGGTCCTGTCCTTGATGTTAATAAACGAGGCCTTTCCAAAATCTCGTTTCGACATGATCCTGCCGGCCACGGAAAAAGATGTGCCTTGCTGTTCCAGCGTTTCTTTATCCATCTCCTGGAAACGGTTTATTGCCTCTTCAGCAGTCAGGTCCACATGATATCCCGAAGGGTACAGGCTTACGCCGCCCGCAACAATTTTCTCGATTTTACTCTTTCTATCCTCAGATAAACCGGTCGTTTTTCCCATAATTCGCGTTTAACTCTTCCCATAGTCCGCTGTTTTTTATAAAACCCTCACAAAGAGGGAGCTTCTTTGTACTTCTTATTTGTTCCGTATGAACTTGTTTTTTTTAATTCAATTGAACTTCATAGTCAAGATGAAAGAAGAACATACAATAAAACGCATTTCAAAGAATCCTCTCCAGACAAGAATATTTTCTATTGACACAAAACCGTTGAAGCTGTTAGAAAATGATTATAAAATTGGTTATTCCGCAAATATTTCCCCCTGCTTCATGGTCGGAGAACTGAATGGATATTTCAGAACCAAAGATCACGCGTAATGAAATCCTGATTCTCGAAGACAAAAACTTCAATCCAGACAATATCTGCATTGTCACCGGTGCCGCAATGGGCATAGGAAGAGCCACTGCCATTGCAGCTGCAGCAAACGGTCTCACCGCTGTCGGCCTGGATATCAACGAAACGGAAGGTCAAAAAACAGTGGAAATGGTGCGGAATCTCGGAGGTCGCATGGTTTTCATCAAAACCGACCTGGCCAATGACGAAGACATGTCCCAGGCGGTACAGGAAGCCGCTCAAGTCGGAACCATAAAATATCTCGTCAATATCGCCGGGATGCAGCACATAGATGCCATCGAAAATTTCCCCATGGAAAAGTATGATTTCATGCAGAAAATCATGCTGAGGGCCCCTTTTTACCTCTCTAAATTGACCATCCCGCACATGAGAAAAAGCCAGGACGGCACCGGGGCCATAGGAAATATGGCATCCGTCCACGGCCATATCTGCACCCTGAACAAAACGGCCTATAACATCATGAAGTTTGGACTAAGGGCGCTGAGCCAGTCTATCTCCGCTGAAGGGGATGGAGAAGTCCGATCTTTCACTGTCAGCACAGGTTTTGTAAAAACGGCCCTTGCTTTAAACCAGATTCCGGCCCAAGCAAAACAGAGAGGGATTACCCCGGAAGACGTTGTAAAAGATGTGATGATGGGAGACTCAAGAATCAAGGAAATGATGTCGCCCATTGAAGTAGCCAACCTCTTCCTGTTCGGGTTTTCACGTTTTGCAAGGTATCTTGTGGGAGGGGACCTCCTCTTCGATGGTGGTATGGTGCTGACCTACGCCGAAAAAAAGCAGTGAAATTATTCCCGCTTGGAGTACCGAACAAAAACGCTTTCCGGAAAAGGCTGTTCAGGCATACAGTCTTGCTTCCATAGCCCCTGTTAAATAAAACACACCCAAACCTGATCATTCTATATAAGGATTATCATGGTCTTTTGTTATCTGCAATACAATACGTACCGTCTTTTTCCGCTTATTAAGGCAACAACCATCAACAAAACCCACATACCCTGCAATCCACACTGCACTGCATTTTGGAAGGAGGTGATGATCCAGGCCGGCACGTTCAAATAATCTGTCCAAAAGAACCGTCAAATTTCAATCTGAAAGGGAGGAAGCGATGAAAAAGTTTAAATTATTGATCATTCTGGGCGCGTTGACGCTCATTCTTACCATTGGATCCAATGCCTTTGCCAAAAAAATCAGATGGAAAATGGTGACCACATGGCCGGAATCGATTAATCTCTGGTACGGCGAAAAAAAGATGATCGAATATGTCAAAGAAATGACAGGCGGAAATTTCGTCATCAAATGGTTCCCTGCCGGCGCTCTCATGAAGGCCTTTGAAGTTTTTGATGCATGCAGCAAAGGGGCTGTGGAAATGGCGGGGGACTGGCCAAGCTACTGGGCCAGCAAAGACCCGGCCTTTGATTTTATTGGATCCTTTCCTTTCGGTTTTACCAATATGGACTACATTACCTGGATGTATAAATTCGGAGGTCTCGAGCTGATGCAGAAGCTCTGGGGCAAATATGGCATGACCTACTATTCTTTGGGCGCAACGCCCATGGAATCAGGGTTCCGAACCACGGAAAAGAGCGGCCCCATTAAATCTCTCGCTGACTACAAGGGTTTAAAACTGAGAACCCCTTCAAGGGCAACCATCTGGATACTGCAGCAGATCGGCGCCTCCCCCATTAAGATGCCCGGCGGCGAAATCTACCTCGCCGTACAGACCGGAAAACTCGATGGCGCCGAGTTTAGCGCCCCCGGCGTTGACTGGAACATGGGCTTTGCTGAAATCACCAAATACTGGAGCGTTCCCTGCTGGTTCCAGCCTTCTTCCCAGGTGGGTACCATGGTAAACCTGAAAGCCTTAGACACCCTTTCTAAAGAAAATAAGGCCATACTGAGGTATGCCTGCATGGCTGCTTCGCTGGATTCACTTGCCTTTTACGAAGCCGATTCGGCCAAAGCTATTGAAAAGTTTAAAAAAGCCGGAACAGAAGTTTTCCCTCTTCCCAAGGAAGAACTGGATAAACTCGAGCTTCTGGCAGGCCAGTACTGCATTATGAAAGCGAAAGAGTCCAAGGCCTATGCCGAGGTCCTTAAATCGCAGATGGAATACCTGAAACAGTACAAAGAATGGAGAACCATGTCCGGTGATTTCGGTTTCGGCCGAACGCCCGTGTATGTGGATGACGTCTTGGCCGCACTCAAGAAAATGGGCTATTAACAGAATAAGAGGCCTTTGGCGTATACGCCAAAGGCCTCTTTCTTGCCTGCTCCTTTCTTTGAAAAATGGGTAGACTTCTAATTAAGGCTTGGATTTTATTGCAGTAATCAACACCTCATATGAAAGGCAACCTATGCAGATTAAAACTCTCCTGAAAGGCCTTGACAATATAAGCGAATGGACTGGAAGGATATTTGTGTGGCTCATCATTCCCCTCACCGCAGTGGTTTTTTTCGAGGTCATTTCCACCAAATTCTTCGATACACCCCACATATGGGCACCGGAAATCACAGCATATCTTTACGGCCCTCTCTTCATGCTGACAGCCGCCTATACGCTCCTTTACAAGGGCCATGTGAGCATAGATATTATTTTTCAAAAATTCTCTCCCAGGGTGCGCGGCATACTGGATTGCTTCACATACCTTGTATTTTTCTTTCCCTTCTGTATCATCCTCCTTTATCAGGGATCTATCTACACGGAAATGTCCTGGGCCATGAATGAAACGAGCGGGTCTGCCGAACTCCCCATCGTTCCCTATATCAAGGCGGTCATCCCGATCACTTTTGCATTTCTGCTAATCCAGGGATTATCCAATTTGATCAAAGCTTTTTTTCAGGCCGTAAAGGGGAGGGAAATATGAGTGCGGAATTTATTGTGATAGGAATGTTCGTGGGGCTTCTGATCGGCCTTTTTTTAGGGCATCCCCTGGCTTTCGTTCTCGGTGGACTGGCTGTCATCTTCGGGTACCTTGGGTGGGGTCCAAACTGTTTTTTCATGTTTGTGAACCAGACCTTCGGCGTCATGGACAACTACATCCTTGTAGCCATCCCTCTTTTTGTGTTCATGGCGCAGTTACTGGACCAGTCAGGTGTTGCTGAAAGTCTTTTCGCCACTATGAGATACCTTTTCGGTCCCATACGGGGAGGAATTGCCGTTGCGGTCGTAGTGGTCTCCACCCTCTTCGGGGCCTGTACAGGAATTATCGGAGCATCCGTTGTAACCATGGGACTCCTCGCCATGCCCGTACTCCTGAAATATGGATACAATAAGAGACTGGCCTGTGGGAGCATCTGCGCTGGCGGAACTCTGGGAATCCTGATTCCTCCCAGTATCATGCTGGTCGTCATGGCAGACCAGGGCAGCGTTTCGGTGGGGAAACTCTTTGCGGGCGCGGTCGTTCCCGGGCTTATCCTGTCGACTCTTTATATTCTCTACATCCTTATCCGGTGCTATTTCAAACCCCAGGACGGACCGCCCATTACTAAGGAAGAGCTGGCAGCGGTCACAAAATCAGAAATAGCCGTGATGGTTATCAAGTCTATGGTCCCCCCCATGATCCTGATTATAGGCGTCCTTGGATCCATATTCATGGGCGTGGCTACCCCTACGGAAGCAGCAGGCATCGGAGCCGTTCTGGCATTCCTCATGACGATAGCTTACGGAAAATTTACCTGGTCAGGCCTCGTATCCGCGGTGGTCAACACGACCAGGACATCCTCCATGGTCATCATTATTCTTGTGGCTGCAAGCTGTTTCTCCAGTATCTTCATGGGATCGGGAGGAGGCGACGTGGTCCAGGAATTAATCCTGGAGTCCGGTCTTGGAAAATGGGGGATGTTCATTATCATGATGATCATTCTCTTTTTCTTGGGGATGTTCATTGACTGGATCGGCATCATTCTGATCTGTTTTCCCCTCTTTCTTCCTATCGCGGCTGATCTGGGATTTGATAAGATCTGGTTTATCGTCATCATGGCGGTCATGCTTCAGGACTCATTTCTCACGCCACCTTTTGGCTATGCTCTTTTTTATCTCAAAGGCGTGGCGCCTCCGGAAATCTCTACCTCCGATGTATACTGGGGCGCGTTCCCATTCTGGAGACTCATGGAACTGGGCTTGATCGTCTGCGTCGTCTGGCCGGAGAGCATTACCTGGCTTCCTTCGCTGCTGATCAAGTGATAAAAAGGAGATTTCCCCATGCTGAAACCTGGTAAAACCTATGACGAGGTGTACAATTCCTTCGAGTGGAAAATTCCTGAATTTTACAATATCGGGGTCGACATATGCGACAAATGGGCCCATCAGAGATACCGCCTGGCCCTGATTTTCGAAGACGAAAAGGGCCAAACGGAACGCTACACATTCTGGGATCTGAAAAGATTGTCAAACCGGCTGGCCAACGGGCTCAAAGCGCAGGGGCTGGAACGGGGAGACCGATTTGGAATCATGCTTCCCCAGTCCCCGGAAGCGGGCATCGCACATATCGCCCTGTATAAAATGGGCGCCATTGCCATACCGATGTTCACGCTTTTTGGAACGGAAGCCCTGGAATACAGACTGGCCAACAGCGAGGCGAAAGGAATTATCACTGACGAGGCCAATCTCCACAAAATCCTGGAAATCAAGGACAGGTTGCCCCACCTTCAGGTGGTTGTCCTGGCAAGGGGAAAAAAGAGAGACGGAATATTCCGGTTTGACGACCTGGTTGAAAAAGGTTCCACCGCTTTCGAGCCTGTCATAACACGCGCCGATGACCCCGCTTTCATCAGCTATACGTCCGGGACAACAGGGCCTCCTAAGGGAGCGCTTCATGCCCATCGAGTACTCCTTGGGCATCTCCCCGGCATCCAGTTCCCTCATAATTTCTTTCCAAAAGAAGATGACCTTTTCTGGACCCCGGCTGACTGGGCATGGATGGGAGGGTTCATGGATGCTCTTCTCCCAAGCTGGCATTACGGCGTACCGATTGTGGCTCACCGGGCCAGGAAATTTGACCCGGAAGAGGTGTTTCACCTCCTGGCAAAATACGGCATAAGGAATGCCTTCATGCCGCCCACCGCGTTGAAGATGATGAGGCAGGTAAAGGACCCGAGAAGCCGTCACGACTATTCCATGCGCTCCATAGGCAGTGGCGGGGAATCCCTTGGAGAAGAACTCCTCGATTGGGGCAGAGAGGTCTTAGGACTTACCATCAACGAATTCTATGGGCAGACAGAGGTGAATCTGGTCGTGGGGAGCTGTTCAGAGGTCATGGAAATCAGACCAGGTTCCATGGGAAAGGCCATCCCCGGTCACGTGGTGGAAGTGGTGGATAAATCGGGTACGCCAGTTCCTTTCGGGGAGGTAGGAGAGGTCGCCATTAAGACGCCGGACCCAGTCATGTGTCTGGAGTACTGGAAAAATCCGGAGGCTACAAGGGGAAAATATATCGGGGAATGGTGGCTAACGGGAGATCTTGCAAAAAAGGATGACGATGGATATTTCTGGTTTGTTGGAAGAAAAGACGACCTGATTACCAGCTCCGGTTACCGCATAGGCCCGGCGGAAATTGAAGACTGCCTCATGAAGCACCCGGCAGTGGGCATGGTAGCCGTGGTGGGAAAGCCGGACAAAATCCGTACAGAATTGGTCAAGGCCTTTATCATTCCAAAAGCAGGAGTCACACCCGGCCCGGAAATGGAAGAGGACATCAAAAAGTTTGTCAAAGTCAGGCTGGCAGCCCATGAGTATCCGAGAGAGATCGAATTCGTCAATGAACTGCCCCTGACCAACACGGGCAAAATCATCAGAAGGGAACTGAAGGCACTGGAGATAGAGCGGCAATCCGCTACTCAATAGCGGACTCGTGTGAAAAGGTCAGTAGGTAGTAAGCAGTAGGCAGTCACAGAATACCTGGATTCCCTCAATAGCCTACCACAATACCCAAAAGTTTCTTTTTTGATTTGCTCCCGCTTTAAAGCGGGGAAACCTGTCGTTCTCTGCGTCTTTGCGTCTCTGCGCGAGACTTTCTTTAAGAAGTTTTTCTCGTTCCCACCCGCCTGCCATAGCCCGATACATTGACAAGGGACTCCTTCCCATGTTCGCGTCCCCAGCGTTGCGGGACATAACTGGGGACACGGCATTGGCGGGCAGGCGCTCCTGCAGCGGAACGAACGAGGGAGACGCTCTACGCGTCTACCGCTTTAAGGCAGCCGCACAATCAAAACAGGTTTCTTACAACGCCTCAGTACCCTTCTGGTAGTACTTCCCATCAGCTTGTCGGCCAGGGTCCCGCGTCCATGGGCGCCCATCACCAGAAGATCACACCCACTGCTTTCCACCACTTCCAGGATTTCTTCAACCGGTTCTCCTACTTTCACGACAATGTCATCGGTAATAAACGGGCAGGCGGGAATCTTGGCGCTCACCTCATCGCAGAAGGAACTGATACGTTCCGTTGCCTTTTCAAGGATTTCTTCTCGATTATGTTTAATGAGTTCATCCCATTTTTCCTGGCCTAAGACATTGATCATCAGGCTGTCCCGGTAAGGGGACATATCTTCAAGCACATTTAAAAACGTAATTCCCGCCCCATAACGGCTCGCGAGACTGACTGCATAGCCAAAAGCGTGGCGCGCATTCTCTGATAAATCGGTCGTGTAGAGAATTTTTTTAATGTCGGGTATCATCGGTTTTCCTCCTGGTTCAGAATTATAAGTTGATTTTATAGAAAAATTATGGATATTAAGCCTTCTAAGTTGCACGATTGAAGCGTTTGTGTAGAAACATAAGATTACTGGGCATCCTTCATCCATAAGTTTACACTTTTCCCGGAAATGGGGTATGTTTTCTGGTTGAAAATCGGACGTCGAATCTGAAAATCGGATGCTGAAACTGGAAATTCGAAACT
>Ga0307929_1000676_pt1 | contig 31573 bp, 21 predicted proteins | sample AceLakmetage1330_FD_203160 | JGI IMG/M metagenome (GOLD analysis project Ga0307929, IMG submission 203160) | Saline water microbial communities from Ace Lake, Antarctica - #1330 | ecosystem: Environmental > Aquatic > Non-marine Saline and Alkaline > Saline | place: Antarctica: Ace Lake...
ACTCATATCTTTTAAGCGACGAATTCCCGGTCTCGGAAGAACTGGGGAGCAAAGGTTTCTATCTCCCCTCAGCCAGTAATCTCCGCCCGGACCAGATCGAATTCATAGTTGACGTCATCCGGGATGCGAGACCTTAAACTTTTAGAAGAATTAACAAAGTTAAGGAGAAAAAGAAGTCATGAATACAAGCGCATTGTTGGATAGAATTAAGGAGATGCCACCCGACATTCAGCAAGAAATAGAAGATTTTGCTGACTTTATTCTCAAAAAAAGAAACCCGGTTACTGAGTCTATTATTCGTCAGGAGTGGGCCGGAGCGTTGAGTGATTTCAAAGATAGGTTCAGTTCTTTGGAGCTCCAGGAAAAAGCACTGGAGTGGAGAAATGACTGACTCTATGTATCTGTTAGATACCAATATTTAGCTTGAGGTTCTTCTGGGTCAGGAGAAATCTGAGGAGGTAGGAATATTTCTTGGTAACATCCCCTCATTTAAACTGTTTATGACTGACTTCGCATTCCACTCTCTTTGTGTAATTTTGGATAAGCTTGATAGATTGGATATCCTCGATGTATTTATTTCCGATACATTTATTGACGGTAATGTTGGTTTGATAAAGCTAGATCCTGGAGATACTGGTCAAATCATCCGGGCAATAGATAACTATAATCTTGATTTTGATGATGCATATCAATATACGGCTGCTCATAAGTATAATCTGGAACTTGTCAGCTTTGACAGTGATTTCGACCAAACCCCGGGAGGAAAGAAAACATCGGCTCAATTATCATAATAGATATATTTATGAAATTCTCCTAATGTGGCACACATGGAATGACTAAAAATCTGAATGTATTATTGGTAAATCCCCCCTTCGATCCGGAGGAATCGGTCGGAGAGAGCAGCTCGGTCCGTTTTGTTCTCAATATTACGCCTCCACTGGGGTTGGCCTACCTGGGCGCGGTTCTGGAGAGGGCGGGACATAAGGTCAGAATCGTTGACTATACCGCCCGTTACCCTTACCCGCCGTTAGCCGGGATTATCAAAGAGTTTTCACCTGACCTAATCGGCCTGACCGCGACTACTCCATCATTTGAAAGTACCTGTCGGCTGGCCGGGGTACTGCGGGACCTAACCCCGGCCACTCCCATCATACTGGGAGGCGCCCATGTCACCTGCTCCCCGCGATCAACGATGGAGTCCGAGCTTTTCGAGGTAGGCGTGATCGGTGAAGGTGAAGATACTATACTCGAACTGGCGGCGCATCTGAAAGAGGGGAAGTTCTCGGGACTCGATCAAGTCGCTGGAATTATCTTCCGGGAAGGAGAAAGCTTCCGGCGGACAGATCCCCGCCCGTATATACAGGACCTCGACTTCCTCCCCTTCCCCGCCTATCATCTTCTCCCCCCCCTCTCCCATTATCACCCAACACCGGCGTCCTACCGGAGACTCCCGGTGGGAATTCTCATGACCAGCCGGGGATGCCCCTTCCATTGTACCTTCTGCGACCGTTCAATCTTTGGCAATACCACCCGGTTTCACAGCACCGAGCGGGTATTGGCCGAAGTGGAATGGATGATCCGGGAACTGGGCGCCAAGGAGATCAGATTTTTCGATGATACATTCACTTTGAAGCGTGAACGCGCCGCCGAGATCTGTGCCGGATTGAAAGATCGGGGTTTGAATATACCCTGGACCTGTCTGACCGCGGTTAAAGCCGTTACACCAGAACTCCTAAAAAAAATGAAAGCTGCTGGCTGCTGGCAGGTCCTCTACGGACTGGAGTCCGGCGACGATAAGATGCTGGAACTGTTGGGTAAAGGCAATTCGGTCGAGGCTAACCGTAACGCGGTAACCTGGGCCCATCAGGCCGGCCTGGAGATCCGGGGAGATTTTATCGTGGGAACTCCGGGAGAGACTATGGAGAGTCTCGAAAAGACACTGAAATTCACACTGGAATCAGGACTGGACTACGCCCACTTCAACAAGTTCACCCCCTTCCCGGGAACCGAACTCTACCGGAGGCTGGTCGCTGACGGCTACTCCTTCGACTTCACTAAAGGCTGCAGCATCCTGGACCACGGCGCTCTTCTCTTTATTCCAAAGTCACTCGACCGGGACGAATATCGCAAGTGGCTTGACCGGGCCTTCAAAAAGTTCTACCTCCGCCCCACCCACATCCTCAAGCGCCTCCTCTCCATCCGGACCTGGCCCCAGTTCAAAGGCCAGATGCGTGGTGCCTTCGCCATAGTGGGACTGTAATACTCCACTGAAACACCCCCTCACTAATCCACAAACAAACACTGACTATTAAACATATTCTGACGATCGTCAGACAATGTTCAATTAATAAAACTACTTCCAAATTTCTAATTCCAAATCCAAATCAATACTGAATTTTTCACGCACCTTTCTCCGGGCAAGCGTGATCAATTGCTCCACATCTCTGCAACGTGCGGCACTCCTATTGACTATAATATTAGCGTGCTTCCTCGATATCTGAGCGCCCCCTACTATCTCGCCTCTTAAACCGGTCGCCTCGATTAAGCGGCCGGCATAATCGCCGGGGGGGTTTTTAAATATGGAGCCGGCACTGGGGTATTCGAGAGTAAGCGTTTGTTTTCGCCTGGCCATAATTCTATCCATCCTCTCTTTGAGCACTGGGGGGGAACCGGGTTCCAGTCTTAATTCAACCTCCAGGATAATCTCTCCGCTTCCGCGAAAACGGCTCGATCGATAGTCGAATCGACACTCTTTTACAGTCCAATCCTTTATCCCGGATCCCGGTTTAAATGTACGAACCCGGCTCACCAATTGTGAGATATCCCCTCCCCCGCAACCGGCGTTCATCACCACTGCTCCTCCGACTGTCCCGGGAATACCGGCCGCGAATTCCAGGCCGGAGAAGCCTCTCTCGGCCGCGGATTTAGCCAGGCGGGATAATATTACTCCGGCCTCCGTCATCAGGCAGTCATCCCGAAAATTAAATCCGGTCAACCCCGGACCAACCTGAATAACGATTCCCCGGACTCCCCGGTCAGAGATTAGGAGATTCGATCCCCGGCCTAGGATGAAATACGGGATATCTTCCTCCGTCAATGATTTAAGGAGTGTTATCAGATCGTTCCCGCTCGCGGGAATAAGGAAGATATCCGCCGAACCTCCGATCTTTAGAGAAGTATGTTTCAGCAGCTCTTCTTCCTGCCGGATCTCTCCATGGAAACCGGAGGTAGTGCAGATCTTTCTCCAGTTACTTATTATTTTCTCTTCCGTCATTGGAATTCAATTTAACAACTTATTTAACCGCGGATTATACGGATTATGCGGATTAGAGAAAAACAATCCATTAAATCAGTTTAATCCACGCTTTATTGAAACAGGAGTAAGACTAAGGTCTTTTTCATCTATCACCCAGGTAGCCTGATTCTTATCAAATGTAAACGCTTTTTGATCCCGGGGAGAAAATATCCATTGGTAGGTTCCTTCCATGAACTTGGCCATTACACCATTCCAGCATAGGGCGGGAAGCGTATCGGCAATACTATCATCCAGGTAAATCTTTCTCTCTGGTATAATCCGACCATCTTTCAATCCGGAGTTTATACCCGTTAGTATCTTTCCCAGGGGAGCCATCTGTTGATCCAGGATCGAGATATGGGCGGTCAGAACGACAAGATTGACCAGCAGGATTCCGGATAAAATCACATATACAACCAGACAGACTTTCTGATGTGCTTTAATCAAACGGTCGACCAGAAAGAGTGCCAGGAGGATAATCATGGCGTTGGGTACGTACTGATACCGGAACTGACGGAAGACATAGAGAGGAACATTGGTAATACCACGCCCATGATAAAGGGTAAAGACAGAGGACCATAGCAGAAATAAGAAGAAGAACGACATCAGAGCGGTAGCGCGGTCTTTGCGGTAAATGTAAAAACAGCCTCCTGCAATTATCAAAAGAGAGATAATCCCCCCGATAAGGATGAACTTTCTCAATTCAAGATCCACCGTCTGCCAGAGACTGTCCAGGTCAACTTTCTTATCAAGGATTAACGGCGGTTCTATCAGTTGGAATATTTGCTCCATACTTCGCCGGGACAAGACATCTCTCAGGGACGGACTGCATTCAAGGAATATCCCTCCCCTCCCAATGTTATCCTGGATAATTACCGGGCAGGTCAGGATCGGGGCAATATTGGCGATAACCCCGTTGAAGATGATCGCTGTGGAGGACGCGGCAATGCTGAATGTAATCCGGGAAGGAGTAATCAGCTTCTCCGCCACTTTCCCCGATCCTTCAACCGGGCTATAACTGCGGGTAAAGCCAATAACCGCCCCGTAAGCCAGGTAGAGCGCTACTACTGCAAGAACGGCACCCCGACGCAATCTCCGCCGTCGAAACAGTTCAACCGGTAAAAATGCTGTGATGAAAGCCAGGATAATCATCCCCAATGGCCAGAGGATAAATACTTCATAAGAGAGCATCCCCGGTAAAAACAATAGAGTGGCACAGAGAAGCTGGCCGTATCGGCCGGTCCGTAAAAATCGGAGAAAGAGGAGAAATCCCGAAAGGCAGAGAGAGAAACCGATAATTAAAGCGAGGTGGAAGCTCCAGGCGACGATGTCGAAATGGGAGAAGAGGAAGGCAAAGACGGTCAGAAACGCCGCGGAGATTACCTTCCCGCATCCAAAATTACGGGCGATTTGGTACATTAGCAGAATGCTCAGGCAGTAAAACCCGAAAGTCGTAAGATGGAACAAGAAGTAATTCGCTCCAAAGGAGAGCCAGAGCCAGTATAGAACCAGATGGAAGAGCGGCCGGTAGGTCCCATGCTCCCAGACATCGTAATTCACCACCTCCATGACCTGCTCCAATACCGGAAGCTCCTGGTAGTCATGAAAATTATAAAATAAACACCAGTAATCACTCCGGGGGGGATTGGAGAAAGTCGGGCGATAAATAAGAGTAAGCGCGAAGAAGAGAAGCAGAAAATATATAATGACGGTAAAATTTTGCTTCATTCTCACGATGTTAACCCCTTCCCCGGTAACACCGTTCCATTGTCGGAACCAAAACCGAGCTTAACCGCTTTAACGATAATCCCCCAACTCTGGGTCCGGAGAAGAGGCATCCGGGAGATAAATTCGTCAATTTTATTCAGTCCCGGCTCAAGGAGATGTTTGGCGGGAAAATATTTAAAGAGATCGAATAAGTCCGGGAAGCCCAACAATGGATACGCGAAATATCCGAAATATATGATCTCCTTAATTTCAAAGTATGGTTTCAACCAGGATGAGATAACCCTCCGGGTAAGGTTACGGTGATCTTTAGAGAAATGTTCTCCTTGCCGGGCTAGAATACGGGGGAGCGCGGAGATTAGCGAACTGTGAGTGTCCGCCAGAACCATCGCACCGCCAGGCCGGATCACCCGGGCCATCTCCTCCACCGCCAGTTCAGGACGAGGGAGATGATGGAGAAGACTGCGGGAGAAGACAAGGTCGAAAGAACCGTATTTCAGCGGGAGTTCCTGACTATTGCCGAGGATAAGCTGATCGGACTTCTTCGCGGCCCGTTTCAGCATCTCGGAAGAAATATCCACTCCCACCACCCGGTCGGAAAAGTCGCGATCGAAGAGGACGCCGATACCGCACCCGTTATCCAGAATTCGGCCGTTAAGATCAAGATTCGCCAGCATACGGCCGGTCCACCATTCATGATATCTTCCGGCATAAGGAATTTGATATCGTAACTCTTCATACTCCCCGGCTACCCGATCCTGAACCGCAACTTCACGGGCTAACCCTTTAAGATCATCACCAAGTAAGATTGGAATCCCATCCCTTATCTCATACGTTCGTCCACAGGAAATACAAATAAGACGCTCACTCTCTTCTAAATCCCCCTTGCATACGGGACAGGCGAGCTCCGGGATTCTTTTCAGGATGTTCACCTCTCAACCTCCACGGCGGATGTTTGATATCTGGTCCGCGAGGAGACCGAAGAATAGAGTTCCGATCCCGGCTAGTAAGAATAGAGTAGTGGTATCTGATACATTGGAATAGGCGATCACCATAAAAATGGTGTACAGGCCCCCCAATAAAATCAAAATCAGACTGAGGGGAGCAAATATTTTGAGCGGATTAAACAGCATAATAACCCGCAGTATTAAAAGTAATGTCTTGGACCCATCCCGGAAAAAATTAACCTGACTCTTCCCCCCTTCCCGTCGGTTGACTATTACCGGAAGATATCTCACTTCCCGGCCGTCTTTCATCATGGCCAGCGTTATAGTAGTAGTGAAGGAGAATCCGTTCGGAAGCAGGTGAAGATACTTAAGCGCGTCTGCACGATAGAAAGCCCGAAGCCCGGAATTCAGATCGGGAATTGTCTGATTAACCAAATATTGAGCAACCGCGGTAAGAAGCCATTTCCCGGGCTTGCGTGAGACAACCTGATCTTTAGCCTCGCGCCGGCCGACAACCATATCGCTCTCCGCCATATTCTCAACCAGTCGAGAGAGATCCCGGCAGTCATGCTGGCCATCCCCATCTATCATAATAATAATCCCATCTCGAGCCTTAAGAATACCCCGTTTTAGGGAAGCACCGTATCCTCGGTTCTGATAGTTTCGGAGCACCCGGGCGCCTACTTTTTCCGCCCGGGAAGCAGTACCATCGGTCGAACCGTCATCGACAACCAGAATCTCATATTCGGGATAAAGACCCCTGATAGTCGAGACAGTTGATCCTATAGTTTCCTCTTCATTGAAAGCCGGAATCACCACAGTTATCGGGATGGAGATATTATTTTTTTGATTTTCCATAGATAGACCTTATCCGACAGGCAACGTTTTATTCCTGATTTCAGCTCTGCAATCAATGATAGGCGCTTGCCGGAAAGTGACTGCACAAGAGTACCACAGGATCAATACATTATAGCACTGCCATCTATACCAACTCTGGTGTTGTTCAAAACTAACCTGATTTAAAATCGGATCAGGTAATAGTTAAATGCGAGAAAGCGATTCGTAACATATTGATTATATTATGCCAGGAACTCAATCCTTTGGTAAATACCAGCAGTCCCCGGGGCCGCAGGAACCATTCCAGGTAACAACGTTTGATCCCGGCCATAATCTCCCGGCCGGATAAATCCGGATAGTTGACGATAGCGGAATAGTTCTGGTCAAAATCCTCCCACTCATTTGATTCCAACCATCCATTCTCTAGTGCTTCTTCATAAAAAACCGTGCCCGGATAGGGAGCGGCAACAGCGAAGTTCACCATATCAAGGGGTAAACTGCGCGCGAACCGTGAAGTCTCCCTAATCGTCTCATGTGTCTCTCCAGGAAGTCCGATCATAAAATAGCCCCAGACTTTTATTCCGGCGTTTTTGGTCATCAAAACCGCCTTCCGGGCGGCGGGGACTGTCGCTTGTTCACCTTTATTGCAACGGCTTAGAATATCCTGAACTCCCGATTCTATCCCAAAGTTGATCATCCAGCAACCAGCTTTCTTCATCCACTCCAGCATCTCTTCATCGACCAGATCCACCCGGGCGTTGCAGATCCAGCGAACCTTTAATTTATTATTAATGATCTCACGGCAGATACCAATCACATTCTCCCGGTTCTGGGTAAAGGTATCGGCATGAAACATGATATTGTAGATACCAAGCCGGTTCAGATACTTCAGCTCTTCGCTTATGCTTTCCGGAGTCCTCAGTCGCGGTTCGGATTTCCACATTACGGTCTGACGGCAGAAATGACAGGAATTGGGGCATCCCCGGCTGTGAAGAACAAAAGTATAACGCTCACCGATATACGGGAGCCGATACTTATCAACCGGAAGAAGCTCATGGAGAGGGATCGGGAGTGAATTCAAATCATTGATAAATGGTCCTGGTTCATTTACAACAATCTCCCTTCCGTCCCGGAAGACCAGTCCCCGGATCATTGCGGGATTTTTTCCCCGGTCAATCGTGAGCAATAGCTTATCCAGTGTCTCCTCAGCTTCGCCAATTATTCCGAAGTCAATCGTGGGGAATGCCTCCATCGTCTCCCGGGGAAGCGCGGTCAGATGCGGACCGACAACAACCGTCTTCGCTCCGTAGCGCCTGGCCAGGTAAGTCGCGTAACAATCATTGGTAATAACCGAAGAGATGGCCTGGACCACGACCCAGGACGGGCGGTGTTCTTTTATATAATCAAGATAACCTTCCCAGGTTATCTTGCTCCCTATACAATCCAGCAGTCCAACCGAATAACCGGAACGTTTGGCCACCGCCGCAAGATAAGCCAGGCTGGTCTGGGGCCAGATTGTCCGCTCCCGGGAACGTCGACCGGATCGGTTAATATCCCGGATATAAATATGTCCGTCCGGGGACGGCGGGTTGACAAACAACACCTCTTCTTTTTTCTCTGCTTCGGACATCATAAAAAAACAAGGTGAAAAATTTATAATTGAACCACAAAGATATTAACGATATATAAAGTGCTCCCTTTAGAAGCAGTATATCCCCTCTTCGTGTTTTTCGTGGTTTCAAATATTATATTGTTTGAATTGAATAATCAGATGAGAGGAATGACACATCAAACCGGCACCGGATTTTTCCATCCTATGAACATGTGATTCAGTCCCCACTGGGTAATGAAATATTTTTTCCGGATACTAGTAAATCCGGCCAGCTGAAGACGATTGATTATCTCCCGGTCGGTGAGATAGTAGTCCTCCTCTTCATCCATACCCCTCTCCCCATCTAGGTCAACCCTAGTCCCCAGGAATCTATCGGAAATACGCGCTAACCAGTGAATCACAATCTATGCCAGAGGGTTCCCCATGGTGATAACAATATTACCACCATCCTTTAAACAACGAAAGGCTTCCCCGAGTTCGGTGTCACGATCCCGGGCCGGGATGTGATTTACAGAAGCAATAAAAGTGACTGAATTAAAACTTGAATTGGGAAAGTTAAATCTGGTCAGATCCTCTACCACCTCCTTCTCCAATAACCCCTCATAAGGATAGACATCCAACCCCACTCCCCGTTCTTTTTTAAATGTCCTGATGAAACGATTATATCGGCCGCATCCAATATCCAGGCACCTTTCTCCGGTTACACTCGCCACGTAATAAAACCGTTCCATCTGGCGGCATGTCAACCCCCATCTCCCTTTCTGAAAGAGCAGAAGCACCCGAACTGGAAATGTCAGGAAATCAACGATGACCTTCCATCTGGACCGTTTCATCTGCTGAGACGCTTCCTTCTATAAAGATAAAAACCGGTGATCCCGAAGAACGTGAATGCCGAAAGCCAGAGTCCGAGCAGCAGCGACGGTGGTTCGAATACAAAACTCACCTCATGATGGCCCGGGTGCAGAAAAACTCCTTTAAAACAGTAATTAACACGGTATATCGGCGTCTCTTCCCCGTCAATATAACCCTTCCAGCCGGGGAAGTAAAGATCGGCCATCTCCAGTAACGCCACGTGCTCAGTTTCAACTTTGACCCTGGCCTCATTCGGTGCATACCAGAGAATATCAAGTTCTCCCGCCCGGGCATCAGCAGGGGGAAAGAACCATTCCGGTATCAAATGTTCAGGTGATAAATACGCCGTGTCTCCTCTCCCCTCTTTCATATACCGAAGAGTCTCGGATAAAGGCTCTTTCTTTATCTTAGTATAGAGAGAAAAGAGCCGGGAGGTATATGGCTCATATTTTTCCGGGTGCAGCCGGATCGGCTGAGAAAGTGTTGGGAAGGTGGCTCTCTGAAAAACACCCGATGTAAAATGAAAATCGTGCACCCAATTTGCATCAAACCGGTTCTTAACCCGTTTTCTGCTATTGGATATCGCCGAATAATCTTTTCTAAACGCATCCAGAGAACGTTCATAGCGGACAATGTTTCGCTTCGTATAGAAGAGGTTCCGGAAGTGTGTGTAATTGAAAGCGTCGAATATAACAATCACCGCCAAACCGGCGATTATTGCATTACGATGACGGATAGAACAGCGATTAGAAATAAAGATAAACGTTGCCCCTAGAAACAGCATTATAAAAAACGTGTCATGAAAGAGATACGAATAAAGTGTGAGGTCCTCCTCGAAAAACGGCATAATTGTCGCCAGAAGGTAGAGAGAATAACCAAAGAAGAGCAGAAGCAATACTCCGATAACTCGAGGGACTGTACGGTCAAGGAAGCGGTCGGGAAGGCTGCGGAATGTGAATCGCAGGCCAAAGGCCGAAAGCAACAATAGGTAAAAAATAAAAAAGAGTCGGTTCATGGCAGCGTGCCTGGTACGAGAAAAAACCGGGATAAGATAATAGAACCATTCATAGAGAAAACTGAACCCACCAAAGCTGGTAAAAAGATAGAAAAAAGCAATCCCGCCCAGCAATAAAGGAAGCCCCCGATAGCGGCGCCATTGGGCCAGGGCAATCAAAGAAAAGATCAGGAGAGGTATTGTGATATATACCGATCGCTGAGGTAGCCCTTGGGCGTTGAAGTTCTTCATATCCAGGATGCTCTCATTGCCCCCTCCTTTACCCGCGAAAAAACTCTTATTGTGTAGCAGCGCGGTTCCGGGGAACCAGAGAGTAATAAAGCTCCGGGCGCTGAGAGCGTTCTGCCCGACGGCTCGAGCATAGGGAAGATCTTTATCCCTATGGGTATGGGGAAGCATTCCCTTTACGGCAATGAAATACGGAGCACCCAGACACAGAGCAATCATAAAAATTAATACCACCTTTGCCGCGGTCTTGAAGAATAAGCACTGGCGTCGATGGATCAGGGAGACGATCAGTGCCAGAAGGACAAGATGCAGTCCTTCGGCAAACCAGAGGATCGGATATGTGGTCACAAATGCTAGCGCGCAGACAACCCCACAGGCTATAACGTATCCGGTCGTATTCGTCCGGCTCAGAAATGCCTTCAGACCGAAAAGGATGATAAAAGGCAGCCAGCAAAGGGCGTATATAATGGTAGGCTGTGTACTGTATACCGCAAAACCGCTGAAGGTATAACCAACCGCAGTTATAAACGCGATCCACCGATATCGAAAAAACCATCTCACCAAGCAGAAAAATCCGATCCCACCAACACTGATAGGGAAAATATAGGAGAGGAAGATAAAATGATAGAACCCGTAATTGGCCGAGAAGATACCGGTCAGGAGATAAAGCGGGAAGAAATACTGGCCGGTTGGATCGGCATACGACGGGACACCAAAAGCATGGTAGGGATTCCAGAGAGGGAATATCCCCTGGGTTATGTTACGGCCGAGAAAGAGATTAACGTAATAACCGATATGGCTGGGATCACCGTGGAGGAAATAGTATTCAAGTTTAAGATATTTATAATAGGCTACGAAGACCAGCAGGATCAGTATCAAACAACAACCGATATCCTTGAAGATGTCCTTTTTCTGGCGTATCTTTTCCGGATCCAGCCGGAGAATGGGTATGATCAGCACATTTAAAACAAGATACCCAGCTATACAGACCAACGATATTCCTTTTGAGAATTGGTTTGATAGACAGGTCACCAGCAGGGGCAAAAAAAGGATGTGGGAAATGATATTGTAGAGTCGCGCCCGCGCCAGCGATAGGGTGCTGCAGGTTGCTATCCAATGGGAAAGACCTACATGGGCCAGTCCCAACAGTGGGAAGATATAGAGAAGAGCGATAAGAAATGTCTGGAGGGGATGAATAACCTGTAACCAATAGATAAGGTACGACCATGAAAGGATGACCGATCCCCCCATCACCGTTCCCCAACAGATGATTGGGGTACCTCGATATTCCGAATTAATGTTTGTTAATATTGTATTCATCTCAATGTCCCCTTGTTTATCATTTAATTATAATCCGGGAAAATGGCATGCCAATCTTTTTTTTGATCATTACCAGAAGAAGTGTCAGGAGAATGCCAATGCTCATGTTGGCGTCACAGAATCGGGATCCATGAGAAAACGAACCCACTTAGTTGCAGTTGTTGAGACTGCTTACGGTCCCGAAGAGGAGAAGAAAATATATCGTTATCGCAAACTGGACTGTGGCTGATTTCTTCCTCATCTTGAATCTACGACCATCTTTTTTTCTCCGGGATAACTTGACTGACAACAATAATTCCATCTGGCGTCCAGGCACCAGATAAAAAAGTGAGTTAAGAAAGTATAGTTTACAGATAACCGAGTGATCTAAGCCCCTCTCTTCGATCGTTCAGTTCATTCTTGTCGGGAGCTGACGGTTTTTCTTCATCGGCATTATTCCCCGACTCAAAGCGGATATGATGAAGGAAAAACGGCGTTCGGGTGCCGGAACGGACGGATAACTCAACGGAAAATAGCTCTTTCTTCACCGTCACCTTCCCCCAGTCGAGATAACGATAGCGGGCGCCGGGCGCATTCTTGATCGTCTTCGGCGCAAGAAACCGCCCCGCCGGATCGAACCGGCTCTCCAGACCGACATCACCGGGATTACCGCTGACTTGTCCCAGATTTTCCATGAGAACGGATACCCGATAGGTTCCGTCAGGCATACGAATCGAGAGGGCCAGAGGGAGGGGGACTCCCTGCTCAGGCAGACAGAAAAGTCCGCCATTATGCATTGTCTTATTTATTACCCAGGCTTTATCCGGTTTGATCTCCTTCATAACGACAATCGGCGGCTTTTCCACGGCACAGATATCAAAGACTGCCCGGGGAGAGATGGAAAATTCTCTCAGGGGGAGGAAGAACGGATAATCGGGGGCACCGGCGCGTCTGGCCGCTTCGTAACGTTCCTTGAACGGTTTCATGAAGCGCCTGTACTTCCCGGCCAGCTCTTCCGCTATATCCGGGGAAGCCGCCGCGAGATCAATTATTTCACCCGGATCGCTGAGCACATTAAAGAGTGCATTCCGTCGGATCATATATTTATACCGGGGAGTCCGGATAGATGCCCCGGTATAAACGGCTTCCTTCCCGAGCGTGGGGTGATTGATGAACTTCTTCAAGCTTACCCCATCGGTCGCTTTCCCCTCCGGGAGTTTCAGTCCGCAGAGTTCTATTATCGTCGGCATGATATCGATCGACTCGGTCAATCCCTTCACCCTGACGCTGGCCGGGATTCGGCCGGGGCAGGTCATGATCAGGGGAACGCGGGTCGTGCTGTCCCAGGGGGGGCCCCCATGGTTAAGCGCTCCGTGATCACCCAAATTCTCGCCATGGTCGGAGGTGATGATGAAGAGTGTATCATCGACCAGACCATTCTTCTTAAACGCGGAATAGAGCCGACCAATCTGGGTGTCGCTGTGCCATAGGTTACTGTCATAGAGAGCAGTTAAATATGCCAACTGTTCCGGGCTCCAATCCCGGGTGGATTCATTCGGTTTGGTTCGAAACTTGCGCCGGACTTTATCCAGCGCGTCAGACTCCTCTTCCGGCACGAATAACTGGTCGGCGGCCTTGGGGGGATACGGCTGATGTGGCGACATGATGTGGAGATAGATAAAAAACGGCTTTCCCCTGTTCTTTTTCATCCAGGCCAGGGCCTGATCGATCATAGCTTCATCCGCCGGGCGATGTTTGAGATCGGTCTTTACCTTCAGGTACTCATCAAAGCTTTTAACCATATCGGTCTGGGGGACAAACCACCAGTGATCGTGGATGATCACCGTCCGGTACCCGTTTCGGGAAAGCAGCTCCGGCAGAAGGATCTGTTCACTGTCGAAATTATTAAAAATCGACGGAGAGCTTTCACGCCTCAACCCCCATCGCCAGGTGTCCTTCTGAAATATCTCTTTAGAGTAATAGCGGGAGCTGAATATTAAAGGCATGGAATTAAATGTCTCCGTCGCCGGGGTAAAATTATTCAGAAATACCGCTCCGTGACGGCTTATTCCATCGATGCACGGTGTCGTTTCCTTCCCGTACCCGTAACAGGAAAAATGATCGGCCCGGGCGGCATCCAGGAGAATGAAGACGATATTCGGATGAGGTTTTGCCGCGAACTCACCCGGGACGGAGACGGTTGGCAGAAGGACCATAGTCAGTAGTATAATGAGAGATAATTTCATTGTTTTAAACCAGTTCGAAGGAGCACCCTATCAGAAAACAAATGATCTTGAAACAGTTAAAGATAAATTGATACTATTCCGCGCGGTGTGTTTCCTGCCGGGAAAAGCCTATTATTATTTCGTGAGCTATGTTTTCATGCTCTTACGATTACTATTTTGCCATAGATAACAGTTAAATGAGAAAAACAACCCTTGGACAAAAAATAGCCTTATTACTTTTTGGCCTTCTGCTGGGACTCATACTCCTGGAAATAGGTCTGCGAACCGCCGGATTTGTTTTTACTTACCTCCAGGAACGAGACAATCAGCGGTCTCTTAAGGATAGGAACGAATATATCATCCTCTGCCTGGGAGAATCAACAACCGCGATAGGAGGAAAAAATTCTTATCCCCGACAGCTTGAGAAGATTCTGAATGATAGAAACCTGGGAACCAAGATCAGTGTAATCAATAAAGGAATCGTAGGAACCAATACCGCTGCGATTCTTTCCCGGTTGGAGGAATATCTTAATAGTTACCAACCTGACATGGTCATTACCATGATGGGTATCAATGAAGGGATGGGGGCACGCAACTATGAAGATACCGCGGAGGTGACTCCTAACTTCTTTCTCAGTGATTTTCGTGTGTATAAGCTGTTTCGACTGCTCTGGGACCGAGTTCATTACAACATCAAGCTGGTAGTGAAGTCCCGGAGCAAGACCAAGGAAGTGGAAGAAATCCTTACACTGGCTGGAAAAGCTATGACCGGAAATAGATCGAGTCAGCTTCAGCAATTCTTTGATAATATTCCGGAAGAAACTGCGGCGAATATTAAAAGAGGAGACCAATATTTTGACCAGGATAAGTGGGAAGAAGCGCTCCCCTTCTATCGAAAAGCGAGCGAGTCCAGCCCGGGGAATATTAATATACTAATAACAATCGCTACCTGCTTTCGAGAACTGCAGCGCTTTAAAGAAGGCAGGGATATCCTCCGGCAAGTGTTGCAGCTTGATCCTCGAAATCCGGAAATTTATGTAGAACTGGGGAACTCCTTTCGGGACCAGCACGAATGGGATTCAGCCGAAGTATTTTATCAGAAGGCACTGGATTTCTCCCCGGGATTGTCCCGGACTTATCTCGAATGGGGTCAGTCATACCGGATGCAGGCTAATGGGAAGAGAGCCGTAGAAATGTATACTAAAGCAGCGGAGATAAACCAAAAAGATATTTCCGCGTATATACTATTGGCCCACATTCATCATACTATGGGCAACTACGATGAAACTGAAAAAATGTATCAAAGAGTCCTGAAAATTAATCCCGCGTATGATTCTGCCTACGCTGAATTGGGACGGTTTTATGATTGGAGGGGAAGAACAAAAGAAGCCGAAATATCCTGCAAAAAAGCAATCGCGATCAATCCTGAGAATGAGCTGGCTTATGCGGAATTAGGAGATATATATAAAACCCAGAAAAAATTCGATCAGGCCGAGGAAATGTATAAAAAGGCGCTGGATATCAATCCTTTGAATAACATTGCCTACCGTATTCTGGCCTTATGGTACATCCGGGACGGGAGATTCAGAAAGGCGGAAAAGTTGTGCAAAAAAATACTTTTGGTCGATCCTCAACATGACAAGGCACTCGGTATGTTGGCCATTTGTTATCAGGCACAGGGAAATCCAGATTTGGCTGATAAATATTTCAAGAAAACAGATGGATTGAGAGCACAATTTTACAATCCAACTATCGCCAAAAATTATCTAAAATTAAAAAAGCTGGTCACGGAAAGAGGGATACAACTGGTATGTATGCAATATCCAATGCGTAAGGTGGAAAATCTAAAACGGATGTTTTCAGAAACGGAAGGGATCAGTTTTGTTGATAATGAAGTTATTTTTAAAGAAGCGCTGCAGAAGAAGAATTATGGATATTATTTCACTGACTGCTTCGCTGGCGATTTTGGGCACTGCACTCCAAGAGGAAACCGTCTTTTGGCAGATAATATTGCCAATAACATTTTGCCTGTTATCTCAGAAAATAGTTTACCGGTTTCCGGAAATAATTAATTGCAAAGATACCCGGACTATTTACTGACTTCTTGGCCCGTTATCCTCTAACCGATTTTTGAAGCTTTTTCTGACCGCCCATCCGAGTACGGCCAAAATTATTATACCCCAGGAGAACGCAGAGATAATCGCGCCGACCTTCCAGGCCCGGGGCAGGAAGACCAATTCGACATGGTGTGTTCCCCTTTCCAGCCAAATACCCCGCTGAAGATAGTTCACACGATAAAGGGGGGCGGGTTCACCGTCCACAAATGCTTCCCATCCCGGATACCAGATTTCGGTCAGGGCCAGCATGGCCGGGCGCGTTATATAAACATCGACTTTTACCCGGTTGGGGTTGCTAAAATCCAGATGTGTGATGGGATTCTCGGCCTGGAGACTGTAGAAATGTTCAATATATCCGTCTCTAGAACCTGGAGCAAAAGACCGGTAATCGGAAATCTGTGATCGGTAATCAGTTTGGCCCCCCTGATTACTAATTACCGGCAACTGATTACTATCATCGATAAATATTCCATTCCGTAAGTCCCCCTTCACCAGTTCCACCATCGCTTCCTCTTCCGAACACTCAACAATCCGGTCTATGGTAAAAACCCGGGGAAGTGGAAGGGGATTGTAATGGAGATAAAAATCGGGATTTGTTTCCATCTTTATGGTTCTTCCGCCGGGAAATAAATTACGGGATTGTGAGTCCATCAGATAGCCAACCGACATATTGCTTAAAAACGCGCCGGTCTCCGGGCGGGGATAGTTCCAGTATATCGGCCAGTCTACCGGCTCCTGGTAAGCAGCTTCAAAAGCCTTCTTGAATCTTCGTTCCAGGGGCTTCATGTCATATCCCATAAACGCGTAACTCCCGGATCGATCGAGGCGAGCAAAATCATCGTGGAATGGCTGGTCGGTCGCCCAACGGAGATTGGCATCATCCTTCAGGTCCGTCATTGGTCCCAGGACTCTCCGGATCATCGGATGGAGATTGGGGCCGGTACTCCGCATCTGCTGGGGCTGGGGTTCGTGAAAACGAAAGATACAGAAGTAAAAAGCGACGAAAGCGAAGATCGCGGTTTCAATCATTACCAGTCCGGCAATCATCCTGGACCGGCGCCTCCCCCGGAAAATCCGCCAGGCCAGCACCAGCGCAATTCCCGCGGCCACAAAATACAGCACCGGCCCGGTAATAAACCAGTTCAGGTTTCCCCGGCGAATTATTTCATTTAAGCCGGGAAAGGCTAACTCCCCCCGGAAGAAACCGGCAATGCCAGCTCTCCCGATCAGAGCGATTAATCCAGCGATAATTCCAATCCCCAAATATCCCCAGATCAGCTGGAGACGGGGATAAGAGGAGGAATCTTCTCTATAGACCAGAATTTCCAGAGCAATACCAACGAGCCAGGCAGTAACCACCGTCTGAATCATAACGTAACGGATTGGAAATGGAAAATCGGAGAGAACGGGGACAATCTTATAAAAAAGATAATAAAACGGTGTATGCTTCCCCAGCATGCAGAGAATAGCGAATATCCAGAGGCATCCGCCCAGAATCACCCAGAATCGCAATCCGGGCCGACCATGCCTCCGCGTGCCCAGGATAATGGCGGAGAGGACTAAAAAGGTCAGCAGAAGTCCCCCGCTCATATTGGCATCCCAGAACCTGACTCCGGGAGCGATTGAATCCACCCAGTTGCGATTATTCAACCCGGTCCAGGTGCCGAAGATATCCGGAACGAATAAAGTCGCCAGGTAAACCGGCGGCATACTGCCGTCCCCCCCGGTCATATCCTCGTAGGTGAAAGATAGGTGCTGATCGGTATATTCCATCCCCTCCAGCACCGGGAGGATAAAGACCGCCGCCAGGAAGAGACTCATGATAACCGCGGCCAGCAACTGGAATGGTCCCCAAAAAGCAGCGATCCCCTTCTTCCTGACAAACCTTCGCAGGGCCAGAGCGATGGAGATGACCCCGGCCAGAAGCAGGCTGTATCCGACATGCGGGGGCTGGGCGGCAAAGAATAGAAGAGCGAATATCACTCCTAGCCCCGCGATCTTCAGAAAGGCGGCCTTCCGGTCCATGGAGACTACCAGGGTCAGCGCCCAGGGAAGCCAAGCCTGGACCACTATAATCGGGAAAGCAACATACTTGTAAGCGAATATCGGACTGAAGATATAGACCCAAGCGGTTAAGAACGCAGGAAAAGAATGGAGTCGTAGGGAACTCTTTCCAAAGATATACATCCCCGCCGCGGCCAGCCAGTAATGCAGGAGAAGGGGGATGAGGCTGAGCATCCAATAGGCCTGAGTAAGATCGCCCAGGCGGGTAGCCAGATAAAATGGCCACAAAGGAAAATAGTAGGTATCGGCATAATACCGGGCATAAAAAGGAATTGCCCCGCACCAGGTATCAGGTTCCCAGAGGGGAATCGTTCCATTCTGGAAATGCCGGGCGATAAAATAATGCCAGGGGAACTCCACCATGGCCATATCGTCATGGAATATCCCCAACCACCCTGTAAATGCCGGGGCAAAAAGACCCAGTACTGCGATCGTCAGGATAAAGCAAGGGAGTAACTTTCTCATTCTCAAGATCTTCACAAAATCAATGTTGCTAAAAATTTATTTCTTAAGTAGATTCTATTTTGTCTTCTTCTAATTTTCCAGTTGATTATTAATTTACATATATATTGAGTATCCACAAGCCAGCATTTTTGTGATTATTCTATATCAGCTTTTTATTTTTTGCCAGTGCATCATTTTTTTGCTTCAGTTTCGTACTGACTTATTAGATACCGGTTGGCATCCCGTTTCCTGTTAATCCAACGAGGGATTATTCGTGCAAGAGAAAATGTCTCGCTACTCAATGCTCTCTAATTTAACATTATAGCTTAAATGTAATCCACTCCGAATGAAACTTTATGATCTCGATAATGCACGGCAAAGTTCCGGGCAACGCGCTAGTCTCAATCATGCTGCCATTTTACTCGGCGGAAATATTTATCTGAGGGACTGATTCAAGAACCTGTCATACTGCAATATATTTAAAGATATAATCCGTGTGATCTGTATTTTTTAGAGCCACCGAGCCATATGGAAACAGTATTAATCCGTTCTAATGTTATATAATGGATAAAATCAACTCAACAAGCTTGGATAGCGGCCACCTGCTCTTTCTCAATCCGCCCAGCGGACAAAAGCTGTATAGGGGAATTGTCTGTAACTGGCTCTCGAAGGCAACTTACGTCTGGAAGCCGTTTGATTTCATCCTCCTCAGCGCCTGGGTGCCGTCATCTTTCCGGATCAGCTACATCGATAGTTTTATCCACAAAACAACCCTTGAGAATATCTGCGCGTTCATCGAACGGGAAAGGGTCAGCGCGTTGGTCATGTCCATGTCCTCGATTGTCTGGGGAAGGGATCTGGAGACGCTTCGCGCTCTTCGTTCCCGTTTCCCGGGACTCCGCATCGCGGTACTGGGGGATATCTTCCAGGAACGGGAGTTTGTGGAACAGGCGCTGCCATTCGAAGTCACAATCATAAGACATCCCTTCGATCCGGCGCTGAGCGAATATTTTAAAACCGGGCAATCGACCAGCTCCTCCCTGTTGCAAAACTTTGATCTTCCCTCACCCGAACTTCCACCGGTCTCAGTTATATCTCCGGTAGACCTTCCGCTGCCTCGCCACGAGGTCTTTCTCAATCGGCGCCAGCGCTCCCCCTTCGACAAGTACAGGAACAGCACAATCGTCAACACCAATTGGAGCTGCCCCTTCGAGTGTTCATACTGCTCCTATTCTTCACCCTATCTCCCCTTCGCCTACCGGAGCGCTGAGAGCGTGCTCCGTGAGCTTGCAACCTTGCAGAAGCTGAAGGTCCGGGAGATATTTTTCGGAGACGCTACTTTCGGGACACCCCGTTCGCTTGGCCGGGAGATATTACGCGCCATGGAGAGGTCGGAGTTACGTTTCAGCTGGCACTGTTACCTGACCCCTAAAAACATTCCGCACGATTTTTTAGAGAAAATGGCAAGTTGCGGCTGTCATACGGTCATCATCGGCGTGGAAAGCAGCCATCCCGAAACACTGGCCAAGTTCAACCGGGACATCAGCACTTCAGAGATCAGCGGCTTTGTCCGGGAGTGTCATCAATTGGGCATAGCAGTCTGCGGCGATTTCATCCTCGGCCTGAATGATTCTCCGGATGACTGGAAACTGATGACCGACTTTGCCATCGGCTTGAAACTTGATTACGCTTCCTTCAATATTTATATTCCAATGCTTGGTTCTCAGGAGAGGAAAAAGGCCATCGAGGCGGGCCGGATTCAAGGGGGGGAGTGGGGATACGATACTACTGCCTATCAAAGGAGCATGGTTAAGCACGCGGAAAACCGTTTATTGTGCGTGCGCCGGTTTTTCGGGCGCCCTGGATACTGGTGGAAGCGCCTGATCAAACTCCGCACGTTCGACGAGGCCATTATCAAACTGGAGGAGTTTCTCCATCTCGTTATTATAAAACGCTAAGCGTTGTGGCGTGTTTAATATAGTCTATTATTTATTTATTTTCAGATCGAGCCGGCGCCAATGTTTTCTACTAACCACAACCAAAATAACCAACCCGAAGATTCCCAAACCGGTTAGTAATATTCCCCGGGGAAGAGTAGATGGGCTGAATTCCATGACAACGCGATATTTGCCCGGGAGGCACCATATTCCGCGCTGAAGATAGTTAACTCGATGGATCTTTGCTGGATTGCCGTTCACGGTCGCCTGCCAACCCGGATTCCAGACATCGGTCACCACCAACATAGATGATTCCAATACCTCCACTTCCAATACTAACCGGTTCGGATTGGTGAGGTCACTTTCGATAATCCGGTTGCGGTGATGCAATTCGATAAAATGCCCAACTCCTTCCTCAATCTTTCCCTGCTTAATACCGGAAAGTCCCTTCCAGATCTCACTCCCGCAGTAACCGGCTTCTTTCAAATTATATTCAAGGAGGGCCTTCCTCTGCGTCGATTCTCCCGCGCTGAACCAACAATCCTGGAAGTAGAAACGCGGTAATGAATTATTTAATTCATATGTGTAGTAAGAACCAATCTTCTTCCGGGATTGAAAATGCGGCAGGAAAACAGGATCGCGAGAGAGTACATATCGGACACTCATATTCGGCCAGAAAGAGGAATCCCAGCGCCGGACCAGGACATCATATGGGAAGCCCCGGGTCAGTTCCTCTATAATCTCCTGGAAACGATGATCAAGTGGCTTGATATCAAAACCAAACATATTAAGCCCCCTGTTCAACAAAGCGAGATTATCATAATAAGAACGATAATGCAGCCGGCGGAATTTCCCGACCTCGGAATCATCCTCCGGATTCCATGATAAAATTTCCTGATATACCGGATGATCGGAGGGCTCTTCATAACGAATTGCAAAAGAATCATAATATCTGTGGTTCAGAATTCGATTATGATAGAAGGCCGGATAGGCAAATATGAGAAGTTCTACGGAAACTCCTATTACAAGCAAGGGATATAAGTATCTACCTCTCTTAAAAACCGTGATCAGGATTATAAAAATACCAGCCGACACCAGATAAAAGAAAGGACCACGCAGAAACCATCCCCAATCCCCCAGGACGCTGAGATGGCGCCACCCGGGCGAGAAGACGGCTCCGCCAGTACGATAGGTCCAGAGAAGCGCCGCCACGGGAAGAAGCAGAGCCAGAATAAGATAAACCACCGCCTTCCGAATCCTGTTCCGCGAAAACCTGTCTTTCAGCAAACTTACCGAAACCCCCATTAATCCGGCCATTGCGAAACACTCGATTGACCGGAAACGCACCGGATATGGCATCTTGAGAACTGGTATTATCACCCGGAAAATCCGATAGAGCGGAGTGTAAGCCCCCAGAACAATTATCAGGCTAAAGAAAAATATTCCAAAGAATATCCACCAGAACCTATTATATACAGCTACTTTTTCGTCGTTCTCCCGGTTTCTTTTAATGACAACCAGTAATCCGAGGAAAATCAGAAAGAACGATAATAGTCCTCCCAGCAAGTTGGCATCGTTGAGACTGAGGTGGATATAATACGCGGCCCCCCAGGCGTGGTGACTCGTTATCCCTCCGAAAAAATCGGGGATAAATAGCGTTGCCAGGTAGGCCGGATGGAGACTCTGCTCTAGGCCGGATAACTCCTCGACAATTCCTTGAGAACCGGAGCCAAGCATTTTCAGCCCCTCAATCATATTGCTCCAGTAAACCCCGGATAGAAGAAATCCTACTCCAAAGATAACAAACCCCCCGATCATTACACGCCCGGCTCGATGCCAATCGTTATCTATTAAAGCAGTAATCAGCAATCCGGCTCCAAATAAAGCCGTAATAAAGATGAGATGGGAAACTATTGGTACATCGCCGGCCGGAGAGACAATCGCGAATGCTATGGCTCCCAGGATAAGCCATCCCATTCGGCCATTCCTTGAAAATGAGATCAGGCAGAGACAGAAGAAAGGCAGCCAGGCCTGAATTGCTACTTCCGGTGGACAGGTAGAAAAATATATCATGGCCGGATTGAAGGTATAGGCTAGAGTAAAGACAAAAGATCCCGGTCCGGTCAGACGCAGACCCCGGCGGGAAAAGAGATAGGAGAATATTACCGAGAGAAGATAATAAAATAACAACGGAAGCTTGATCAGCCAGAGATAATTGAAGGCCGGGAATAGATGGGCGATTAAGAGAAAAGGCCAGTTCAGCGGAAATAGTGAACTCTGAAAAATATGGGCGTAAAATGGTGTCGCACCCGCGCAAATATAAGGATTCCACCAGGGGATCAATCCTTTCGCAAGACACCGGGAAAGAAATACCTGCTGAGGATAGAAGACACAGGCGATGTCATCGAAGAAAAACTTTTCCCAGTTAACCAGCAAAGGGATAAAAAAAACTAACACCAAAAGAACCAGGGAAATAATGGTTCTTAGTTCAGAGAATTTTATTGATGATCTCCGCGCCTTCATTCTGATCTGATCTTCTTTACCCTCCCCTTTCGAGAGAGCCCCAATCGTCTTTTGATACTCCGCAAAAATAACCCCAGAAGCACCAAGAAATATGGTTCAAGCACAAAGCGATGGCGCATATTTTCTCCCATGGACAGGAGATTGGCAACCAGGGTCACCGTAATAATATTTATCATGATAAATAGCATCGTCAGAGCATACGGCCTATCCGGCACTTTTCGGCGCAGGGACTTCCAAGTTACCGACAGTCCAAATATGATTAGAAGAGGAATGCCTATTAGAAAGAAGATGCTCAACCTGGAAGCATAGTATTTTACCGGGCTATCAACTCTTGAGACCGGTTTAACCGGACAGATAAACCGTCCGGAAATTGCCAGATTATAAATTCTGCTTATCCTGGGAAGAGGCATTCTCCCATCCTCAAAGTCGCAGAAGTAATCACTGGCAGGCCTGAAATAACTCTCAATAGCAAAAAGAATGCTATGGAAATAATACCCGGGATACCTGAGGATCAGTTTCAATGCGTCACCGGTATACTGCTTGCCAATCGCGATATAGGCAATATGATTGAAGTTGGTATCCTTTCCATTAGATTTATGCGTCTGATCCAACACCGGTATCCCGGTGGCTTCATAGCTTTTCCACCTGGCAGGATAACATCTCAGCGGCTTCAATGTCGGCACGGGAGAAAGTAGGGAGAGATCGGAAATCCCGCCATCGCTTGACCGGACCGCTTCCCGGCGCGTCTCCTCCGGCATGAAGCAGGCGGCTACGTGATACAGGCTCATCCCTAATGAAGTACTGGCGGCTGGATAGCCAAAAACGATGAAGGTCTTACCATAAACAAAAAGAAGTATCAAACAGGGGCCTATGAAGGCGAGGAATATTTTCTTCCGTTCTCCGCGTTGAAAGAAGAATACTATTCCCGCAATAAAGAAGAACCAGAAAATATGGAATACATTCCGGATCAAAACCAGTCCGGCGATAAGGAAGAAGAAGACAACCGCGTCCGCCAGGCGATTCTTGGTTAAATAACGATGCAAAAATAAAGCCGAAAAACAGAGAAACGCGGTCACGAAATATGTGTAAAAAAGATAATTTTCAAATAACACACACGAAGGGCTTATCATAAAAACACCGGTCAGGATAAGAGATATCCCGCTGCCCACCTTCAGTCGTCTCATCAGGTAGAAGAGTGAGATCGATAGGAGGAAGCCCATGGTTAGATAGACCAGATTAAAACCTATTACCGGATCGGTCGGGAACAGTTTTAAGACAATTCCCAGGATCAAGTTAAATAATGGCGGCTGGCAATGAAGGAAAAAAAGAGATTGGGCCAGATTTTCCCGGAGCAGAAGCGGATCCAAAAACTGCCCGGGGTAGTATAGGTTGTAGAGCGAAAACCTGACCTCCGCCAAGTAATAAAGGAGCCGGGAAATCAAAAATACCGCGGTAATGATCAGAAAATATTTTTTTCCGGTTTTCATCCTAAATGAACCGGGTTAAGCAACGTACCTCAGATAGTTCCTCCGGGTTCGCCAGAATACTTTCATCACTTCCAGCCAGGAGATGGTCTTCTCCGACTTGTACCGCCACATTGAGGAGATAACGAAAAACCCGAAAAAAAGTTTTGGACTCCTAATCCGCACCAGGAGTTTAAAGAGGGGGATTAAGAAGGGGAGTTTCATTGCCAGGTGCGATATCTTCTGGACCTTCTCAACCACTTCAATTCCGTCAAACGTAAAAACGCTGTTCAGGTGCGTTCCGCGGTATCTCTCACTCTCGAGATAATCCTTATCCAAAATACCTGCCTCCATCGCTATTTTTTCGATGCCAGTTTTCGGAAAGGGTAGAAGGACATTGGAGCACATGAAATCAGTCCCCAGTTCGATGTTGAACCGGATATTCTCGAAGGCATCCTCCACAGTCTCAAAGGGGATGCCAAAGAGATTGGTGGTCTGGAGCTTCATCCCGGATTTTTTAATTAGCCGAGCGCAGTTAATTATCTGCTGGTTGGTTACCCGTTTATTCAGGATATTAAACCGTTTCTCTTCATTCGCCGTCTCCACTCCGAAAGTAACCGTATGGCAACCGCTTTCTTTCAATAAGAGCGCGATCTCCTTATTCATGTTTGGCGCCGTCACCGCGCAGAAAAACGGCATCCCGATCTCATCTCTATAGAGACGGGAAAATTCCTTTAGCCATCCGCTATCAAGAACAAAGACGTCATCCAGGAAGCATATCGACTCAAGCCCATAACGTTCCTTCACATGTAAAATCTCCCGGATTACCTTATGGGGGGACTTTCTCCGAACATATCCCCCCTGACCCTGATAGAGATCCCGGTAAACCTGATGACAGCAGAAGGAACACGAAAAAGGGCAACCCCGAGATGCCATAAAATGCTTCAACTTCTCATCCCTGAGAACGGTATATTTATTATAATAGAGACCTCGGTCTTCATCTGGCAATGCGTCAAGATTCGGAACCAGGCTCGACTGGGAGTTCTTAACAATCCGCCCTTCTTTTTTGACCCAGAAACCATCCACCGCCTCGATCTTACCTTTCTCCTCCAACTGCTTGAGGAAAAGAGGAAAAGAGTATTCCCCTTCCCCGATACATACCGCATCGATATCCGGATGGTTTATAATCTCGGGGACAGCTGTAGCATGGATATAACCGGCTACCGTGACTACCTTCGGGAGTCGCTGCTTGATTCTCTTGGTTATTTCCATTATCCAGCGATACTCCAATGTCATAACCGGGAGAGCGAGCACGTCGGGATGAAACCGGACAACGGCTTCGATCAGGTCATTCTCCAGATCCCCGATAAAGACTTCCCGCTCATATGCTTCAGGCAAACAGGCGCTGATTGACATAATCCCAAAATAGGGGAAGGGGTATTTTTGGAGGAAAGCGATCTTCATAATTACAGAAAATAGAGCGGGAGTGTTGTCAGATTGTCTTATTACTGTGTTTTTTTACATGAACAAAATATACTTCTTTTATACCAGGAACTTGGAAAGTTGATATCCGATTTCCAAACAAGCCATTAAGCCATCGGAGTGGAGGTTTTTCTCCAAGAGGCATGGTATAGATAAAGAGCATCCCTCCTCCCTCTTCCACTGCTGCCATTAATTGATTTTGTATCTTCCGAGACTTTCCTTGACGTATATCGCGCTCCATTTTCTTGACTATACTTATATCAATAAAGTGCTTATCGAAGTAGGGGTTCCCCCAGATCAAACGCGCGGTATTCCGGTCAACTCGAATAGTCGGGGCTATCCAGGCCATCTTATCTATGGTCCGGGCTATAATTTTAAGCTGATCTTTTGAATACTGGTAATAGGGCCGGCTAACCTGAAAAAGATAATAGTAAATATTGTGCCCCCCCACTATTAGAAGAAAAGCCAGGGAAATACTGGTTAACCACCGGCGTTTTCTGTTCAAGCCCCGGATACGGATAAATATAATGAAGAAACCATATAATCCTAAAGAAGTCAAAAGAAAGATAGGGTTAAATGAGAAAACAATCCTTCGAAGAGCAATATCATCTGTAATGAAAAAGGGCATGGAGGTTAAACAAAACCATATGAGGATAAAAATGTTACTCTTCTGCCTTTTCCAGATACAGATGATTATCCCAAGCAATAAAAACGGTAGATAAGCGCAGTTTATAATTGGATCGGGTTTCTGTAATTCATCATTATAAGCTTGGTCATAGAAACCCCCGTTTTTTAGGGAGAAATAATGGCAAGCCATGTTCCAATTATGTCTTAAGCGCCATTCAAGTTGTGCAGGAAGCGAATGGTCATCCAAGGCAACGCCTTCACTACACGTTATGGAACCAGCAACCTGGAATTGTCTCCCGTTTACAAAAAAATCTGTAATGACAATGAACAAAATCAGGAATAGCATAAAAAAGAGCAATCTTTTCCAACTCTCTTTGAGATAGATTATAAAAAATAGTATAGGGAGAATGATAATCATCAACCCCGGAGCATATAACGATAAAATGAAGAAACAACCTAATGCGGGCAATATAACAGCAAGAGCACTGTTCTTTTGATAAAAACCGGCCACCAGAAAATAGGCGATACCAACCATCACCGCATTAGTAAGAGGAATATAGCCAAGAGAGCGCATCTGGTCTAGGTAGACAGGAGAAGATGTAAGAAGGAAAAGAAATATTCCGGCGACGGGGCGGTTGATTAGGAGAACAGCTAACCGATATAGAAATACCAGAGCTACTAAAGTCACTCCAACAGAAATAATCCTCAGACAGATCAAACGGAAGGGGATCAAGAGATAAACCAGTTTAACCAGAACTACATAAAAAAAGGATTCGGTGAACCACGCTGATGAGCCATAAGAATACATCATAGAAGGCTTGATCTCCCAGTTCATAGCCAATGCCATAAGATTGGATGGATGTTGACACCAGCCATAGGCAGGTATCTTTTTATACGGGAACCGGTCGGCTAGAAGGTTCAACACAAGAAACAATGAGATCAGGCTTATCATTACTAGCTTATCCAATCGGGAAGCACGGACCGGACGTGAGCTAAAAATGCTTCTGCCCAGATCTTCGGTATTGTGATTGTAAATATTTTTACTCATCTCAACCAAGAAAAATACGCCGGTATATATCTTGCTCCACCACCCGGGAATATCCCACCTGCCTCGAGATTATAGAAATAACCTGCCAACCCAGCACGTGGATTACCGATTATTTCCTGCGGGCTGTTATCTTCCTATCCTGTCAATACCAGTAAACAATATAAATCAATAATAAAAGCGCCGTTCCGTAGGAAATAAAAAACGGAAACACAAATTTCCAGTGGCGGGAGTTGAAGTAAAAACAGACCCGGTGAGTTCCGGAGGGTATTTTTACTCCCTGTAACACATTATAAGCCCGGAACAGTTCCGCTTCTTCTCCATCGATAGTCTATTGCCCGCATTCTATCTCAGTTCTGAGGGGATCCGTGGGGATTTTCCAGCCGGGTATCACGTCTATCGAGATCCGGTTTGGCTGGCCGCTCTTTTTTTAATGTCTTGATAATATCATTCGCCAGTTTCTCGGCCATGGCATTCCAGCCAAGTTCATTCATATGCATTAAGTCCCCGTATGGATTGCCCTCCGTATCTCTGAAGATCGCGGTATAATCAAGATAATCAACCCCCGCTTTCTTCAATTCTCTTCCGATTCCCTGCAGTGACCGGTATCCTTCCACCCAGACCGAAAGAGGGGCCAGTTGGAAATCATACATCGGGCGGTTCTTTAAAAATTCTTTCTCGTATGTGGTCATCTCTTTCCTTTCAAACCCCATAATGGGATGAAGAACAAAGATGGCCCGGACGCCTTGCAAGAGAGCGACAGCATCCATAAACCGGATATCATCTTCATAGAAACTGGACCCGGTACGTAATACCTCGATCTTCTCTTTATCCGGAATCGAGGAGATATTATCTTGCACCGCTTCCATTCCTTGCAGATGGTATGACCGCATCGAGGCATTGATCGCTCCAGTCAGGAGCATCTGGAATGTCTTTAGCCTTTTGATAAGCGGTTTTTTAGCTAACTCGGATAGATATTTCGCCAGGTAATACCGGGTCGGACTGCCATACTCCAGGCGATTGCCAACTATCCAGTACCAACCAGTGTAGTTAGGGGGCAAGCCATAGGCATAGTTCTCCAGGGGCCTGATCAAATTATTAAAACCTTCTATGCAGACCACCATATCTATCTCGGAACCGTTGCTGAGATAATGAACGAGCACGTTTTTATCCTGAGTGGAGTGGTAGCCATGATGAGCCCCGTTATAGACGACAAATCGTGAAATATCCGGGAAGGGATTTTTCTCGTTTAGATACTTCTCTAACGGCTCAGGGATATCCAAAGCGGTTGAGCCGCCCAGAACCAATATTGTATATTGCCGCTTATCATCTTTCCTGATCGGTTCCGGCATATACGGGGACCGGTCGTCATGCCCGAAGTAAGGGTGGAGTGGATGGAAGAAAGATTCAATCTTAAATCTATCTTCCAAAGCCGGATTAAAGTGGGAATACAGCCTTAAAAAAATCTCAAAAAGGCAGAGCGCAAGCAAGATAAGCAAAATGAGCAGCAGAAAACGGAAGCATTTATTAGCAGCTTTTTTCATCATTAATCAACATCCGGCGAATTATCGATAATTCGGTTTATTTTCTTCATCATTCTTAAATGCTAATCTCGCGTTACACCTCTTAACTCCAAAAGCGGCACACCGGCGAGAGGGATATTTTTTCTGGCTGAAGGTGGTACAGGCGATGCGATCTCAAGCGGAACCAGAATTGGACCTATCACCTCCGCATCTCCTGATGTTTTTATGAACAAATGAACCAATTCCACTCCCGGCTTAATCTCGACATTAAAGATCTGAAACGCCCACCGGTAAGAGCATATCTCTTCCCTTATGTTCAGAGCTTCCGGCACCGAAAAAACGGTCTTTTCATCGTGACGGATAGCAAAGATCATAACAAGCGGTTTATCCTCCCGCGGCATCGGGAGAGTGATATGCCATTTACCGGCTTCAAGAGAAACAAAAGGTGCGGCTCCCAATAGATCATTAATTAGGGTAGCAGCCTTTTTGCGGCCGTCAAAAGATTTCCACAATATATCCTCACCCGGTAAAATCATATTTTTTTGAATTGCATCCAGATCCCAAACAACGCCTTCGGGCATATCGTAGAAATAATTGGCTGCCGAACGATATGCATGTTCGTCCGCGCCGGCCCAGCGTGCAAACTGTTTGGGGTTAGCTCTAAGCTCCCCCTCTTCAAAATGGCGAAGATACAACCTCGGCATGATGGACCGATACAACGACCAGGGAAATCCATTATCCAAAGTAAAGGAAGTGATCCATTCCAATTCCTCATAGACCGCGTTTACCGGTTCGGGGAAACGAGGATAAGAAACAAAGACCGGCTGTTTGAGATCATTACTTCTCAATCGGGAATGAAGCTGGGTAATATTATTGAGACCATACCGGGTAAGGTAGGCCTCTTCCGGATCATCCTGGATACTGATGGTGATAATAAAAAGATTAGTTATCGCGCAAATTATCAAGGCCGTAAGCCAGAGGATTGTCGGCCAATATCGATGAGATCTAAAGATATTGGCCGTAAATAATCCTAATACAATCATAAGCAGGGCGATCAGGGGCCGATTGTAGTAGGTTATCTGGTGAAGGATATCATTGCCTTCCGGGAGAAGAATACCTCCCACGGCGACGGTCGTAACTGCCCAAAAAACTATCATCTTCCCCCAGCCTTTCCAGGCCCGGCTTACCAGGGCCGTAAAAATCAGGGCGATTCCGGAGCAGGCCGCCGGAATAATCTGGACCGGATATTGGGGATTGGTCCCCCCAAAGGTGTAGGAGAGATTGTCCCAGGTATTCAAGAGCAGGTATCTTATGTTTCGGATAAAGAGCGATCCGAAACCAGGCCAGGCACTGAGTGATAGTCGGGCGAGAGGTTTTTTAATATCCGGAGATATGAAACCGGGGAGAATATTGATGAAAAGGTAGAGAGAAATGGCTGTCAGGAGAAAAAAGGAAATTATTAAAATGACCCTCAATGACTTTAACCAGGGCCAGGTTAAGAGTGCTACTACAAACGCCGGTAAAGTAAAAAGTATATACTCATCGGTGAAAAGACCTATTGCCCAGATAACAGTCGCGCAGATTCCGATAAGCCACGCTCTTCTCCTTCCCTTTTCCCTGATGGCCAGAAAGAGGACTATTATACCCAGTATCTCAATCGTAACAAAATCTTTGGCATACCTCATCGGGGCATGATGGCCGACCAGAACTTCGGGAGTCATCAGCCAGAAACTCCCTGCCACCAATCCGGGCAACCAGTCTCCGGTCCATTGCCTTACTATTAGAAATATCAATCCTGCGATGATAACTACCATTACCAGGCAGAGGGGCAGCCACATAAATGGACCAAACCAATAATAAAGATGCGCGTAGATCCGCGGGGTAAGCACCTCGAAGAATTGAGGGACCTGGCGCTGACGATACTCGGTATCGGAGGCTTTCCAGATAAAAGCCTTCCGCCAATCAAATTCATTCAAAGATGAACTGAGTGGACCACCGAATATCCCATTCTGGCAGGCATAATACCGCAAGCGAGCAATCTGGGGAGTGACCACCCTTACCGGCAAGTGGGATAAGAAAATTACAAATATGGCCGTCATCAGGAGGGCGAATAGACAGACCATAGTTTGAAGATGGGTTTTCATTTCAGCTAATTAGTGTCTGTACGAAACGTGCCTCAATCACGGTTCTTAGCAATGACAAATCGTATTTCAGGGGTTTTGGGGCTTACTCCGGCCGGCGAGCAAGTATACCTGTAAAAAATCGGGCCAGATAGGTTATCTTTCTTTCAACCCGCAAACCTGCATCTTCAAA
>Ga0307929_1000679_pt1 | contig 31434 bp, 37 predicted proteins | sample AceLakmetage1330_FD_203160 | JGI IMG/M metagenome (GOLD analysis project Ga0307929, IMG submission 203160) | Saline water microbial communities from Ace Lake, Antarctica - #1330 | ecosystem: Environmental > Aquatic > Non-marine Saline and Alkaline > Saline | place: Antarctica: Ace Lake...
TCAGGCATTACGCTAGTCGTGGGAGTGACGGGACGTCGGAGGTTCTGTGCTGTCATGAATCACTATTTGAGGAATAAACAGGAGACATAACAAGTAATGGCAAGAATCGCATGGGTTGAGGATAAGATGGGCGACTGCTTAGGGACTCCTAAAAACGGAATCGACCTAGAGTTTTCGATAGGGGTCCCACAGGACGGCGGTGATGACAGCATATGTATTCTTGTGATTCACTCTATACTGCTTAGTAGGCTAGCGGAGATTCCCAATTACTCACTCAGGCAGGCGAAAGAGTGCGCCGAAGAATGGCTTGGCGAGTTCAAAAAGGCATTTAAATGTCGATGACTAATGAGAGAGGAAGAATGGCAATGACTGAGATTGAGTCTAAAGCGGACAAGCCGGAGATGGGTAAAGCCCAACAGGAGATACTAAATCTAATACTGGAGTACCACCTTGCATCGACTGAGTTGCAGACCTGCGATCACTGCGGGGGTAAGTACCGCTTGACTGATTATGGCATTAGCAACCTTACGGGCGAGGTTGCTAACGTGTTCACCAGCCCCTTTAAAGCTGATGCAGTGTGTCGGGAATGCGGGGATAAAGTGACCTTGGAGATGAGGCTATTAGAGGAGGCGATTCTAGGTATAGCAACTACGCTTGCTAGCAGGGTGTTTAAGAAGTTGAATAGCAGGGACCCGAGTTTTGTAGAGCGTGACATTATTGATAGGCAGGCCCGTAGCTTGTGCAGAGTGTGGACATCGGACAAGATAGAAATCAAGGTGAGTATTCCCACAAGATAAGGAGGAGACAGAGTGATTGAAAAGAACAAAACTTGTCTGGTAGATGAACGCATTAAGGTTAAGGTTCTTTACCTGAAGAATGACACCATGGCTCTTGTTGCTGACACAGGTAATAGGACCGCATGGCTGGACTACTCACTTGAAGAGATGACGCAGATAGACTCCACTAAGGTTTATGACGACCTCTGTAATGTCGGGTTGGGGGGCATGGACGCAATAGCGGTGGCGTACGGGTTTATTGAGCTTTGCGCTCGGGGCTTGGCTGAAGTGACTCTAGGCAAAAAGAATGAGTCGTTCTGGCAGAAACTTATAGGCTTGTTTAAGTGACACCCTTAAACAAGGGAGGAGGAGACAAGATGAAGATGGAGACGTGGATTGCGGACTTCAAAGAGAGAATAAAGCAGCTCGAAGAGGGCCTGGTGCTTTTAAAAGAGAATGACATAAAGATCAAGGTCGATTACCCTGTATCTGCTTGCTTTGAGTTAAATGATGAGCTGCTGGGTAGTATTAAAGGTCAAATAATAAAATACAATGAGGACCGCATTGCAAGCCTCGAAGAGAAAATCAAGGCCCTTGAGGGGGAGCTGGAGGACGAGGCCAGAGATGGGGATAATAAGCAAGTGCGTGAGGGCGGCGAAATAGGCGGTGGAACCACGGACTCTTCAAAGTGGACACAGTACGAAATAGATAGGAAGCAGCGAGTCAGGGATAAAGTGGCGTCGGACATGAGGAAGGTCGCCGACGCAATAAGCAATATGAAGAGGGCCAGGGCAGAAGGAGGAAGAGGATGAGTGTACCCGATATTCGGGCTAAAAAACACATTCCAGCCTGGGATAAGCTCGATAGGCATTCCATAGAGGCAATAGCGGACGTTATAGTCAATGCTTACTCCAAAGGCGGACCCGAGGCAGCGAAATTGGCGGCGCAGGAAATAGCTGATCGAATAGTCGAGACGGCGGACGAGCTTATACTGAAGATAAAGGACGATAAGCAGAGAATGGAAAGAAAGTTAAGAGCTGGAAGAAGTCCGAGATAAAAGGGAGATAGGAGGAGTAGGAAGGGGGCTGGAATAGGGGTAGGGAATAGGGTATACGTGTCTACCTTTTAGCTTTTTACACACCCACCATAGAGCGTTTTACACACACATTATAGGGCGTTTTACACATTCATTCTTAGACGGTTTACAGGTGATTGGCGCAATAATAGATATGGGGGGCATACATTGACAGGTAGGGCGTGATGTGGTACACTCGTTCGGTGCCGGTGGTGCCAATTCAGGGGTGCTAAGTGAGGGATGCCGGTACAACGCAAGCAGTAATCACAGGAGACGGACAAATGCCAAACGATAAGTGGTGGACAAGATGGATGGGTACGGGGCTTGACTCCGATGAATCGTTCATGTCGCATGACGGGCAGGGTGTTGATACCAAGTCGAGGATGTACGTAATAGATACAGTAAAGAAGGTAGGCGCAAGGGCGGTGGCTGAAATAGGTTGTGGTCCGCTTATCGACTTCAAAAACGCTGCTGCTAACGGGGTGCTGTCCGGTGGCGTAAAGAAGTATGTAGGGTTCGACGTCACAAAGCGCTTTATAGCGTCTGGAAATGATGCGGCAAGGGAGATAGTGAAGGATGAGAAAGTCACCACGTCTATTGAGTTCAGGCTAGTAGATGACCCTATCTCGTTCCCGGCGGCTGATATGGAATTTGACTTGGTGTACGCTAGGCACGTGCTGGAACATCAGCCTGACTACCTTAGGTTCTTATCCGAGCTGGTTAGACTGTCCAGCAAATGGGTGGTGCTGGTGTTCTTCATGCCGCCTATTCATGACATAGACGGTGTTGACTGCAGCAGGCACATCATCGGGATAAAGGACAAAGACGGATTTTATTACAACACGTATTCATCGGATCTGTTGACCAAGGAGCTGTCTGCCCTGGGAGTCAGTGTCGTCAATAAGGACATCCTGAATGACGACGGAGTAATAAACGAAGCGTGGGTACTGGAGAAGGCATAATGAAGATTAGGGTATGGGTAGCGATAGAGTCGATGGGAATAGGCGGGGCTGAGAGGGCCATGTTCGACGTCGTATCGATATCTAGTAGCATGTTCGACTGGACGGTATGGGTTAGGTCCGGAGCTGGAATACATGCTAAGCACCTACCTGATAACGTGCGGGTGCTGGCGTGCAGTACGTCAGAAATGATGAGCACATTAAAAAGGGAGAAGCCCGACGTCTTTATCAATAACATAGTACATGAGCTGATAGCACTGACCCCAGAAATAGCAAAATCAGCCGGAATGGTGGAACTGATTATGCACAGCCCCCACCCCTGGTCACTACAATTTGTGGCTGAGTCCGTTAGGGATTTATATGACAGGGTTATTCTGGTGGCTGACTACGAAATAGATCACTTCGTTAAGGCAGGCGTGCACCCATCCAAAATAAGAATAATGGACACGTTCATCGACCAGGCTAAGTTCGTGCCAACAGACGGGCTTAAAGAGAGAAGGGCGATAGGGGTGGATAGCAACGTGTTCCTATTTGGGTATGCAGGCAGGGCGGACGGCGGCAAGAGGGTAAATACGATGCCTGCCATACTGCGTGGCCTGCTAGATCACAGAATAAATGCTAAGATGGTGCTGGTCGGTCTAACCGAAGACGGCCAAGGGGAGAGGACAGCGTTTTGGGATTCTGTCAGGGTCATGATGCTGGATAACGCCAAGAAGCACGGGGTGCTAGATAACATAATAGAGGTGCCAGCTACCCACGACATGCAAAACGTGTACCCAGCCTTAGACGCTACCATACTGCCATCTCTGCACGAGGGATCGCCGCTAATGCCGATAGAGTCGCTGGCGTGCGGGGTGCCGTGCGTTGCTACCGACGTGGGGGATTTAAGCAAGTACCTATTACCGTGCACTGGGTCCGCAGTGATTCGCTCTCAAGACCGGGTGGAACCGCTTTTTGCCGGTGAGCTATTTAGGATAGCAATCACTAGCAGAGAGGAGAGGGTGATGTGGGCCAGGAACGCGGTGGATTTGGTGACTAACTTAAGGTCTAGCACGAGCTGGGAAGTCGGAACCAAGAAGCGACTGGAGGGAATACTCTTATGAGCAACCTGGTAAGCCCCCCGAGGGTGGTATTTGTATCGGATGTCAAGGGGTGGTCGATAGACAACTACATGCATAGGCTGTCCGATCACTTCACCGAAATAGACCTGGTGCGGTTTTACGTGTTTGAGGACGGGGCTGATCATAAGTCGGTAGATGTCGGGTCTAGGTTGCTATCGATGCCAGCCGCTGACGTCTATTATTTCGGGTCATGGTGGTGGTTCTGGGAGTACCTCAAGAGTGGCGGCCAGCCGTTAAAGAAGGTAATGATAGATGTGGTAGATGATTATTCATGGGCGTCGGCACCGGTAGCCTGGCAGTCAGTGTGTAGCGCCGCAGACGTCATATTGACACAATCACTCCCCTTATTACACAAGCACAGCGACGCGGTATTTCACCCGTTCCCAATCGATTCGATGTACACACTGGAACCACTGAAGCCGTTTATAGATTGCCGGACTAAGGAAATGACCGTTGGAATGATAGCTGGGTCGTTTGCCCACTCCGGCGCAGATCATAAGGGTGTGGGTCTGGTAAAAAGGGTGGTGGATAGGATAGAGGGTGCTAGGCTGTTGGTGGCTGGCGTAGATGTGATGTATGGGTTTGACGACCTGCACGAATTCTATAGAGGGATAGACTGCTTTGTATGCGGTTCCAGGTCAGAAGGGTTCTCCTCATCAGTTGTTAACGCTGCAGCATTCGGCACCCCGATAATTTCCACTCCCGTATCGCCGTTAGAGCCGTTTATTAGTGGGGTTGGGTACTGGCAGCTACCGGATAGAGCACACGGCGATAAGATGGTAGAGGACAGGCTGTTTGACATTCTGACGGCATTCAAGACTAAGAGGCATAGGACATTTAATAAGGTGCAGTATGCCCGGAACGTCTCAAAGATGTGGGCGGCTGATAAGGTGGCAATGCTTATAAAAAGACTGGTGTATGGTCTGCAATACGGGGATTAGCTATGTCGAGTCAGGACGATAGGACGCACGGGGAAGTTTGGGATGGGTATGTACAGGGCTGGAGAAATGGCACGGATACGCCAGGTCTAGCTAGACCGGGTGACCATTGGGGAACTCCTCACACGTGGGGCCTATTCTTCAAGAGCCTGATAACCAAGAACGTGCACAAGGGGAAGAAGTTCATCGAGATAGGGCAGGGGTCCGGCAAGTACACTGAGATGATACTAAATACTTACCCTGGTTCAGAGGTGGTATGCTACGACGTATCGGGCAAATTCCTGGAGGAGACGGCCAGCAATCTTAAGAAGTTCGTATCGGACGGTAGGCTGCATACGGTACTGCTGGATAACAACTACAAGACCATGATCACCGACATCGATAAACGGGGGTGGCGGGGCCACATCGACTGCGTGTGCTCGTTTGACGCCATGGTGCACGTTGACATGCAGTATTTAGCAGTGTACCTGCTAACGGCTATGGAGACGCTGAAGCCCGGAGGCGTGCTGGCTATGACCCTGGCAGACATCACCACCGATAGAGGGTTCAACCACTTGATATCTGATCTTAAGCACGTGTACCCGTTCGAGGGCAGAGCGTGTATGCAGTTCAGGTGGCAGTCAAAGGAAATGATAGTGTCGGTGCTGAACAGGCTGGGATTTATCGTCAAGTTTATGAAGCCGTCTATCGGCGGTGACATGGAGATGGTGGCAACGCTGAAGAGTAAGAAACCCATCAAGTGGTAGGGCAATCAAAGAAAGGGCGTATCTAAAGTGCTGTACTATAGGAACAACTTGCCAGTAATAAAGACCGTGTATGCACCCCATGACTACGTATTAGCCGAGGCCGGGTGTCCCATTGTACGCCATCCGTACAACTACTTCATCGATGAGGTGCTCGATCCAACGGTGGATATGAAGAACAGCTTCTATAAAAAGCACTGGCCGAATGACCCGGTTTCAGAAGCCCGGATAAAGATGTGTCAGGCGAAGGTGTTCGAGCAAGACGGTTTCAATGGCCTGGACCCCGTTGATGTAATGATAAACGACATAGGGCAGTTTGTCATTCTGGACGGCAACCACCGAGCGTGTATCCAGTTGCGGTTCAACGGTGGAATTATCCGGATGAATGTCAGGTACATCAGCCCTATATGGAAGAAGTTCGTGGATTACATCGAGTCGATCCGTGACGGACACGGGAAGATCTACCAGAAGATTGAGCACCCGTATTTTGTCGACATTCCATACCATTACGGCACCGAGAGAGTAGAGGCTATTCACAAATCGATGACGGCTGGCGGTACGGCTAATAGCTTTGTGTTTGAAATAGGATGCAATACTGGGATGTTCTCCCGATTCCTGGCAACCAAGGGACTCTTTCCGGTGGGGTTCGACATTAGCCACGATAATGTAATGGCGTGTGAGCACCTATCAAGGGCGGCACGCTTAAGAGGGTGGTATTTCCATGAGTCGAACGTGTTGAACGTTCTGGGGGCGCATGCAGATAACTCGATAGGTACGGTGCTGTGCTTGTCCGTCATTCACCATTACGCCCGTAAAGGTGACCATAAGACACTCAGGGAGTACGTAAAGGAAGTGGCACGGGTGGGCGTCGTGTCCTTTATTGATTCCGAGACTGCACAGGGAGGACGGGACAAATACTATAAGCCCGGTGAGATGCCGAACAACGAGTATATGGAGAATGTGTTTACGGATTTGGGGCTGAAATGCTCGAAGGTGTTCACCTGTTCGATTGGGCGTACAATCTACAGGGTGACTAAATAAGCAGTTAACGATCTCTAACTTGGAGGAACGACTATGAAGAAGATGGTAATGGTGTTGATGGTGGTTATGGCGTGTATGCTTCTGACACAGTGTACAGCGATGGACTGGGTGAAGAAGGACAGCAACGCGACCGCGCTATTGGGTGCTGCTCAACCGTATCTGCTGGACGGGTGCAAGGAGGTCAAGATAGCACCGATGTACACTATCAACGTGGTAGATGGCATCACCAAGCTCACGCATTCCGGCGGATTTTTGGTAGGTGGCTGCGGGAGCCTGGTTGAGCTTAAATGTACTATATCGGGAGAGGCCGTCGATGATGAAGGACCGTGCAAGTCGCTGATGAAATGGGTATTGGATGATATGGAGGTGGCCACCGCGTCCAGATGGATTGATTCCAGGGACTGGCTGAGATAAAGAGGGCGTATAAGACAAAACGCCTAGTAGTTAACGGGATAAAATAGAATAAGGCGAGAGGGATTTGAAATGTTCGAACAATACAATCACATTATGACACTCCGGTTCACCAACGCAGACACGGAGGCTATTGCAATTAGTCCGGCTGGTGTTCGCCAATGGCTGGAGGGGGGAGCAACCGCTTATAACGCGCTGATTGGCCAGGGTGGTAGTGGGGGTAGTGGAGCCTTGATCGTTGGTGATAACGGATTCCTGCGGGTGTCTTCCCAGTTCGGTATGAGACACATCATGACATACGCGGACACCACCTTCAATGATCAGACAGTCGATGCCATGCCGGATGAGTCCCTTGAGGTTCATACTGCTTTCGAGGCGTGGAACTCGGCTACTACCCAATGGGATAAGGATTTCGAGGGTTCGAATCTCTACGGCGCATTTGAGGAGATGGCAACCAATATTATCAATGCCGTGGGCGCATCACCAAGTGGACTGAGTGACTACGCTGATGGGGGAACAATCGCGCTGGCCTCGGTCAATGTGGTAGTCTTCAACGAGCCGCAGATTGCTTACGATACTGATTCCGGAGCGTAAGCGAATTTCTGCATTCTTTTAACCAGCTACGGGCGGTGGCGGACTATTTCGTCATCGCCTGTAGGCAAATAGAATACTGACTGAGATAGAGAGGACACACAAAATGTCTAATAGCGCTGGGGTTTCCAGGAAGAGCATAGCCAAAAAGCTACGCAAGCAATACGATCACGCAGCAGTGACTAGCGACGGTCGAAAGGTCTGGTTTAATGAGCTGGATGGCCACAATTACCCGCCGACATACAACCACTATACGACAGTGAAGGTCCTAGATTTTATCCTGCCGTCCACCTCGGACGAGTGCCCAGCGATAAAGGTCGGGGCGTACAGTGCTATAGGGTGCCTTTTTGACCAGATTGTTATTCCGGTCAAGGAGCTGGTGTATGAAACCAACAAATCAAGGCTGGTATCTCAGAGGGGGCTAGTAATTGGCCCCACTACCATTGTGATTCCAGGGCTGACAATACGCTCGTTGTCGAAGGCGGGAAACTATGTATTCAAGCCCGATGAGCCTGCTATGAAATACGCGTTCTCAGTGGAGGACGGACACGGCAGGGCAATAGATAACGTCAAAAGCGTAGCGGTGGAATTCGATAGGACATCCTCAGAGGTAGTAGCTGCCCAAGTGGAGTTACAATTTGTGGGGGAACACATCCCGGATGACGAGGAAATAGCGGCAGGAGTGAATCTGCTAAGGGTGGCAGACAGACCGAATGAGCTGGTAATAGATGATAGTGTCAAGGACGCTGTAGTAGGCACATGGAGGGCAGAGGTCATAAGGGAGTCAGAGAGGCCCGGTAATGAGGACGAGATAGGCAAGCTGCTTATAAAGCACTTTGGGCAAGAACACGGAATAGACACCGCCAGAGCTAAGGAAATGCTTGTTGATTTCGTCGGCACCCTGGCACCGATGGTACTAACTACAATGTTCCCGGCGCTGAATGTCGCTATGGGAGCTGGCAAGCTGCTAAGTGCGGTAGCTGCTGCAATAGATAAAAAATAAGCTATACCTTGGAGGGTTAATATGCCAGCGGCTATAGGAAAAGATAAATCTGATAAAGCTATGATAGCTAAGGTGATAGGGGCGGATGCTGATATCAGCGACTCTAGGCAATTGCTGGGGGGAAGTGAGGGCGATTCGAAAATATTCTCCGGCTCCTCTGTGGAGATACCGTATTCCCCAATGGCTCTAATAAACGTGTTCGAGCAATCCAATAGCTTGAGGCAAATGGTCGATGCGTACAATAACAACGTGTACGCCACCGGGTACACGATAGAGCCGGTCATAGACATTGATGCCGAGGGTATTGAGGACGACATATCCGATGCTGTGTATGCCGAGAGGCTTGATGAGTGGATAACTAACGGGTCTGAAGGAAACGTTCCAGAGGACCCGACCGAAGACGAGGTACAGGAGCGCATAAAGGAAATAAGGTCACAGATAAGGCGTGAGACTCTTATTGCCAGTGCGTTCTTTAAGTCGGTATGCTCGGAGTCGTCGCTTGTCACCTTATGCAAGACTACTGGTATGGACTTGGAGATAACCGGCAACGCGTATTGGGAAGTGATGAGGGATAGCCTTGGGAGAGTAGCCAGGGCGTCACACTCGCCAGCAATCAAAACCAGACTTGGCAAGATAATGAGAAAGCGGGTAGAAGTTGCCGAGCGCCGATACATATCTGACGTCAAATACGAAGAGGTGATAATACAAAGAAAGTTCAGGTCCTTCCTGCAGGACTCGGGCGGTGGTGTGGTGTACTTCAAGGAATTCGGTGATCCCAGAGCTATGTCATGTCAAAAGGGCATAGTATTCGATGACGAGAAGGCGTTCAACGCTGCAAAGAAGGACGGCACCATAGAGGAAGGTGATGAGCTAGCCAACGAGATGATGCATTTTAAGATAGTGTCTACTAGGACGTCATATGGAATACCGAGGTGGATAGGGGTACTGCTGGAGACGTTGGGATCAAGAGCTGCCGGTGAAGTGAATTACGACTATTTCGACAACAAGAGCATACCACCACTAGCAATCATAGTGTCCGGTGGCCAGTTGAAGAAGGGAGCCGATAAGGTAATTGCTGAGTGGATAAAGAAGACTGTCAAGGGTAGAGAGAATTTTCATTCAGTGCTGGTGCTGGAGGCTACCCCTGGCCGTGGTTATTCCGGAAAAGATACACAGCCGACAGTGAAGCTCGAACCGCTGACGCAGTACATGGATAAGGATGCGCTGTTCCAGAATTACGATGAGAATAACAGGACGAAGATCGGCGCAGCGTTCAGGTTGCCACCACTGCTACGCGGGGAAATAAAGGACGTGAACAGATCCACGGCTAAGGCTACCCTGCAATTTGCAGAAGAACAGGTATTCGGTCCTGAGAGAGAGGATTTCGACTGGGTAATAAATGAGACGCTGGGCAAGGCCCTGGGGTTGTCGCTGGTTAAGTACAACTCGATTGGTGTGCAGGTCAATGATGTGACAACGATGTCCGAGATAATGACCAAGCTGCTAGGTGTGGGGTCTATCACAATAAACGAGTCCAGGGCAATACTGCAGAAGGTCCTGAACAGGAGACTTCCGACTATAGACGAGTTCTGGGCCAATCAGCCGATAGAAATAACCAAGCTGGGACTTACACCATCTGACGAGGAAGAGGACATCGAGGAAGAAGACACCAACGAGGAAGAGACGGAGGATGGGGGTGTGCTGGCGAGCTTGGAGAGGCTAAGCGACATGGTAAAAGGGGCAAAGGCGCTAGGCGAGAAAATAGCCACCACCGAGCAAAAGCGGGGTCTGGAAGCGAATAACACGGAACTTGACGGGTCGTCAAATGAATAATAGCAATATAAAGCTGCTAAAAAAATCCGGGTGTGGGGGGTCAAAATCAGCAGATATGCTTACAAAGCTAACAGGTGTATCACCGGATACAATACTAGAGAGGCTGAAGACCCTGCCGCACGCGGAATCCAGCAATGAATTCCTATTTACCTCATACAAAGTGCATCCGATAGCATCAATGGCTGACTTTGAGCACGTAATACTGAGGGGGGTATTGTATAGGTACGATAGCAAGAGGCCAGGAGCGGAGCCGGTGTTAGTTGGTCGCTGTCCAGTGTGCGGCACAATGAACATGTGGACCGGGTGTCACGTTGGTGATGACCTTACAGTGCTAGCCGTAAAAAACGGGCAGCGTTCCGATGATCCTGCTGTGATGGCGTGCAACTGCGCGAGGTGTCCTGGGAAGTGGTCAGTGATGAAGGGTACTATAGTAAGTGCCAAGGAGTCTGACAGTAATGTACACGTGTATTAAGCAATGAGTGGGACATACGTACAAAGAGAGGCATCCAGCGGATTCTTTACGGCATTGCCATATAGGGATCTAGGCTCTAATAAGATACAGGCTATCCAGAAGATGGGTGCTGGCGTTGAGGAGTCGGCTTCCATCTTTTTCGGTGGCGTGCTAGTAGATGGGGGTGCCGGTAAGAGCACAAAGCTAATGCAAGCACCCAGTAGCGGCGCAGCGTCAGTGATCAAAGAAGCTACCAGGCTGGCTAGGCTGTATGGGTCCTCGACGGTTTCCGTGCCACTATGCAAGGTAGGGGATAGCGTCGTATGGAAGAGAGTGGAAGAATATAGCTCGGTTGGTGAAATGGAAGCCATACTGATACTGGCTAACGATCACGATGATATAAGGGGCTTGGTGGAATTCGGGGAAATGACCTACATACAGAAGGCAGCAGCTAAGCTGAATCCCATGACTCCAGTAGGGTATACATCGTTTGTTGGTAGGTTGAAAACTAGGCTATCGAAGACCACAGGGCCAATGGATAGTAGCAATCTCAATGCTGCGCTGGATGAGTTGCTGGGGGAAGGCACAGATTGGATAGGTGACAAGAAGAAGACCAAAGCTGTATTGCGAGCAGTGAAAGACGCGGCACCCAGTGACTACATAATGGATGAGCAGCTACCAAAATATGAGACGGTTCTGACGGCCACAGGCGAGGAAATAACTGACGGGGTAAAGAGAGATCTGGTGTATGAGCAGGGCGTATCAATGGGGCTAGATTTTACACTGGCAGACGAGAAGGCAATAGCAGCAGTGGCGGCAACACATACTAACTTTGTGCGCAACAGCTTTGGGGCGAGAAATGCGCAAATGTCGATAAAGGCCAGGAGTATAGTATCCCAGGGTCTGGAGGAGGGGCTAGGTAGAGGAGAAATAGCCGGGTTATTACGTAAGGACCTCAAGAACTCATATGAGAAGAACACCAAGAATTATATGGACGTGGTAGCTGCATCGTTCGTCGGTCGAGCAAGATCCAAGTCGTGTATGACCTCGTATCAGGAAGCACAAATAGAAGTAGTAGAGGTGCTGGCTGTACTAGACGACGCCACATCTGATATTTGCCGGTTTATGGATGGTAAGGTGCTATCCGTAAAAGAGACAATACGTATAACCGAGGCGGCTGATGGGCTGTCGAATCCGGCAGATGTAAAGACAGCTCTGCCATGGATGCGGTCTAATAAAAACGGTCTGTCCGTGCCTACTGCAGGTGGCGGGTCACTACAGGTGGCATCGAAGGGTGATGATGGAGTGCTTAAGGGCAAAATAGACGATGGGAAATACGCCGATGCGAAGATAGGATTCCCACCGTATCACGGACTATGCAGGACCACCACTATAGCCTCAAGTGACCTTACTGCCAGCGTGCAGGTCCCAGCCGAGGCACCGGTATCGGATAAGGAAATTAAGCCAGAGTCGGTACTCAGTGGCAAGCCCATTAAAGCCAAGCCGAAGGAAGAAGATGTAGATACGGGTAGCAATCTAGACATTGACGTATTCACACCAGCCACAGACTTTAATAGTGCTCTAAAACGCACGAAAGAGTTAGGGGTGGATATTGGCATGTACGGCAAAGATGCATCGCTGGACGTAATGAATGAAATAAACGGTGGCCTGGTAGAGGCACGGAATATGTTCGGGTCTAGTCAAATATCTGGGTTAAAAGTGTACTCGGACAGCTCCACACCTAGGGGCGGGTTAGTGCTGCCGGAGCCATCATCTGCTGTAGGGCAGGAGCTATCCCTAAAAAACATAAACAGCAGAATAAAGTCAAGCAATAATAAGAATGTGGTGCTTGTATCAGGCGCTGGTTCGGCTAGGCTATCGAAATCGGAGACAATAAAGGACGAAATAATAAGACAGGTAGCTGTTAGGCACGCTATGGAAATAACTCCCAAAGAAAGGAAGGAGTTCGGGGCAATAGCTAATAGTCTCACGCCACAACAGGCATATCAATTAGGGGCTAGAACGTCTAGATATATGGAGACAAAGCAGTCTAATCACCTGGCTGATGTATTTGGTGATATGATGTTGCACAGTGCACAGGCCACCAGGCAGGGAAAAAACCAGCCACAATACATGGTTAAGAACAAAGCAGCACTTGACACGCTGTTGACGTCAATAAAGAATAAAAAGCTACAGCCAAAATCAAAGCCAGTACCAGTACCAAAGCCAGTATCGATGCCAAAGGCAGGGACTAAAAACGCGACAAATGAGAAAATCAGGAGTAAGAGAGAAGAGGACAAACCGTCAATCGCAGACGTGCAGGAGGGCAGAAACAAGGTATCTGACAGGATGAAGGAGCCGGAATGGACCAAGCATTTCGATGATGCATTTTCGGCTGCTAGCAAAGAGATAGGGCGTGACGTACTCGACAGTAAAACTGACATGTCAGACTTAAGCTATGCCAAGCAGGTCAAGATAAGGGAAATCATCACAAAGAAGGTATTCTCTAAGATGTCCGATAAAGAGAGAGGCGGGATGACCCCAGATGATTTGATGAGTACTATGGTAAGTGTAACTCGGTCATGGACGTCCTCTTCTAATAGAGGTGGTGCCGCTATGCTTAAGGTGTGGGGGGAAAGCAGGTTTGGCACTGGCACATGTTTCCACTCTGAGTATATGGATGATGATAAGGGCAAGAGAGATGGGGCAATGTCTTATGGTTTGAAAGACATGGCTATAAGAATGACTCAGAAGCCAGCTATAACCGCCAAGAATAAAGCCAATAATAAAGGGTGGAAAAGCATAGCCGGTAATAGTAGTGAGCTAAAAAAGAGGGCTATAGCTGTAGGTGACACCCAGTATTGGATGACACAGAAACTACTAAGGGGGGAGGGGGTGAAGGGGAAGCCACTATATAGAGGCGTTAGTGGTGACATGGTAGCTGTTCATAAGGAGGAGACTGCCAAGCATCGTAGAGAGAGTCCTCAGCCTAAGCACGAGCCTAATGGGTTCACCAATACTAGAGAAAACCCGGTTGCAAGTTGGACTACTGACCCGACAACAGCCGCACAATTTGCCCTTGAGAATGGCCCAAAAAGGGAGAGCGGCAGAATCATGGTCAAATATATAGACTCAAAGGATACGCTATATTCTGACCGGGTGTTAGACATGATGGGCGGGTCCTCTGCAGAGAGAGAATGGGTCACATTAGCCAGAAATCATGAGAGGTCGTTTATGAGTGAGCGCGTAGACCTTGACTATCACTCGGAGGAGGAGTACAAAGAGATAGAAGACAAGATTGGCAAGTACGAGACTATTGGCGGCGCTAAGTCGGAGAAGGAAATGTTCAGGCTTATGGTAAAGAGCGGATTTGCTAACCAGGAAGAGGTAGACGAGGAATTCGATAATGCCAAATAATGACAAGTCGTTCAGCACTAAGGAGGAGCACAGGAACATGCGCAAGACATACGCAGCGGCAGAAATACTAGGTATTAATGATGTGTTCATACCGGATCCGGACTGGATGAATGCACCGCCGACTGCGCCATCTAGTGGAAAAAAACGGTACAAACGAAGCAAGGCGTGACTAACCTAATACTTGACAGAAACCAACCAATTGTGGTAGAATTGGGTTAGCTAGGTGAGGGGAATAAATAAGGTGCCACCTGATGGAGATAAAAGCAATGCCCGATAAAAAGCGTCCGGTTATGGTAGAGCTGGCTGTGAACGGCAAGAAGCTGGAGTGGATCAGTGAAAGAATAGCCGATATAGTAGAGCTTAGCTTCTGGGGTGACATGGGATGGAAAAGGTCAGAGGCAGCAACGGCAGCGGCAACGGGAATGATCCCACCGGTAAACTACTATACCGGGTCCGAGAAGAAGAGGAGAGCGCAGTTATGTGTAAAGCTGGTAGAAGAGCTAAGGCATGACCTGAAGTGGTCGTGGGAGAGGATAGTAGACATGCTGTCAACGGCTCTTAGACACAAATTAGACGGCAGTAATTGGACACCACCAACAAAAAGCGGGTGGGCAATACCGGATATAGTGTAAATACTCAAAAGGAGAAATCAATGTCCCTGAAAATCGACGCAAAGAAAATGGCGGCTTCGTCCGTTGGTGACCTTAGAAGTCTGGCGGTAGGAGCTAACAAGCTGGCGGACGATGTAGAGAAGAAGGCCATCGACCAGGACAAATTCGATGCAGGCGTGAAGAGTCTGGCGGATAGCCTCATGAAGCTGGCTAACGTCCCAAAGGTGGACGAAACGGAGAAGGACAAGAAGAGTAAAGACGATCAGAAGAAAGCAGCGGACCTGGCGGACCTTGTAAAGTCCATGGGTGATGCAGCCAACAACGACGAGTTAAGCGACGACCAAAAAGCGGCTTTATCCGCTGCCACCGATGCACTGCGGGGCTTGGTTCCGGACGAGACATCCGAGGTGCTGAAGTCCGTAGTATCTGCCATCGAAAAGATGACAGCAGCCATGGATGAGATGAAGAAAGGCTCCGACGACGCAGGCGCAGACGATGACAAGGAGAAAGCCGCAGCCGCAGCCGCAGCCGCTAAAAAAGCCGACGATGCCAAGGCTGGCAAAGAAGAGGACGTCACAAAGGGCGATGACAGCGGAGACGATGACGATGCCGATGTTGACTGGGGTACCGACATGACCAAACAGACTGACAAGCTCAAAAAATAGCCTACGGCTAAAGGAGCAGTGCTGATGAGCAGCGAAATATTAAGAGAAGCTACACAGTTGCTAGAGAAAATAGCGAGCAAAAAGCTGGGTGTCAGTCTGGAGGTTCCAGACGGTACAGCGTCCCTGCTAGAGCACGCTAAATCAGCCTCATCTGGTGCCGGTGTCAGTGGTGAAATAGTCGGTATACTGTCGGCCATAGATACTAGTAAGTCATCCGACAGTGTGGAGGACTTATGTTGTACTATCGAAGAGCTTATGAGTGGCATAGATAGCAGTAGTGACCTGTACAAAGAGTTGTCACCCCACGTCGATAGCCTGTATAAATCATCTGGGTTCGAGCAGCTAGCATCAAAACTCGGTTGGGATGAGTCCACCGGACAATGGAGATACTGTGTACGCGATCCGGAGGACTTCAACGAGGATTCATTCTATACGCAGACCATATCTGGTGGTGTACAAGCCGTAGTGGGAGTCACCAAGGGCGATAAGAGCAAAATACAGTCTATGCGATTCAGCAAAACCGCATTTGATGACCTAGGCTCTGCCAAGGATTGGGCGGCTGAACACGAAGACATCATAAAGGGCATGAATGAGAAGGTAGACTCCCGAAAATCGGCAGAGGTGAACGTTAGTAAGTCGATGCTATTGGAGGGGGAGGACCTATGGGGCTTCGAGCAAAAAGTACGCGGGGCCTTGCGTGCACATGCCAAGGCTGGCAAATTACTGAATCTTCCACAGTCTGAGTACGGGAACGGTGGTTATGGCCCATATGTATCGGGGCTATTTGACACGTACCTAGTATTTGATTGGGAAGGCGACAAGTATTACTCGGTTGACTGGTCTAGGTCCGGAGACGAATTCACATTTGGCGAGTCGGTCACTGAAGTTAGTATGAAGGTCACTTATCAGCCAGTCAGTAAGTCATGCGATGATGCGGGGGTAAACGTCAGTAAGTCGGATATAATGGACGGTGAGAGCATGGATGACTTCAGGCGCAATCTGGAATCGTCTCTGCATGACTGCATTAAAGACGGATCGGTAGCACTGCCGCAGCAGGCAGACCGGGCATCCGACTTTTGGCCGTACGTGTCCAGTATATTTGACACATACCTGATTGTCGAGATGGAGAGCAGTAAATACTATATGGTGATTTGGTCTAGGTCCAATGATGGCAAATTCTCATTTGATAGTGCGGCTCCCGAGGTGATGAAGAGGACGGTATATCAGCCGGTTAGCAAGGGCAATGAGCTGGAAAAGCTGGATGTACTACTGGCCGGACACTATATCAGCAAATCAGATGACGGGGACGAAGAAAGATTTGTCCTTGGTGGCGTACTGGAGCCTAATGATGGTACGGATGGCAAACTGAAGCCGGACACCGACAAGGATATATACAGTGCAGAGGAAATCCGTAAGGCAGCACATAATTGGGCAGCTAATGGATTCGAGCTGGGCATACAACACTTGGTTAAAGCCAAGTCTACGTTAATACCCGTTGAAAGCTATATAGCCCCACAAGATCTGGTGGTTGAAGGTGTCGAGTTCAAGAAAGGCACGTGGATAATGGCTGCTAAGGTAGTCGATGATACACTGTGGAGTATGGTTAAGAAGGGCAAAATGACTGGATGGTCTATAGAGGGCAAGGCATTTCGTACCCCTATAGATGGAAAAGGAGGAGACTGATATGGCCACAGCAGGCAGCAAAAAGGTCATACGCAAGATGGCCGGTAGTGGCAGTGACGACGGAACGCATCTTCTCAGTGAGATAGAAGTGAGTAAGATTGATCTTGTCACTGCAGCCGCCAACAGAATGAAATTCGCGGTCATCAAAAGCGATGACGGAGTGGGATTCGAAGGTTCCGATAAGATATTAGAGGCAGCTATATTGCTTGCAAAGACCAACGATGATGATCGGGTTTCGGCGGCAAAGGACCTGCTCCTGACAATATTAGAGGTCACAAAGGTTGACATAGACGAAATAGCCAAGTCCGAATCTTCGGATGATGTTAGCTCCCATTGGATGACGCAGATGAAGGGTCTGTTTGAACAAATGAGCAGCACATTGAAGAGCTTAAACGAAAAGAAGGGCGATGAGGACAATGCTGATTACTTGAAGAACTTATTCAAGGCAGAAGGCGGCGTCGAGCCTAAGGAGCTAGTAGAAACCGTCAAGGCGATGTCAAGCGCACTCTCTGAGGTTGGTAAGATGGCCGGTGAGATAGGTGAACTGTCCAAGCGGCTGAATTCGCTATCTAAGAGAGTCGGAACCATAGAGAGAATTCCTGTAGGGAAAATGGGGTCTACTCTTGAAAGCGACGGAACACAGCCGGACGACGACGATGATGACCTTAGAGGTGACTTAGCTGCAAAGGCTGCTAAGCGCTGACACGCAAAAACTGACTAAAGGAGGTTTACGATTATGGATAACAAAACTCTGCTCGCAAAGGCGCAGATTAAGCTGAGCGATTTAGTCACAGACGGTGGCTATCTTAGACCGAAACACGCGGCTAGCTTCATCCTCAGCCTGATTGACTCTGCTGAACTCATGAAAATGTGCTACGTGACCGGAATGGCATCCCCAAAGATGTATGTCGATAAGATCGTGTTCGGAGATCGCATTCTGCATGGCGTGAGTGGCGATGGTACGGCACTGGCCGAGGCGCAGCGTAGCAAACCGACGACCGACAACATCGAGCTGGATTCACAGATGTTCAAAGCGGAAATACGCATACCGCAGGACGTTATCGAGGACAACATCCAGGGTGACGGGCTGAAGACGACCGTCATGGGCATGATTAAAGAGCGTGTGGCACTGGACATGGATGAGATTATCGCAAACGGCGATACAACGTCCAGCGATCCGGACCTGGCAATGCTTGACGGAATCCGCAAGCAGGCATCATCCAACGTGGTTGACGTTGGTGGGGCGTCCACCACAAAGGCCGTTCTGCACAACATCATCAAGACCATGCCGAAGAAATATCGCCGTAACCGTCGCGATGTTGTGTTCTTGATGGCCGATCAATGCGAGTTGGCGTACAGAAACTCCCTGGCCGAGCGTGCGACAGGTGGCGGCGATAAATGGCTTGCAGAAGATATACCCGTCTTCTACAGCGGGTCCCCAATTCGAACCGTCCCGGTACTCCCGGAGAATCTCGGGGTTGGCAGCAACTACGCCGATATGCTGTATCTCAATCCCAAAAACATCAGAGTAGGTATCTATAAAAAGGTACAGCTCCGCACGGATGAGGACATTAGCGCTGGGGTTCTCGTTATTGTCGCACGTGTCCGCTTCGATGTGAAATACACTGAAGAGCAGGCAGTGACTAAGGCCCATTCCATCGCTGTCTAGCGGCTGGGGTGAATACCAGACTTTTTACTAATACGCCAATGAAGGCGTGAGGAGGTTTTGACATGACACCGACTTATTCAACCGGTGATCTTATTGGTGGTGCCGCTAGTGCGGCCACATTCTTCAAGAAAGTAAAGATCACATGCGATGACACCTACCCGGACGGTGGATATCCAAAGGAGGTAGCCGACCTCCTGCCTAACGGCGCGGCGCTTGTTTCCGAATACCCCGTAAGAACCGGTCCGACCAGTGACAGTGACTACGAGCTGTACTGGGACGCGGACACCGGCAAAATCCACGTTATCGTGACAGCCACAAACGCGGAGGCCGCAACGGGTCTTGATCTTACCGGTCTTAATTGCTGGTTCTTGCTGATTGCAAGTTAACAGGTTCGACCCCGTGAAAGGAGGTTCTACAAGTGGCAACTTTAAACACCCTGGACAGACGAGCACTGAGTGGAAGCGGCGCTGCCGAACCACATGCCAAGTCTCTTCTGGACAGCATCGATGCAATCATCGGGGAAGTGAACGCCAGACGTACAAAGGTACTCGGTCCCTACACTGCTGACGGGCTGGAACAGTCCATAGAGCACGGACTTGGTAGAATACCGACCGGCGTAGCTCCCTGCATCGTATACAATCCCGATAGCAATTATGCGGCAGGCTCCGAGGCGTTCAGCCTTGCACTTGGCACGCATACTGCTACTCATGTGAAGGTGACGTCTACTTCAGGCATCCAGTATTATCTGGTTGTTACTGGGGAGACGGCATAGTATGGACGATCACACTTGCGGTCTGGGGATCATAGATATCGGCCCCCAGGCCGCATGATGGAGTTATTACAGTGAGGAAAAGGGCTAGCACAGAAATAATAAAGTCGGAGATAACGATTGTGTGTGCAGTGCACGATCCGGGTTGTCTTCCCGTGCTGGCCAAGTCGGTAGCGTCTATATTTGATTCCGGAATAAGAAATATCGTAGTGGTTGATTCCGGCAACAACGAGCCACACATAGTAGATATACTGCGCTCGGTGCCGTGGAAGACAGCTCATTATTACGGGGTGTCAGGCGGCAAGTTAGGATTTTCCAGGTCTAAACTAATCAATTACGGTGTAGCCAGAGTGAGCACCAGGTTCATTATGGTTTCTAACGCCGATAACATACTAGTTCCACAATTAATAAATAGTGTATGCGAGACGCTAGCGCGTGCAGCGTCGTCTATGGTCGTTATACCAGTTAGGTATGTGTCCGCCACGGATACTGAGTCGTTTATGTCGAAGGAGTGCAGGGCTACCGAGTTACCAGCAATGATCACCAAATCGGACGATTCCATACCCGACTCGGGGGAGCCGATGGTATCCCCGTCATCCCCGTTTGTATGTGGGAGATACGATTACTGCTCATCTGGGGGGTTTGACTGTACACTGGGCAGCGTCTCATTCGAGATGGAAGACCTCAAGGGTCGGTGGAAACAGCAGGGCAGAGATATAGTATATGCCGATGGGTACTCACATCATTTGTACCACGCTGAGAGAGAGCACGTTAACAACACGAAGGCTGCGGCTGTTGGCACTGATGATGTTGTACAGTTTTCATATTTAGCAGTGGAAGGCGTGTCCTTTGTAGACTGTGCCATCAAACCGGTGGCCACGGTTATCGTAAAGAAGAATATACTGATATGCGGTGAGACTCTGGGGCTAGGTGGCGCTGAGAAGATGACGGTAGACATAGCTAATTCCCTAAACAGGTCCGGTCGTTTCAACGTCGAGGTAGTGCTAACCGTATCACGTAATGGCATATTCAAGGATAGGCTCGACGGCGGTATACCGGTTAGCCTGGTTACATCTACGAAGGGCCTGACAGACATCGTATGCGAGCACAAGCCAGATGCCGTACTTGTTAACAACTGCAGAATCGCAACGCAGTGCATTAGAGACATAACCAACAGGCACAAACCCGACTACATAGGTGTGCTGTTACACGGGTTTAATGAGTGGACTATGAGAATGGTCCCAGACGAATTAGATGACGTGATAACCGACATCGTGACAATATCCCATGAGGCGGCTGGTGGAATAATAGGTAAGAAGCCAGCGTATAAGGGAAGACTGGCGGTATTCGAAAATTACGTAGATACCGACATATTTACGAAGAGCAGCGGAGCACGTACGATCTTTAATAAGTACGGGTGGCCGGACGACTCATTCGTATTCAGCTATATGGGCAGGTTCTCCGGAGAGAAATCATTAGTGCCGCTGGTAGAAACTTTTAAACGTGTGTTAACTAGAAACAAAAAAGCCAGACTGTTAATGATAGGCGGTTCAGATCCTGGTGTTCAGTCGTATAAGGGGTACTGGGACTCTAATATTAGGGTTATTACTGACTACATTAAGCAAATAGGGGTGGAGCAGGAAGTAAAAATAACCGGAGTCGTCAAGGACCCGTGGACGTACCTAAATGAGACAGATGTGCTCGTTATGTCGTCGCAATTTGAGGGAGTCCCACTAGCACTGTTAGAGGCTATGTCGTGCGAGGTGCCGTTTATTTCAACGGACGTAGGTAGCGTCTCCAGGTTCTCTAACGCTGGAGCCGGTGTGGTAGTGAAGAAGGTCGGACCGGATATGAATGACGGGGAAAGGTCGGAGTTCGCAGGTCACATGCTATCGGCTATGCGTAATCAGCCACGCGGGATAGCAATGGGTAAGGTTGGTAGGGAATACATAGAGAGGTTTCACAGCCTTAACGAATATAGTAGCAAAATATCTAGGTATTTTTGTAATGCAGTGTCTGGTGACGGTACGACTAATAGTGATCGTGCCTGTGATAGAATAGTGGATCCAATAGTAATCTGAACGAGAGGACCTAAAATGTCAAAGTTAGTAAGAATCAAACCCGTAAACAAGAAATCCGGCAATATGGTGCGCAGATACGGAGCATTCGGCCACGTGTTTGACGTTGAAGACGGGTGGTATATGGTGGATGACGATGTTGCCGGTAGACTGGTGCTGAAGACGACAGACCCCCATGACTCCATGACCTCCACCGTGTTTGATGTGGTGGACTCCAAGGATGAAGCCGTCCAGTTAGAGGCTGTAGATAGGGCGAGAAAACTGCAGGAAGCCAGACAGCAGGATTACCGGGGTTCCAGAGACTCCATTCTGCTATCCAAGGACGGCGAAAGACTGACTCAATCGATTCCAGACGTAGCACCGGAGACAGTGACCAGGAATATTAGAAACGTGGGATCCCTGGATGACATCGTGGATTCCGAGGATCTGGATGATGAAGAGGACGACATCGACGACGATGAAGAGATTGATATGGTGGCAGAGGCAGAGGCAGAACGCAGGGCTGATAGCCCCAAAGCTCTGAAGACAAACGGAGCAAAAAAAGCCGCTGCACCTCCTACGAAGAAGGTGGCTGGCAAAGGCAAGGGCAAAAAGGCCGCTAGCAAAAAGTCCGCATTATGAGCGATAATAACACCAATAACGGTGATAACAGAGCTGCTATAATCGGGAAAGTAGCCCTTCCAGAAAGTGGCGAGTCTAGAAGGACATCCGATATAGGGCTGGCAGCGTTCGCCAAAACCAGGGGGCTAACTCTCAAGGCTGTTAAGAGGGTGCCTGGTAGGGGTAGAAATGAAATGCAGTTCACGCTAGACGATCCGAACAAAATATTCGATAGCATAATACTGGACTGGGTTAACTCCCCCGAGAAGAAATTCGATGACGAAATCAGAAGCTTAAAGAAGCTGATGTCAAGGTACGAGGCGTAGTATGGCACCTATGAACGAAAAGCAGATGATGTCACTGGCAATGAAGCTGGTATTTGTTGAGGGTAGTATGACCGCAATAAATAATATAAAGAAGGCCCCCAGTGACATCATAAAGGCGGTGGTGAATAAACACGTACCTAACGCAAGCGATGAGTCTGTGGCACTGGTGCAGGCGTCTATAATCGGCATGTGTGACTCGTACCTTGCTAGCACGCTTCAAGAGGCAAAAAAGATGGCCGACGGGTATAAAGAAGTCATTACCGATGACACATCTATGGAGCGCACACTAAAAAGAATATCTGAAATGCTGGGCGGTAAAAGCGATGATATCTCTGTACAGGAATCAAATAGTAGGGGCTGATGATCCGGCTCTTGTTTGGTATTTCACCGATGGATCTACCGGTCTGCTGGCTGACCCCGATAGCATGGACTATCGGATAGTAGTACTAAACGATCCATTAGAGCAGGTCCTACCAGAGGTTGAGATGTGGCAGGAACTGGATATTGACGCTAATAAGCTCAGTATCGGCAGGTATGTGCTCCCGTGGTCGGTGCCGAGCGATGCAGACATTGACTATGCGTACAGGGTGTATGTTAGGTGGGTGATGGGGGGAGTCACTAAGACAGCGTGGCAGGATATTGGGGTTAATGACATGGACTACGGGCTTAGCAATGAATGCTGTTGCCTGATGTGTGACTTAACGCTATCCGGGATAGACCTTTCGAGCATACGTAATAAGATGAGGGCAGCTTCTCTAATACAACGGATGTCCCAGTACATTAGAAACATTACCGATAGATCGTTTCACCCCGAGTATAAGACCATCAAGCTGGACTCTATCAGCAACGACACGTTGATGTTGAGGGAGCCAATAATTGGGATAGAAAGCATGGTATTGCCGGAGCTGCTCGATTTCGAGGTTGACGCTGGATCAATGGCGATATACTCAAGACACCTAACTGACAATCTCAAGGATCCGGATGATAGAGACGTCCCTATGATTTACATGGAGAATGGCATACGTGGCGGGTCACAGAATATCGAACTTACCGGGGTATTTGGTTACACAGACCCGGACGGCACCTGCTTCGGGAAGGTCCCAGACTTAATAAGGGATGCGTGCGTGCAGTTAGTATGGAGGGATATGCCGGGGCTAATGGATCAGTCCGAGCAAAACGATAGGAGAAGGGAAGGGTTTATTACGTCCGAGAAGACCAGTACACAGAGCTATACTATGGATTCGTCGGTGGTGCCATCTGGTGTCACCGGAATAGGGGATGTAGATACAATACTGAGTATGTATTGCGCTCCATTCTCAGTGAGTGTAGCATGAGAGGGAGGCTAATAAACAAAATGTATGCTATGATAGCTAGGCTAGACACCGATACCACAGCAAAGGTGGAATTGGATAATGGTAGAACCGGCTATGACGACGTGTTTAGGGAAGTCGAGAAGAAATCAGACCCAGACGGCGGCGCTGTTGGTGAATCGGTACGTGCGGAAATGGAGCTAATATCTATTCCCTGTCAGGTGGAGCCGCTGACGTGGAGGGAGACGCAGGTAACACCAGGCGGAGATAACCCAGCCTCTGCTATTAAGCTGATAACGCATATGCGGTACCTGGAGAGTGACGGTCTGATAAGGGATGATGGCTTGCCTAGTCTTAGGAAGGGTGATAGGCTGGACAGAATAATGAACAAGCATAATAAGACTGTACAGCAATTTGATGGCCACCCGACTGGAATGTATTTATACTCAATAACACCGAGCAGCCACGGGCTTAATATGGCAGACCCTAAAGTTAATCTGGTAATTTTAATATTCACTAATAGGCAACAGGGAATATCGGCGTAATGGCTAGTAAGACTCTAATAGGGCATTGGAAAGATGCCAATAACCTGCTGGGTGAGTTCAGCAGTCGTCTACACAAGGCCACAGAGGTAGCTATGAAGAGTACCGCCATTAACTTAGAGGGAACAATAAAGAAGGGAATACGTGATCAAGCGCCTGGTGGGGTCAAGTTTAAGGCACCATCTAAGATGACGCTAGCTAGCAGAGAATTCAGCGGCAAAAAGGGAAGAACCAAGGCACTGATAGTGGACAGTGACCTATTGAATTCCATAACACATAAGGCCGACGCCGACAGTGCATTTGTAGGGATAAAGAGGAGCGCACGCAGTAAAAAGGGTGATGGAAAGAAGATGATAAATATAGCCGAAATACAAGAAAAGGGTTTCGGACCAATAGTCATCCCATTCACCCCGAAAGCGAAAAGATACCTGTTTGCAATGATGAAGGCAACTGGTATGGCGGTAAAAGCGAAAAGCGTGAGCACTGGTACAGGCAAAAACGTGATAATTGTATACATTCCCCCGAGGTCCTATTTGGTGTCAACATTTAAGAAGTGGAAGAATACAGCTCCGGACGAGTTCAGGGCCAAAATTGCTAAGGTAATGGAGGACTACGGAAATTAATGACTATTCCGGCAATAAATAGCATGGGACCAACAGCGGGAAGATCGGTAGGCGCATACACCACCTATATACTCGGGTCCGGGTTCAGGCAGACGCCAGATGTGGACTCGGAGTTTTACATCGACATAGGCGGGGTGGTAGTAGTGGATTGGCCGGAAACCGTAAAAGTGGAGGTAAACGGGGTAGCAGCGGATAGCGTGGAGGTACTCAGTGCCACCGTTATAAAGTTCAATATGCCAGCATATAACGGGGATCCGAAATCGCTACCGGCAACGGTGGATGTTGTAGTATCGAATCTTGACAGTGACGAGGTAGTAATTGCAGGCGAGACGGTGACAGCAACGGAGATATTCACGTACAAGCAAAAGGACCTTACTAGTAGATCTCATTTGCTGGGGGTCATAGCGTCCCTGGTACTGTCCTTAAGGAACGGTATAATACCGAATGTATCGATGACTCAGGATGTGGATTGGACATCGATGCCAACCAGTGAGGACAGGCCAGACAGCGATGCCGAATTACCAGCAATATATGTATTAGGACCAAGGTTGCAAGACTACAAAGAGGATAAGTCACTGCAAGAGGATAATATACTAGTGGAGTCGGAAGACTCGGAGGACGAATACAAGCATAGAAAAGACCCGGTGACTGCTAACTGTGTATTTACGATAATGGGCGTGTCCAATAATAAGTCCGAGTCTATAAATATGGCGCAGGCGTTTATAGAGTGGTCGCAGGCCATAAAGGAAATAAGGGCATACAGAAACCCGAATAACCTGGAGTCAGAGGCACTACAATATAGTATGGGCTTAACACCGGACGGACAGCCTGATTTTAGTAGCCGGTCTGGACTCCATCAGTGGGCTGCATCGATAATTATAGACGGTGTGCAAATGACACCTGAAGAGCACTTGATAGTCGATGAGGGATACACCGTGTACGACGGGACAGAGCTTGAATGGGCTATGGGTCTTCCGTTTGCATGGCTGACAACTACAAGAAAAGAAAATGACTAAGGAGGAAAGCGCAATGGCCAATATATGTATGAAGAACGACGGGAAATCACCAATTACCGTAACACTCCTGCATGACACATACTGCAGGCTGTCCGGTAAGTGCGTGTGTGAGCGCAGGTCGGTAAGGGGTAGTAAGAGGAAAAAAGATGGATCCGTGGCTACTACTGTCAAAGATAAGAGAATGCCGCATGTGATAATGCTGGCAGTCGGGGAGAAATCGTGTGGACTGCACGAGTCGGCTAGAACACTGCCAGACGCTATGAGGGCCATTGAACACGGGCTTAAGATACAAGATGATAAGGGTAACAACAAGGACAATGCCTCAGCAAAGCAGGGGGTATCAACTAAGCGGTTACATACAGGCACTGGCAAGAAGAAATAATAGCCATACCAAATAGGGAGGTTTAAGATGGGTCAATTGTTATCGTCAAAATGGGTCGTGAAAAGGCAACCGCCGAGAGTCACGAATATACCATCAGAGGCAACGGCTGTCACTGCTAACATAGGAGTCACCGAAAGAGGGCCAATCGGAATCGATACCCTGGTGACATCATGGGAGGAGTTCTACAGGAAATTCGGCGGAATAACGGCAAATGCGGACGCGTCGATGCAGGCGTACTTGTTCTTCGAGGAGGGCGGTCAGATGTTGCATGTCACCAGGACATGCCACTATTCGAATATTGACTCAGCGGCCACATACGCGGCCACGAAAGGCACCGCTAATCTCAGCACAGGCGCTGTATCTCCATCGACCGGAAGTATTGACACTACGGAGTCGGCACCGTTCAACCTGTCCAATGGTGACACGCTGCTGATCGAAGCAATCAATGATGGGGTGTCGTCCGGTGATTTGACCACCACCTTTACAGGTACGGCGGCACAGGTCGAGTCTGCTGCAGAAATGTACGCACTAGCTGACGGGCAGACGTTAACCCTAAAGGTGGACAAGGGACCGGAGCAGTCCTTATCGTTCTTGACGGCTGAATTCGTTGACATAACAACTGCTACCGCTAAGGAGGTGGCAGCGGTTATCGGTGCAAAGGCTACCGGTATCAGGGTGACATCAGACAGCAGCAAGGTGCAAGTAATAAGCGATGTTGCTGGTTCGTCCTCGTATGTGGAAATAACCGGTGGTACTGCAAATGCCGTACTGGGGTTCTCCACTAGTGAACAGGCTGGCACCGGAAATGTAGAAGACCTGGCGAATGTCACGGTGGACGAGCTATACGGCTTGTTAACAACTGCATTAGGCGTGAATGCCGATGTATCGAAGACTGTCACGGTTGTGACAATAGCCAGCATCGGCACCGGGGCTGACTCATCCATACAGGTTAAGGCGGTATCGACGGCTGATACTAAGATTGGCTTGACTAATGCTGTCTATTCCGGGTCTGACGGCGGCACAGCCGTAACACTGCGGATAGACGGCAAGACAGAAGGAAGCTACACGGACGATGTACAAATAGCTGTAGAGGCAGCATCATCCGGCGTAAGCTCCGAGTTCAACCTATCGATCATAGTAGGCGGATATGTTGAAGAGTCATTCCCCAATCTGACTATGGACTCAGACAACGACAGATATATCGAAACGGTTATCAACCATACGGCAATCGGGTCCGACTATATAGCCGGTGTTGACATGAGCGCGGCTGGGTCGGTGCTGCAACGTAGACCCACCAACGGATCATCGTTTGGTCCTCTCACTGGTGGCGGTGACGGTCTGTCCAGTCTGTCGGCCACTGACTTTATCGGGTCATCGGTAGCCAGGAATGGAATGCATTCACTGGAGCGCGTGAACTCGGTAGACCTGCTGATTATTCCGAATTACAGCAGCGTCTCTGCAGTGGCTAACGCTATGATACAGTATTGCGAGATAGATAAAAGCAGCATGATGTTCTGCATTATCGATCCGCCTGCTAGCAAGACAGCCGTAGAAATGGTCACATGGCTGGAGGACGAAGCGCAGATTTATGGCGAGTCAGAACAGGCCGCTACATACTGGCCTCGCATACGAGTCAGCAACAAGTGGGAGAGCGTGTATGGCTCCGATGACACCGTGGTGGTTTCCCCGTCTGGTGCCATAGCGGGCCTATATGCCAGAAATGACGCATCGGGGCCTGGTGGCATCTACAAGACGCCTGCCGGTTCAGACGCACAGGGACAGCTTTATACCGCTGTCGGATTTGAAGGCGATGAGGACGAGCCGCACGAAGTGGAAGATGAGAAAAAGCGTGATATTATCTTCCCGAAACGCATAAATCCGATACGGCGTGATAGCGGTCCTATATACCTGGACGGTGCCAGATGCTTGAAGGGTGATGGCCCGTTCCCGTTTGTGCAGCAGTCCAGAGGCACTATAAAAATATCCAGGGAGATGACGAACGGCCTTGACTGGGTGCGCCACAAGAGAAATTCCAAGTCGTTAAGGAATAGAGTACAACGCGCGGCCATCAAATATCTGAATAGTCAGACTGCCGTCAACGCATTCGCATCAAAAGACCCTGATAAGGCGTACTTCTTGGACGTTAGCGAGCAATTAAACACCCCGTCAGTGCAGGCGTCTGGTCAATTGCTGGTCAGAGTAGGTCTGGCATACGAAGACCCCATTGAATGGGGCGTACTGATGATTACCAAGGACACCCGGAAGCTCGAAGACGAGCTGGGATTATAAGCTGAAAGGAAAATATTGATATGGCCAGCAAATTCAGTCACAAATATTTATTTCGTATTGAGATAGACGGGGTGGAAAGGGCGGTGTTTGAAACCTGCTCGGATCTAGCCGGAGAGGTGGAGGACGTCGTATTCTCGCCAGCGGGATCACTAAGAGATCACAGTGAGCCTGGAAAGGTGAAGTTCGACGATATAACCCTTACAGCGGGCAAAACCAACAGCTTAGAGCTGTACAACCTGTGGGAGGAGACGGTAAAAGCCGACGCTGGCATGGATGATGACACTATCGAAGTTGGTGGTGGAACCGGCAGTGACGACACCGAGATGCATTTTGATATCGTCGAGCTGAACAGATCGGGATCGGAGAAGGCTAGGAATCGAGTAGTCACCGACTACGTTAAAAGATACGTGCATGGCTCATGGGATTCCAAGGCCAATGAGGTAGTCGTACAGAGCATTACATTCAAAACCCAGCAGTGGAAACCAGTATCCAAATCGGCCTAAATAGCCAACGAGTAATAGAGAGGGCATAATAAAATGTCTGGGATTAGCATAGAGGCAGAAAAGGGCAAAGACATAGGTGGAACCGTCGAGGATGCTGTTGGGACAGTAGGCACTGGTGGCAGTGACCTGTCAACAGCCAGCGACGGAGTAAGAAGCGGAAAGACTAACACCCTAAAGCTGGTATCCGGGCTTACTCTGCTGGTGTCAAAATTCAAGGTTAAGCACGAGGACATATGGTCCGACCGAGATAAGATGTACGCTGGTGGAATGGAGGACATATTCGAGGACATAACCATTAAGGTTGTAGACCCAGGACCATATAGCGAAACCGGCGTATTCAAGGACGGAGTGCTTGACTGGTCTAGGGTCCTCACTGGCGATAGGGTTGACCTCCTAGTACAAAACAGAATAAAGTCGTATCGACACGGTAACGAGTATTGGTTCGATCACGTATGCCCAAAATGTCAGGCAGCACAGGATGATACATTCGTCGACTTGCTGAAGCTGAAGAGAAGGGAGCTGTCCGCCGACTCCAGAGCTAAGCTTATTTCGGGAGGACCGTTTGTAGCCGACCTTATGGATGCCGATGGTGGCGCTAAGTTCCTAATGCAGACCGGAGCGGACGAACGCAAGCTGATGGATATGGAAAGAAACGGACAGATAGACAAGGGTAAGAAGTCGGCAGAACTCATTATCAGGGTTAAGAGCATAGACGGTATTGCCCCAGAAAGGCTTGTCCCATACATCAGGGAGGACATGACGTCAGACGATGCGTGTGACCTGAGAAATAAAATGGATGAGGTTGACTGTGGCATAGATACATCCGTGTTCCATAAGTGCTGGTCGTGTAAAAGTCAGTATTGGGCTGATGTCCCTTTCGATCAGGGGTTCTTATCTCCGCAGAGGGAAATAGCGAAGAGAAGGAAGGCAATGCATGCAGAAGAAGGCGTGTAGGCCATGCGTGGATGGTCCTGCCGTTAATGGATCAAGCTAACTCATTCAAGAAGAGGCTGTCATTGTGCTGGAGGGCGCATGGTGGCAGCGGCCTTGGCATTACGTTTGGAGATATTGATGATATGACCGTCGATGAATTTGAAATGGCGCTGGATGTAGTAAGAGAATTTCGAGAGCTGGAGTCTAGGGCCATAAAGAAAGGGTGATAGTACATTGTCACTGAATAACCTAGGTTTGGGATTTAATTTTACCGCTAGAGATATGGCCAGCGGAGCTGTAAGAGGGCTAAATAGTAGTATGTCCAAGCTAGGTAATTCAGCCACCGGAGCACAAAGCAAGATATCAAGTGCCATGTCAATGATGGGTAAGGGTGCTGGTATAGCTGCGGCTGGTGCTGCAATAACCGGAATGGTGGCGGCACCTGTCGTTATATCAGCATCCTTCTCAAAGGGAATGGCAGAAGTGAGCACGTTAGGTGACTTCACCACCGAGCAAATGGACAACATGGGCAATAGTCTTCTGGACATGTCTGCTAAATATGCATCTGGTCTGGACACAGCGACAAAATCCCTGTATGATACGTTGTCCGCGTCAATGAGTGTTGCCGATAGTACGGCATTCCTTGAGCGGTCGTTCAAGGCGTCCGTTGGTGGGTCTACTGATGCTAGTACGGCGGTGGATGCGCTATCCACTGTTATAAACGGCTATAAGGGGTCAATAGCTGGTGTAACGTTAGAAACAGATGGAATGGCTAAGGTGGTAGCCAGAACCAGTGACTTAATGTTTATGGCTGTAAACAAGGGTAAGACGACATTCCCCGAGCTTGCAGCATATATGGGGCAGGTGGTACCGACTGCCAACGCGTTAGGAGTAGGTTTTGACCAGTTGACTGGGGCCTATGCCACTATGACCAAGCAGGGAATAAAAGCTGCTAACGCTACCACACTAATAAAGCAGGCATTGACAGCCGCCACCAGCAAGCAGGAGGTAGCGGCTAAGATGGGTAAGAAGGTAGCTGACGCCTTCAGTCTGCAGAGCCTAAGGTCAAAGGGCCT
>Ga0307929_1000681_pt1 | contig 31344 bp, 28 predicted proteins | sample AceLakmetage1330_FD_203160 | JGI IMG/M metagenome (GOLD analysis project Ga0307929, IMG submission 203160) | Saline water microbial communities from Ace Lake, Antarctica - #1330 | ecosystem: Environmental > Aquatic > Non-marine Saline and Alkaline > Saline | place: Antarctica: Ace Lake...
GACGTACTTTTCACACAATTTTTAATTATAGGAAAAAAGGAAACGGATTTGTTTTTTCTAAAAAATGTCAATATTATAATAAATAAAAAAATAATCTAAAAAACATAAGTTGAAATATTCTCCAATTTTTTAATTTCCACAGCGCAGGGTATAAACCTTCGCCTTTAGGCGGAATTGTCTTTAGCAACACTTTCTTGTATGGTAATATTGGAGTTTATACAGTAAGGGAGTTCATGGAAAATAATATACCCAACATCAATGAGCTTCATACCGATTCTCCAGAGTGCTGCATGAAAGAGTGGGTAGTTTTATTATGATGAAGTCCCTAACGGAATCACAATACCATTACGTATGGAAAACAAAATATAGCTACCACGTTTTGAAAGGAGAAATTGCTCTTAGATTATGTGACACTATAAGAGAAATATGTGCCGATAAAAAAATATCAATAGAGAAAGGGAACGTGCGATCGAATCATATCCATATACTCGTCAATGCTCCTTCTTATCGTTCACCAGCAAAGCAAAAAAGGGGACAGATCTATTATGTGGCCGGGCAAGGTCGTGTATTTCAGCGGGTGTGAATCCCGCCCGGAAGGTAGGCCAGCCACCGGGTAGCGAGTCTTTGGATGCTCTATGGTAACATAGAGTTTTAAGGAGCAGATAGGCCGTAAGCCGTAAGGTTGAAGGGATTGAGCCACGAAATTGTCGCGTTGGGAAGGACAACACTGTAATAGAAGTGGAAGTCAACACAGGTATTACCGTTAAAGGCAAGGAAATATCTGCTTCCCCGGGGGCAGAGACCATGGTATGTTTGACATAGTGAATACACGGTAACCCGGGAGGCCCTGTGCTGTAGAATTTAGCCAAACCTTATGGGTATTGGTTTCTGGCATTTCGTGCTTATGGATTTTTTTTAAAAAATACGGGAATAGTATCTCAACAAAACAAGATTTTAAAAAAATGGAGCTGCAATAATGAAAGAAAAATTTGACCGAGAACATCATCTTCAAGATCGATTGAATTCATTTCTTAAGCAAGGCTTGGGGCTGCCAAATAAAGATTATTATTCAAACCTAGATGTTGATGGATTTTTGAAATTAAAGTCTATTTTAAGTGGCATCAACAATATTTTTACACTCAAGGTTTCATTGGCCTTTGCGTACTGGATTACAAGGCGGCTTATGTTAAATCAAGAAATAGCAAATGGAATTATTTCTCAAATTACAGAAACCAAGCCAAATGCTAATGGTTATGATTTAGAGATATCTGAGCCTGTAAAATTTATCGCTGAAGTTAAATGCAATGTGCCCATAAACGCTGGAACTGTATATGGCTCAGCCCAAAAAACTGGTATCGACAAAGATATACAGGCTTTAATCAATGGAAAAAGCAAGTCTTCAATAAATACAGATGGTTATTTAAAATTCATGGTTTTCCTGGATAAACCAGAAATAAGAAATGCCACAGAGCATTTTGTAAAAAACATGACGTCAGAAAAAGAACGAATTATTTTTGTAAATGAAAATACGAGCATAGAATCTACTGAAAATGTTTATGTGATCTATGTTGGAATTTAGGCGATAACAATCGCGTGCACTCCGGCCGCAAAAAGTGTCGTTCGTTCCTTCCTCTGCTTTTTTTGCTGCCGGTGATGCATAAAATTAGTATTTTAATGAAAGTAAAATATAGGAAAAATAGTTATGCAGTCTGGAAATAAAAATGATATTATTTCTGGTGTACAAAACATTTTAGATAAAATTTCCCTAAAGAAATTTTTATGCGAGATACGAAAAAATACTGAGCAGTCCGCAATCAATAAACCCGTAGATTTGCAAATTAAACTTTTATCTAACAATAGAGTTCTTATAGTGATTGAGGTCGCAAATGTAAATTCAACTCAACTAATTAATGAAGCTGTACGCCTTTTTTATGATAGTTGTCCCATAAAGATCTTAATTCTTGGAGGTAGAAATGTACCAGATAATGGAAAAGAGCTATGTGAAAAATTATTAAAAAGATTATATGGACAAGATGAAATAGTACACACACCAGCACGTGTTTTTAAATATGATGAAGATCAGTTAATAGAAGATACATTAAAGAAATTTCTTATTCTTGACTAATTTCATTTTATGTGGATTGTTTTCTTTCACAGACATCTTCTATTGTTTTGGTTTTGTAAAAAATAGGCATTGCAAGAATTGTCAATATTATTAAATAGGTATATGCCTCTAATTTTTATTTGTATTATTTTTCTATTTCGTGTCAGCTTCATGTCATTATCGATTATCGAAAAAGCGAGAAAAAAAGAAAAAAATATATGCTTGGTAAATGGCAGTGTCAGGTCCATGAACCAGGCCATTTTTCTCTAAAAACATGTCAATATTGCAATAAGTGAAAAAAACAACCTGGAAAAAGCATAATGGAAATATTTTTCAGTGTTTTTACTTAATATAGTTTTATCTTTGGTATCCGTGGATCATAGCCACTCACTCAACCTGACCGCGAGAATAGGGTGGCGCTTTCACTCAAGTATTTGGCGCGGCAGGTTAGCTAAGAGTTATTTGCTTGTACCAACAGGATTCTGATTTAATATTGTTATAAAATATAAAGTCAAGGAGGAAACACTTTGCCTTTCAACAACACATGGACTTATATACAAAACAATTTACAAATGGGTAGTAAAATTAGGTATTGGTCTTCCCAAAAGGGATGGACAACAGGTGACTTTGAAATAGTTTCAATTACACAAAACGATATTAAGATCGAAATTCTAAATGGTAGTCTCCACAATATACCACAGAATGAATTCATTTTCGTTTATCAAAAGTGGGCTTCGCTATGGGATCGAACAATTCAACGTCAAAGTCTTAAACAAAAAAGTCGTAATGCATCTTACATTATCTCGATATATTTTTGGATGCATTGTGAAATTGGATCAAAATTACCATAGGTAAATTTACCAATAAATTATTATTTTACACAAGATGTCCCAACTACGCAAACAAAAGAGTCCAATAGAGGAAAAGAAGAGAGATTTATTTAATGCCTGGATCAAAGCCGTCTGGAGCCTGACCGTAATTTGTTTATATGAAAGTCTCACCAACATGCTGGAATTAAAAGGCTTTCGTTTTTCGTTGTGGCAGGTGGTTACTGCCATGTAGGTTATATAGGGTTACTTTGGAGGCACTCCGGGAGACTGGAGCGCAAGATGTGATTGATTTATGATACTGGGTTGCGGGGATTAAGCAACCAGCGAGTCCATTTTTTGACCGGGATGTATAAGGATCATGAGCAGCAGTTCTTGAATGGTCATGGAGTTCATGATAATAAAACTACCCATTTTTGCATGGAGAACTCCGGATACTGGGTATGGAATTCATTAATATGGGTATATTATTTCTCATGAACTCCCTCATCGCAATTTGGAGATGCATCTGTTTGAAGCGCGGGTCTTGACGGTGGAGATACATGCCAGAAACTGAAAAAAGCCAGTCAGGTAGGGAAGAACATCACACCACTTTATATCCATGCCATATAAAGCGCATCATGCATCCTTTCGAAGCCAGAAAAGGGTTGCTCGCAATTTAGGAATGGATAATCCAGAGTAAGGATTATTGCCGGAATGATGATGAAAAATTTGAGTAATAAAAAATAATACCAAAGGATGAAAATCGTTGAAATGTCCTATATGTGAATTGCAATTATCTCAACAAGTGCCCTCTTTCTGTACCCGATGCGCCTGGGATTTGAAGAATGACCTTACCTTGAATACCTTCTTATCCCCGATCCCCGAAAAGGATTTTGCTGACTACCGAGAGAGATTAGATGTGGCAAAAAAAAATTGGGAGTATTCGCAAAACAAAAAGAAGGCAGGCCAAAGAGCAAACAAAATATTCTCCGGGGGGAAACTCTTAATAGATCCGTTCCGTCTATATCAGGTGAGCCCAAAGAGCAAACAAAATATTCTCCAGGGAAAAACTCCTAATAAATCCGTTCCACCTAAATCAGGTAAGCCCAATGTGGCTAAAAAGGAAATGTCAAAACAACAGAAGGTGACGCAGCAGAAGACACCACAAAAACCTACACAACAGAATTTGGAGTATTCGCAAAACAAAAAAAAGGTAGACCAAACACAGCCGGGGAAGCAGGGTAGCAAACCTGCTAAGGGTTTTTTTAATCAGCTTGTCGAATTTTTATTACCAGATTCTAAAAAGATCCAGCAACCCTCAGCCAGTAACAACGGAAAGAGAAGCCATGTTGTGATTTCGCCAGGATCTGTTAATAATAAAAAGTTGATTCAGCAAAATATAAAACAAAAATCTACACAACAGCCAGTACCGAAACAACAACCTAAAAAGAAAAAGTCACCACAGCAGAAGGCACCACAAAAATCTACACAACAGCAAGTATCGAAACGACAATTTCCTAATAGAATTAATCATCAATCTTTTGGATATTCGGAAATTATTGATTGGAAGGAGTACTCTACAAAAAAATCAGAAAGGATTGCATCTATAACACTGCGAGGTTTGACCAATCAGGAAAAAGAGATTCTCAATTTAAGTAACAGTAGAAGTAAAAAATTAGGAAAAATGATAAAGAAATTTAAAATACCATTGACGAAAGAAAATTTATTTATAGCTTTAAAAACTAATCCAGTTAACAGCACATCTCTTTACAAAACAAAAGATTCCGCATACTTCTTGCTGAAATTTAGGAACTATATACCTCAAATACTGCCAATGTCGGATATGGATGCAAAAAAATGGCTTTTAGATCAGGGATTTGTTACAATACTACGTAAACACTTTCCTGATGCCATTAAAGAGGCATGACAACACTCTCGTTGTTGGCAATTTACCTTGTTTTGGGCGATAGCTAAGCGTAATATTGATAATAAGTTATAATTTTAGCATCTGGATTGAAAGGGCAGGTAATTGTTAGTTTGCTAATTTTTGAGATTTTCGCTGAAGAGCCGTTTTTTTCTATTTATGTAAAATTTTTGCTGAATCATTTAGAGATAATGATTGGAAATACGCAAAATTAATGATGAAAGGCACAGTATGAAAATGAATTGTCCAGTTTGTCAGCTACCAGTTTCCGACCCAGTCCCACCGTTCTGTCCACAATGCGCCTGGAATTTTAAAAATGATCTGACTCTGAATATTTTTCTGGCGGATTTGCCCAAAGTTGAAATAGACGACTACGATGCCAGACTTACACTTGCTCGGAAGAACTGGGAGCATATTCAAAAACTGAGGCTCGCAGAGAGTGAACAGGTAGCACCGCAATCCTCAGTAACTCCATCACCACCAGTACCAGGCAGCCCCGCTGTAAAACCATTGAAACAGGACGAATTTATGAACCAGCCTGCCTCAGAACCCTTTCAATTGCGAAAAGAGGATAGCAATCCCCGTATAGACATAAATAATCTGGTCAAGAATTACAAAATCTTCATAGATACTGCCAGTCTTTTGGAACCAGATGCAAACAAGGTCTTTATCGAAAAACTTCTCCCTCTGCTCCACCAGAATAATGCAGCAGTTCTTGTATCAGGGAGGACGATTGATCATCTTGAATATCTGAAAAACGCTCAGGACCAGGCTGTTGGCTCTGGGGCAACGGAAGCCTTGAAAATTTTGCATATTTTACAGGATGCGAAGCGGTTGCTTGACGCCAGAGATCCGCATACGATACCGGGGGACCCGTTTGACACCTCCGCTCTTTTTACAGAGCTTTTTATCGGGTATCAAACGAAATTTAAGATATGTCTGATAACTCAAAATGAGACGCTTGCACTTCAGATACTCAAAAATTCACGGAGCGAAGCGTTCAAATTTGTCAAAGATGTCAAAGCGATCTATATTGATAACGGTCAACTAAAAAACTGGATACCCCGTCTTCTTCAGCCATTGCAGAACAAGAACGATGAAGTAATAATATCGAGTATTGTTGAAAGCTTTAAAATCATAGCTGATACCAGTTCTATATTGCTGCCCAGTGTAAGAGACGGCTCCTTGATCGGTGTCCCATTTTTCAGGGATATCCTTTTGCCTGGTTTAAGCAAACATGACAACGATCTGATAGTTCCGAATCGGGTTATCAAAGAGCTGCAAAAACATATCCTTTCGACAGATCAGGACCTAATTAAGGCCACAAACGAAGGGTTATCAGTCCTGATGATGTATGAAAAAAAAGGGTTGCTGATGATCGGAGAGGATGCTCACGAAGTTGAAGGAGCAGGAGACACTTTCGCAGACCCTGTTTTTGTGAAATTGGCGATTCGATTTCAGAGCAACCATGACATGTGTTTCATAACTCAGGATCGTAACCTTGCAATAACGCTGATCGATAACCAAAAAATGGGCACGGGTCACGAATTCCTCGTGACATTCATTCCACAGGAAGGGCAACTCTTGGTTAATTGGGAGGCAAAATTGCGGGGATATAAACCTAAGTCGGAAAAAAAAGTGAGCTTCCAAAAAGGGAACCCCTCAAAGTTCAAAACCAACCCTCAGAAAACGACTACAAATAAACAACAGCAGAGTACTCCCAATAGAAAAAATGGGACAGTTCAGCATAAAACTCAACCACAAGATAGCAAAATCAAGGCGCATCGAGAAAAACATCGCGTCGATCCTTTTAAACTGGCAAAACAGGTTTGTGGACTGAATAACAATCCCATTTCCATTAAACAGTTACCGGCCACTGGCGGGATGGTACTGGATTCGATGAAAAAACCGGTCTTACTTATCGAGGAGTTGGCAGAAGGCGGCGAAGGCAAAATCTATCGAACGGATACTGACTCCCTGGTATGCAAGATCTATCACGAAGAGCGCATCACAGAAAGCCGGAGAAAGAAACTTGAATTGATGGTCAGTCGAGATATCCGCATCCCTGAGGTGTGTTGGCCGAAAGATATCGTCACAAATGAGCATGGACAGTTTGTGGGATACCTGATGCCGAAAGTAGATGGAAAAATTTTGAAGACAGCGGTTTTTGCCAAACCTTTGTTGAAAAAAACCTTTCCGCATTGGAACCGCATCCAATTGACACAACTGGCAATTACCATTTTAACCGCCATTGGAAAGCTTCACCGCCTGAATGTCTTCATCGGAGATATCAACCCTCAGAATATCCTCGTCAAAGATGAACATTCCATCGCCATTGTGGATTCAGACAGTTTTCAGGTGGAAGAGTTCCCCTGCCCCGTAGGAACAGAGACCTTTACGCCTCCTGAGCGGCAAGGCTTAAATTATTCAGATTTTCTGCGATCTGAAAAGGACGAGCTTTTTGCCGTAACGACTTTACTTTTCATGATATTATTTATTGGAAAAGCTCCCTATTCCTCCCAAGGCGGAGGAGAGGCTGCAGAAAACATCCGAAACCGTTCATTTGCGTATGACAGGGAAACGGAGGAAAGACCACCGGTTGGCGCCTGGCAGTTCATCTGGAGCCAATTGCATCCGGCAATTAAAAGTGATTTTTTCGCAGTTTTCAGTAGGGGCGAGAGGGTCGCTATTAAAGACTTCATCGGGCATCTCAATATGGCAATTCGTGCTATGAAGCAGGGTGAGCGTAGCGAAGATATGTTTCCAAATAAACCTTGGCAACGCGAAGGGGAAACGGTTATTGTAAAATGCGATAGTTGTAGCACTGACCACGAAATCAGCAGGCAGGTACACGAGCGGCTTCGCTCAAAAGGTCGTCCTTTTAAGTGTAGTTCATGTGTGGCGCTGGAAAAAATGCGGCGGCTTGAAACCACCCGGGAAGTGGAATGTAGTTTGCACCTGAGCCCAAAATGCTTTGGCCGGGTTGCTGTGCCTGTCGAATACCTAAACAAACTTGCCGCACAAAACGAGCCTTATGTGTGCCGCGCCTGCAACGAACAAAAAAATTACCGCATGGTGCAATGTGGTTCTCGTATCAGCCCGAAGTGTAATGGCGAGGAAAGGGTTTCGATTACACATTTAAACAATCTTAAAGCACAAAATCGGGTATTCTGGTGTAAGGCTTGCCAGGAAGCTGAGAGGGCACGGCGAGTGAACGAGCAAAGGAATCGGCAGGGAACACAACGCCGGTCAAGCGGTCGTACGAACTCGTATTCGAAAAACCAGAAAAAATCAGACTGTTTTATTGCGACAGCCACATACGGATCTGATACCATGCCACAGGTACTTATATTTCGCGCTTATCGCGACAACGTCTTACTGAGTACCTGGGCGGGAATAAAATTTATTCAGCTATACGGCCATCTTGGCCCTTGGTTGGCTGATTTGGTGAATTCAATACCGATCCTGCGGCCCTTTTTTCGGGGCTTGTTGGACCGAATATCAACCCGAATCCAAAAGCGGATGCTGATGGATAAACTTGATTGAAAAGGAGGCAATATGGCCGATGATCTGAAACTTCGATTGGATGAACTAACAGATAACCCAACTGCCAGAGTCCCGGTATGCATTGCACTTGACACAAGCGGTTCCATGCATGGGCAAAAGATTGACGAACTCAATGCAGCCGTTTCTACTTTTTTTAGGGCCATACGTGAAGATGAAATGGCGAGTATCTCTGCTGAAATTGCGGTGGTCACATTTGGCAATGGTGTAACTAAAATTCTTGATTTTGCAGGAATTGAACGTCAGCGTGTGCCTGCACTCACAGCCGGTGGTTTAACCCCGATGGGTCAGGCAGTAGAGATGAGCCTCGATATGCTGGAACAGGCAAAAAGGGTTTATTCGGATTTAGGCGTTGACTATTTTCAGCCCTGGCTGGTTCTGATGACCGATGGTGAAGCAACCGACGATGTTACAACAGCCGTTCAGAGATGTAAAAGCATGGTAAAGAATCGAAAACTTACCGTTTTCCCAATTGCAATCGGCAAGCATGCGAATCTTTCAAAATTGGGGCAATTTACTCCAAGACTCAAGCCGATCAGGATTGAAGCGATTGATTTGAAAAAGTTTTTTTCGTGGCTGTCGAAATCGGTCAATGCCGTTTCTTTATCCAATCCTGGCGATACCCAGTCAGCCGGATTGGGGGAGGCTGCGTTCAATAAAATGGCCGTTGACTGGGACACGGCATTTAAGAGTTAATTGGTGGTGAGCAGTGAAAAAGAGTAAAAAGTTAAAGCGCCGTATACTGAAAAAGCGAAGGAAATGTTTTTCGGCTGCCGAACTCAAAGTTGCCGTTGCAAGCTCAACGGGGCGCAGGCATCAGGCCGAAGGGAAACCCTGTCAGGATGCAGTGTTGGGGTTTGTCGGCAACAAATCTGCTTCCATCGTTCTGGCCGATGGCGCTGGAAGCGCCTCCCATTCCAGGTTGGGGGCGCAAATTGTTGTCAATACGCTCACCAGAGTGCTTAAGGAGAATTTCAAGAGAATTGTCAATTCCAAAGAAGAGAAGGCGAGGAAAAAGATAATGATTCCCCTGGCCAGATCTCTTGCCGCAGCAACCATACGACATCAGGCGGCCCTCAAAGATTTTGCATGCACACTTCTATTTGTGGCAACAGATGGAAAGAGACTGCTGATAGGTCAATTGGGTGATGGTCGTATTGGCATCCGTAATGCTGAAACCGGTGATTGGCGCTTAATGCTGGATGCATTCAAAGGAGAATTTTTTAACGAAACAGTTTTTGTCACATCAAAAAAAGCCACCGAACTGTTGCAACTTGCAATCGGGCCAGTGAACTCGATAGATGCCTGTGTCATCATGTCAGATGGGGCAGAAGAAGGTCTCTATCAGCGGGCAAGCCACACGTTTGCTCCGGCGGTGTCCAGGATGCTGGAATGGGTTCAAACTTATGATCAGCCCACTGTTGAAACGGCGCTGAAAAACAATTTAAAAGATACTGTACGGCTTAAGACAACCGATGACGTGAGTGTAGCATATTTGTCCTTTACAACGAAAACGGAATAATTGGAATAAAACGAGCGGATTTCCACTGTGAATAAAAGTACCTGATTAGTCCAAAAAGTTAGGCCTTTTCTTTTGAGAGGCTCCTTAGCACTACAGCGACACTTTGCTTGTTTTACTAAAGTCGAGTGTGGAAAGGAGGGGAAACACGCTTTAGAATCCCCTCCAAACAGGGTAGTTCATGAAAGTGTCGCTGTAGTGTTATCATTGCAGGTAGCAATTATTTATATCATATTCTGGATGGGTAGTTTAAATTGAACGCCGCTTCCATCAGAAAATTGAGTGACTCCGACTTGGTGTTATGTCTGAACATAAGGAAAAATTTAGAGGGATGGGAGCCATAATTCCTTATTTGTTGGCAGCAGACATTATTACTAAATCCAGCAAGGCAGCAATTATTCGCATTTCCGCTGAATAAGTATTTCAGCATGCCTATTCTTTATGACAAAAACAAATGCGAATAATTTTTGCGTTGCTGGAATTCTATTTTTCTGAGGTTGACAGCTAAACCACATTTCATTAAAGTCCACCTATGAAAAAGTTTACGTTCACATCAAACGAGAGACAACCCTCATGAGCGATCACATCATCATCATCTCCTGTTCCAACGGCAAAGTGCGCGGTGGTAATGCAGCATACAATCCAGACGATTCCATAACTGCATTCCTCCCACCTGAAATTCAACAGACAGTTGGGGAGCGTCGCCGTACCATTGCCGACTGGATTATAGCCGGACAGGTGGAAGACCGCTTGCGTGGTGACGGCAACCGGCGTGATAGTCGCTACAATATCGATCTTAAAATGGGACCAGACCTGGGAGCCGGACTATCTGAAACATGTCCGCCGGATGTCCATTCGGATATGCGGCAAGAATCTCAATCGAAAGCGCCTATTCAATACTTGCCAGCCTACGAGCGTTATGATGGTCGTTTTTTTGCAAATGCCGGTCTTGAAACCTTCGAAAAAGCCATTGTGGAAGAATGTCATGTTCTGATTGTCTCCGGTTTATACGGTCTGCTGCTGCCGGAAGAACTAATTCAGGCCTACAATTGCCACCTGGATGACGAGGTGCTGGATAGCGGTATGTCTGCTGATGATACCGATGGTGAGACCACTGAAAATACCGACGCACGCATTTCCGGAATCTGGCGACGGCATAATTTGCCGAACCGCATTCTTCAGGCATTTATAGAAGAGCATAATAAGCAAAATGATCACACCATTAAACACGTCATAGATTTGTTGTCCGAGACCTCTTACCAGCGCCTGTTTAACTGGGATGAATTGTATGGCTGGTTCAAAGGCAATGGCATTGCCTGGTTTCATCGCATGGTGCAGGGTGTTCGAGAGCCTGCCTTTCTGCCTGACTTGGCGCGGTATTTCCGGTATGACTTGGTGGAACAAGGGTTTAGCGTGCCGCCACCGGGAAAAGTGGTGCGGGAGTATTTGCACACCATCAATGAAAATGGGGGGCACCTGGAATTTACAAAAAGAATCAGACCGGAACCCTTTACCGCTAACCTATTGCAAAGCGAACTGGGGGATTTTACCTGGCGCAATCTCGAAACACTGACCCAAGAAGACCTGATACACGGCGAGCTGTTTTTCCAATTGTACAATGCGTTGTCCACCAAACAGCCGGATGAAATCGCACCGCGCATTGTAAACTTCTTCAGTGCCCTGGAAAATGAACTGCATTCCATCTGCCGCCCAAAAGCCGGTAAGGGCAGTCTGGGCGAGTTCATTCACCGTATGTGCCAGGGGGAGCTTAAGGAGTGCTGGCCGGATAAGCAAACTTGTACGGCTATGTGCAGTGAGTTGGCGCGCATTTTGACCATTCGCAACAGTATGAGCCATCGTGGTGTGGTGAGACGGGAAGGGCTGCTGGCAGCACGCAATACCATATTAAAAAAGGATGGATTACTGGCGGCGCTGGTCAGATTAAAAGATTAAAAATGGCGCGACCGGAATTCTTAAAGAGGAGAAAAAGATAGGCTAATGCTGATGTAGGCTGTATTCATCAATACAAAAAGACGGGATAATTGGCGAAGGTATTGATAGTTTCTTATTATTTTATTTGCAATCGCATGCTTTTTCAATTGCAATATCTAATATAAGGTCATGTTTTTGACCATTAGGATCAGTACATATCCAGTCCTTTAATTACAAGTAACAGTTTTTTTACCTTGCGAACACTTTGCTTTAAAGTTTCTATTACCATTAGATAAATTTGATTAATTTTCGTCATTTATCTTATTTTTCTCTATACCAATTCTATAATGATTAAGTGATAATCTTAAAGTGTCATAATATATGTATATATCACTCAACTCTTGATTTTGATTAGAAAACACTTCTTATCCTCCAATTGCTTCTAATAATGCATCTGAAAAAGAATCGCTGTCAAGTTCGATATATTTCATAGCTGGTGGACGTGTAGCAATTTTCCAAGCAAATTTTTTGGGAGTTGATGATTTTTTTTCTGATTCCTCGTCATCTATTGATATGCTTGATTTTATTGATGAACCTTGCAATTCTTCAGGAACCAATAATATATTTATTTTTCCGCTTTTACCTTTCATGTCTACTCTGCCTCTAGCACCAATTATTATAGTTCCAATAGGTTCTAACATGATATGTTCATTGGAAATTGTTATAATCATTTTTGGCGCATCATAAATGCCAATATTCTCCTCATTTAATTCAATATTACTTTTAGTAATTTCTATTGCATCGTTATTATCAAATTCTTTTAACCAAGTATCAATGCTTTGAAATAGGTCTTCCAAATATTTTAACCACTCAGTTTTTCTTTGCTCCCAATCAACCTTTGCTTCATCACCAGTTTCTTCTTTCTTAGCATTTATAAATGCCTGTAAATCTTGTTTTCCCATTTTTATCTCCTTTCAATAGCTAAATTTGTAAATATTTCAAGGTGTAAACTATAATATTTGATATATTAAATTTTTTTAAGCGTATAACGTTTGAATGAGAGGTTGCTGGAACAGAGCGAGGAACGAGCGCAGTGTAAGCAATCCTTCTTCATTCATTTGTTATCTTTTTTGTTTTCTTCGATTATTTCTGTGATTGTGACCTTAAATGGAGGTAGAGATTCATCAATTGTTTTCCAAAGAATCTCAACTTCTGTTTCCCAATAGTGATGGATCAAACGATCTCTCATACCCGCGATTGCTTTCCAGGGAACTGATGGATGATTCTTAGTGATTAGTTCAGGAATTTTCTTTACAGCTTCACCAATAATCTCAAGTTCCCGTTCAACAGCACGAATCGTCTTATCGTCTCTCTGGAACTGCTCAAAATCCATTTCTGATATAAATCTCTCTATACCCTCAATTGCCTTAGAAATATCATCAAGGAAATGTGAAATAATCCTGTCGTTCATAGATAAACCACCTCCTCAAGTATGTAACTCCTGAGTTGAGGCTTAATTCCTTTGTGTGTCACTAAGTCAACCTTTATGCCAAGTAATTCACTTAATTGGTTTTCAATTTCAATCAGTGTAAAAAGACTTGGGGCTTCTTCATAATCAATCAGTATATCGAGATCGCTTTCGCTTTTTTGTTCACCTCGAACATATGAGCCAAATATCCCTACTCGATTGATCTTGTACTTATTCTGTAGTATTAACTTTTGAGCCGTTAAACTATGCTTGATTTTATCTAAAGACAGCATCTAATCATCCTTTGAATCTGTTGATCAAAACGTTAATTGCTCCAATATTTCTGAGATATTTTACATACCTCAAACAATCTATCATATTCCTACAGTTTACTAAAGGGTAAATCGAAGTTAAAAAAACACTTAAGTTGAGTTGCACGCTCTCAGAAGCAATCATGTACCCTTCAGAGTTCAAGAGCTTGTCCGCTCCAACTTACTGTTACGTTAGCCGAGTTTTTACCTCAACCGTCACGCCCTTGGTGAAAAGTAAAAGACGGCTCCTTATCATTCTCAAGTTTATCCTGCAATTTATACCGATTATTGTCGGAATATTCAACCCGTGTCCTCTCTGGTTGTATATTTCAGGTAAAATTTACCCGTGATATGTCTATTCAAGGCAGTTGTTTCTCAATTTTTCGAGCTGTGCAGGTAGGAATTATTTGCAGCGCATTAACAGGCTGTTTGAGCTTTCAAACTGTATCTATACCTTGTAAATAGCACTGAGGTTCCGGTCCAAATAGGCTCAGCGATGACCTACCCGCACAGCTCGAAATTTTTCTGTTGTTTCGGTGAGACCCCATTCAATGCGGAATGCATTCTGCTCCTTGATTCGGGAAATTTCCTTTAAAATATTTCGCTCTGGATCGGAATAAAATTCATAGACCGGGTTCACTTCCTTTCCATTGCTGTTAACGGTGGTCAGGAAGACTCCCTTATCATACCCCTATCCAGTCTGAAGAATACTAAGTACCCACACATATGTTTTTCGGTATTCCCCAGCCATATATCAATGATATTTATGGGTTTTATTTTGAGGAATAGTAAATATTCGGGTTGCAATGTAAATGTTTGGTCAGTGCCCCATATTCGTCTATTTGGGACTGCGTAGCACTAATGCTATGTGAGCTGACCAAAATGGGTGAATATGGTGAATATGGGGTGCTGCCCGAATATTTACGAGGAATATATGCCCGGGTACTTACAGCAGCTATATCCATATTTCTGAGTATGGGGTTGGTTTTTTCCAGGGCACTAAAGAGCGCTTCAAATTCCGGGTTTAATGGGTCAAGTTCATTCATAAAAAATCGGCAAGGACGCCCCTGGTGTTTTAGATCAGGAAAGGCATTGCCGCCTCCATGTTTAATGTATATGAAAGAGTAGATACGCCTAACATTCTTTCATGCTTCGTTGTGGGCAGGCCGGGGTCAGAATACGGTCTGCCCGTGGTAATTTGTATCAAATACACTGTTTGCAAATTTTACGAACAGCCAAAACACAATTATCGGCAAAGCAATCACTTGAATCAAAAAAATTCCAACATATAAAAATATCAGTTTCAAAAGATTTTCAATAATATGTCCCGTGTCGCTGATTGTGTCAACAAGGGAATTTTTTAACTCCAAAGATTTTCGTTTAACGAATGATGCGCTATTCTTGATAGTTCCTAAAACACCGTCGGTCTCAGGGAGTGAAAAATCCATCAATTTATCAAGTTCTGCAGACCCGAGTGCCAGTTCTTTATTTGCATTTGAAATCTTTTCTTCAAAAAAATTTTCTTGGAGAAAATCGTTTGTAACAGCCGATATGGGAAGGGTAAATCTGGCAATTAAAATCAATAAGATAAGGCCAATTATTTTTTTTTGGATAGTCACTAACCGTTTGCTTTTAAACCAAATTAGAATAGATGAAATCAGCAGAAACATGCTAAGTATCGACGGCGCAAGTGACACACTCATCTCATAGGCCAATTTTTGGACCCCCAATGACGTAATCGCGGTTACGATAACATCAGAAACCCGTTCAGTCATATCATCAAGGGGATCTAAAGCCTGTCCTATGGCCAGCGTTATCCCCACGCCTGCGGGTTCCAAATTCAGGTTTGAATCCTTAATAATGGAAACAGAGGCGTTGATAAGCCTGCATGTTGCATAGGTAATACCCGCTTTGCTTATTGCTTCACGAAAATAAACGTCCGTTGTGCTGTCTAAGGCCGGAACCCTTAGTCCAGGTGAAAGGAACAGCAATATTGCGACTAAGACTCCAATAGATGATATTATTATTTTTTGTGTTTTTGTTGATTTCATATTCATCCTGTTCTGCTGTGTTGTTAAAATTCGACGTATTCCTGATATGTCTGCATTTTTATATAACTGCCACGGGCAGACCTAATCCTGATCAAATTTATCATCCTTTATTTGGCAAAGAGTGTCAAGCAGATGATCCAAATTATCGCTCTGGTATCTGTCATTTTTAGGAAATGTGATAATAACATCTTATGACCAACCCCATCTTCATTTCTTTTGGGTGTCTGCATCCTGTGCATCAGTATGGTCATAAGCCGGTTTCATAAGTACCCGGGCATATATTCCTCAAAATAAATTCCATAAATATCAATGCCATATCGCTGTAGAATACCTAAAAACATATGTGTGGGTACCTACCATAAATACTCACAAGTAATTCATCAAATCGAATCACAATTTTTTTTGCAAAGCATGGTGTTTTTTGATAGCGTGTTCTCCACATCCACAATTATAAACTAATCAAGGAGGCAACTTTTGAAATTAAGACAGGGTCTGTTTTGTGCGGCCTTATGTTGGGCGTTGACAACAAGTGCCCCCATTGCATTTGCCAACAGTCGAGTGACCATAACGGCCATAGGTATCCCGCTTGCAGATCATTATCCTGGAATTGTGGCCTACGAAAAATACCGTCACCTTATGCAGAGGGCTCAATTCAAGCTCAAACTGCTGCCGGGTCCCAGATTGGTGCGGGCCTATTTTTTTTCCGAGGCAGATGCCGATATTGCGTTTAACGTTTGTCCCATGGTAATGGACATGTTCATTCATAAGCCGATTTTTCGCTGGATAAGCCTGATCCACAGGGACGGCAACGCGCTGACCATCAATAAATACATGGGTGATCAAGTGGATCTCCCCATGGATAAACGAGGCAGGTTGCCGGATGATAAAATTGCCGACGCCATCAAATCCTACCGAGCCAAATTCAATAAACCGGTCAGAATTGGTATCCCCTCTCTTTTGGCCACCCATACAACCATCCTTTATAAATATCTTAAAGATCATAACCTCAGTTTCGGTTTAAGAAGTACACAAGATGTGGATGTGATACTGGATGTTGTCCAGCCATCGGATGCCCCAGCCTATTTAAAAAAGCAGGAAGCACGTGGAAGGATGGCGGCATTTGAGCAGTCACTTCCCTGGCCTGAAGTTGCTGAGCTAAAACATACCGGGCAAATTTCATGGTATTCCAAGGATGTTCTGCACCATGAGAAGGGTCATGTGGAATGCCTCATTATTGCAAAGAATGAAGCCATAAGACACAAGAGAGAGGCGCTTCAAGAGGTCATCAATTATATTCACCAGGCTGGCAGAGATATCGAATCCGCCCGGATAAAAGGGGGTACGGAACTTGAAGAGATTATAAATATGGTGCAAAAGCACATCCCTGAACACAGCCGGGAATCCATTATTCAGAGTTTAAGATCTGACCTGAATGTGATTAATTATTTAAATCTGAATATAGATGACAATGCAAAAGCAAGTTTAACAGATATCATGGCACTTGCCCATGAGGCAGGATTCATTAAACGAAAAATTGATATTGAATTAATGGCAGATGAAAGTTTCAGCACAACATCCACGGATTAAAAGGGCATGGTATGAATGAATTCTGGAAGCGTATTACAAGAACCGGCTTAACAAGACAGGTGCTGGTGGGATGCCTTTTACTTTCATTGGCACCACTTTGCATTGTTAGCTGGTTGAGTTATCGGGAGGCATACAATCAACTGTATCAGTATGCAGAAAAGTTGATTTATGATGTTTCAGCCATTCAAATTCGAACCATCAACGACAACTTCAAACGAATGGAAATCGACCTTGTCCAGGAGTCAGACCGCCGGGCCAACATCCGGTTTCTAAGTGCCTTGAAAGAAGGGGTCAAGAAAAGTGATAAAAAAGCGTCTGAGTTTGTTGAGAGCTACCAGTGGGAGGTGATTAAAGGGAAAGAATCGTCTGATCTGACCACCTTTTGGAAGGAACATGAATACTATGATATCTTTTTAATTGATACCAACGGAAATATCCTTTTTACCGTGGCCCGGGAAAATGACCTGGGAAAGAATCTTTTCAAAGGCTCCCTTGGTAACAGTCGTTTCAGCCTGGCCGTAAAAAAATCCTTTGAATCGGGGAAGGCTGTTTTTTCTGATTTGGAAAAATACTCACTCAAAAAAGACATCCTCTCCGGTTTCATGGTCAGTCCGGTCATTGATGAATCTGGAAACAAAATTGGACTCATGGCTTTTCAGGTTGCCGGTGAATATCTTTCCCAGCTACTTGCTCTGGAAAATGAAACCCGTCAATCGAGTTTCCATTATCTCATCGGTCCTGATTTATCTTTGAGGTCGCCGGGATCCCTGGGCAAGGAATATCCTGTTCTTGAAAAACCTGTAAAGACCGATGTGACAAAACAATGGCGTGATGCGCATGTGGCAGGACATGGACGTCCCGACGTTAAAGACGCCAGGGTCAAATTTTATAAAGGTCCCCATGGAAACGAGGTTTTTGGTATGCATACAGAGATACGACTCCCCGGTGTCCATTGGGCATATATCTCCGAAATTGATGCTGATAAAGCCTTGTCAGCCCCGAGATCATTGGCTCGGTTGACCCTTATTCTCATCGGTATCATGGCCCTCCTGGTGATTTTTTTCACCGTGTGGGGAACACAGCGTATTATCAGGCCCATCACTGAGATTTCCCGGGCATTGAGACGTGTGGGCAAAGGAGATTTCTTACAGCAGATCAACATCAAAGCCGAGCATGAACTGGGAAACCTGGTTCATGGGTTCAACAGTATGATGGAAAATCTAAAGGTCTCTAAGAAAAACACACACGAACAAAACTGGCTCCAGGAAGGGATTAACCAGCTCAGTGATAACATGCAAGGTGACCAGGAACTGGATGAACTGGCAAGGAATGTCATCAGCTTCCTGTGCCGATATCTGGATGCACAGACCGGTGCATACTATGTAGTCAGGGAAAAAAAGATCAAGTTGACAGGCAGTTATGCATTTAGTACACGTAAAGGATTTAAAAATGAATTCTCTTTTGGAGAGGGCGTGGTGGGGCAGGCTGTGCTGGAGAAGCAGACACTTGAGATTTCAGATGTTCCCGAAGATTACCTGGCCATCAGCTCTGGTCTGGGAGAAACCGTGCCACGCCATATCAGCGTTGTCCCTCTAATCTGGAATAACAAGGTCAGCCTGGTGCTTGAGTTCTGCACCCTCAAGCCGTTTAGTCTGCTGCACAAAAAATTTATAAAAAGTGTTTCCCCGGCTGTCTCAGTGGCTGCTCAAACGGCGATATCCATGGATCAAACCAGAGATTTATTAGAAAAAACCCAGGTTCAGGCAGAAGAACTCCAGGCCCGTGAAGAGGAATTAAGAGACAGCAATCGCCTTCTTGAAGAACAGGCCAGGGATTTAAAACAGTCCCAGAAAATTCTTCAGAACAGCCAGAGTCAACTGGAACAAAAAAACGAACAGCTCAATGCCCAGCAGGAGGAGCTGCGGGTGACCAATGAAGAGTTGGAAGAACAGGCCCAGGATCTAAAAAATTCCCAATATCAACTGGACACAAAGAACAGAGAACTTGAAGCGGCCCAATCCAAACTTGAGCAGCGGGCACAGCAATTGTCCATTTCAAGTAAATATAAGTCTGAATTTCTGGCAAATATGTCCCATGAATTGCGGACACCTTTGAACAGCATTCTGATTCTGGCCAAGCTGCTGGCTGATAACCAGGATGGCAATCTGAGTGAAAAACAGGTGGAGTTTTCCGGCACGATTTATGATTCCGGAAAGGAACTACTAAATCTGATCAATGAGATTCTGGATTTGTCAAAGATTGAAGCCGGCAAAATGGAGACCCATATCGATGTGATTTCCCTTAAGGATTTCATTGATGATTTGAAACGTAAGTTTAACCCGCTTGCCCTGCAAAAAGAGCTGGCATTTACCATCGAAACCAGTGAAGCCCCGGATGAGTGGCAAAGTGACAGACAGAAATTGGGGCAGATTGTCAAAAACCTGTTATCAAACGCCTTCAAATTTACATCCAGCGGACATGTCAAAGTGACCATTGGTATCCCGGTAACGGATACAAAATTTATTACGCCAAAGCTTAAGGCAACAGATGCCCTTGTTATTTCGGTTTTAGACAGTGGTATTGGTATTCCTGAGGCGGGAAAGGATTTGATTTTTGAAGCGTTTCAGCAGGTGGACGGCACCACCAGTCGTAAATACGGTGGTACAGGGCTTGGTCTGACAATTTCCCGTGAACTTGCAAGGCTCCTGGGAGGCGATCTCCAAGTGGAAAGCAAGGAAGGGGTGGGCAGTACATTTACCCTGTATATCCGGCGCAAAGCTTTTGACTCTCAACGCAAAAAAGAATCAGCTCCCCTGGTGGAGAATAATCAAAACAAGAGGGGGAAAGATCTTTTAGCTGATCCGATGAAAGAAGCGGCCCCTGTCCATGCATCAAACCGGGATAAAAGCGGGCAGAGCGGGCAGGACAAGACCCCTGGAATGGCTGACAAAGCAGGTCAACATCCCCCAAATATGGAAAAAGAATTCACAGATGATCGCACCAATATTAAACCCGGGGATCGCTCCATACTGATCATTGAAGATGACAGGCGGTTTGTTAAAATAATAGCTGATCTTGCAAAGACCCGGGGGTTTAAAACGCTTGTGGCGGAAGATGGTGAAGAAGGTCTCCATCTGGCGGATTTTTACCAGCCCAGTGGTATTATCCTTGACATCGGCTTGCCGGGTAAAAACGGCTGGGAGGTGATGGATCACCTAAAAGACCATTCCAAAACAAGGCATATCCCGGTGCATTTTATGACGGCCAATGATTTTTCCAATGAGGGGTTTAAGAAGGGTGCGGTGGGGTTTTTAACCAAACCCGTGACCTTGGAGGGCATGCAGGAAGCATTCAGCAGGATTGAGACCATAATTGATGCGTCCATGAAGCACCTCCTTATTGTTGAAGACGATCCAAATCAGCAAAAAGCACTGTGTGCCCTCCTTGATGGGCAAGACATCCACATTGAAATGGTATCCAACGGTGACGATGCCAAAAAACGAGTTGCAGAACAGGATTTTGACTGTATAATTTTGGATTACGGACTTCCCGACATGAGCGGCCTTCAGCTAATTGAGGCGCTTCATAAGGAAAAAGAATCTGTCCGCCGGGTTCCGGTAATCGTTTATACGGGAAGGGATCTGGAGCCCCGTGAGCGGGCGATGCTGGATAAGTATTCCAATAGTTGTATTCTCAAAAGCGTTCATTCAGAGGAACGGCTGCTTGATGATACCACTCTTTTTTTGCACCGTGTGGAAACCGCTCTGCCCAAAGCCCAGCAAAAGGTGTTAAGGATGCTGCATGATCGGGAATCTATTTTTGAAGGGCGGAAGGTGTTGATAACAGACGATGACATGCGAAATGTGTTTGCGTTGTCAGCAATATTGCAAGAACAACAGATGCAGGTGATTGCCGCTAAAAATGGCATTGAGGCCCTAAAAAAACTGGCGGCTGAACCGGATGTTGCCATTGTTCTGATGGATATCATGATGCCAGAGATGGACGGTTACGAGGCCACCCGGAAAATTCGCTCCCAGGAGCGCTTTCGCAAACTTCCGATTATTGCATTGACAGCCAAGGCCATGAAAGGAGACCGGGCAAAGTGCATTGAGGCAGGTGCCAGTGACTATCTTGCCAAGCCCGTGGATACGGATAAACTGCTCTCCATGATGCGCGTATGGCTTTACCAGAAGTAATCATCTCTTTGGGGGCTACCCGATGGATATCGAACAGCTTGAAATAGAACTTCTTTTTGAGGCACTGAACCGGCGGTATGGATATGATTTCAGGGACTATTCTTATGAAACGGCCCGACGTCGGGTTCTGCAAAGGGTTGCCATGTTCAATCTGGCCACCATCGGTGAACTCCAGCATTTAATCTTGCATGACACAAATGCAGCAAATGCGCTGGTGAGGTCTTTGTCCATTAACGTGACTGAAATGTTCAGAGATCCTGACTTTTTTATGGCGGTGAGAAAAACCATACTTCCCTGCCTAACTGAGCAAGAACATTTAAAAATCTGGCACGCCGGGTGCGCCAGCGGTGAAGAAGTCTATTCCATGGCCATTTTGTTGAAAGAAGAGGGCCTTCACGGCCACACCAGACTTTATGGAACAGACTTTAACGATACGATTCTGGAAAAGGCCAAGGTTGGACTCATGCCCCTGGGCCAGATGCAGCAAAACATCCATAATTACCAGAGCAGTGGCGGAAATCAAGATTTTGCCGACTACTACCATGCCAGGTATGAAGGCGCGATAATAAACAATTCGTTAAAAAAAAATATTGTCTTTTCCCGGCATAACTTGACATGTGATCGCGCTTTTGGAATATTTCACATGATTGTCTGTAGAAATGTGCTGATCTATTTTAACCAACGGTTAAAGGATCGCGTACTACAGCTATTTGTCGATTCTCTCCGTGTCGGCGGATACTTGTGTCTTGGTTCCCATGAAACTTTGATGCCAAACTGGCAAAGAGAGGCATTCCAAGTCGTTGACAGTGATCTGCGCATTTATCAAAAAATGGAAACGTTATGATGCCCCATTTACACTATGCCGCTGATATGATTGTTGTTGGCACCTCCCAGGGTGGTTTTGATGCGTTGAAAATAATTCTGGCCCCCCTCCCAGCTGATTTTAAGATCCCTATTCTGGTAGTGAGACATCAAGCCCCTGATTCTGACGATTACATCATAAAATCTCTTGCCAGGATCACACAATTAAAAATTGGTTATGCCCTCAATGGTCAAATTCCGGAGTCCGGAGGGGTATATCTGGCCCCTCCCGATCGGCACCTTTTATTGGGCATCGATAAAAGGATGCGCCTTTCCCGGGATAAACCGGTTCATTTTTCAAGGCCTGCCATTGATCCTCTGTTTCAGACTGCCGCCGCTGTTTTTGGCTCACACCTTGCTGCGGTGGTACTCACCGGAGCAAACAGTGACGGCGCTGAAGGAGCAAAGGAAGTTAAGGCAAAAGGTGGCCTTGTTATTGTGCAGGATCCAGATTCGGCAGAGGCCAGGGTAATGCCGGAGGCTGCATTGATATCAGTCACAGCGGATCATATCATTTGGTTGAACCAAATAGGTCCGTTTCTCTGGTCCCTGACAAGGGATTGAGGGAAGAATAAAAAGTTTTTTTTCAAATAAAGGAGTGTCATGGAAGTTTTTGAGAAACCAAAAATTCTAATTGTAGACGACAAACAGGCAAACCTCACTGCCCTGGGGGCACTGCTGGAAAGTCCAAACATTACTATTTTTGAAGCAATCTCTGGAAACGAAGCCCTGGGCTTGATCCTTGAGCATACGTTTGCCCTGGTTCTTCTTGATGTCCAAATGCCGGAAATGGATGGTTTTGAGACAGCTGAACTCATGCGGAGTAGTTTACAGGGGAAACACGTTCCAATTATCTTTGTCACGGCCATCAGCAAGGAGCAGCACCATATATTCAAAGGATACGAATCCGGTGCGGTTGATTATATTTTTAAACCATTGGACTCGGATATCCTTAAAAGTAAAGTAAATGTTTTTATGAATATCTTCAATCAGAAGCAGATCATTGAGGACAAAAAACGCAAACTGGAAGAGGCAAACAAGAAAATTCTTGACCAGCAAAAGGCGCTTGTGGAGAAAGAGCGCCTCAAAGTGCTGCTTCAAATGGCCGGAACCACTGCCCATGAACTCAATCAACCGCTCATGATACTGCTTGGAAATATTGAAATCCTGGGGCTTTTTAAAGACGATCATCAAAAAATACTTGATCTAATCCCGAGAATTCAGAAAGCAGCGGAAACCATCTCGAATACGGTAAAAAAAATCCAGAATATCCGCTATGATGTCACAGTGAATCATGATAGTAAAACACAAATAATAAAGCTTGATCAGTAAGTAAAGCTAAGTAATGAATGAAGGATGCCAAATATTTTTTGATTCTTTTCCCCTTTTGCATTAGAATGAGCTTAAAAATCCCAAAAAAAGGAATAGCCATGCAGGACATTTATGATTTTGAGTGGGAGCATCTTGGAGACCTTTCTGAAGGTAGGCCCAACTTGGGAAGTGAAACATCCGTGTTAGTTTACAGACTTATGCAGTATTCCTTCAAAGATGTTTTTTCGAAAGAGGTTGGTAAGAAAAAAACACTTGATTTGTTTGTCAAAGCCGGTAGCCTGGCTGGCAAGGCGTTTTGCAAAAATATTCTTGACACTTCAATGCCATTCGCCGAATTTATAGCTGATTTGAAAGAAAAACTTATCTCTCTCAAAATTGGGATTCTCATGATTGAAGAGGCAGATGAGCAGAAACTCGAATTTGTTTTAACCGTTTCAGAAGACCTTGATTGTTCAGGATTGCCGATATTTGGAGAGTCTGTTTGTGATTATGATGAAGGCTTTATCGCAGGTATTCTTGAAGAATATACAGGTAAAAAATTTAGAGTAAAAGAAATCGATTGTTGGGCAACCGGTGACAGGACTTGTCGTTTTAAAGCAAAACCAATCAAGGGCTAAAATGAACCCTCGTAAAATTTTAGAAGCGTTGAATACGTGCCTGAAAAATGCCATGCAAAAGAGCCTTGGAAAGCATGGTCTTGTTTTTCCAATAGATCCAGGTGCTATTGATGATGAGTATCTAAAAGAGATTTGTCGTCGGTTTGAAGCAATTTTTGATATGATAAATGAATCATATCACTACTCTGAGCGATTGGCACAGGGCGATCTTAAATCAAAGGTGTCCCGTAGCAATATTTTTGCAATGCCGCTAAAGGGACTACAGGCAAGTTTAAACCATCTTACATGGCAAGCCAGGCAGATCTCAGAAGGAGACCTGAACCAACAGGTAGATTTTTTGGGTGAATTTTCAGAGTCGTTCAACCAAATGATCAGTTCTCTGCGTGAAAAAAAAATCATAGAACAACGGTTAAAGCAGATAACCGACGTGCTTGCGGAGGGTGTTTTTCTTGTTGATTCGCAAGGAAAAATAATATTTGCAAATCCCAAGGCAATTCGTCTTATGGGATATCGCTTTGAAGAAATTCAAGGTTGTCCCATTCATGAAATTATACATAAACAAAAGCCGGATGGCACATTATACAAAACTGAAAAAAATCCTCTTTTTGTTGCCATAAAATCAGGGGAAAATTACAACAACGATGATGGTGTCTTTACCTGCAAATCAGGTTTTCTAATGCCCGTAAGTATTGCCTGTAGAGTTGTTTTTAAAGCGGATACCTGGGACGGAGCAGTTATTGCCTTTCGTGATATTACAGAACAAAAAAAGCATCTTCAAACCCTTGAAGCCATTAATACGCTATTGGAAAAACAGGCCATAACAGATCCGCTCACTGGCATATATAATCGGATAAAATTCAATCAATCATTAGCCTTTGAAATGAAAAGAGCTGAGCGTTACAATACCCCAATGGCATTGATTATGTTTGATATCGACCACTTCAAGAAGGTAAATGACACATATGGTCATTCAGCAGGCGATAATGTGTTAAAAAGTCTCACTAAATTGGTGTCTGCCAATATACGCAAAATTGATGTTTTTGCACGCTGGGGTGGTGAGGAGTTTGTAATACAGGCCCCGGGAACGTCCCTTGATGATGCAAAAAAATTGGCGGAAAAATTACGAACTAAAATAGAAGCATATGATTTTATAGAGCCTAAAAATATCACCGCAAGCTTTGGAATCTCAATATTTCAAAGCGGAGACGATAATATTACTGTGATAAATCGGGCAGACGAAGCACTGTACCGTGCGAAACATGGTGGCCGCAATCAGGTTGTATCCCATGCGTAAAAAATATTTCCAATAACCGCCACGGGCAGACCGTATTCTGGCCTCGGCCTACCCACAACGAAGCATAAAAAAATATTAGACGCGCCTACTCTTTCATATAAACGGGCATGTCCTGCTGAACACAACGAATATTGGGTCGTAGACGCGGAGCCAAATGATATCATGCCCCCCCCCGACGGGTAATGGGCCCGGCCCGGAACCGTTAGACGGCCCAATTGGCCGGTTCCTATTACCCATCGGGGGGGGGGCTCTGCTGAGGTTGCCCGGAAGTTTTATTTTCTAATAAAAAAAGAGACACCATCAAATCCGTAGACACCACGTAAACACCATCAAATCCGTAGACAGCATACTTAATTTTTATTCACCTTCGGCTATCTTTACAAGATGCAAAAAAAATTGACACATTTGTGGAAATTTTGAGCTGAGGCAGCAGAGACATATGATTAAAAAATCAGGAGTTCTTGGCGGCCATCATATCTTTCAACTTTAATTGAGTCTTAGAACCCTTTCTCTGGCACATTTATTGCTAATTAACTTATTGAAGCCAAGGGTTAATTTGATTTCTGTGAAGGATGGTAAAATGTATCAAACAATACTGGTTCCCCTGGATGGATCCAAGCGTGCTGAAGCGATATTGGGACATGTTGAACACCTGGTTAAAAATAATAATGCCACGGTGATTCTTCTAAAAGTTGAGGAGGAGACTATTTTACTGGGCCATGATGAGGTTATTGATGTTGATAAATATCGTAAAAAATACGAGGAGCGAATTGAACTCTCCAAAGCCTATCTTGAAACACTGAAAAATAGTTTTAGCGAAAAAGGAATCAATGCTGTAACACAGATCGCCTACGGATCGGTTGTCAGAGCAATATTAAATGCGGCTTCTGAGACAAACTCCAACCTGATTGCATTGGCGACTCATGGTTTCGGCGGCCTTGCCAAGGTCTCTTATGGGAGCGTAGCCGCAGGGCTGTTGCAGGCCGCTGAGATTCCTATTTTATTGATCAGATCTTGTTCCGACAAACAATAGACCCTGTGCTGACTGTCTTAAAAGTCCCTTATGAAAAATAATAGCGTGTACCCTTTTTCCACAGGGAGAAAACAAGGTGCAACAAATTAAAAAAAAAGATAAAGCGGCTGAGTTCATTGGTCAGGTGGTGGCAGTTCGGGGCACTGTGGTGGATCTTATCTTTAATGAAAATCTTCCACCCATAAACGGATTGCTGCACAACAGATCAGACAACAATGTTATAGTTGAGGTCATTGATCATATTAACGAACACACCGCGCGTTGCATCGCCCTGACCCCCACAGCAGGGCTTGGTCGTGGCGACCGGATGGCGGGTAATGCAGATCCCATTAAGGTGGTGGTGGGTGAAAAAACACTTGGCCGTATGTTCAATCTCTTTGGCGAGACCATCGATAATAAAGGTGCGCTGGGGGATAGTGAAAAAAGATCAATTCACCAGCGTCCCATGCCCCTTTCCCAAAGGGTGACCCACGAAGAAATTTTTTTAACCGGTATCAAAGCCATTGACCTTCTGGTGCCTTTGGAACGCGGCGGTAAGGCGGGGCTTTTCGGCGGAGCCGGAGTGGGTAAAACCGTAGTCATCACCGAGCTGATTAACAATATGGTGGGAAAACACCATGGTGTGTCTATTTTCTGTGGTATTGGCGAGCGTTGCAGGGAAGGAGAAGAGCTTCATCGTGAGATGGATCAGGCAGGTGTATTGAAAAATACAATCATGGTTTTCGGGCAGATGAACGAACCACCCGGCGCACGCTTCAGGGTGGGGCGAAGCGCTCTGACCATGGCAGAATTTTTTCGGGATGATCTGGGTCGGGACGTGCTTTTGTTGATTGATAATGTTTTTCGTTTTATCCAGGCTGGCATGGAGCTTTCGGGTCTCATGGGACGTCTGCCTTCCCGCCTTGGTTATCAGCCCACAATGGCCACGGAACTGGCTGACCTTGAAGAGCGGATAGCCAGCTCCAAAAAGGCTTCAATCACTTCCATACAGGCGGTTTACGTGCCGGCAGATGATCTCACCGATCCAGCGGCTGTGCATATTTTCTCTCATCTTTCTTCCACCATCGTGCTATCCAGAAAGCTTGCCTCCGAGGGTATTTATCCGGCCATTGATCCTTTACAGTCCCGTTCTATGATGCTCAACCCCCGTATTGTTGGCCAAAAACATTACGATGTGGCCCGTAATGTAAAAAAAACCCTGGCCAGCTATGAAGAACTCAAGGATATTATTGCCATGCTTGGCATTGAAGAGCTCTCCCGGGAAGATCGAAAAATCGTATATCGGGCCCGGAGGCTTGAACGATTTTTAACCCAGCCCTTTGTCACAACCCAGCATTTCACAGGACTTGAGGGCAGAGTGGTGGATCTGAAAGATACCATTTCCGGGTGTGAAAAAATATTGAACGATGGGTGTTCTGAAATACCGGAGAGTGCGCTATACATGATCGGCTCGATCAGAGAAGTAAAAACACAGATGCCAGTAGATATTGATTCCGTCAGCGAGGTAAAAACTGCCAAGCAAGGGGATATCCCATGACCATTTCCACAATGCACCTCTCCATCTTTTTGCCAGACACCCGCTTACTTGAACTGGAGGTTCGTAAAATCAAGGGCGAAAGTCTGGCCGGAGAGTTCTGCTTGAAACCCAAACATATTGATTATGTGACAGCGCTTACGCCGGGTATTTTTTCCTATGTCAACACCCAGGACAAGGAATGTTTTCTGGCCGTGAATCAGGGCCTTCTCGTAAAACAGGGGTCTGAGGTGAAAATTGCCACCCGTAATGCCGTATCTGGCGAATTGGGATCTCTATCTGGTGAAGTGGAAAAGATGCTCAATGAAAATGCGGAGAAGGAAAAGCAAAATCGTTCTGCCGTGGCCAAACTTGAAGTGGGATTCCTGAAAAAGTTCCTTGAATTGAGTCACCGGGTTAAGTCATGAAGAAAACAGATAGAAAAAAATTTCCCCAAAAGGTATCAGATCGGGAACAAAGCAAACTCGATGCGGGGAAACAAGAAAAAAAAATCTGGTTCGGTCTTGGCATGTTCGGAATGGTGGGCTGGTCCGTTGCATTGCCTGCCGTGGGTGCCACTTTTTTAGGTGTCTGGATGGATTCAATGCAGTGGAGCAGTTATTCATGGACACTGATGCTTTTTATGGCAGGACTCTGTCTGGGGTGCTGGAATGCCTGGTATTGGATGCAGAAAGAACGACGTGAAATCACCGGGAAAAAGGAAAAAGACAAACAATGACAGAAATGGTCTCCCAACAACTATTTTCTCATCAAATATTTTCTTATTTTATGGGCTCTATCATTGGCTTAATCATCGGTTTTTTTTATTTTGCAGGGTTATGGTTCACGGTGAAAAGAGTCCGGTATAGCAGAAAACCAAAGAAGTTCATGGCATTTAGTTCAATTGTTAGGCTCCTGCCGACCTTGACCGTAATGTTCTTACTCATGAGAAAAGATCCCGGCATGTTTCTGGCCATGTTGATCGCTTTTTTTATCGTACGATTTATCATGATTAAAAGGATTGCTTAAAAAAATGGAACTTAGCCCGGACAATATTATCTACCAGAAGTACGGCTTTGCCACGCTCAATGCCACCATTCTCTTTACATGGCTGGTCATGCTTATTCTGGTGATTGCCTCCTGGCTGATCACCCGGAAACTTTCCACCAGCTCTCATATTCCGAGATGGCAGAACCTTGTTGAAAGTATTCTTGCCATGATTCTGGGCCAGATTCACGACGTCACCCGCCAGGAGCCAAGACGATTTTTACCATTTCTGGGAACTCTTTTTATATTTATTGCGCTTTGCAACCTGTTGTCAGTTGTCCCGGGTTTTGAGCCACCCACCGGCTCCCTTTCCACCACCACAGCCTTGGCCTTATGCGTCCTGGTGGAGGTACCGGCCTATGGCATTGCCGATAGCGGTTTTATTGCTTATTTGAAAAATTATATCAAGCCAACCCCCATAATGTTGCCCTTTAATATTGCTGGGGAGGCCAGCCGTACACTGGCTCTTGCCGTACGTTTATTTGGCAATGTTATGAGCGGTGGCATGATCGGCGGTATATTACTGGCCATTGCACCGTTTATTTTTCCCGTTATCATGCAGCTTTTCGGACTTCTCACCGGTCTTGTCCAGGCCTATATTTTTGTAATACTGGCGGCTGTGTATATTGCTGCAGGACTTAAGGCAGATGATATTGATACATGCGCTTAGCGCTTAGGGAACAAATTTTCAAATCTGTCCCCGCCTCCGAAAGGGAAAAGTTATTTTGGCTAAAAAGAGCCTTGGGTCATACGTATCTATTAACCCTCGGTTCGATAGCCATCATAACAGGCTGTAATTTAAATACAATTTTATGTGGATTTTTTATTTGTTATTTTGTTATATCAATAAATTCAATTTGTTATAAAAAAACGGTCGAACCGATGGTATTAATATTGAAATAGATAAAAAGGAGTATTGCTATGGATAGTCTAACCCTTGTTGCAGCGGCCTCAATCATTTCTGCTGGAATCTGCATCGGCATCGGTGCCATTGGCCCGGCGCTTGGAGAAGGACGGGCACTTGCCCAGGCACTGGCATCTATTGCCCAGCAACCAGATGAGACAAATACCATTACCCGAACCCTGTTTGTGGGGCTGGCCATGGTTGAGTCCACTGCGATTTATTGTTTTGTGGTCTCAATGATTTTGATTTTTGCCAATCCATTCTGGAATTATTTTCTCGCAAATTCTGGCGGATAAAAGGTGCTGATTTTCCGCAGATGGGGGCCAAGACATGCTGACTTTTTATAAATATTGGGGTGTAAGATATGCTGATTGACTGGTTCACGGTTAGCTTTCAGATCATTAATTTCCTGATCCTCATTGCGCTGTTAAAACGGTTTTTATACGCTCCTATCCTCCGTGCCATGGACGAACGGGAGACTACCATTGCCGCACGTCTTTTTGAAGCGGCAACGGCCAAAAGTGAGGCCGAAGCCAGGGCACTTCTTCTGGCAAAGGATCAGGAGATCTTTGCCTGTTCTAAAAATCAGATGGAACTTGATGCCCAACAAGAAATTAATAGGTTTAAAAAAGAGGGGATTGATCAGATCAGGGAAGAGATTGCAGAAAAGCGAACCTCCTGGCAGCAGAATTTGGCTGAAGAACAACAAGAATTTTTACGTAAATTGAAAATTAATATCAGTCATCAGGTGTTTCAGGTTGGGCAAAAGGTCTTGACAGATCTGGCTGATACCCGCCTTGAGAGCTGCCTGTTAAAGCACTTTCTGGAAAAAGTTCGCAATGAGCCGGGAATGGTTGTTAAAGATATTCAAAAACCGGCCCCACTTCTTGTGACGACTGGTTTTCCCCTGGAAGCGCCCTTGAAAGAATCGCTGATGGAGGCGCTCGGTAGATCTTTTTCAGAGTCTAACGGGATTGAGTTCAATGAAGATACCAGATTGGGATTTGGAATATCTCTGCTGGCAGGGGATCAGACATGGGAATGGAATCTTTCCCGCTATATGGGCGATATTGAAAAAGAGATTATCAAGGGTATGTAAATAGGGGGCACAGGTCAAAACATTTACATTGCCAACCCGAATATTTTATATAAAAATGAAGTGTCCAAGCACCCTCAGCAGAGCCCCCTCCGATGGGTAATAGGAACCGGCCAATTGGGCTGTCTAACAGTCCCGGGCCGGGCCCATTGCCCGTCGGAGGGGGCGGCATGATATCATTT